>Ga0136614_10003019_pt1 | contig 10639 bp, 15 predicted proteins | sample AntDrymUQ2792106_2_FD_106643 | JGI IMG/M metagenome (GOLD analysis project Ga0136614, IMG submission 106643) | Polar desert sand microbial communities from Dry Valleys, Antarctica - metaG UQ279 (21.06) | ecosystem: Environmental > Terrestrial > Soil > Desert | place: Antarctica: Dry Valley... | reverse complement strand
CCTCCCCTCCCCGATCATCTTGATTTTCCGATCAAAGTTGATCAGATCGCGGGGAGGCCTAAAAGTTCCCCGAGTTAGTAGTCTTTATAGATCATATACTTATAAGATCCTACCTATGAGGCTAACTTAGGGGAAACGGGCCGCGAACTCGAGTAGTCCTCAGACAAATGAACATGTCCATGGAGCACCACCCGCACTCCGTGTTTAAAAAGAGTCTCTAGGAACTGCGGTGCTAGGCGATTAGCGCAAGGTGCTGTACCGTACTGAACGGGATTGTGGTGGATTAATCCGAGCCGGTAGGCCGTTGATGGTGAAGGCATGGTAGCAAGATTCAGTAAGTACTCGCGGTTTACGGCGCCTTGATCACATCGAAGTAGTTTTTCGAGTTCATCCTTAGACGGGGAAGCCGTAACTGTGTCGCGAACTTCTTTTGGCACGCTCCCGGAAAAGTATCCCGAAATGAGCAAGACGATTTCTAGGTCAAGGTCCTTGAATCGGACCGTGGCGAATGGTGGTGTCGAGTCGGAGTTGGGATCGACGCGGATTATCGAGATGCTACCAGCACCCCTCTCCTCAGATGCAGGTCCAAAAGGCGTAATGCAACACCCCTGATTGGACACGCGCTCGCGAAACCCTTTCATCCGGTCAGCTGTGCCATCTGCCATCCAATGGACGTCATGGTTGCCGGGCACCACCAGAATCGGCGGAGCGCTGCGCGATTTACCAAGAAAGCCTGAAACATCTGAACAAAACTGAACGAACTCGTCAAACTCGTTATCCGCTGCAATACTGGACACATCGCCTGAAACTAGCAGGACGTGTGGAGCAAGGGTAGGGTAATCTGTTGCCGCCTTGGCGAGCATCGCGGCTAGTTCACGAGGCTCAGGCTCCAGTACATTGTACTTCCCGAAGTGTAAGTCCGAAATCTGCCACAGGACCACTCGAACAGGATATCCTAAATAATTTCGATGGGTCTGTAAAAAATTCGTCCGAGAGAGCCACAGGTTCCAACTGTCGCTCTTCTTCTATCATGATGTCGCCCAGCAATTTCGAGACGTTCGGAAAGATGGCAGTGCATGCCCTAGAAAGCTCGTCCCTGTCAGGTTTCGACTGCACCACGGATCGGAGAAACTCCTTGGCACTGTCCGGAGTGCTATCTACGAAGATCTCATCGTAGATCCTGTTGTTCATCCGCAGGACAATATTCATTCCTTCCCCCGTTCGACCGATGTAATCGAGGACAACGCCTCTAATGTCCACGGGAACTAATGGGTACCTCCTGATTATCATCTCGAGTTGCTTGATAGCGGAGAAATTGCTACTCATAGACGCAGTCCGTGGTTAGCTTTAGAGTGCGCCTGTTGCGGATGGCCAAGTATAGAGCGATAACAGGGGCGTGCTGCCCATAAGGTGGCAAAGCGTTCCTACGCCATGCTGGTTTAGGCGACAATCGAGAACGATTGCTCCCATGATTGTGGCGTTCGCGACCCTACATGCAGTAATAAGAGTCCGAAGAGTGTGACCATAATTGATTCCGTCGTCCACGAGCAGCAGCCGTTTCTCATGATGATGGGCAAGTTCGGTTAGCTCCGACATTGGCTTGCTTGCGGGTGTTACTCGACGAAGACTGGTGCGCGGAATCGAAACGATGTACGAACATGAAAGTGCTTTCGAAACGAGGTGGGCAAAAGCAATCCCGGACTCTTCACGTACGGTGCAAAGTAGGTCGGGTCGTATGTTAGGCCAGAGCTGTTGAGCCTTATAACGAATCACGTTTTCGAGCCAGCGCCCGTAGCGTTTGACCAATTTCTCGGTATCAACGCGAAACAGGAAATGCCGTTGCTGAGGATCCGTTGCTCCCTGCCTCAATGCGGATGAATCGGGTACAATCTCCCAAAAGTCGAAGGGCGTTAGTTGCGCTTCGTCGATGCGCGTAAAGTCTCGCGCAGAGTTAACTGCGACAGCAGGCTGTGCCAGCTCGCATAGTAAGCATTCGCTAGCCTTAGCGGAATAATAGTCACGGGGGATTCCCACTGCTACTGTAAGGGGAACATCTTCGATCGAACGTGGCGAATTCTGCATGCGAGCCACTGCAAAAACCCGAATTGGTCGCGCATGAAAGTTGCTTTGCTTTAGAAGGCTCACGACGCCATGCAGGGTAGTTCCAGAATTAACGATATCGCCAAGCACCAAGGCAATGTTGAACCGTTCGGACCAGTTGCTTAGGGCCGCCAGCACCGTCGATGGATCTGGTAAGTAATGAAACTCCGTTACGATTCGCTCCGCAACGGCTGACTGAAACTGTTCGGCCATGGTTCGGATGGCGCTCTCTTCAAGCCCTGTTCCAACTACGAGAATCGGAAAGTGATCTCCAACTATTTCAGACAGGATACCGAGGATGAATTCCCAGACATTGTCCCTAGCGATGAACTCGGTCAGGTCATAGTGAGTACGCACATGCGAATTCGGAAGCATGAAGTGGCCGAGGTGAGTGTTCGTCTCGAATACCAGAGAACGATGCACCTTGTGAGGTTCTGTCGGCAGGATTGTCGCGAATGCACGCCTTCCAAATGAGACTACAGGATCCGGTGTCCCAGAAACGACAGTGGCGGCGTAACCGCGAAAGTCAACGGTAGAAACGGAAATTCCAAATGCGCCCGACGCACGGGCGGAGCCAAATGCGTTGGACTTAAGAAGGTGGTCGATGTTGCGAAGTAGAAAGATGAGATGGCAGTCGGCAGGAATTGGGTTCGCTGCGTTGGAGAACAGGATCCCAGTAATGATTTTGTCGATCAGCGTAGTACATAGGTTGAGTGGCGTCAGGTTCAGGAGAATGAACCGTGTGTGCATGGCGTCCGGTTCGCGCCGTTCTAGATCGAGCTTAAGTCGGTCGAAGATGTGGGCGAAGAAGTTGTCGAGATGTTCAGGAGGAGGGTCTACGGAGATAGATATTTGTCTGATGTTGGTCGTGGCCACAGAGGTGATCCCGGCCTCCAAAAGCAGGTCGGACCAGCCAGAAGCATTCGCCGTTCCGGAGCCCAGGCAAGCCATTGCGGTGGCTTCGGGATGCCGTACCCCACGAGCGTAGGGTGTGCGCTAGAATCGATGTCGACGACTATTATAGCGGGTAAGTCTGCTTGCGCGGGAGCGATTGCTTCGGAGGACGTGCCGTGTGCTATCGGCTGTGTCAAGGGGCACTACCCCAGATGGAATGAAGACGAATCCGAAGCACGCGATATGGCTTCTCGCCGAGGAAGGGGGATAGCAATCCTCAGAAGGTTGCCCCTCCACGAGTGTTCCCACGCACTGTATGGGTCGGGCACCGACAATGCTGCGTACTTGAGCGCGACGCTATCCGTGATGATACGAAGCTTCCCTTTAAATGTTTTGACCGTGTCATCTTTAATGTAGGCCAAGCCCATGCCTACCTCTGGCCTCTGAGCCTCTGTCCCTCTCTTTCTGGTAACGCCGGGTCGGGTCGCGTAGTCGGCAATCTGCGCGCGCTGATCGAGATCCAGATTCTCTCTCTCGTATTCGATGTCGTCCGCGTGACTACCCATGTACACAGGATAAATCGTCTGGGGGATGGAATCACCATTGTCCACGATGCTGAGGATAAGTTCGTTGGTATTGCCCATGATCGAGATTGCGATCATGCCGATAGTTGCCCGGGGGTGCTCGCGCACGTTCTGGAGCGCCTCAGTGAGAAGGTGATCTGCGAAGAGATCGGCCTCGCGCTTCGGAATCCCACACTGAACGTGAAGAATGTCGCCAATGCGGGCTGACTGGAAATTCGCAATGCACTCGGTGATTCGGCTATCGGAGATTGCTGATGGTCCGACCTGTGTTGGCTCAGACAGGTTGCGAATGTGGACGAGACGTCTAGAGAGCAACGACTGTAGAAGTCTCGACCCATCAAGGACGGTTCGCTCGCGATAAAAGCGGCGCGGCTCACCCGTCAAAAAAAGTCGCGCTGTTCAGGCACCAAAAGGGTCGCAGGTTCCGGAGTGAGATTTAGTAGTGCGTTATCGAAACGCCACCGCCGCAGGTAGTCCGCACTCTTGTCGAAAGCATCGCCGTCGTTCTGAGGCATACTAGGATCGCCTTCAGGGAGTCTGAGGAGGAACGGCATACCGCGCTGGCGGTAGTGATGGAGTGCTACCACAAGCCAAAGAAGCGCCGCGATGTCCCATATTTTGATCTGGGAGAAATCCAATACAAGGGGTTGGTCAAGTCTCGCGTCGGCGTAGGGCTCGATTGCGCCGAACGTGAACCGCTGAAGCTCGCTCAGGCCAAAGAACCCAGACGGAGTTGGAGAAACGACAAGTGTGTAAGGATGAGAACGACTAAAATCAAACTGTGGTTGTGTCATAAACTTCGCCCCCGCTGCTCTTAAAGGCGCTTATTGTCCTAGGGTCTAGCCACAGCCATTTGGAGATGATTGCAAAGGGGTCCCTAGCCCCACGCAGACCCGGCTGCGGCTGAACGTCCGTATTCGAAAAGCAAGTTATACTAGCACCGGTCGGTTCCTTCTGGAAGGGCTGGTGCCAAGGATAGGAATTTCAACGCTGTTTTGCAACAGGTGCTGCAACGGTGGAGGGGCCGGCCGGTGATCCTGGGGGCCCGCGCGGGGGCGGTAAGGGCCCGTTTGGGCTGATCCCGGCCGAGTTCGGGGTGGCTGTCGGGGCTTCGGGGTAACGGACAGGCGAGGGCCGGACGCCGGGCGCGAGTGCGGCGGTGCGGGTCAAGAGGCCTTGACCGGCAGGAAGGTCTTACGGATAGCGCTTACGAGCTCACCCCCTGGTCGAGTGGTCGAACCCATAGGCAGGTAGGGGTTCGACATGGCATCCTCAGCGACTTCGCGCTGATCGGCGTCGTCCTCCCGGTGGGCTGGACCTCAGGCAGAGCCAACCGACGGGGGTTCGAGGGGTTGGTGTTCGCTGACGTAGCGAATCGTCGAAGCTCATCGGCTGGCTGGCCTTTGTCAGTGGGTGCCTGCGTCGAACGCACGGTCTGACCTCTTCCCCGGGACGCAGACATACCGCAGAGCGCTCAAGCCGAGGCAGCAGTCTCACGTTATGCGGAAATCCTTGCGCGAGCCGAGCCTGGCAAAGACGCTTGCCGAATCACCCCCTCACCAGCTAAACTCGTACACCCGCGCCGGATCTGCTTCGGAAATTCGATATTCGATGGTGGGTTCCCCAGCTTCCAACCGCTCGCCACAGATGGCTGCGGTGGGGGTGCGCGTGCCATTTGTCGTAATGTCAAACGCGCTGAAATTGGCGGTAGGACCTAATGGACCCCTAAACGTAAGTGTCGCTGAATTAAAGACAGCAAGCTCCGGATTGATACGCACGACTCTCTCTGTAGCCTCGTACCACAGCTCAACTTTGGTGAGCACATCCTCTTTGATCGATCGTGGCACCTCGACGGCCCTGCCGACAATTTTACAGCCCGTCGGCTCATTATCAACAAGTAGCCGCGACACGCTGACCGGAGCGGCTGCAGCAAGTATCGTCACCTGGTGAATCGGTTGCATCGCGGTAATATAGAACTTCTCTTCAACGCTAAATAGGTTGTTTGCCGGTCGCTTGATGACAATTGTACGATCATGACCTACGTACCCTCGCCGGAGTTGCCGAGCCAATCGTCTTACCTCATTGCGGTCACGCGGGACGAGGCCAACCTTCGTAGGAAGGTGACACACGATCGGAGGACGATGGCTCGTGGTGGAACCGAACTGCAGCCTCTCAAGAGCTTTCCTATGGCTCGTATGCAGGTCACCATTTGTAATCGTAACAAGAGTTTCGACCGCTCGCGCCGCCTCGGGTGAGGACGGATGAGCTTGCAGGAGTACCCGTCGTCCGTCTTCGTCACACGTCCACCCCGTTATCGAGCCTCGTGCAAGCCAAACCCTCCGGATGGCGTTCAATGAGCGCACCCCGGAACTGACAGTACGCTGAGGGAGCGCGCGCGGCGGTAGTATCGAGGATGTCAGCTAGCCGAAATACCGCTGCGAGCGATCTCGGCCACACGTCCTGACCATTGCACTGACGGGACTCCGCAGGAATGGACGAGAACGTAGCTTTAGCGTGTACGCCGATCACATCGGCGATGATGCTTTGGAATTCTCGATCTGGAAACGGTATCTGAATCGTGGCATCCTCTAAAATGAGACGTTTGCCCTCATCACCGTGGTCTGTTAGCAGCCTTGGCGCGCTTGTCCCGCGCGCTATCTTCCCGATGTCATGCAGGGCCGCCGCCGCGGAAAGGATAAACGCTACTGTAGGTGTGCAGGCGGATCGAGAATTGGCGTGAAGATGCAGGAGCCGCAGCGCGTTCTCTTCCACGCGCTCGCAATGCTCCCTTCCCTGGGTCGTATTCCCCTGTTGAGTCCATTGGAGCTCACGGGCGAGTCTCCAGATCTCATCGATGCGTGGCCGAAGGTCAGCCTCAGACGAAGCGATGGCTCGGAGGCTACGCTTGCCCTTGGACCTAGCTTTGCTGATCTTCAAGTGGCCGCGGACGGTTTGGCCCGGTGCGAGAACCGACGGCGGAGCGCGTTGCACCGCTCCGTAAGCGGCGACGGTGTCGGGCCCCGGCGTGGCTTTGCCACTATTCAGGTGTGCGACGTTAGCAGTCGCGCCAGGCCGCGATGCCGCTTGTCGCCCGCCCATCCGACCAGATCCGCCGTATAGATCCGGCCAAATCCATAGGGGCATCCAACGCGCTCGATGAAAGCGGGGAATAGTACCTCGTTCTGCCTGGCAAAGTCGGCCTCGTCCAGAACGTAATTGCTGTCGCAAGAGCTCGTCGACCACAGTGCCACCACGGCCTTCGCCGCAACTAACTCGTCTTGGATCTTCTTATCCCAGCGCTTCCCTACAGGGGTCTGCACGTCCATGAACACCGACCATCCCTCGCCCTTCAGCCGCCGTGCCAGTAGGGACGCCACCCCACTGTCGGCTCTGGAATAGGCCATGAAGATGTCGCTCATGCCGGGTGACTTTTCCGACCATCGCCGGACCTCAGGAGAGTGAGGCCGCTGATTCGCGTTGCTCTTTCCGAAACTTCCCGCTCAACGTCACCACGCGAGCCAAGTTGCGCTTAGAAACGCGCGCGCATCCCCAAAGCAAACCACTCTCTTCCAAATTTTCGAGAACGGTAACGACCAATTTGTTACGACTCTTCCCCTTCCCTCCGCTATCGCAGAAGCGGGTGAGCCCCTCGCGTCCGTCAGCGACGAACGCTGCCAGGAGGACCGCATTAATTAACGAGGAGCGTCCCCATGCTGCATACTCGGCAGCTTCGACGGCGTACTCATTTCCATTAAACGCTATGGTCACACCGCCACGATTGCGAAGCTCCCGGAACGCTTCGACGTCCGTAATGCTATCTGCGACGTACACTGCATCGGACGGTGTCGCCCCCGCTCGCCGGATTGCGTCGAATATTGCCGCGGTCTTCTCCGTGCCGCCCATCGCTCGCACTTCACTGAGGATCTGCGCTGAGCATGGGAGCTTTCGGGCCAACTCGTCCCAAATTAGACGCCCACAGGTTTCAAAGGCATCCCGCTGCCCTTTGGAAAAGCGCTGAGCAGATGTCTTTAGGTTTATCTTCGAAAGCTCGGGCAGTTCGACGATTGCCTCAGCAATTTCAGATACTCGTTGCGCTTCTGCCCTTGTCATCTGGAACCGATCGAGGTTGAGGTCGGTGCAATAGATATTCGCCTCCGGGATCTGTATAGCACTCGCGACCCGCGCGGCGAACGGCCGGTAACTCGCACTAAATCTCATACGTATCTAAATTCTGTTGTCGCGCAAAGGCCACTGCCTCTTTCGCCCCAATGACCCACTTGATAGGTGTCCTGCGCGTCCATTTCGAAAACGTCGTGTCCGTTACACCCCCCGCCTTTAGGAACGGCAAAAGGAGGCGTAAGGTATCCCCAGCGTTGTATTTTGGACGCTTTTTTACATAGGCTGTGTAGTCGTCAAAAACACTGAGTTGTTCGAACAGAAACTGGCCGCCAGGGATAAAATGACTCGCCGCCTCGAAGGCGTTATCGTTACAGACCGTCGGTCCTTCGCAGTCCGTGTTATAGACAATTCGTCGATTTGATGTGTCCATTACGTCACCCCTAATGACGGGCCTGCGATTGTAGCGCTGCTTGCACTTCAGCGGTGCAGCAAATACCATCAGGCTTTAATGTTCCGTCTATTGTTATACCCTTTTTAGTCACGGTCGCGTGCCCACTTGTTAGAACGCCCAGAATGAAAGCGATGAGCGGCGCCTCATACGCAAACTGAAGTGACCGGATCCGTGCGAACAACGGCTCAGCCTCACCTTCAGTGTCGCGAATGGTCGTTAGCGCCGTTGTTCGCATCTTCCGTCTAAACTCGGCCCAGTATGACTCCAGGTCGGCTCCGTCGAGCCGCGTCTCGACGTAGGCCACTACAGGCCCTCTATCCATCTGGCTCGTCGCTACATGGATCATGGTCCCGGTACGCCTGTCTTCGGTCGCCATTAGGGTCCATATCACGTCCTGCCAACGGCCGGTCGGCCCGAGCGGAAGCGCTGGGTGCAGATTAAGGATCACCCACTTCTCTGTTAGTGCAGCCGGCAGGAGTCGCATATAGCCGATCAGCAGCACGAATGCGGGGGCAAAGGTACGTAGCGTTGCTTCTAGCGATGACGTGCCGGCCTCAATGATCTTCAGAGCAATGCCGCGGTCCGCGCAGCGCTGTTCGATGTCGGGGGCGAAAGGTCCATTCTCGCAGGCGACCAAGGGATCACATGCGGACGAATGCTCCTGAAGGGCATCGAGCAGGGAAACGGCATACTTATCGCGGGCACTCGTTGCCCATACGAGCTTGGGCTTCTGAAGTGGGTTCACTGTCAACACCAAGGCCCTCATCCAGCGATAGCCATCGATAAGGAACCGGGATACCGCGTCCTCCCCCAACCGGTAACAGAGGTCGTGGCCGCACGGACTGCTTTGTCGAGACACGCCTCCAGGGGGAGACGACGGAGGAAGCACGTTAGAAACACCCCCGCGAGCACGTCGCCTGCACCGGTGGTATCAACTGGGTCCACTTTCGCCGGATGTGACTTGAGAACGGCGCCATCGTGGGACGTTAGGGCGGCCCCTTCAGGACCGGTCTTGCGGCATACAAATCTCACCCCCAGGTCAAACAGCCGCTCTTCAGCTTCGCGGGCGTTGGATCGGTAGAGAATTCCCAGCTCCTGCTCAGCGAAGACGAAAGTTGCCTCAGCCGTGACCGCTTCGACTGCATCGATTCCCAGGTCCGCATACAACCGCCCTCCATCGACGCTTGTTGTCACATCGGGAGGTAGCCGGCGACGGAACATGATCTGGGCCCGCAGATCGGCAGTCTCAACCATGGACGTGAAATGCACGTGCCGTGCAGCATCTACTGGTGGCATCAAGAGGGGCGGATTTAACTCATTGGGCGAATCTAAAACAATCGTACGTTGGCCCACCGCCCCGATAAAGACAAGGGCGCGCGGGGTCGATCCACCCCGAACGACGTACGTAAGATCAACGCCGCAAAGGTCCGAGAGCGCGAGCTGTGCGTTCGCGTCATTCCCAACCCGCGTGACTAGCGCAACCCGGCATCCCGAACCAGCGACCGCCGCTGCCACGTTCGCTGCTTGGCCTCCGCCACCGACATGTAGGGGTTCAACTCCGCGCGAGGCCATTCCACGCAGAAATTCGTCCACGTCACCAGCGACCGCACGTTCCGCGCCGACCTCCAGCAGCGGAGCCGCGTCACTGACCGTAGTGAAGATGTCCACATTGCAGGCGCCGATGGCTATCAGGTCGTAGAGCGGCACTCTCATTGGCTGGGCGGATGACTCCGCGCTGGTCGTTTGCCCCGACGGCCGTTCCCGCTACCGGTTTGCCAGTTTGCGATAGTCTTCGCAGCTGCGGCAAGGTATTCTATAGGAAAGACCTGCACCTCGCGCAAGCCCTGTCTTACCGTCGGGGGCGGGGGCAGAATACGCCGCTCGATGTAGCTCCGTACAGCCTTCTGAGAGACACCAAGCTCGTGAGCCGCGTCTACGATCGTCTTGTAGATTTGCCCCTTGACTGTGATCGCCATTATATGTGCTCGGTGGGCCGTACCGTACGGTTCGAACGGTCCTTACGCGGCGGACAGTACCACGGGTAACGGCGTAACGCAAGCACCTTACTGTAAGGACCGTGCGCAATGCAACGGTCGCTGTGCAGCGCGCGACGCGCCGCATGCCAATCAGCTCCAGTTTGGGAGGAATACCGCGCCAAGTAGTAACGGTGGCAGGCGGGCACGAAGGTGTGCAGTTCGAGCCCCTCGTACGAACGGGGCACTAAGGTAGGTAAGGAGTGCTACGGACGGCCATGGGGTGACGTACTTACGTTTTTGAAGCGCGGCGACTACGTCCTTGCCCTTACAGGCTGCGGAGGCGACCTTGGGTTCGGAAATCTGTCAGCGCAGGCTGACACGCAGCTCGTGCTGAACCCCGTCACGCACCAGGGGAACACGCAGTCTTCCCTGCTCCGGTACGAGCGCCGCGCCATCGAGTGTCGCGGCGGCCACGCACCCCTCTGCGCTTCCTTCGTTCACTACCGTGATGTGAT
>Ga0136614_10003018_pt1 | contig 10640 bp, 5 predicted proteins | sample AntDrymUQ2792106_2_FD_106643 | JGI IMG/M metagenome (GOLD analysis project Ga0136614, IMG submission 106643) | Polar desert sand microbial communities from Dry Valleys, Antarctica - metaG UQ279 (21.06) | ecosystem: Environmental > Terrestrial > Soil > Desert | place: Antarctica: Dry Valley... | reverse complement strand
CGTGCCATCGGAGCGTTCGCCCGGCCGCGGTCGGTCGATGGCCCGGCCCACGAGACGCGCATCGGGCGGCGCGATGACCACCTCGCGCGCCTCGACCACGCTCATCGGGCGGACCCGGTAAGGCAGCAGCTCGCCCTGCAACGCGCGCCACACGTCTCGGCTCGCTGACCCCTGGCGGAGGAGGTAACGCTCCAACCAGTGCAGGTATCGGCGGCGCGCCGGATTCGGGCCGTCCGGATCCCACTCCCCGGCTCGCAGGGCCACGGCGCAACTGTTGTCGTCGTGCTGGCGGTACCGATCGGAGGAGCCGCTCGATACGTAGACCGGGTGCCGCAGGAAGATCTTGGCGTAGAGGACCATGTCCTCGTACATGTCCCGGAAATCGGCGTCGTATCCGCCGAGCTCCTCGATCAACGCGCGACGCATGAGCACCCCGCACGTGGACGGCACGTTCTCCTCGTCCTGGAGCATGACCAGCAGGAGTCGCGGTGGCTCGACCAGGGTGTCGGGCGCGGCCGGAAGGACCGAGAGCCGGTCCCGCTCGACGTCCTCCGGCTTGCCGGTCCATCCATGCCAGAACAGCGTCCGGCCGTAGACCATCGCCGCGTCGGGATGCTGGTCCAGGATCGCGACCTGATCCTCGAGTTTCGCTGGAAGCCAGATGTCATCCGCGTCGAGGAACGCGACGTACTCTCCGCGCGCTGTCTGCACCCCGACGTTGCGGGCCGCACTCTTCCCCAGGTTCGCGTGGCCGTCATGCTCCAGGTATCGGATCCGGTCGGGATGGGCCTCCGCGTATCGACGGGCGATGGCGGTCCCGCCATCCGTGGAGCCATCGTCGACCAGTAACAGCTCCCAGGACGAGAACGTCTGGCCGAGGACGCTCTCGATCGCCTCTTCCATGAAGCGCTCGGCCTGGTAGAAGATGGTGATGGCGCTGACCCGCGGTGCGTCAGCCATCCTTCGGCCGTTTCCCGCGTTGGGGCTGCCCGGTCTCCTTCGCCGGCTCCGGATCCGATCCCGTCTCGGGCGGCTTCCGGGCGCGCACCGCCACGGTCACCGGGTAGTGCCGGTCGACCGCGTCGAGCTCCTCCATGGTCAGGTCCTCGACGGACAACCCGTGGACGAACGCCGTGGCCGCCAGCACGTTGCCGAAGGCCTCCACCTGGACCTGGTCCCGCTCGAAGGACTCCTCGAACAAGCGCCGCATGGAGTACGGCGTGAACGACCACGCCCAGATGTCGCTCCACGTCTCGTGGTCGAGCGAGGTGATGCCGGGCGCCGTGGCGAGGACGGTCCCACCGGGAGCGAGCATGCGGTGGAGGTGCCCGATGGCTGCGCGAAGGTCGTAGACCAGCTGGAGCGTCTGGGTCAGGATGATCGTATCGAAGCTCGCCGACGGGACATCATCGGCTTGGGCCAGATCGGCCACGACCGTCGCCGCGCGGTTCTCGGGATCGATGTCCAGGACGTCCACCTTGGTGAGGCGGTCATCGCCGAACCTTCGGGAATAGTCGTCTGACTCGATCTCCAGCACGCGCCCCTGGATGTCCGACCGGAAGCGCTCCAGGAAGGACTCGATGTACCTTCGGTCGACGGGCTGGCCCCGCTCGTATCCCCAGTTCTCGCTGACCGGGTCGCTGCGACGGAGATGGCCCAGGTCAACGGTGCCCGATGGGCCTACCGGCGCCGACGAGCTGCGGCCACTCCTGGCGGCGACCACGCTCCCGAGGCGGACCCGGCTGCCATCCTCCAGCCACGCTTGCAGCAGGAGCTCGGTGCGGGTCACGCCGCGAAGCCCGACGGTGGTGCGGAAACCGGCCATCCCCGCGTCCGGCGCCTCGGGGAAGGCGACCTCCAGGTCCGGTCGAGGCTGATCGAGCGGTAGGCGCTGCCACACGCGACCCGCGGATACGACCTCCACGTTCTTCACACGACTGTCCCGCCCGATGACCCATCCCAGGAGCCGGATGGCGTCTCCTTCGACCTCCGTGCCGGCGATGGGGAGATCAAGGTGGCGGCCCAACAGCCGTTCGTCGTCCGGAGCGAGCTGCACGCTGAGCACGCGGAAGATCATCGCTCAGGCCACCCGGATCGGTGTCTTGTGGCCCAGGCGGAAGATGCGGCAGGACGCGGGGTCGTCGTGGATCGTCATGGCGGTCACCTCGAGGTGCTCGCGCAGGCCATCGTAATGGTCCAGCCACCAGGCGCCGGTCGCCGGGATGACCAGGTATCGGGCCCCTTTGCGCTGAGCCTCCTCGACGAGTCGCACCGCAGCCTGGCTGTCGGCGGGGTAGTAGCCGGCCCACACCCCATCCGCGTCGCCGGGAAAGTGCCATAGCCGGCTGCCGTTGGCCGTCACGAAGCGCTCGTCGCCACGGCTGATGATGAGGGCCGGTTCCTCCGCGGGGATGTAGCGGTGCACGGCTTCCAGCACCTGCCCGACGAGCACGTCGTAGGCCTCGCTGGGCCTTCGCCCATACGGCGCCCACGCCTCTCCCCACTTCTCGCGGAACGCCCGCTGGTTATGGTGAAGGATGGCCTGGTACTCCCCGCTGCTGACCAGCTTCCCGAACGAGGCCTCGCCGAAGTGGTGGACGAATACGTCCTCGGCACAGACCGACCGTAGCCCGGCTGCCCGCAGCCGCGCCGCGTAGTCGTCGTCCTCCAGAAGCCCCCGTCCGTAGCGTTCGTCCAGTGGCCCGATCGCCTCGTAAACGTCCCGTCGGAGCGCGAGGCAATACATGGCAAGCATCGGGAGGTCGAATGCCTGTCCCCGGTGGGCGGTCATCCACGCATCGGCGAATCCGAGGAGTCCCTGGTAGTCGTCATAGGCGGTATCCACCTGCGCCTCGTTCCCGATCCTGTTGGTGACCGGGCCTACGGCCCCGACCGACGGATCATCGAGGTGGCGAAGCAGGCCGGACAGCCATCCGGGCGGGACCAGCGTGTCGTTGTTGAGCAGCACCAAGTACTGGCCACGCGCCATCCTGAGACCCTGGTTCGTGGCGGCCGGGAATCCCAGGTTGCCTGGATTGAGACTCACCCTGACCCGTTCGTCGAGATCGCGCAGGCCCTCCAGGAACCCGGCGGTGCCGTCGGTCGAGCCGTTGTCCACGAGGACGAGCTCGAAGCTGGCCCCGTCGGTGTTCTCCAGGACGCTGGTGAGGCAGAGCCGGGTCAGCGGCAGGTTGTCGTACGTGACGATGACGATGCTCGCCACCGGATCGGCCCATGAAAGGCTCAGGCTCGGCGCCGCCGGCGAGAGCTGCCGCGCGGTGCGCTCGGTGTCGGTGGGGAGCACCAGGGGTCGCCGTGATAGGGGCGTCAGTGCCAGGGTCCCGGGGATCGATGAGCGTCGACCTCGGCGTGGGAGCCCGACGGCGTGCAGGAGATCGCCGAGCACGATCTCGTGGCTGAAGTGGTCGCGCGCGACGGCCGAGGCGGCGCGCTCCTGGCGTGGGCGGTCCGCTCGGATCCGCTCGACCGCATCGGCCGCCTCGTCGAGCGTGGAGAACGGGAACAGCCCGTCGCCCGTCGGAAGATGGTTGCCGAAGCCCGTGTCCTGCGTGATGACGGGACGCCCCGCGGCGAGATACGTGGCGCTCCGGTCGCTGAACCAGCCGCTGCGCAAGCGTACGTTCTGGTCCTTGGCGACCGTGAACTCGCCCGCCGATGCCCGGATGTAGTCCCGGTAGATGTCGATGTCGAGCGAGACCGAGAGCCCATCGACCACGCGCCAGCCGTGCGTCCCCAGGAGCGTGCGGGCCTCATCGTCGACGCTGCTGAGCGCCAGCTCGAACGACTGGCCGGTCCGGCCCGGCAGATCGATGAACTTCATAAACTCGAGATGCTTGCTCCAGTGGTAGGTCTGGTCCAGGTAGGTCACCTCGCGCCATTCCTGCCGCCAGTTGCCGACCGTGGTGAAGACGTCCCGACGGGCGGGAGTATGCCCGTCCCACAGATCGAGCACGATAGGCTGCCGAGTCGGCAGGAATCGGAAGCGATCGGAGAGCGGCAGCCCACAGTCGGGCTGGCCGAGGTTCTCCCCGAAGGTGAAGAACGCGACGTGCGGCTCCAGGAACTCGATGCTCGACGGAACGTCATGGGCCAGCTCCACCTGGAGCGTGACCGGGTCCGTCTCCAGGTAGACGAGCCGTCCCGTCGCCGCGTGCTCCTCGCGTGGCTGTGTCCCGCCATGCAGGTTGATGATGAGACACGCCTCTGCGTAGAGATGCTCGAGCCGCTCGGCGCTCATGCCGTGGAGCGCTCCGTCCGCGTGCAACGCCTGGTACGCCCAGCGGTCCTTCAGCCCGAACCGTTCCATGACGCCGGCGATGAACGCGGCGGCGCGGACCGATCCATCGGTCTCCGCGGATTCCATGAACATCGACGGTGTCCGCGCGTGGGCCTCCACGTAATAGACCTCGTAGCCCAGGCGCTCCAGCCCGACCAGGTAGTGGAGCGTCTGCCAGACCACTCCGGCGACGGGCATCTTGGTCATCATGCCCAGGACGACGACCTTGTCGCCCCTGACCGGCGACGGGCTGCGGGCGCTCATGGCAGTGGGGTCACCCGGGGGCGCCTGCCCTCTCGGGCGGCGCGCTGCCGCACCTGCGCATCGTGCATCTTGTGATACAGACCGCTCTGGACGATGAGCGTCTCGTGGTCACCCTGTTCCACGACGCGGCCGTGATCCAGGACGACGATCAGGTCGGCGTGCCGCACGGTCGAGAGGCGGTGGGCGATCATGAACGTGGTCCGCCCCACCATGAGCCGATCCAACGCGTCCAGGATGACGCCCTCCGTGCGGGAGTCGACCGATGACGTGGGCTCATCCAGGATCAGGATGGGCGCGTCCTTCAGGAAGGCGCGAGCCACCGCGACGCGCTGACGCTCCCCTCCCGATAGCCTCGAGCCTCGCTCGCCCAGGATGGTCTCATACCCATCCGGCAGCCCCGAGATGAACTCGTGCGAGTTCGCCGCCTCCGCCGCGGCCACCACCTCTTCCATGCTCGCGTCCAACCGGCCATATCGGATGTTCTCCGCGATGCTCGCCGAGAACAGGAGCGGCTCCTGGAGCACGACGCTGAAGTGCTGCCGCAGGCTCTTCACGGTGATCTTCCGGATGTCGATCCCGTCGAGCAGGATGCGGCCGTCCTGGGGGTCGTAGAAGCGGGGCAGCAGGCTCATGAGCGTCGTCTTGCCGGCTCCCGTCGGCCCCACGATCGCGACCACCTGGCCCGGTTCCACGTCGATGGTCACGTTCCTGAGCGTCTCGAGCCGTCCGGGATACGTGAACGACACGTCCTTGAACGTGACGCGTCCCTGCGTCCGCTCCAGGGGCTGTGCATCGGGAGCGTCGCGGATCTCCGCCTCGGTATCGAGCAGCCCGAAGGCGACCTTGAGGTTGATGAGGTGCTCCTGGATAGTGCCCCCGGCGCCGGCGATGGCTTGCAGGGGGTTGTAGACCGAGGCCACGTACGCCATGACGATGAGCAATGTGCCGAGCGTCAGGCGGCCCTCGATGACCTGGAAGGCACCGTATCCCAGCACCAGCGCCGTGCCACCGGCCGTGATGACGTTGATGGCCATGGTGAAGAGCGTCTGGCTCACGGTCACTCGCACGCGCGCGTCCACCGCGCGGCGACCCTGCTCGGTGAATCGTTGGTGCTCGTACGACTCGCGCCCGAACGAGATGATGACCCGCAGCATCGACATCGCTTCCTGGATCATCGTGAGCGAGTGGCCCTCCATGCTGCGCACGTGCTCGAGCCGCGGCTGCACATGCGTGGCGTACCGCCGGATGGAGAACCACAGGAACGGGGCGATCGTCATGGAGAGCAGTGCAAGGGTCGGGTCGATCAGGTACGTCACGATGAACATGCCGATCAGCGTGATGATCGCCTGGGCGAGCTGCGGCACCATCATCGGGATCTCGCCCACCGCCGCGGACGAGTAGTTGATGCGATACATGAAGTCGCCCGTCCGCTGCCGGTCGTGGAACGTCAGCGAGAGCCGCTGCGCGTGCTCGAACAACTGGCTGCGGAACCGGAGGATCATGCCCTGCTCGATCTTCGTCTGGAGGTAGCTGTTCCAGACCGTCAGGCCGTTGTTGATGATGGCCACCACGAGCCCTGCCGTGACGATCACGACCAGGAAGAGGCCCTGATCCTGGGCGATGGGACCCAGCAGCGCCGCGAGCTCCGGCGGCGTCGGTTGCCCTCCGATCACGTGGTCGATGAGGATCTTGAAGACCCACGGATTGGCGAGATCCACCATCGCGTCCAGGACGAGGATGACCGACGAGAGCCCCAGGAGCCTGCGGTAGGGGCGCAGGTAGGGCAGGGTCCGCAGGGCAAGCTTCATGGCGATACCGCACGGACCGCGATGTGGACCGCCGACGCCGCGTCCATCGTCATCCGGGCGACGACCACCACGAACAGGAGCGCCAGCACGCCCGCGACGGACCATGCACCCTCAAGGGCGGCCAGGATGGCCAGCACTTCCAGGGCACCGCCGACCGCCAGCACGCCGCTCCAGGGATGGGGCCAGACACGGTAGCGGATCAGCTGGCGGCCACCGCCATGCTCCTCGCAGGTCGCGAACAGACGAGCAGAGGAGAAGGCGCCGACACGGACCTCCAGATCCCAGCGGTCGTAGTCTCCCCCGCGGGCGACATGGACCCCATCGCGTTCGAGCCGTTCCTCGGCGCCACGCAGACGCGCCTGCATCGAGTGCCAGTCCTCGCTCCACGAGACGATCTCACGGCGTCGCGGGATGGCGAACCCGCGGTCCCCTCGCCGGCGCCACGGCGTCAGGCCGGCCGAGAGTCGCCCTCGGAGCCGCGCGATCGATTGCACGATGATCAGCGCGAACAGCAACGCGCTCTCCCGTCGCCACACCCTGTGCCGCGCGGTGCTGGGATGTCGCCGGACGGTCCCCCAGGCGGCCGCCGCGGCGACGGCCAGGCTCGCTCCGGCGGTCATCGCGGCTCCGAGCAGCGCGACGAACATGGGCGACCATGCCAGCCCCAGGAAGCCGGTCAGGAGCAGAGCGAGTGACAGGAGGTGCCACTCCGGCAGCAGGGGAAGCGCCGAGAGGCGCATCTGCGGTTGGTAGACCGACTGGAACGCGGCGCTACCCCACGTCCCGTGGTAGACACGATCACGACCCCATGGTGCGGCCAGGACACCGGGCCCGTACAGCTGGCCTGGCCAGCTGATGTGGCCGAGCCGGTTGAACCGACCGGGCCACTTCCGTTCCAGGAGCCCTTCCGCTCGACCATATCCCCGTTGCTGGCGGGCATACGCGCGGACCGAGTCCCGCCGTCGGTGCCACACGACCGCCCCGGGGCTGAAGCCGACGGTCCACCCACGCTCATGCACACGCCAGCAGACATCGACGTCGTCGCCTGCGATGCGGAACGAGGGGTCGAACCCGGAGATCGAGCGCAGACGGTCCACCCGGAATGCCGCGTTGCAGCCGGGGATGTGCTCCGCCTCGTCGTCCGAGCGGAGGATATGGATGGGCCCCCCGGGCGCCACGGCGACCGTCGACGCCACCACGCCCCCATCGGCCGGGCAGATGTTCGGCCCGCCCACGGCGGCGTGGCCGGAGGTCATGAAGGTCCATGCCAGGTACCGCAGCCACTGGCGATCGGGCCAGGCGTCATCGTCGATGTACGCGACGATCTCTCCGGTGGCCACCGCCAGTCCTTCGTTCCGGGCAGCGCTCAGGCCCTGGTTCGCGGTGCGCAGGAGCCGGAACGGGTATCCGGAGACGATGGCGGCCGTCTCGTCGGTCGAGCCGTCGTCCACCACGATGACCTCGAGATCGGGGTAGTCCAGGTCGGCGAGGCCGTCAAGGCAGCGCCCGATCGTGCGCGCTCCGTTGAAGCTGCACAGCACGACGGAGATCCGGGGCCACGACAAGCCCACCGGGAAGGGCAGTTCACGGTAGGTCCGAGCCACGGCATCGAGCGCCGGCTTCGGCTCGCGTTCGCGGGTGGTCAGGCCGAAGTCCCAGTCCAGGACCTCGATGTCGCTCCTGGCCCACTCGTCGGTCCATGCGTACACGAAGGCGCCGGCGGCACCGCGTGCGAAGGCCGCTCGCACCTGCCCCTCGATCAGCGTGGCCTGCGCTTCGGTGCCGGCTCGGCGGCTGTCCAGCCCGATCTCGGTGAGCAGCAGTGGCTGATCCCCGGCCAGGTTCTGGAGCCGTCCCAGGTAGGCGTCGAAGTCGTCGACGCTCTCGAGATACACGTTGAATGCGACCAGATCCGCGGTCGGCGGGCGGAGGTACTCGGTGGAGGGGTAATTGACGTAGGTCACGAGCGCGTCGGGATCCTCGTCACGGACCACGCGGCAGAGCTGCTCCAGGAAGCGCTCCGTCCGCTTCACCCCGTGCCACCGGACGATCTCGGCGGGGACCTCGTTCCCGATCGCGAAGCCCAGCAATGCCGGGTGTCCGGCGCATGCCCGGATCGCCTCGACGACCCGTCGCGTGATGGTGGCCGGGAGCCCGGGCGCGTCCAGGAATGCCACGTGCTGCTCCCAGGGGATGCCGACCAATACCCAGAGACCGTGGCTTCGTGCGGCGTCCAGGAACCAGCGCCGGGGCACGGAGTACAGGCGGACCGCATTGATGCCGTTGGCTGCCATCTGGGCAAGGTCGCGATCGACCCTCACGGGGTCATAGCCATCGTCACCCGGCCACCGGGCCCGGAACGTCCCGTAGGTCACGCCACGGACGTAGAGCTTCTCGTCGCCCACGAACAGGAACTTGCCGTCGACATGAGGACGGAGCGAGCCCGGATGAGGGCCCGCGATCGTGAGCGAGGCCGTCCGCGACGTCGTCTGGCTGGTGCGCTGCGACATGGCCTCAGGCATCGCTCGCCGGCACTGAGACGCTATCCTGCGGCCACGGATGAACGTATTGGTGACCGGTGGCGCGGGCTACATCGGTTCGCACACCGTCAGGGCGCTGCTCGACCACGGGGACTCCGTGGTGGTCCTGGACGAGCGCCCATCCCGAGCCGGGGCCACGCTCGAAGCGGCTCATTGGGTCCAGGGAGACATCGCCGACACCACGCTCGTCCGGCGACTCCTCGTGGACCACGCGGTGGACGGCGTGATCCACTTCGCCGCCTACAAGTCGGTGGCCGGATCCATGCGCGAGCCGGAACGGTACTTCAGGAACAACGTCGCGGGGACGATCTCCGTGCTGGAGGCGATGGCCCTCTCCTCGACACGGTCGCTCGTCTTCTCGTCGACCTGCGCCGTGTACGGGACCCCCGAACGTTGTCCGGTCGACGAGTCCACGCCCATCCATCCGGAAAGCCCCTATGGCGCGAGCAAGGCGCTGATCGAGCAGATGCTTCCGTGGTTCTCCACCATCCACCGGCTTCGATGGGTCTCCCTGCGGTACTTCAACGCCGCTGGGGCGTCGCTGGACGCGAAGCTCGGGGAGGACTGGGATGAGTCCACGATGCTCATCCCGGCGCTGATGAAGGCGGCCCTGGGACGACGCGAGCCCGTGGACATCTTCGGCACGGACTACCCCACCCCGGACGGGACCGCCATCCGTGACTTCGTCCACGTCCTGGACCTGGCGGAGGCCCATCTTCAGGCCCTCGAGTACGTCGCGCGCGATGGCGAGTCTCGCGTCCTCAACCTGGGGACCGGGACCGGGAGCTCCGTGCTGGAAGTCCTCGAGATGGCCCGTCGAGTCACGGGCCGGGAAGTCCCGGTCACGTTCGTCGGAAGACGGGCTGGTGATGCGGCCGTTATCTGGGCCGACGCCACGAGAGCCCGCGAACTGCTCGGCTGGCGTCCACGATACGGGCTGACGGAGATCGTGGACTCGGCCTGGCGGTGGCATTCGTCCGGCGTCCAGGGCTGACTGCTCACCCGTAGGGCAGGCGGCCGCGCGCCTCTAGACCGGCTCCCCGATCCGTGTGTCGGCGAACGTCGCGATGGTCAGGCGCAGACCCTCGTCGAGGTCGACCCGGGGCCGCCAGCCATACCGATCGCGGATCTTGTCGATGACCGGGCAACGACGCTCGGGATCCCCCGGACGACGTTCGCTCGTCTGGATCGAGCCGCCTCGGCCCACGAGCCGGACGATGCTCTCGGCGAGCTCGCGCACCGTGATCTCCGCGGGATTGCCGATGTTGAACACCTCGCCGTCGATCGATCCATCCAGCAGGACGTGAGCCAGGCCTTCCACGAGGTCGCTCACGTAGCAGAAGGACCGGGTCTGCGAGCCGTCGCCGTGCACGATGAGCGGCCGCTGCTCCAGCGCGGCGCTGACCATCTCCGGGATGGCACGACCGTCATCGCGGCGCATCCGCGGGCCGTAGGTGTTGAACAGCCGGACGATGTTCGCGCGGATGCCGTACACCCGCCGCGCCGACCAGAGCAGCGCCTCGCCGAACCGCTTCGACTCGTCATAACAGGAGCGTGGCCCGTTGGGGTCCACGTTGCCCCAGTAGGTCTCCGGTTGCGGGTGGACGAGCGGGTCCCCATACACCTCGGAGGTGGAGACGAAGAGAGAAGCGACGCTCCGACCTCGCGCGCGATGTCGATCAACCGCCACGTCCCGAGCGAATTGGAGGCCATGGTCTCGAGCGGCAGCCG
>Ga0136614_10003017_pt1 | contig 10640 bp, 11 predicted proteins | sample AntDrymUQ2792106_2_FD_106643 | JGI IMG/M metagenome (GOLD analysis project Ga0136614, IMG submission 106643) | Polar desert sand microbial communities from Dry Valleys, Antarctica - metaG UQ279 (21.06) | ecosystem: Environmental > Terrestrial > Soil > Desert | place: Antarctica: Dry Valley... | reverse complement strand
GCACTCGGCTGCAAAAAAGACCCTGACCCTCGTCACTTCCAGCTCGCGGATTTCGATTCCGGCAAGCAATTGGCCGACACGCTTCGGGGACTGCTCCCGCCCGGCACACGGCTCAACCACGTCTGGGGAACAATGCAGGGGAACGGGTTTAGGTGCGGCGAACGCGCAGCAAACAGGTGGGATCAGAAAACACTCAAGGTCGTCCCCGGCCGGCCATATCTCCAATGTTGGCGGTCGGCCCGCTCGGACTTCGGCCTCAGGAAGCGCGACTGGACGGTGGAGTTCGCATACGACAGCTCAGGCGTGAGGGATGTCACCGCCGGTTACAACGGCCGGCCATAGTCACGGCACGGGTTGCCCGCCGCGAATACGCCGGCGGGAACGTCGGGGTGACAATGCTGCCAGTCGCAATGACGCTCTGCGAAGTGCAGGTGGCGTGTAAATCTGGACAGCCCGCCCGAAGAGAGTGAAGTCGCCGTAAACCACTGGTGGTCGCATTCGAGTTACCAGCGACCGTCGTCGTCACGTTCACACACATCGCGGAGACAGCGCGCATTGATGGTAGTCGCCTTCAATGGGAACATCCGATTACGGCGAGCCCCGCTCCAATGCCCGAGAGCAACGGAGTGCCTAGAATGACAGCTGTTCGCCAAGGAGGATATTTGCCAGGCCTTCCCGCAACAATACTCAAGCCAGGTGCGACGCCAATCGCGGCTCCCGCGAATGACCGCCAGAGAGCTGAGGTTCTGGAACATCCCCGTTTCTGGGCGACTTGAGCGGCGCCGACGGTAGCTCCTATCAACGCGCCTCCAAACCATCCTGTTGCGGACGCCTCACCCCCATAGAAGGCGCACGGTCCGAACATAAAGCCCTGCTCATCGCCGCGATGCCGTTTGCAGTACTCTCCATCGATTACGAACCCCGCGCCGCCCCCGAGCAGAGACCCAACCATCGCCCCCTTCACGGCACTGAAGCTCAATTCGACGGCTGACGGTTGCGGGTCGGAAAGAGATAGGACTACCGGCTTCTCGAAACCTGCTTTGAAATCTGCCTGCTGCTGACAACCTGCATATTGCCCATGCGACAGTAAGATGCCGAACGGAACTGCAAGTCGAGCGCGTGATAACAATCCCATGATCGTCTCCGCTGAAGTTCACAGGAGTGTGCCATGGGCTGGGGCGACAAACCATACGACATCTTACGTAGACTTTGGCTCCTGTCTAGAAAACCGCGACGGCTTCCGTGCATTCCACAACTCCTTCAGCCGTGACGGAAATCGGAGCACCTGACTTCCACTCGTAGCGAGCGGCGGTATCCGCCAGCCCGCGGCGAGTTCGGTCAGGACGCGAACGGGGAACCGCGCGATCCCGCCGGCGATGGTCACGAGCGCTTTGACTTTCCACGAGTACATGGAACCAGGACGACGACACTCCGTCGCACCCGGCCCTCCCGGCGTCTGCTTTCCCTGGCGCCAATAAGGTAGCGAGTACGAGCGCGCGCCGAATGACGAGGTCGTGACTATCTTCCGCGCATGCCCCCGAGGGAGACTGGCTGAAGATGCAACCGCCACGAATTGTCAGGACGCCGCTGTCGAGATCGGAGCTAGTCGCCATCGCCTCGGAGCAGTTCGGCGACATGGTGAAAGCGGTAGTCGACGTCAGGCGCGCGATCATGGCGCTGGGTGGGGAGCTCCATTCGGATGAGGAAGCGCTCCTGCTGGATGACGGGTCGTCGCAGGGCGACCTCTGGGGGATCAATCTTTACCCGGGCACGGGCGACGACGACTGGATCGAATACGACTCGATGATCAACGTGCGTCCGTCACAGGGGAACCGCGCGCGGGGAGTTGAGGACGCCGGATTGCGGGCCACCATCCGGCAGATCGTGAATGGGCTGGTGCGATAGCGTGGCAACGTCGACTGGGGGGCACGGCGGTCTCGCCGCCGGCAGATGGAGGTCGCTGACACTGATCGAGCAGCTGGCCAATGTCGGAAGCGAAGTGGATCGCGCGATCAAGGCGCACGAGGCCGGCCGCGCCGACCGCCGTGACGCCGCCGTCGACCGTGGTCTCGAGCTGTTCGATCTGACGGCCGCGGACGACAGGTGGCGAGGTGCGCGGCGACGGGAAGTGCTGAGGGCCAGGGAAGAGTTCTGCGCGCTCTTCTGGGGCGACGGCGAGCGGCAGAATGAAGCCGCCTCCCTGAGCAGGTATTTCTTTTACTTTGCTCTCGCCGCGCGGGGCGCCAGGTGTCCCACTCGCTTTTCGTAGCGCCAGACATCCAGATGCATGATCCCGTTCGGCGTTTCGAGATCACTGACATAAACGCCGATACGGTGCCAACCGCGCTTCTCATAGAATCTTGCCGCGCGCTCGTTTCCGATGGCGCAGCCGAGCCACGCCGTCTCCACACCGGCTTCGGAGAGCCGGCGCTCCGCATCGTCGATCAGGGCGACAGCGACGCCCGTGCCTCTTGCTCTTGCCGCAACGAAGAGCTGATAGAGCTCGTCCTCCTTGAGGAAATAGAATCCCACCGGCTCTCCGGCCTCGCCCACCACGCGCACGTTCGGAAGGGCAGCTTCGAGCCTGTCTCGAAAGCTCTCCAGAGTGCGAACACGCGTCAGCTCCGCGGGCGCGATCTTCGCGTGCGCATCCCGCCAGCTGTCGTACCAGACCCTGGCGAGGGAATCGATCTCACTGTGTTCAGCAGCTCGAACATTCATCGGGGCTTCGTCATCTCGCCGGGAGACCGTGCCCCAGCCGCGATGATCAGTGTCCGGAGCGGAGTCTTTCGCACAAATGGTTTGGTTGCTGGCTAACGCCTTAGTTCACCTGCAAGCACGCTACCTGCGTTGCGCGTAGCCGCATCCGAAAAGTGCTTGTCAGCTGCATCGTTCGTTAGACCGCGCGGGCACCGGTGCGGACGGATCCACGGCGCCGAGCCGGCGAGCGACTGGACCCTTTCTCAGAAAACCCTCAAATGGTGACTCGCTCGGCTCATAGAGCTGGACGCCCTCAGCAACTGCTTGAAGCGGTTGTGTTGGCAGCATAACCTGCTGCATCCACACAACGACGACCCGACCGGGCACTAACGACGACCGTGAGAGCCGATCACCAGCGCTCGACACAATTGGTAGACACCCTCGCCACGTATATACGAAGCGTCGCGCCGGCGTTCCGGCCGCCACTATCTCCGTGACCCAGAAAAACTCGTCAATCACAAAGACTTATAACTAACGCTCTGACGGCGATTGCCGCGTCAGCGGTGTTGTCTATTTCGTGCGCGACAACGGCATTGGGTTCGAGCCGGAGCATGCGCGGCAGCTCTTTCGGCCCTCTCACCGGCTACGGCCAGACGAGTTCGAGGGGACTGGGATCGGCCTGGCTACCGTCCGGAGAATCATCGAGCGCCACGGTGGAAAAGTGTCGGCGGAGGGAACGCCGGGAGAGGGAGCTACGATTTCTTTTTCGCTCGAAGGCACCGCGCATCAGTGAGTACCGGACGGAGCTTCACGGTAACTTCAGTTCTTGCCTCAACCTCGCGCCTCGAGATCGTTAACTATTTTGCTGTCTGCACCGCCGGGAGGATGTAGTTGGCGATTAACTCGCCCCCGATGTAGCGCCAGCCGCGACTGGCGTAGCTTCCGCCATTGGTCGCAACGACCAGGTCGAGCTCCGGAAACACCATGACGATCTGACCGCCATTGCCCAGCGCCGCGAACGCGCGCACCGTGCGGTTCTGATAAGGTTTCTCTTCGCGCCACCAAAGCAGTCCGTAATCACGCTGTCCAATCCGGTACAAGGGCGAAGTTGCACGGGCGACAAATTCGCGGCTCAGGATTCTGCGACCGCGCCAGGTGCCACCGTCCAGCATGAGCTGCCCGAACTTCATGAAGTCGCGCGAAAAAAACGCCATGCCCCCGCCGCCATAGGGGTTGCCCGCGCGATCCCGCGCCCAGGCGTAATCACTGATGCCGAGTGGAGCCGCAACCAACCGGTCGAACAAGTAGTACGGTGACTCACCCGTCGCGCGGCCAAGCGTACCGAGTGCCAGATTGGGATTGATGCTGCAATAAACCGCCTGCTCCCCGGGCGCTGTCGCCATCGGCAGCTTCAGTGCGAACTTATAAAAGTCGGGCTCAGCCGTTTGCTCCCACATCCCGTTTTCGTTGCCCGGAGCAGCCTCATTGTTGTCGTCGCAAAAGTAACCGGACGACATCGTCAACAAATGCTCGAGCGTCATCGCACGCTTGCGCGGCTCCAGGTCGGGCGGGAAAGCACCGCCGTTCATGACCTGGTAGACGGGAGTGGATGGACGGAGCGGTGCGCCCGCGAGGATGGCCGCACCAACGATTGTGGCGGTCACGCTCTTCGACGCAGAACGCGTGTTGTGCAATTTGTTGCGGTGCTCGCCGTGAAAGTACTCCTCGAGTACCAGCTTGCCTCGGCGCGCGATCAGCAGGCTGTGAACCTGCGGGGCGTTGATCGAATCCATGGACATGTCGATGAGGTGCTGAACGAAGCGCTCGACAGCCGCGCGATCGATCCCGACTTCATTTACACTCGCAGTCGCCCAGCCGTCGTCGAGAGCAGGCGGAACGCGGTAGACGTAACTGGCGGGACGCTTGCCGCGCGGATAGAAACCACTCTGGGCGTCATCGTCGCGGCGGAAATCATAACTCCCGCCGCGGTAGGGAAAGTTGAGCGTGATCACTTGCTGAGCGGAGTCGAACGACCCGGCGATCAGTACGGTGTCCCGGGTCTGCGCGCCCCGCCTGCCAACCAGGCTGATCAGGTTGCCGGTACGAACCAAACCTCTGACCCCGAGCAACGCGCCGTAGTCCCGCTCAGGATTGCGCAGCAGTGCGGCCAGCGACCCATCCGGCTGTCTCTTCACCAGGAGATAAAAACTCTGGTTGTCTTCCAACGGCACTACCTGCCCAGACCACCGAGTCGGTCCTTTCGGCAGCAATGTCACGGGTGTGGCGGAGCCTTGTGACCCGATCGCACCCGGGAACCAGAAGCCGCGAATGGTACCCCCTGCTTGCCGCTTCCCGCGAAACGCTCCTTCGCCATTCGGCAACTCGAACGACAATTCGCCGTCCTTTGCGGCGACGCGGATGACGAACCCCATCATGTCGGCGGTGTATCCGCTGCCGGTCCGCTCGACGATCAACGGACCACGCGCGGCGGGGCCGAAGTACCGCGTCGCTTTCCAGAGCCCGACCATGTCGTAAGCGGAGTAGGAAGGCTGTGCCTGCAGTTCACTGGCTGCCACCGCATATGTGCCGAGGAGTGCAACCGTGACTGCGTAGAACCCTGCACGCGAGATCATCATTTCGATCGCCCTTACGTTGTTCAGTGCGTTCCCGTTCACATCACTGATCTTTCAGTTCCCAGAGCACGTTCACGATCCTCCACTGCCCGTTCCATTTCGCCACGTGCATGTAGTCGACCCAGCCTGACATTTCAGCCCGCACGCTCGCGCTGTTCCCAAAGATGTCGAGGATGCGAATGTTCCTGGTCTGCCGATCCGGCGGCGTCTGCCTGCCCTCGGCCATTCGGGTGCCGTTGATCAAGGTGAGAGCGCTTTGCTGCATCAAGCGGCTGCGGCCACGCGCATCGGTTTGCACGATGCGTTTCGCCAGCTCCGGGTGCACCGCGCGCTCCATCTGCGCGCCGTCGCCGGCGTACCAGCCCTGCACATAATCGAGCGCGGTCTGTCTGATTGCGGCCGAGTCGGCGCTCGACTGACCGTGCGCGCCGGCTGGGATAGTCGCGGAGATCAGAACGGCGAAGAATACCTTTTCCGGGCTATTCATTTGGATCGGCGGTTAATCCTCATTGCCGGGAGACGGTGCGTCTGCCCTCTCGAACACGAGCCAGGAATCGCCAGCCAGCGCGACGATGCGTCCCGGGGAATCTTCGAGAAACGCGGCACCGCCACCTCCGCCCAGCCGCTGAAAGAAGAGCGGAGAGACCTCGACGAAGTGCTCCTTGTTTCCGGTGATGGAGATTGTCCCGTCGGGGTGCGCCTTTACCTCAATGCGCGTGTACTGCCGCCGGCCCGGTCCGCAGGTGTGGCAGAACTGATTGAGCTCGTAGCTGCCCGCGTACCGCGGCGCACGCTCGCGGTAACCCGCCATGGGAACCGCGGCGGATGGTTTCGCCTTGGCGGGGAAATAGCGATCGAGCAGGGCTCCCCGGACGACGTCTTTCAGCTGGGCGGGCTCGTGTTGGGTGGCGATAAAGAATCCGACGCCGCGCTCGGGGAGCATCGTCAGCTGCGCGCTGAACCCCTCGACATTTCCGCCGTGCTCGAGGAGTCGCTCGCCGTTGACGAAGCTCTCCTGGAACCCGTACGCGAATCCGGCGAGCCTGGGGTGGGACGTCGCATGCTGGCGATGCATGTCTCGCGCGGCTTTGGCGCTGAGAACTCTCGGGTTGCCGGGTTTTCCCTGCTGCAGGTGTGCAGCGATGAAGCGCGCCATGTCGGCGGCGCTCGCGTTGATCGACGATGCCGGTGTCGTGTGATACCACTCCCACTCGGCCAGCTGGTTGGAGCCGTTGACGTACTCGTAGCCCTGCGCGAGGAGGGGGCGAAGCGAGTCCGGAACCGCGATGTTCGTGCGCGTCATTCCAAGCGGTTTCCAGATGTTCGTGGCGAGATAGCTCTCGAAGTCCGTTCCCGAGACCTGTTCGATCAGGCAGCCCGCGAGGGTGATCCCGTAGGTCGAATAGCTGATGATTTTGCCGGGCGGGCGTAGACGTCTGAGCCGGGTCGAGACGAAATCACAGAGCGGCAGCAGGCCGGCAGCCGTTTCCGCACGAGTGCCCGGTCGGATCTCATCGAACCCGGCCGTATGCGTCAGCAGGTGCTCGATGCGCACCGGCTCGGGATAGGTGGCCGGTACCTTGAAACCGGTGAGGTAGCGATTCACGTCGTCGGAGAGCCTGAAGCGGCCCCGGTCGGCTAGCTGCACGACGGCGTTGGCGGTGAAGACCTTGCTGATGGAGCCGATGCGCCAGATGGTGCGCTCGGGATCCACGCGCGTTCCGTTGGCGAGGTTCGCGAAGCCGTAGCCGCGCTGGTAGAGCACGCGTCCATTTTGCACGAGCACGAAGACGGCACCCGGGATGTGCTCCTTCTCCATCTGGCGGGTGATCAACGAATCGACGAAGCGCGCCAGACCGGCAGCGTTTATAGGGCGCCGCTCCCAGGGAATACGCCCGGTCGGAACCTGGCCGGCGGATTCCGATGCCGCCGCGGTCAGTGCCACGGCGGCTGCCGCCGCTGCTGTCATGAATCGTAGAATCATCGGTTGAGGATGCAGGCGGGCGTACGCCGCGCGCAAACGCAATGTGACGAAATGGCCGCGAGTCGTGATCGATTGCCGCTTCGTACCCGTTTTAGGCCCGTTGGCAACAACCGCCTTCGCCGCACCCCATCCGCGCGGTAGCTTTTCCCTGGGGCCCCTCGGGAATCGCATGACACTAACCGACTCACAGCGAACGACCATCAAACAGGCGCTGCTCGTGTTCGCGGCCTGGACTTTTCTGGCGGCGTTCTCGACCAGCCAGACCGTCGTCTACCTCATGCAGCGCGGTCAGCCGATCGTGTGGGGGGACATGCTCACCGGCCGCTTCGCCGACTGGTACACCTGTGCGTTGTTCACTCCGCTCTTCTTCTGGCTCGCCAGGCATTACCCGATCGACCGAAAGGGCTCGCGCAAAAATCTTCCGCTCACACTGGCGGTGACTTCGGTCTGTGTGGTGCTAAAATATTCGCTGCTCGTGTCGGTGGAGCATGCGCTCGGACTCAATCTGCAATCGTCGATCGGAGGCGAGCTGTCGCGCAATTTTGCCAGCGAGTCGATGGCTTTCTGGGCGGTGATCGGAATCATCCACGCTCTGGAATTCAACCGGCGGTACAGGGAGCGGGAGGTTGCCGCGGCGGATTTACGCACGCGCCTCTCCGAGGCGCAGCTCGAGGCTTTGCGATCGCAGATACATCCCCATTTCCTTTTCAATACGCTGCACAGCATCTCCACGCTCATGCACCGTGACGTGGAAGCGGCGGACACCATGCTCACCCGTCTGAGCGATCTGCTGCGGCTCACGCTCAAGCACCGCGGTGAGAACGAGATCACGCTCCGGGAGGAGCTCGCGCTCGCGGAGCATTATCTGGACATCATGAGGGTCCGGTTTGGCGACCGGCTGACGGTTACGCGCTCGATCGACCCGGACACCCAGGAAGCGCTCGTTCCTCAGTTCCTGCTACAACCATTGCTCGAGAACGCGCTCGAGCATGGCGTTGCGACGACGGCGGGCGCGGGCACCGTGCATATCACCTCCGAGGCCATGGACCACGGCCTGAAGCTCTCGGTGATCGACAGCGGCGGCGCAGGAACCAAGTCCTTACTTTCCGCCCGCAAGCCGGGTCTCGGTCTCGCCAACACTCGTCTCCGCCTGGAGCAGCTCTACGGGCGTGCTCAATCGATCTCTCTCGAGAAAATCCCGGGCGGCACGCGCCTGGCGGTCTCGATGCCATTGCGGTTTTCCCCTACCCCGCGCACGGTGGCAGTGCCGAGCGTCGCTTGAAGCGGATCAACGCGGGTATCGCTGACGACGAGCCGCTCGCCCGCGAGCGCATCGTTTCGATGCTCGCTACGCATGAGAATTACGACGTCGTCGCCGTGTGCAAGGACGGAGCGGAGGCGGTAAGCGCGATCAGAAAGAAGACTCTGGACGTGCTCTTCCTTGACGTTCGCATGCCCGAGCTCGATGGCTTCCAGGTGCTCGAGGCACTCGGCTCCGGCGCGGTGCCGGTCATCGTATTCGTCACCGCGTTCGAAGACTACGCGTTGCGCGCATTCGAGGTAAGCGCGCTCGATTACCTGCTCAAGCCATTCGACCGGCCGAGGTTCGAGCAGACCCTCGCTCGGGTCGAGGCGCGGCTGGCCTCGGGAGAAGAACGAACCATGAGCGCCGAGCTGCGTGATTTCCTGCATGGCTTGTCGGCTTCGCAGCCGCCGCAATACTCCGAGCGGTTTGCCGTCAAGGCCAACGGCGACATCTACTTCGTTCGCGCGGAGGACGTTGACTGGATCGATTCGGCCGGGAACTACGTCGCGCTCCACGCCGGGGGACGCAAGCATCTCGTCCGCGACACGATCAAGTCGGTGGAATCAAAGCTCGACCCCCGGAAATTCGTCCGCGTCCATCGCTCGGCCATCATCAATCTCGATCGCCTGAAGAAGCTCCAGCCGTATTTCCACGGCGAGTATGTCGTAACGCTGACTGACGGGACGACGCTGACCTCAAGCCGCGGATACAGCGATCGGTTGAGGGCGCTCCTCGGGTGAGTGCGATCAACTCGTGGAATACTATGGCCACGTCTCGCCATCATCGAGGGCGGCCCGGTAAGGCACGTCGGGGCGTATGGATGGCGGAACGCAGAGCGGAAACTTTCACTCACGCCGCAACCCATCATGTACGGCGCATCACTTACCACGACTGCGTTCGCTTACATGATAATGCAGTTCGGTATTCTCGACTTCCTGCGACTGGGTGAGGGCTTCCATGACTTCGTTCGCCGAAACGGCCGCATCGTTTCTGCCCGGCCACTTCGAGGCGTATGCGCGGGTAAGCCACCCGCTCGAGTACACCGGGTCATTGCCGGATGCGCAGATCGGCCCCCTCGTCGAGCATCTCGAGCCCGCCACGACGTTTATCCATCAATCGGCCAATCTCTGGTTCCCAGCCGACCAGTCGTGGTGCGTCGCGACGGAAATCGACCTGGCCTGGACATACATTGGAGGATCGCGTCGCTGCGTCGCCTCGATACTCGCGGATTCACGCCTGGAGACGGCAGAGACGACGGCGGCGGCGGTTCATGAGTGAGGGGTTTCGACGAGCGACGGTGTGGTTTGCTTCAGCCGTCGTTGCCGGCCCGCTCACCATTCTCGCCCATGAGCTGGGCCATTTCCTTGCCGGGCTGGCCTTCAACCATCCGCAGGTAGTTCTTCACTACGCATCGGTCACGTCCGATGCGGTCAGAGCCGGTTACCCTCCGTGGCAGTTGGCCACCGTAGCCGCTGCCGGGCCGGTGGTCACCGTCGCCACCGTGCTGTTGTGCTGTTACTTGGCAACTAGGTATCGGCCCCACCCTCTGATCGTAACGGGAGGATTGATTGCCCCAATCAAGTTTTCCGTAGGGCTCATCTTCATTTACTACTGGCTCACCGGCGTGAGGAACTCATCGCCGAACTTTGACGAGTTCAATGTCGCGAAGCATGCGGGTATCTCTTCGTTTATCCCGATTCTGATTGGAGTAGCCGTCCTGGTTGGGGGCTGGGTCTGGCTGGTCCGAAGCATCCCGAAGGGCGAGCGTATTCCGGCTCTCGCCACATCGATCGTTGGAGGAGCTGTTGGTCTTGCCCTCTACGCCAATGTTCTGGGCCCTCGATCACTACCGTAGCACTCCCCAACTTCATGAGAGTATCAATGAGAACACCTACGCTCGCGCTGCCGGTTGATGTTGCAATGGCGAGCAATCCCGTTGGTTGGCTTCATCGTGCTTGCGTACGATACTGAGGGGAATATGTTCGGTGTTCACTCGCTGAAGTAACGAGGGCGGCGG
>Ga0136614_10003016_pt1 | contig 10641 bp, 11 predicted proteins | sample AntDrymUQ2792106_2_FD_106643 | JGI IMG/M metagenome (GOLD analysis project Ga0136614, IMG submission 106643) | Polar desert sand microbial communities from Dry Valleys, Antarctica - metaG UQ279 (21.06) | ecosystem: Environmental > Terrestrial > Soil > Desert | place: Antarctica: Dry Valley... | reverse complement strand
GACCGCGTGTGTTTCAGGAGACAAGTGAAGCGGGCGCTTGCGTTGTTTCCCGACGCGCGTCTGCACTGGTTCGACCGGTGCGGACACTTTCCGCAGTGGGACGCACCGCGCGAGGCGACGCGCCTGATTCTCGCCGCTACTAGCGGCTTCAGTATAAGCGACGCGGGCGCGGCGCAATCCGATACTCGTCCGTTGGTTCGCCCGGAACATTTGACTCGTTTCGATCAATCTTTCTAAGGAGATAAACTTATGTCTGCAAACACTCGTCAACTCGCCGTCGTCACTGGCGCTTCCGCCGGCATCGGCTACGAACTCGCCAAAATCTGCGCCGAGAACGGCTACGATTTGGTTGTCGCCGCCGACCAGCCGGAAATCAACAAGGCCGCCGAAGCTTTTCGCGCGCTCGGCGCGGCGGTGGATTCCGTTGAAGCCGACCTCGCCACGCTCGAAGGCGTTGACAAACTTTATGCCGCGACAAAAGGGCGGCAGGTTGATGCGCTGCTCGCCAACGCCGGCCACGGCTTGGGGCACGCCTTCCTCGACCAGAACTTCGACGACGTGCGGCACGTCATTGACACCAACATCACCGGCACGATCTACCTGCTGCAAAAGGTGGGTAAAGATATGCGCGCTCGCGGGCAAGGCCGCATTCTTATCACCGGCTCAATCGCCGGCTTCATGCCCGGAACTTATCAGGCGGTTTATAACGGCTCGAAGGCGTTCATTGATTCCTTCTCGTTTGCGTTGCGAGCCGAGTTGAAAGATACAGGCGTGACGGTAACATGCCTGATGCCGGGCGCGACCGAAACCGAATTCTTTGAGCGCGCCGACATGCTGGACACGAAGGTGGGACAATCCGAGAAAGACGATCCGGCGGACGTTGCCAAGACCGGCTTCGACGCGATGATGCGCGGCGACGGCGATGTGGTGAGCGGGTGGAAGAACAAGATAATGTCTGCGGTCGCCACCGTGACCCCTTCGGGCGTACTCGCCGAACAGCACCGCAAAATGGCTGAACCGGGTTCAGGAGAGAAATAGGTCTAAATCGAAAGGCGCGAGATTGGGACAGACAGGAATTAACAAGGATAGACAGGATACAGGAAATGATGGATGCGGAATGATGGACGATGAATGACAGACCGCTTGTTTGTTATTCATCATTCATCACTGCTCTTTCATCCTGTTCATCCTGTCTATACCTGTTCCACTTTCCGTTGTTTTGATTCAATTGCGTTTGAGACCCGGAGCGCGGTTGTCACGCTCGCGCTCCGGGTCGGCGCAAATATCGCTCGCTTGCGGGAAGCATTGGAACTGGTAAGAATTTTGCAGTCGGATAAGTGGAGAAGAAACGATGGCAACCAACTACACCGGACAACCCAAAAGCCGCGTTGACGGGCGCGCGAAAGTGACGGGCGAGGCGAAGGACGCCGCCGAATACAACGTCCCGAATCTGACTTACGGCTACGTCGTTTCGAGTAATAATTGCAAAGGGCAAAATCACAAAGATTGATGGGAGCCGCGCGCTCGCGCTCGACGGCGTGCTGCAAGTTTTCACCCATGAGAACGCGCCGAGCCTCGCGTGGTTCGACCGCAGCTACAAGGATGGCTGAGGCAGGCGCGAAGATGCTGCTCGGCGAAGCGAGCGGGCCGGACACTGCGCCGGAGATTCGCGTCCCCGCCATCTACTAAATATCGTAAGTATGGAAAACAAAAAATCTGGAAACGTGAATCAGGAAAGATTGCAGAAGATGAAGCACATCTCCAGCATCAAAGACCCGAACGAATATATCAGGTATGTCCGCGAAATAATGTTGGAGGATGCGGAGATGGTGGATAGTAATCTCTTTCCGTTGGATGAAGATCCGGCCGGCGACATTATTGAGGGCTTTGTTGGAGTGTGGCTGGCGATGTGTGCTGAACTGCCGATTACTAGGAAAGAAGAAGTTGTTGCTTTATTAGATGACCTCATTAACTCGATACAAATGTTCCAAAATTATTTGCTCTCCGATGAAGCCAAGCTGAACGTGGATGTACTGCAGTGTTTGCGGAAAGGGATTGATAAGTCTGAGAGCAAGTAGTTTTGACAGATGCGAACCGACTTTGCGGCTCAAACATTTACATACTCTTTACTGACACCTACAATCCGCCCGCCAATGAGTGACGACTTCTATGGATGATGCTCTTATTGGGGCATTCCAAACAAGCATGCTTCTGGTTCCACCGTGTTGCCACAAGCTTCCATGAAGCGCGTGCTGTTCTTGTTTGGTTAAGTTGGTCTCGGTTTCAAATAACACAAAGCCTTCACTTTCAGACCGTCTCCCACCTCTTCGACCCCGCCGCCTTCTCAATCGCGTCCAGAACTTTCTGATTCTTCACGCCGTCTTCAAAGTTCGGCGTCGGCACTTCGCCCTTGTCCACGGCTTTGAGTAAATCGAGGACGGTGTGCGTGAAGGTGTGCTCGTAGCCGATGATGTGTCCGGGCGGCCACCATCCGGCGACGAAGGGGTGCTGCGCGTCCGTGACGGGCACGGTGCGGAAGCCGCTGTTGGGGCCTTCTTCGATGTAGAGTTCCAACTCGTTCATGCGTTCGAGGTCGAACGCGACGCTTCCCTTGCTTCCGTTAATCTCGAAGCGGTTGTAATTCTTGCGTCCCGTAGCGAAGCGCGAGCCTTCAATCGTGCCAATCGCACCGTTTTCAAACTTGACCATCGAGAGCGCCGCGTCGTCCACGTCAACCTTTCCCTTGTTTCCGCTTCCGTCCGGTAGCGGGCGCTCGCTGATGAATGTCTTGAGCAAACCGGCGGCTTCGGTAATCTCGCCGACGAGGTAGCGGGCGAGGTCAATCGAGTGCGAGCCGATGTCGCCCAAAGCGCCGGAGCCGGCCTTCGATTTTTCGAGACGCCAGACGCGCGGAAACTCCGGGTTGACGATCCAGTCCTGAAGATATGTGCCGCGATAATGGTAGAGTTCGCCGAGTGTGCCCGCTTCGATTAATTGCTTGGCGAGCGCGACGGCGGGGGCGCGGCGGTAGTTGTGGCAGATCATGTGGATGACGCCGTTTCGCTTCACGGCGTCCAGCATCTCTTCGGATTCCTTGAGCGTGTTGGCGAGCGGCTTTTCGCAGAAGACGATTTTCTTCGCCTCGGCGGCTGCGATGGCGATTTCTTTGTGCGAGTCGCCGGGCGTGCAGATATCCACCACGTCAATGTCGGGGCGCCGGACGACTTCTTCCCACGAGGTCGCGTGCTCCTGCCAGCCGAACGTCGCGGCGGCCTGTTTCACTTTGTCTTCGTTGCGCCCGACGATCACTTTCATCACCGGCTCCGAAGGCGTGTCGAAGAATCTCGCGACCTGCCGCCAAGCGTTGCTGTGCGCCTTGCCCATGAACTGATAGCCGATCATGGCGATGTTTAGGTTTTTTTTCATAATCAATTAAAACTACTGCTGTGGAGTTGGATTAGAAAAGAAGTGCATGAACGGGATGTGCTTTTAGCACAAAAAGCGTGGACGGGTAAAGAACGGTGGTGCTATTATGCAGGCTCACGGGCTGAAAACTTTATCGAGTCCGCCGTCGAGCGAAAATTAAGGTTCGCTTCGCCCGACGCACGCTCCCCATTTCAAACAAAAAACCTAATTCGTCCTGCCGCGACTAGGATCAAGTCGGGAGATTGAGTCTCTTCCGAGAGGAGTAACACGCATACATGCCGCAGAAAATTTATGACGCGATCATTGTCGGTTCGGGCGCGACCGGCGGGTGGGCCGCGAAGCACCTCGCCGAAGCGGGACTCGAAGTCCTCATCCTCGAAGCCGGGCGCAAGCTCAACCCGCTGAAGGACTACACCGAGCACACGTTCCCTTTCGAGACCGAGCGGCGCGGCTTCGGCGACCGCCGCGAGATGGAGCGGACGCAACCGATTCAAAGCCGATGCTACGCCTGCAACGAATATGGGCACCAATTCTTCGTCAACGATTTGGAGAATCCCTACACAACGCCGCCCGACAAACCGTTCTTCTGGATTCGCTCGCGGCACGTCGGCGGGCGCTCGATCCCGTGGGGCCGCCAGTCGTACCGTCTTTCCGATTACGACTTCAAGGCTAAAACGCATGACGGCTACGGCGAAGACTGGCCGTTCTCTTACGCTGACCTCGCGCCCTACTATGACAAGGTCGAGGATTTCGTCGGCATCAGCGGCAATTACGAAAAACTCCCGCAACTACCTGACAGTAAATTCCTGCCGCCGATGGCGCTGACGTGCGGCGAGGTCGTTCTCAGGGATGCTATCGCCAAGATGGGCGACCCGCACCGCCGCCTGACCATTGGGCGCATTGCTATCCTGACCGCGAAGCCGAAGACGGACACTGCCGGCGACCGCGCCGTCTGTCACTGGTGCGGCCACTGTGATCGCGGCTGCACGGTCGGCGCGTACTACAGCAGCCCGCACTCGACTTTGCCAGCCGCCGAACGCACCGGGCGCTCGACGCTCGTGCCGAATGCCGTCGTCAGTCATGTCGTCCTCGACAAGAAGACCGGGAAAGCGAAAGGCGTGGAGTACGTGGACGCCGTAACGCGCCAGCACCGCGAGGTTCATGGCAAGGTCGTGGTTTTGTGCGCCGGGACGATTGAGACGACGCGCATCATGCTCAATTCGCGTTCGCTCGACGGCGCGGAAGGCGTCGCCAATAGTTCCGGCGCGCTGGGACATTACCTGATGGATCACGTCGGCGGCGGCGGCGCGGGCGGCACGATGCCGATGCTCAACTCCAAGGTTCTCGAACAGGACGGACGCGCCAATGGCATCTATGTTCCGCGCTTCGTCAATCTAACGAAGAAGCACGAAAAGTTCATTCGCGGCTACGGATTTCAGGGCGGCTCCGGCCAATCACTCTACGGCCACGCGAAGACACTTTCGGGCTTCGGCAAAAAGTTCAAACAGGACGTGCGCGAGGATCACCCGTGGGGCATCAGCCTCGGCGGCTTCGGCGAATCGCTCGCCAAGTTTGAGAATCATGTCAGCATCAACAAGGACGTGGTTGATGCGTGGGGTATTCCGGTCGCGCACATCGAATGCGAGTTCGGCGACAACGAGCGCGCGATGGTCAAAGATATGGGCGACACCGCCGCCGAGATGCTCGAAGCCGCCGGCGCGAAGGATATCCGCGCGAGTTACGGCCCGACCTCGACGCCCGGCATTCTGATTCATGAAGTCGGCACCGCCCGGATGGGCGATGACCCGAAAAAGTTTGTGCTGAACAAATTTAATCAGGCGCACGACGTTAAGAACCTCTACGTCACCGACGGCGCGTGTTACGTTTCGGTCGCTAACCAAAACCCGACGCTCACGATGATGGCGATTACGGCGCGCGCCTGCGACCACATCGTGCAGGAGCTTCGCGGCAATCGTCTTTAGGAAGTGGCGAAAAGTAGGACAGGCATCCTTGCCTGTCATCCGCAGCCGACAGGCAAGGATGCCTGTCCTACTTCAAGAAGACTATTCTTTGGCAATCAATCACGAGGGAAACGACAAATGAAAAAAATCTATTTGGGACTCGCGTTACTCGCTGCGACACTTCTCCCGCTTCAGGATGCGACGGCGCAGCGGAGACAAACGAAAAGCGGCGCGCGTCGTCAGACGACAGCGGCGGTCGGCATCCCCGGCGCGGTTGAACCGGTGCGCGCTCTGACCGGCAGAATGGTGGGCAACAAGATTACAGCGCGCATGAGCGATGGCCGTCCCGGATTTGAATACGTCGTCACCGGTGCGAAAGTGGTTGACGGCAAGCTTCAATTCGAGGGCACGATCAATGGGAGCGGTAAAGCAGGAGCTAAGCCCGCCGCGATGACAACAGGGGCGACGCTCGTCGGCACGTTGTCGCGCGCACGTAATCCGTGGCCGAACGCTGCTTCTGCGCCACCGCGTGGCGCGCGTGCCGCCGCGCAAACAGGCCAACCCGCCGCGCAGCCGCAGGGAGGCGCGGCGCGCAACCCGGAAACCGCCGGGCAGATCGGCCAACTGGCGCAGGCCACTCAATCAACCGCGCGCACCACGCAGACGCCGACCGCGCCGCAAGGAAGCAGGCCCGCCGGCGGCGAGGTCAACGAACAAACCCAATCGCTCTATACCGCGATTGACACCGGCTCGGGCTGCGAAATCTTTTTCCTGAAAATGCAGTTGCCCGCGCAACTGACGGCTGCCGCACGCGCCAGTCAACCCGTCCAACTCGGCGTCGTGCTCGCGCCGATGGATAATGGGGTGGGCGAACAAATCAACCAGCGCGTCTGCCGCGTTGTGCGCAGCCTCGACGGCAAGGGGGAAAGCAAGGCAATCGAGTCGCAAGTCGCGGAGTTGAATCAAATGTTGTCGGCGAGACGGTGACTTTACAAGAAGTAGCGATTGGCAATTAATTCGGACAGTTAGGCCGCGAATTTTTGACGTGAGGTTTGAGGGAAACTGGGGTTTGTCCGCGATTGCTCGTTTCTTATACATGTTGTTTTGGAGTTTTGCCAACGGTTGACTTCAGAGCGAACTTTGAAGTTTAATTGCAACACCTTACGTCAACCGCTTCCGACGGTTGACCTACATCAACTTAAATTGGGGAGATAAAAAGCTGATGAAACAATCTCGAAAAGTTATTAGTGGCTTCATCGTTGCTGGATTCGCGGCGTTGTACTTCGCGGCGATGATGCCGGACGCTCACAGCTATCCACCCTTCTTGAATAAAGCCAAACAGCTCGGTTTCCCGGCGAAAGATTGCGCTTACTGCCACACTTCTCCCCAGGGCGGTGATGCCAATAACGCGCGCGGCAACTGGCTGATCGCGCAAAAGAAGGAACGGAGCGCTAACACCGTGGACGTCTCATGGCTGAAGGACTATAAGGCCACCGGCACTAAAGCGGCGCCAAAGAAAGGCGCGAAAAAGAAAGCGTGAGGCGACGCGGCAAGGTAAAGCAAGCGGCGCTTTAAGGCTGGCTTGTGAATCTCGAACAATAACCAACGTCCCGGCAGTTACGTGCTGCCGGGACGTTTCTCTTTGCCTACTTGATTTATAAAGCTGACGAGCTTTGAAAGAAATGTGCGGGAATCATCGGGTTGCTCGACCCGGAGTCTCGCTCCCGCTGAAAGTTTCACTTCGGTTTGCCGGGCAGATAATAGAAGCGCACGACAAGGAGCACGCAGAGCGCCGCGACGCTGAGCGCGAGGTCGAGCGCGGAGGCGTCGGGGCTGACGATCTTGCGGGCGATGACGAAGATGATGACCTCGATGGCGGAACTAGTGCGGTGGAACAGAAGCAGCAATCCGAGTTCGGCGGCGATGCCGACGAGCAGAATGTTTTGGATGATCTTCGAGAGAACGCTGTACTCATCACCGGGCGCGAACAATTTCGGGAAGTCGCGCACCACCGTGTCATACGCCCCGATCACGGCGGCGGCGAGGATGACGACGGCGAGCAAAGAGAGGAATAAATGTATCGCGTCGCCGATGTAGTGGTTAATGAAACGTTCGACGGCCGTTTCCGCCCCGTCCTGTCCCGTTCCCTGCTCTTTTTCTTCCATCCACGAGATGCCTTTTAAGTTTATGCGTCAGATTGTTTCAGAAACCGCGCGTCGAAGGGCTGCGGGAAAAGATCGCTCAGTTGAATTACTTCAACGTCGCCGCGCAGATTCGCTAATATCACCGGAACGTCGCCGCAAAATTCCCACAACACCTGACGACACGCACCGCACGGCGGCGTGAGGCTTTCCGTGTCGGCGACGACGGCAACGCTTGTGAACTTGCGCGCGCCTTCGGAAATAGCTTTCCAAGTGGCGACGCGCTCGGCGCACATCGTCTGCCCGTAGGTCGCGCTTTCGATGTTGCAGCCGGTATAAACTTTTCCGTCTTCAGTTTCGAGCGCCGCCCCGACGCGGAAACTGGAATAAGGAGCCAGCGCGGATTCTCTGGCGCGCTTCGCCGCTTCAACAAGCGCCCAATTCTTCGTCCCCCGCTCCGCTGTCTCGCTCACACGACTTACTCCCTGCCCGCGCCCGCTGCTGCGCTCGCCGCTTCTTGTTCGCGTTGTCGCTCGTTCGCCAGACGCTCACGAATCCTTCCGCTAATCAAACCAATGCTGACGAGATTGTGCCCGCCTTCGGGAATGATGACGTCGGCGACGCGCTTCGTCGGCTCGACGAACTGCATGTGCATCGGGCGCACAGTGGCGAGATACTGCTCGACGACGGAATCAACCGTCCTTCCGCGTTCCGCCACGTCGCGCCGGAGACGCCGGATGAAACGAATATCGTCCGGCGTGTCTACGAAAACCTTGATGTCCATCTCTTCGAGCAACCGCTTGTCGGCAAAAATCAGAATGCCTTCGATGATGATGATCGGCCTCGGCTCCATCCGCAGGGTTTCGGATTTCCGCGTGTGCGACTTGAAATCATAAAGCGGAAGTTCGGCAGCCACGCCCGCCTTGAGCGCCCTGATGTGCTCGACCAGCAGATTGTTGTCTATCGCGTCCGGGTGATCGAAGTTGACCTTCTGCCGGAAGTCGAGCGGCAACTGATCAAGGTTGCGGTAATAGGAGTCCTGCTGGAGGAAGGCCACCTCGCGCGCGCTCACCGATTCGAGAATGCGATTCGCAACGGTCGTCTTCCCCGACCCCGTGCCGCCGCAGATACCAATTATCATTTGTCGCTTCGCTCCGCTAAAAGTACTGAGTGCTGAGTGCTGAGTTCAAAGCCAGCGATTTACTCAGTACTCAGTACTCAGTACTCAGCACTCAGTACTTTGTCACTGTAGTTTAGGGATGACGTTGCGCAGCAACTCGGCGAATGTCGCGCGCACGCGCTCGCCGGTCTCGATCACTTCGGCGTGGTTAATTTGTGCGTCGAGCACGCCCGCCGCGAGGTTGGTGATGCAGGAGATGCCGAGGACTTTAATGCCCATGTGGCGCGCGACAATCGCTTCCGGGACGGTGCTCATCCCGACGGCGTCCGCGCCGAGGGCGCGCAGCATGCGAATCTCGGCGGGTGTTTCGTAGCTCGGCCCCGACAGCGCGGCATACACGCCGCGCCGCAATTCGTAACCGAGGCGGCGGCCTTCCTTAATCACAATGTCCTGATAGTCGCGGTCGTAAACTTCGGTCATGTCGGGAAAGCGCGGCCCGAAGCGTTCGTCGTTCGCGCCGTGCAGCGGATTCGCGCCGATTAGATTAAGGTGATCGCTGATGACCATCAGCGAGCCTTGCGTAAAACCGTTGCTCAAGCCCCCGGCGGCGTTAGTGAGGATGAGCGACTTGACGCCGAGAAGCCCGAGCACGCGGATGGGAAACGTCACTTCGTCAAACGTGTAGCCCTCGTAATAATGAAAGCGCCCCCCCATTGCGGCGACGGGCACGCCCTCGATTTTGCCGAGGACGAGACGCCCGGCGTGGCCCTCGACGGTCGAGTGTGCGAATCCGGGAATCTCCGTGTACGGCAAGCTCACCGCGCCCTCAACGTCATCGGCGAACGCGCCGAGACCGCTACCGAGTACCAGCGCGAGGCGCGCGTCTTCGTTCCACCGCGCGCGAATTGTCCGTGCCGCGTGCTCCGCGCGTTCGTACAGAGTATCGGGCACAAGGCTTTCCATTGGTTTCATTGCAACCTCATCCTGTGAGCTTCAGCCGGTCTAATTAGTTTTTAGTTATATTGCGCCGCCGTAGAGGAGTTGAAACATTAGCACAACATTCCGCGTCGCGGCTAGAGTTTTCCGAAGATGATATGAGGCTCCGGTCACACGGATTGTGTGACGGCTATTCTTTGCTGTACGGCAGGCCGAGCGCGCGCGGCGCTCTCGAAGTTCCGATGAAGCCCGCGAGCACTACAATGGTCAGAACATACGGAATCATCTGGATGAACTGCACCGGAATCTTCGCCACGCCCTGCATCTGAATTGACACCGCTTCGGCAAAGCCGAACAGGAGACACGCGAGCATCGTCTGGACGGGACGCCACTTGCCGAAGATGAGCGCGGCAAGCGCGATGAAGCCGCGCCCGGCCGTCATGTTGCGTGTGAACAAAGAAGCCTGACCGATGGAAAGATACGCGCCGCCGATTGCCGCGAGCGCCCCCGAAATAAGCACCGCACTATATCTGACGCGCGCCACGCTGACGCCTGCCGCATCCGCCGCCGCCGGATTCTCGCCGACCGCGCGTAAGCGCAGGCCGAACGGCGTGCGGTAAAGCACGTACCATGTCAGAAGCACGAGCGCGAACGCCATCGCAATCGGCGTCCACGGCATCAAGTTCTCTTTCGGTATCTGCGGCGTCGCGCCCGTCGAACTGAACAGCGCGCCGCTCATCAACGCGGGCACACCTAGAAAGAGAATGTTAATCGCCGTCCCGCTGACGACTTGATCCGCTTTGAACTCGATACACACCACCGCATGAATGCCCGCGACCGCGACGCCCGCCGCGATCCCGGCGAGCAGACCGACCCACGGACTCCCTGAATAATGCGTCACCGCCGCCGCCGTGAACGCGCCGGCGAGCATCAAGCCTTCGAGCGCGATGTTGATGATTCCTGCCCTTTCAGAATACAAACCGCCGAGCGCCGCCAACAGTAGCGGCGTCGCCAAGCGAATCGTCGAGAAGATAATTGAGAGGCCGAAGATTTCGTT
>Ga0136614_10003014_pt1 | contig 10648 bp, 10 predicted proteins | sample AntDrymUQ2792106_2_FD_106643 | JGI IMG/M metagenome (GOLD analysis project Ga0136614, IMG submission 106643) | Polar desert sand microbial communities from Dry Valleys, Antarctica - metaG UQ279 (21.06) | ecosystem: Environmental > Terrestrial > Soil > Desert | place: Antarctica: Dry Valley... | reverse complement strand
GTTCGATGGGCTCGGTGGTCGGCGAGCGTTTCGTGCTCGGCGTGCAGGCTGCGATCGAGCAGAAAGTGCCGTTCGTCTGCATCACCTCGACCGGCGGCGCGCGTATGCAGGAAGGGCTGCTGTCGCTGCTGCAAATGGCCAAAACAACCGCGATGATTGCGCGCCTGGCCGAGGCGAAACTTCCGTTCATCAGCGTGCTGGCCGACCCGACGATGGGCGGTGTCTCGGCGAGCTTCGCCTTCATGGGTGACATCGTGATCGCCGAACCGAAAGCGCTGATCGGATTTGCCGGGCCGCGCGTCATTGAGCAGACGGTGCACGAAAAGTTGCCCGAAGGCTTTCAACGCTCCGAGTTTTTGCTGACTAAAGGCGCAATCGACATGATCGTCGATAGGCGCCAGATGCGCGATGAGATCGCACAGGTGCTGGCGCTGCTGCTGAAACAACCGATGGAAGCCTTGTCGTAACGAACACTCCAAAGCCTTTGCTGGACGAGTGGCTTTCGCGCATCGAACGGCTGCACGCCAAGCCGATCGATCTTGGCCTCGACCGCGTGCGTGCAGTAGCTCGCGAGCTTGCGCTGCGGCTTGACTTCCCTACTTTCATCGTTGCCGGCACCAATGGCAAGGGCTCGACCTGCGCGATGCTCGATGCGATGCTGCGCGCGGCCGGCTACCGCGTCGGCCTGTATACGTCGCCGCACCTGCTGCGCTTCAACGAGCGCGCGCGCATCGACGGCGTCGATGCGGACGATGCGGCGCTGGTCGCACAGTTCGAGGCCGTCGAGGCTGCGCGCGGTGCTACCACGCTAACGTACTTCGAGTTCACGACGCTGGCGATCCTGCGTTTGTTTTCGCAGTCGCGTCTTGACGCGGCGGTACTCGAAGTGGGTTTGGGCGGGCGGCTCGACGCGGTCAACATCGTCGATGCCGATGTTGCGATCGTCACCTCGGTGGCCATCGACCACGTCGACTACCTGGGGCCTACACGCGAGCGCATCGGCCTGGAGAAAGCCCACATCTATCGCGCAGGCCGGCCGGCAATTTGCAGCGACCCTGAACCTCCGCAATCATTGCTTGATCACGCGCAGGGCGCCGGCGCCGACCTCTGGCGCTTCGGCCGAGACTTCAACTATCAGGGCGATCGTCAGCAATGGTCCTACGCCGGGCGACATCTGCGGCGCGCGAGCCTGCCGTATCCGGCGTTGCGCGGCGCCAATCAGCTGCTGAACGCGTCGGCCGCACTGGCGGCGCTGGAAGCGATCGCGCCGCGGCTTCCGGTTTCGCAGCAGGCAGTGCGGCACGGATTGCTGACGGTGCAGCTGCCGGCTCGGTTTCAAGTGTTACCGGGGCGGCCGGCGATCGTGCTCGACGTCGCGCACAACCCGCACGCGGCGGCGGTCCTTGCGCAGAATCTCGACATGATGGGTTTCTTCCCGCAGACGCATGCGGTATTCGGCATGTTGCGTGACAAGGACATCGACGGCGTGATCGAGAAAGTCAGAGACAAGATCGACTACTGGCACATTGCGTCGACGCCCGGTGCTCGCGGTACCTCGTCAACCGACGTTGCGAATCGAGTCAGGGCTGCGGCGCGGCACAGCTCGGTGATCGAGCATACAGATTTTGCGGCGGCGTTGATTGCGGCGCGTGAGAGCGCGCAGCCCGATGATAGAATTTTGGCGTTCGGTTCCTTCCTCGCAGTCGCTGAAGTGTTGCGCGCGATCGACGCGTCGCACTGAATGCACCAGCAATAGCGCCGGTCCTGCACGGAGTTTGAATGGCCTTCTGGCGCAGCAAAGACAGCACCACCGATGCCGTGAGCAAGCGGCGCAGTGCATCCTCAAATTCCGTCGCTGAAGAATCGGCGGGCGGTGAGGCGGGTACGCTGGTGCGGCTACGTGCGCGACGCCGGTTGATCGGCGCGGCCGCGTTGTTGCTGACGGCCGCTATCGTCGTGCCGATGTTGCTCGATCCCGAGCCGCAGCTCCCCCCCGACAACATCGCGATTGATATCCCAAGCGAGAAGACACCGTTTACGCCCCGTTTGACGTTGCCTGCGGTACCGGGGCCCGAGAACGTTCCGTTGGCGCCGCCCGCGGACATTGCGCCGGCGCCGGGCAAAGTCGATGAGCCGACGAGCAAGCCGGTGGACGGCAAGAAGGTCGATGAGCAGCGCGCGCGCGCGTTGCTCGAAGGCAAGGCCAATGCCAAATCGGCCGTTGCCGTAGCAAAGGGCGGGCGGTTTGCCGTGCAGGCGGCCGCTCCGGCAAGCGAAACTGCGGCGCGTGATCTCGCAGAGCGGCTGAAAAAGGCAGGATTCGCCTCATATACCGAAAGGGTGGACACCAAGCAGGGTGCCCGTTACCGCGTGCGGCTCGGGCCGTACGCGTCGCGCGATGAGGCCGATGACGTGCGCACACGGCTGAAAGCGCAGGGCATCAGCACCAACTTGATTACTCTCTGATTTAGTGATGGCTTGCACGCCAAACTTGAATACGATGCGCAGTGCGCCCGACACTAGGAGAAATATTCGATGTGCGGGATAGTCGGAGTGGTCGCCACCGGGCCGGTTAATCAGCTGCTCTATGACGCGCTGCAGCTGTTGCAGCATCGTGGCCAGGACGCGGCCGGCATCGCGACCGGCTCGGGCAGCACGTTCTCGATGTGGAAGGGCAGCGGCATGGTGCGGGAAATTTTCCGCACGCGAAACATGCGCAACCTCACCGGCAACGTCGGTATCGCGCACGTGAGATACCCGACCGCGGGCTCCGCCTTCAGCGTCGAGGAAGCGCAGCCGTTTTACGTGAATGCGCCGTTCGGCATCACGCTCGGTCATAACGGCAATCTGATCAATGCAGAACAGCTTAAAAGCGAAATGTTCCGCATCGACCGCCGGCACATCAACACCAATTCCGATTCTGAAATTTTGCTCAACGTGCTGGCGCACGAGCTGCAGGAAGGAACGTCGAGCTACACGCTCGATCCGGCAACCATATTTCGCGCGGTGGCAGCGCTGCAGCGGCGCGTGCGCGGCGCCTATGCGTGCGTGGCGCACATCGCCGATCACGGCATCCTCGCTTTTCGCGACCCGTACGGAATACGCCCGCTCGTTTACGGAATCAATGAAACCGACGCCGGCACCGAGTATCTGGTGGCCAGCGAATCGGTGGCGCTCGAAGGGCTCGGCTTCAAGTTCGTGCGCGACGTCGCGCCGGGCGAAGCGGTCTTTATCGACATTGACGGCAATTTTTATTCGCAGCAGTGTGCCGAAGCTCCGACCTTGACCCCGTGCATCTTCGAGTACGTCTACTTCGCGCGGCCCGATTCCGTGATGAACGGCGTTAGCGTTTACGGCTCGCGCCTCAAGATGGGCGAGTATCTGGCTGAGAAAATCCGCAAGCAAGTGCGCACCGGCGAGATCGACGTCGTAATGCCCATTCCCGAAACCTCTCGGGCAGCGGCGATGCAGCTGTCGGCAAAGCTTGGGCTCGAGTTTCGCGAAGGATTTTTCAAGAATCGTTATGTGGGACGCACGTTCATCATGCCGGGCCAGGCGGTGCGCAAGAGAAGCGTGCGCCAGAAACTGAGCGCCTTGCCGACCGAGTTCAAGGGCAAGAACGTTTTGCTGGTCGACGATTCGATCGTGCGTGGAACCACCTCGCGCGAGATCGTGAACATGGCGCGCGAAGCCGGCGCCAACAAGGTGATATTTGCGTCGGCGGCGCCCCCTGTGCGCTTTCCAAACGTCTATGGCATCGACATGCCGACACGCGGCGAACTGATCGCTCACGGCCGCTCCGACGATGAAATCCAACGCCTGATCGAGGCTGACGGACTCGTTTACCAGGACATCGACGCGATGAAGCGCTCGGTCTCCGAGCTCGGCCCGCACCTGACCAGGTTCGAAGCCAGTTGCTTCGATGGCGACTATGTGACCGGGGATGTGACGCCCGAGTATCTTGACCGGGTCGAAGCCGCGCGCGAACTGGCGACGATCGCCGAGAGCGATCCGTACTCGCAGTTGAACCTGAACCTGGCCCAGGCCGACTGATGTAGGATGTCTGACGCGCCGATTTGAATCAGCTTGCGGGCGCTTAATAAATACGGCTAAAGCGATGGTGGTCCAAGTGGCCATGCCCGCCGAGCTGATTGAACAACCAGTAAGGCGGGTTTTTTATGTCCGAACCAATGTCTGAGCTAATGAGCTTCGAGACGCGTGCCGTACGAGCAGGCACCCAGCGATCTCAATTCAACGAACATAGCGAAGCGCTGTTTCTAACGTCGAGCTTCGTGTTCGACAACGCGGCGCAGGCGGCGGCGCGTTTTTCCGGGGCTCAACCGGGCAACGTTTACTCGCGGTTTACCAATCCGACGGTGACGATGTTCGAGCAGCGCCTGGCGTCGCTCGAAGGCGCCGAGGATTGCCTGGCCACGGCCTCGGGCATGGCGGCGATCATGGCAACGTGCCTGGCCACGCTGCGCGCCGGCGACCACGTGATCTGCGCCGCCAATGTATTCGGCGCAACGATCCAACTTTTCTCCAACGTCCTGTCGCGATTCGATGTCGCAGTCAGTTACGTCGATGCGACCGATATCGGAGCCTGGCGCGCGGCGGCGACTCCACGCACGCGCCTGCTGTATTGCGAGACGCCGTCAAATCCGTTGATGGAAATCGTCGACCTCACCGCGTTTGGCGAATTGGCGCGCGAGATCGGTGCGGTGTCGGTAGTCGACAACTGCTTCTGCACACCGGTGCTGCAGCGGCCGTTCGAATTCGATGTCGATGTTGTGATTCACTCAGCCACCAAATACCTTGACGGGCAGGGACGAGTGATGGGCGGCGCCGTGCTCGGCTCCAAAGCGTTCATCCGCGACCAGGTGCTGCCGGTGCTGCGCGCGAGCGGGCCGAGCCTTTCGCCGTTCAATGCGTGGGTATTGCTGAAGGGGCTTGAGACGCTCGCGATCCGCATGCGCGCTCAAAGCGAATCCGCGCTGCAACTGGCCGAATGGCTGCAGAGCCGACCCGAGGTCAGTCGCGTCTACTTTCCGGGGCTGGCATCGCATCCGCAAGCAGCGCTGGCGCGGCAACAGCAGTCGCAGGCCGGCGCCGTGATCGCATTTGAAGTCAAGGCCGAAGCCGCGGCGCAGCGCGAACACGCATGGCGCGTGATCGATTCGGTGCGCATGATGTCGATCACTGCCAACCTGGGTGACACGCGATCGACCATTACCCATCCCGCAACGACGACGCACGGGCGCCTCACGCCGGCCGATCGCGAGCGCGCCGGCATCAGCGAGGCGTTGATCCGTGTCGCGGTCGGTCTGGAATCGGTGGCCGATTTGCAGCGCGATCTGGCGCAAGCTCTGGCGAATCGCTCCTGTTAGCTCGTCCGGGTGAGGGGAGCTCTTGTCCGGTCGCGGCGGTTCCAGTTGACCGTAAAAGGAAGGCGCCGTACAATTCCTGACCAATTTAATCGGGAATTATTGGAGCCCCCGGGAGTCGAACCTGGGATCCATTTAGGGCGATACGCTTCATGAGACTGACCACCAAGGGCCGCTTTGCCGTGACTGCGATGATCGACGTCGCCATGCGCCAGCATGAGGGCCCGGTCACGCTGGCCGGCATCAGCGAGCGGCAGCGGATCTCTCTTTCTTATCTTGAGCAGTTGTTCGGCAAATTGCGCCGCCGGTGTTTGGTGACAAGTACTCGCGGGCCGGGTGGTGGCTACCAACTCGAGCGCCCGATGGATAGAACGACGGTGTCGGACATCATTTTTGCGGTCGATGAGCCGCTCGATGCGACGCAATGCGGAGGCAAGGAAAATTGCCACGACGACGGGCGTTGCATGACGCATGAGCTGTGGGCTAATTTGAACGTGCGGATGCTCGATTACCTGGATTCGGTGACGCTGGCGGATCTGGTGGAGCAACAGAAACAAAAACCAAAGGCCGGCGGCACGTCGGTTGCGGTGTTGCACGACAGTCGTCTGCGGCAGCGTGACGCGGGCAGCAAGCAGGTACGCGCATACGCACGGCGATAACGATGCAGCTTCCGATCTATCTCGATTATTCGGCGACCACACCGGTCGATCCGCGCGTGGTCGACGCCATGATTCCGTGGTTGCGTGAGAACTTCGGCAATCCCGCATCGCGGAGCCATTCGTTCGGCTGGACCGCGGAAAAGGCGGTCGATCAGGCGCGCGAGCAGGTGGCGGCGCTGGTCAATTGCGATCCGCGCGAGCTGATCTGGACGTCGGGCGCAACCGAGTCGATCAACCTTGCTCTCAAGGGTATTGCTCGGTTTCACAAGGACAAGGGCAAGCACCTCATCACGGTCAAGACCGAGCACAAGGCGACTCTGGACACGATGCGCGAACTCGAGCGCGACGGGTTCGAGGTGACGTATCTGGATGTTCAAGAAAATGGTCTGATCGACCTCGCCAAGCTCGAGGCGGCGTTGAGGCCGGACACGATTCTGGTCTCGGTGATGTACGTGAACAACGAGATCGGCGTAATTCAGGATATTGCGGCGATCGGTGAGATGTGCCGCTCGCGCGGTATCGTGTTCCATGTCGATGCGGCGCAGGCGACCGGCAAGATCGTGATCGATCTTTCGCAGCTGAAGGTCGATCTGATGTCGTTCTCAGCGCACAAGACCTATGGGCCGAAGGGTGTCGGCGCGCTGTTCGTCCGGCGCAAGCCGCGTGTGCGGCTCGAAGCGCAGATGCACGGCGGCGGGCACGAGCGCGGATTGCGCTCCGGTACGTTGCCGACGCACCAGATCGTCGGCATGGGCGAGGCGTTCCGTCTGGCGCACGAGGAAATGGCGACCGATAACGAGCGCATCCGCATGTTGCGCGACCGGCTGTGGGCGGGGCTTTCGCAAACCGAGCAGGTTTTCCTGAACGGCGATCCGGAACGGCGCGTGGCACACAATCTGAACGCGAGCTTTAATTTCGTCGAAGGCGAAAGCATGATCATGGCGATGAAGGATGTCGCCGTTTCTTCCGGCTCGGCCTGTACTTCGGCCAGCCTGGAGCCCTCTTATGTATTACGCGCGCTCGGCCGCAGCGACGAATTGGCGCACAGTTCGATCCGCTTCACGGTCGGCAGGTTTACGACGCCGGAAGAGATCGACTTCACGATTGATCTGGTCACGCGTCAGGTAGCGCGGCTGCGCGAGATGTCTCCGCTCTGGGAGATGTATAAGGATGGAATCGATTTGAGTACAGTCCAATGGGCTGCACATTGAGGTAAGCAAAATGGCATACAGCACGAAGGTTATCGATCACTACGAAAATCCACGCAACGTCGGCTCGTTCGACAAGGGCGACGAGCATGTCGGCACCGGGATGGTCGGCGCGCCGGCCTGCGGCGACGTGATGAAACTTCAGATCCGCGTCAACGAGCAGGGCGTCATCGAAGACGCGCGTTTCAAGACGTATGGCTGCGGGTCGGCCATCGCGTCGTCGTCGCTCGTGACCGAGTGGGTCAAGGGCAAGACGCTCGACCAGGCCGGGACGATCCGCAACACGCACATTGCCGAGGAGCTCGCGCTGCCGCCGGTGAAGATTCACTGTTCGATCCTGGCTGAAGATGCAATCAAGGCGGCGATCGACGATTACCGCGCCAAGCACGGTCAGGTTGTGGAGAAGCAAGCGGCATGAGCGAAGCAGCAGCGATGGGCGTGACGATGACCGAGCGCGCGGCGAATCACGTCTCGGGCTATCTCGCAAAGCGCGGCCGCGGCATCGGGCTGCGGCTGGGCGTGCGCACGACCGGCTGCTCGGGCATGGCCTACAAGCTCGAATATGCCGACGTCGCACAGCCCGAGGATCGGCAGTTTGAAAGCCACGGCGTGAAAATCTTCGTGGACCCAAAGAGTCTGGCGTACATCGACGGCACCGAGCTCGATTTCGCGCGCGAGGGATTAAACGAGGGTTTCAAGTTCAACAACCCGAGGGAAAAGAACCGCTGCGGTTGCGGTGAGTCCTTCAATATATAAATAGATCGCGCGTTCCGGCGCGCTGGCATGTTCATCCCTCCGGATCACTTCCAGCTTTTCGATTTGCCGGCGCGCTTCGCGCTTGACATGGCCGCGCTCGACAGCGCCTATCGAAGCGTGCAGGGGCATGTCCATCCCGACCGTTTCGCATCCGGCACGGCTGCAGAGAACCGGGTCGCGATGCAATGGGCGACGCAGGCCAACGAGGCTTACCGCACACTGAAGTCGCCGCGCAAGCGCGCCGCGTATCTGTGCGAACGCGCGGGCGTGCCGATCGAGGCTGAGTCCAACACGTCGATGCCGGCCGAGTTTCTGATGCAGCAGTTGGAATGGCGCGAAGCGTTAGATGAAGCGCTCGCTGAACGCGACTGCACCGCCTTGCGCGCGCTCGGGGAGGGCATGGCGGCCGAGCGCGATCGGTTGCTGGGAGAGATCGGCCGCGCGCTCGACGTCGATGCCGATTTTGCATTGGCCGCTTCGCGAGTGCGACAGCTGATGTTCATCGAAAAGTTCGGAACCGAGATATCGTCCGCCGAAGAAACGCTGCGCGATAACGACAGAGCTTCGGCGTAATGGCGCTGCTGCAAATCGCCGAACCGGGACAATCGACCGATCCGCATCGGCATCGACTCGCAGTTGGAATCGACCTGGGTACCACCAATTCGCTCGTTGCGACGGTTCGTCACAGCATCCCCGTGGTGCTGGATGACACCGAAGGCCGCGCGCTGCTGCCCTCGATCGTTCAATTTCACGCGAACGGATCGACCGACGTCGGCTACGCAGCGCAAAGGCAGCAAGCGATCGACGCGCGCAACACTGTCGTGTCGGTAAAGCGCCTGATGGGCCGCGGCATGAGCGACGTCGAGCACATCGAGAACATGCCTTATGACTTCGTCGACGCGCCCGGCATGGTGCAGCTTAGAACCGTGGCCGGCGTGCGCAGCCCGGTCGAAGTCTCGGCGGAGATCCTGAAATCATTGCGCAAGCGAGCCGAGCAAGCGCTCGGCGGCGATCTGATCGGCGCGGTGGTGACCGTGCCGGCGTACTTCGACGACGCGCAGAGGCAAGCGACCAAGGATGCCGCACGACTGGCGGGGCTCAATGTGCTGCGCCTGCTGAGCGAACCGACCGCGGCCGCAGTGGCCTACGGCCTGGATCATGGCGCTCAGGGGATTTACGCCGTGTATGACCTCGGCGGCGGAACGTTCGACATCTCGATCTTGCGATTGACGAAGGGCGTGTTCGAAGTGCTAGCGACCGGCGGCGATTCCGCTTTGGGCGGCGACGATTTCGACCAACGCGTTTTCTGCTGGATCGTCGAGCGCTCGAAACTGCTCCCGCTCTCGCCGCAGGACACGCGCCTGTTGATGGTTAAGGCACGCGAAGTCAAGGAGCGCTTGTCGGTCGAATCCGAAGTACGCGTGAACGCCGTGCTCTCGACCGGAGAAGTCATCGACCAGATTTTGCAGAACCGCGAGTTTGCGCAGATGACGCAGCCGCTGGTGCAGAAGACGCTGACCGCGTGTCGCAGTGCGCTGCGCGATGCCGGGCTTAGAACTACTGAGATCGACGGCGTGGTGATGGTCGGCGGTGCGACGCGCACGCCGCACGTGCGACATGCGGTCGGTGCGTTCTTCGGCCAGACGCCGCTCACCAATATCGATCCGGACAAAGTCGTCGCGCTCGGCGCGGCGATTCAGGCCAACCTGCTGGCAGGAAACCGCGCTGCGGGTGACGACTGGTTGCTGCTCGACGTGATTCCGTTGTCGCTCGGGCTCGAGACGATGGGCGGGCTGGTCGAGAAAATCATCGAGCGCAATTCAACGATTCCGGTTGCGCGCGCGCAGGAGTTCACCACCTTCAAGGACGGGCAGACTGCCATTTCAATTCATGTCGTGCAGGGCGAGCGCGAGCTGGTCGCGGACTGCCGCTCGCTCGCTCGCTTCGAGCTGCGCGGCATTCCACCGATGCCCGCCGGTGCGGCGCGGGTGCGCGTCACCTTCCAGGTGGATGCCGACGGTCTGCTCGACGTCAATGCGCTCGAGATCGCGAGCGGCGTTCAGGCGTCGATCGTCGTCAAGCCGTCGTATGGTTTGTCCGACGGTGACATCACGCGCATGCTGCAGGAGTCGTTCGGCTCGGTCGACGATGACATGCGCAAGCGCGCGCTGCGCGAACGACAGGTCGATGCGCAACGCCTGATCGAAGCGACCGGTGCGGCGTTGGCGTCGGACGGCGATCTGCTTTCACGCGACGAGCGCGTTGCGGTGGACGCCCTGCTGGCCGCGCTTACGGACCGGCTGGGCGGCGAGGACGGCAACGCAATCAAGACGTCGATCGAAGCGTTGGCACAAGCCACGGACGACTTCGCGGCCCGCCGCATGGATCGCTCGATTCGTGCGGCGCTCGCCGGGCGGCGCATCGATGATCTCGCAAGCGTTGGGCGGCAGGGCCGATAGCATGCCAACAATTACGGTCTTGCCGCACGCGGAAATTTGCCCGCAGGGGAAGCAATTCGAAACCGCGTCCGGGGTCTCGGTGGCCGATGCGTTACTCGATCATCACGTCGACATCGAGCACGCGTGCGGCAAGGTCGCGGCATGCACGACCTGCCACTGCATCATTCGAAAGGGATTTGGCT
>Ga0136614_10003010_pt1 | contig 10653 bp, 13 predicted proteins | sample AntDrymUQ2792106_2_FD_106643 | JGI IMG/M metagenome (GOLD analysis project Ga0136614, IMG submission 106643) | Polar desert sand microbial communities from Dry Valleys, Antarctica - metaG UQ279 (21.06) | ecosystem: Environmental > Terrestrial > Soil > Desert | place: Antarctica: Dry Valley... | reverse complement strand
CGCTCGGCCCAGGGGTAGTCCATCCAGAAGCCGGTTTCGAAGTCCAGCTCGCACGCCGAGTACCCGCGCTCGAGCAGGATCTCGACAGCGGCCTCGGGCGATTCCCGCGACGGGCAGCGCGCAGGGCCGAGTCGGATCGCTCCCACGGGCTGACGGTAACGGACGGCGGGATGTCGTCCGACGCGGGTCCTACCCTTTTCGTCATGGCGAAGGAACCCACACGCGTCGACCTGCTCGAGCTCGACATCGACCTCCGGCTCACCGACCTTTGGCGCGAGGCGGGCGAGGTGGCGGAATGGAACCTCGAAGTCGTCTCTGCGTTCATGCGCGCCGCCTACGGCAAGGGCTACTGCGACGCGCTGACCGAGGACGATCCCGGCTCGCTCTGCCACGATCACGGGTACCGGATTCCCGCGCGTCGCGAAGCAGCGCAGCGCACGGTTTAGCAAGCCTCGTCCGACGCGAGCTAGGATCAAGTCGTGGCTCGGAAGCGCAACCCCGCGCGGCTCGTGATCGCGCTCTCGGTGGCGGCGGTTCTCGCGGTCTTCCTGCTGTACACGTCGATCGCCGGCGGTGGCACTCCGTCGGTGGCTCCGAGTGAGCTCAGCGGCAAGACAGGCGTCGTCACCCTCGTCGGCCTCGTGCAACCCGGCTACAAGGGCGATCCTTACGGTGAGGGGCTCCGCTTCCAGCTGCGGGACCGGAAGGGCGGCTCGGCGAGCCGGGTCACGGTGCTGTACACGGGCTCTCTGTCGGACCAGTTCCGCGTCAATCGCGAGGTGTCCGTCAAGGGGGAGCTCCGCAACGGCACGTTCGTCGCCAAGAAGGACTCGCTCGTGACGAAGTGCCCCTCGAAGTACACGGCTAAGCCGAGCGCCTAGTGCCTGAGCTCGGCCGCGCCGCGCTCGTCGCCACGCTCGGGCTCGTGCTGTACGCCGTCGTCGCGGGCGGGGCCGCCGCGTGGACGCGCCGGCGCCGGCTCGCGGCCTCTGCCCAGAACGCGCTCGTCGGCGCCTTCGCGACGACCCTGGTGGCGTCTGGCGTCCTGCTCGCAGCCCTCGTCCGGAATGACTTCTCGTTCGTCTACGTCGCCCAGAACACGAGCCGTGAGCTGCCCACCGGATACACGATCTCGGCGTTCTGGGGCGGGCAGGAGGGCTCGCTCCTCCTCTGGCTGCTGATTCTGACGGGCTACGCGGCCACTGCCGTGTTCCTGAACCGGCGCAGGGCTCGTGATCTGATCGTCTGGGTCGTGCCGGTGCTCGGCGCAGTCGCGCTCTTTTTCGCGTTCCTCGTCGTCGTGGTCGCGACGCCGTTCGCGGTGCAAACGGCGCCCGTCGACGGCGCGGGCCTGAACCCCAGCCTGCAGAACCCGTACATGCTTGCCCACCCGCCGATGCTCTACCTCGGCTATGTCGGGCTGACCGTGCCGTTCGCCTTCGCGATGGGCGCGCTGCTCGCGAGGCGTACGGACGAGCGCTGGATCGTCGCTACTCGTCGCTGGACACTCGTCGCCTGGACGGCGCTCGGCGTCGGCCAGCTGCTCGGCGCCCATTGGGCGTACGAGGAGGTCGGCTGGGGCGGCTACTACGCCTGGGACCCCGTCGAGAACGCCGCGCTGATGCCGTGGCTCGCCGCGACGGCGTTCCTGCACTCGGTGATGATCCAGGAGAAGCGTGGCATGCTCCGCGTCTGGAACGTCCTACTCGTGGTGCTCGCGTTCTCGCTCTCGCTTTTCGGGACGTTCCTGACGCGCTCCGGGATCCTCAGCTCGATCCACTCCTTCACCGAGAGCTCGATCGGCCCCTGGTTCCTCGGCTTCATCTGCGTCGTCGTGTTCAGCTCGCTCGCGCTCGTCTTCGCGCGGCTGCCGCTGCTGCGCGCGCGAACCCGGCTCGAGTCGCTCGTCTCGCGGGAGGCGACCTTCCTGTACAACAACCTGCTGCTCATCGCGCTGACCCTGACGATCCTGTGGGGCGTCGCCTACCCGATCCTGCACGAGGCCGTCGTGGGGGAGTCCCGGATCGTCGGGGCCGGGTACTACAACTTCTTCCTTCGCGTCTTCGGGTTGCCGCTGCTGCTGCTGATGGGAATCGGCCCGCTCGTAGCCTGGCGACGCGCGTCGCTGCGTAGCCTCGGCGTCACCTTCGCCTGGCCCGCCGGGCTCGCGCTCCTCGCGGGCGCCGTCCTGCTCGCGCTGGGCGCGGGCTCGTCGATCCCCGGCCTTGTCGCGTACACGTTCTCGGCCTTCGTGCTCGGCTCGATCGCGCTCGAGTTCGTTCGCGGGACGCGCGCGAGACGAGCGCTTGCGGGCGGCTCCTGGCCCGGCGCGTTCTCGGCGCTGGTCGCGCGCAACCGGCGCCGCTACGGCGGCTACGTCGTGCACGCGGCGATCGTCATGCTCGCGATCGGCGTTGCCGGCTCGAGCGCGTACGACACGGTCGGCGAGGGGAAGCTCGTCCGCGGGGAGTCGCTGGCGGTCGGCGACTACCGGCTGACGTACCGTGCGCTCGACGAGCGCGAGGCCGCGAACGCGACCGAGCTCAGGGCGGTGCTCGACGTCGAGCGTGGCGGCGAGCCGCTGGGCACGGTTGCGGCCGGAAAGAACGCGTACACGGCGGAGCGGCAGGTCTCCAACGAGGTGGGAATTCGCAGCGACCTCGTCACCGGCGAGGACCTGTTCGTGATCGCGGAACAGGTCAACCCGGACGGCAGCGTCTACCTCCGCGTCTTCGTGAAGCCCCTCGTGAACGTGATCTGGCTTGCCGGCCTGGTCTTCCTGCTCGGGGCGCTGATCACCCTGTGGCCCGACGCTCGCGAGCAGCGGCGCCTCGCCGTGCGCTACGGCGACGCCCGGGCTCCCACGAGCGCGTGAGCGTCGCGCTCCTCCTCGGCGCCGTGCTGGCGGCGGCGTGCGTCGTCCTCGTCGCGCTGCCCTATCTGCGCGAGCCGGTGGCCGAGCGTGACGCGCTGGACGAGCCCGGCGAGCTCGAGCGGCGCCAGCTCGAGCTCGCCGAGGTGCGCGACCGAGCTCTCGGGGCGCTGAAGGAGCTCGAGTTCGACCACCGCACGGGGAAGGTGTCGGACGAGGACTACCGCACCCTGGTCGGCCCGCTGCGCCGGGAGGCGGCCGCCGCACTCAAGGCGCTCGAGCCCCGGGCGGGCTCTTCTGCGCGTGTGAAGGCCGATCGATCGGGGTAGGGGAGGCCCATGGAGCCGCTCGAGCCGCAGGTGCCGACACCGGTGCCGGAGCCGTATCCGCCCCCGGACGAGGCGACCCCGCCGGAGCCGGCGGTGATCCCGGAGCCCTATCCGCCGCCCGACGAGGGCAACCCGCCGGGGCCCGTGATCGTGCCCGAGCCCGGCCCGCAGTAGGTTTCGGTAGGAATCGTGGCTAGACTGGGGCCGGCCCGATCCGGGAGGGACGGCCGATGGTCCGACGAAACTACCCTCGTATGCTCAGACGCCTCGCCACCGGCACAGTGCTGGCCAGCACCCTGCTCGCGTGTCTCCTTCTGGTCGTCTCACCTGCCCTCGGACAGGAAGGGATCGGGGAGCGGAAAGAGATCATCGACGCGCGCATCGACGTGCTCCAGGAGAAGATCGAGGCGGCCCGCAAGCGTGAGGGAGTCCTCACCTCGCAGATCGCCGTCGTCACGTCCAAGATCCGCCAGCTTCAGACCGACGTCGACAGCGCGTCGGCGCGGCTCGACCAGCTCGAGCACGTGCTCGCGCTCCACCAGCGAAAGCTCGACCGGCTGAACCAGCTGTACCGGCTCCAGACGCGCAAGCTCGTCTTCCTGCAGCGCCAGCACAAGGCCGCCACGGAGCGCCTGAACAAGAGGATCGTCGAGATCTACACCTCAGACCCGACCTCGGCGTTGACGGTCGTGCTCGAGGCGGCGAGCTTCTCCGACCTGCTCGACCAGCTCGAGTTTCTGAACGACATCGGCGCCCAGGACGAGCGGATCGCGAGCGAGGTCGAGGCCGCGAAGCTGCAGATGCAGGAAACTCGCAACGCGACCCGCAAGACGCGCAAGCAGGTCGCGGCCACAACACGGACCGTGGCGGCGCGAACCGCCGAGCAGCGGACTGTGCGCGACCGTCTTGCGTGGAGTCAGCGCGAGCTCGCCACCGCCCGCCGCGACAAGCGCTCGACGCTTGCGACCGTCCAGGAGGACAAGGAGGACTCGCTCGAGCACATGCGCTCCCTGCAGGCGGAGAGCGCCGAGCTCGGAGCGCGGATCCGCTCGGCCCAGAGCACGGCGATCGTGCCCGCGCCGACGGGCGCGGCCTCCGCGGCGGGCTTCGTCTGGCCGGTACACGGCGTCCTCACAAGCGGCTTCGGGTGGCGCTGGGGCAGGATGCATGAGGGGATCGACCTCGCCGTCGCCAGCGGCACGCCCGTCGTCGCGTCGGCGGCCGGGACGGTGATTGTGGCCGGCTGGCTCGGCGGCTATGGCAACCTCGTCGTCGTCGACCACGGCAACGGGGTCTCGACCGCCTACGGCCACAACACGAGCGTCACCGTCGGCGTCGGCCAGTCGGTTGCGCAGGGGCAGTTGATCGCCTACTCGGGTAACACGGGCCACTCGACTGGCCCTCACGTGCATTTCGAGGTGCGCATCAACGGCTCGCCGGTCGACCCGCTCGGGTATCTGTGACGTTAGCTTGCTACGCGGCCGCGGCGCCTGGCCGGACGCTGCGGTAATCGTCGCCGGTGAGATGGATCGGCAGCTCTTCGCTCGTCACCACGTGCAGGTCCGGTAGGGCGCGCCAGCGCTCGTCCAACCCGAGCCCGTAACCGGCGAAGAGCTCGTCCGGAACGGTGAACCCGACGTAGCCGAGCGGCACGTCGTCCACGAGCCGCCGATATGGGCGGTCGAGGAGCGTCACCGCCGACAGGCTCGCGGGGCTCCGTAGCGAGAGCGTGCGCGCCAGGAAGTTCAGGGTCAGGCCGGTATCGACGACGTCCTCGACGACGAGGACGTGCCGCCCGACGACCGAGGTGTCGAGGTCCTTCAGGAGCCGAACCGCGCCGGCGCTTCCACCCGAGTAGGGCGCGAGCTCCAGGAAGTCGACGCCGTGCGGGATCGGCAGGGCGCGGGAGAGGTCGGCGAGGAAGACGGTGCTGGACTTGAGCGGCGCGACGAGCAGCGGCTCGCGGCCGGCGTAGGCGTCCGCGAGCTCGACGCCGAGCTCCCGGACCCGGTGCTCGATCTCGCCGCGGGTCAGGTAGACCTCCCCGATCGGATGGCCGTCGGCCGCGAGCAGGCCCGCGAGGATCGGTTTCCCGTCAGTTATGACGCGAGCTTCAGCCGCAATCGCTGAGCCAGGCGCTCGATATCGCGCCGATAGAAGAGCTTGACCTTGACCCCCGGATAGAGCTGCTTGAGCTCGCGCAGCTTGCGGTTCTTGCGCGTCACGAGCGACTGCCGCATCACCGTCACTTCGACGTAGAGATCCTGCTCGGGCAGGTAGAAGTCGGGCGTGAACGCTCTCGTCACGCGGCCGTTCTCGTCCCGCTCGAGCACGAATGTGCGTGGCTCGTACTCCCACGGAACCCCGTAGAAGTCCAGCATCTTGGCGCATTCCAGCTCGACCTCGTTGACGAACTTGGGCGGGGTGGTGCCGGTGTAGGCGCGGAACGCGGGCGGCTGCCGGGGCACGAACTTCAAGGTACCGGCCGCTCCGGACGGCCTCTGTTTCCCCCGCCAGGAACCTGAGGGGTCGCTTCGCGCCCGAAAAATCGCGAACTCCTATGCTTGTCGTATGTCCGGGACGGCCGAGGGTACGACCTTCACGATCGCGCATCTCTCCGACCTCCACTGCGGCGGCCAGTATTTCGTCCCCGGCTTGCTGGAACGGGCGATCAGCGAGATCAACGACCTGGAGCCGGACATCGTCGTGTGTTCGGGCGACTTGACGACGTTCGGGTTCAAGCACGAGTACGAGGAGGCGAGGCGCTATCTCGACAAGGTCGCGTGCGAGTCGATGGTCGTGATCCCTGGGAACCACGACTCGCGCAACGTCGGCTACATCCACTTCGAGCAACTCTTCGGCGAACGCAACTCCGTGCTGCGCGTCGGCCCGGTAACCGTGGTGGCGGTCGACTCAACGGAGCCGGATCTCGATCACGGCCAGATCGGGCGGGGTCGGTACCGCTGGATCGAGGAGCAGTTCGCAGCGGAGGCGAGCCTGCGTGTCTTCGTGTGCCACCACCACCTGCTACCAGTGCCGGGCACCGGGCGTGAGCGGAACGTGATCTACGACGCGGGCGACACGATCGAGTGCCTGCAGCGCGCCGGCGTCCACCTCGTTCTCTCGGGCCACAAGCACGTCCCCTACGCCTGGAAGCTCGAAGACCTCTTCGTGGTCAACACCGGCACGGTCTCGTCGCTGCGGCTCCGGGGCAACACACGCCCCTGCTACAACGTCGTCGAGGTGTCGGGGAGCCACGTTGCCGTCTGGCGCAAGCACCCGTTCCACGGTCAGGAACGGATCATCCAGTTCTCGCTCGACACGTTCGAGTACGAGAAGTACACCGGCCGGATCGAGGACGAGGTGACGACCCGCTCGTGAAGGCTCTCGCCTTGATCGACGGAGAGCACTATGCGCCGGTCGTCATGGCCGCGCTCGAGGAGTTGCCGTACGACTTCGTGGCCGCGCATGTCGTCGGGGGCACCGAGAAGCTGCGCGACGACGCTGAGTACGGAGTCGAGGTTGTGGACGATCTCGAAGCCGCGCTCGCCAAGCACCGGCCCGAGCTGGTCGTCGACCTCTCCGACGAGCCGGTGCTCGGCCCACGGGAGCGCTTCCGCCTTGCGAGCCGAGTGCTCGCCGCCGGGTTTCCGTACGTCGGCGCCGACTTCCGCTTCGACCCGCCGGAGCTGGAGCCGTTCCCGCTGCCGTCGATCGGGATCGTCGGCACCGGCAAGCGGGTCGGCAAGACCGCGATCACCGCTCATGCGGCACGGCTCTATGCGCAGGATCGAAAGGTCGTCGTCGTCGCGATGGGGCGCGGCGGACCACCCGAGCCCGAGGTCGCGAGCGTCGCGCCGGACCTCGACGCGTTGCTCGAGCTCTCGCGCTCCGGCCGCCACGCCGCCTCGGACTACCTCGAGACAGCTGCGCTCGCGGGCGTCGAGACCGTCGGCTGTCACCGCTGCGGCGGCGGGTTCGCGGGCACCGTCTCGAGCTCGAACGTGCACGCGGGGGCGCAGCTGGCGGTCGAGCTCGGTCCGGACCTTGTCGTCTTCGACGGCAGCGGCGCCGCCTTCCCGCCCGTCGAGACGCGCCGCCGCATCCTCGTCGTCAACGCGCAACAAGACCCGGACGTCGTCACCGGGTACCTGAACGAGTACCGCCATCTCGTCTCCGACCTTGTGATCCTGACGATGGCCGAGCGCGGGAGCGGCTGGGAGGAGCTGCACGGCCGCGCGCTCGCGCTGGCTCCGAAGGTGATCGCGACGACACTGCGCCCGAAGCCGGCCGAGGCGATCGAAGGGCGCACCGTCGCCTTCTTCTCGACCGCCCCCGAGTCGGCGCACAAGGGCTTCGCCGCGCATCTCCGAGAGGAGTACGGCGCCGACGTCGTCCACGTCTCCGGTAGCCTGGCCGACCGCGCGAAGCTGCGCACTGAACTGGAGAGCGTCCAGGCAGAGGTCTTCCTCGTCGAGTTGAAGGCGGCTGCGATCGATGTCGTCGCCGAGGCGGCGAGCGAGCGTGGGGTCGACGTCGTCCTCGCGGGCAGCGACGTCCTGACGGCGGACGGCGAGGATCTCGACGCCGAGCTGCTCCGCCTCGCCGAGGAAGCCTCCGCGTGAGTGAGAGGCGTAAGGGCGAGCGTGACTTCCTGGGCAGCCGAGAGACGCCGTACTCGAAGGGACTGATGGCTCGGGCTCTCACCGCAATCGGCATGCGGGAGGACGACGCATACGAGCTGGCACGACGCACGGAGCTCGACCTGTCGCAGCGCGGGGAGGTCTCGATCGACCTGGACCGGCTGCGCGACCTTGCGAGCGAGGTGCTGGGAGATGACCGCGGCACCCGCGCTGTGCGCCAGTTGCGGCGGTTTCGCGCCCTCCAGGAGCTCGACCTGCCGGTGATCCTGCTCGTCGGCGGGGGCACGGGAACCGGCAAGTCGACGGTCGCGACCGAGGTCGCCTACCGGCTCGGGATCACCCGCGTCACGTCGACCGATTTCGTGCGCCAGACGATGCGGGCCTTCTTCGCCAAGGAGTTCATGCCGTCGATCCACTACTCGAGCTTCGAGGCCGGCCTCGGTTTGACGAAGGCCGAGGAGGAAGAGTCGGGTGACGCAGCCCTGCTGGGCTTCCTCGACCAAACGCGCAACGTCCTCACCGGCGTCGAGGCGGCTTTGGAGCGGGCGCTCGCCGAGGGCTGGTCGATGGTGCTCGAGGGTGTCCACCTCGTTCCGGGGATGATCACGACCGAGCTTCAGGGCGCGCTGGTCGTTCACTGCATGCTGGCGATCCGCGACGAGGAAATCCACCGGACGCATTTCTGGATCCGCGACGCGACGTCGGACGGCGTCCGGCCCGTCGACCGCTACATCGCGGGGCTGCCGGAGATTCGGATGATCCAGGAGTACCTGCTCGACCGCGCAGCCCGGTGCGATGTACCCGTGATCGAGAATGAGTCGCGTGCAGACGCGGTCGGTGCAGTCATGGAGCTGGTGCTGGAGCAGGCCGAGCAGGTCGCGGAGGCAGTTCGATGAGCGAGGAGGCGCAGCTGCCGACCTGCCCGTGTGCGCTGTTCGCGCGAGCGACCGAGTGGGCTGCACTGGCAGGCGCCCGCTGGCTGGGTCGGGACGACGAGGACGCGGCCGCAGAGGCCGCCGAGACCTCGATGATGGCCGCGCTTTCTCAGCTGCCGATCTCTGGGAGGGTCGTGATCGGGCCAGAGGAGGGGGAGGCGCTTCCCGCCGGTACCGAGGTCGGCGCGGGCGGCCAGGAGTTCGACCTCGCGCTCGACCCGCTCGAGGGACGAGGTGTCGTCGCGCGCGGAGGCCCTGGCGCGATGTCGATGCTTGCGGTCGGGCCGACCGGATCGCTGCTGCGGCTACCGGACATGTACATGCGGCGGATGGCGGTCGGGCCCCGCGTCAAGGGGCGGATCGACCTGCGACGCCCGATGGCCGAGAACATTGCCGCAGTCGCGGACGCGTTCGGGCGCAACGTGAACGACATCACGACGATCGTGCTCGAACGGCCGCGCCACCACGACCTGATCGAGGAGATCCGCGCCTCGGGCGCCCGGATCAAGCTGATTCAGGACGGTGATGTGACGGCGTCGATCTCCGCAGCGATCCGCGGCACGAACGACCACCTCGCGGTCGGGATCGGCGGCACGCGCCAGGCGGTCCTCTCGGCTGCGGCGCTGCGCTGCCTGGGCGGCGATCTCCAGGCGCAGCTTTGGCCGACGACTCGCGGCGAGATCGAGGAGGCGGCCGCACACGGGATCGACGATGTCAACCGCGTCTTTTCGGCGGACGATCTCGCCCCCGGCGAGGTGATCGTTGTCGCCACCGGGGTCTCGAACGGCGACCTGCTCCACGGCGTCCGCTTCCTCGCGGACAGCGCTCGGACTCACTCACTCGTCATGTGCATGCGCTGCAACTGGGTGCGATTCGCCGAGAGCATCCACTTCTTCGCGCGCGAGCGAAAGGAGGAAGTGCGTCTCCTCGGGTAGCCTTGGCTCATGGCCACACGCGAAGAGATCGTCGAGGCGCTGCACACCGTCGAAGACCCGGAGCTCGGGATGGACATCGTCGAGCTCGGGCTGTTCTACGACGTCGAGATCGACGGGCCGAAGGTGAAGGTGATCCACACGCTCACGTCGATGGGCTGCCCCGCCGGGCAGATGATCCAGGACGACATCCAGAACGCCACCGCGGCGGTCGAGGGCGTGGAGGAGGTCGAGGTCGAGCTGACCTTCGACCCGCCCTGGACGCCGGACAAGATGTCCGACGACGCCAAGTTCATCCTCGGCTTCGGCTAGCCGCGAAGCGGCAGCACGAGGACACGCGACATCCCGCGGTGGGTTTCGACCCAGGCGAGGCGGCGACCCTCGAGCGAGAACGAAACCGGCTTCGTCCGGGCGGTGACCGCGACGGATGGAAGCCCAGTGAACGCGTCGACCCGCCAGAGGCGCAACCCGGCGCGGTAGACGAGCGTCCGGCCCGAGACGGCCAGCGCCGACGCCGTCCCGCCGGGTGCGGGGATGGTTCTTCGGATCTCTCCGGTAGGCGGGTCGAAGACCACGATTCGAACGCCGTTGTCCTTCACGAGCACCGCCACCAAGGATTCCGACAGGGCGACCGCACCCGGCTGGCCCTCGATCTCGGCGCGGCTCATGAGCGCGCCGGTCGGGAGTCGCCGTATTTCGATGACGGGGCCGCCCGCTCGATACGCAATCACTGCGATCCGATCTGCGGCAATGGCGACTAGGGTCGCCGGCGGAACCTGCGGCACGCGAACAGCCGAGCGGTAGAGAATTCGCCACACGCCGCCGCCCACGAGTTGCGCCTCGCACGCGAAGCGATCGCCGTCGTTCGCCTCGACGCACGCCTCATCCCGGGCGTAGCGGACGCGCCCCTGCACGACCGTCTCGCCATCCGCGGCAACGTCG
>Ga0136614_10003009_pt1 | contig 10653 bp, 10 predicted proteins | sample AntDrymUQ2792106_2_FD_106643 | JGI IMG/M metagenome (GOLD analysis project Ga0136614, IMG submission 106643) | Polar desert sand microbial communities from Dry Valleys, Antarctica - metaG UQ279 (21.06) | ecosystem: Environmental > Terrestrial > Soil > Desert | place: Antarctica: Dry Valley... | reverse complement strand
GTATTATCCAGAGTGAGGGACATAGTTGCCATATTGTTCAAGGGTACCGGGGCATACTAAAAAGACAATCGTCGAAAAATCGCTGAAGGAGTATGCCGGATCGCCAGCATGATCCAACGCCAGATGGAAGCCGTGTAAATGACTTGTTTGCGTTTCTCAATGGCCTTCCAAATATCTGCAGCGGCTTTTTCGGGGGTAATGGCAAAAGGCGTTGGACCTTGTGCGGCTTGAAGCATGTTGGTCTGCACAAATCCGGGTTTGACGGTCAACACATTGACGCCGTGACGTGTAAGCCGATTTCGCAAGGCTTCAAGGTATGTTTCCAGCCCTGCCTTAGAGGTATTGTAACCCGGGTTGCCAACGCGGCCACGATCGCCGGCAACCGAGCCAATCCCGACAATTTGTCCTGCTTTTGCCGACTGGAACATGGCAGCAACCGGACTCAGCCACGCCATTGCACCGATAAGATTGGTTTCAATCATCCTGCGATCATTCTCGAAATTGTATTTGTCGATCCCCCCGGGTGGGTAGTTTATGCCCGCAACAAAGACAACCAGGTCCAGGCCGCCGAGGTCCGCAACAATCCGACGAAGAAGATTAGGTACTTTATCGTATTCGGTCACGTCATGGGAATAGGCGTGGGCGCGTTTTTCATTGGCTGTACGGTTGATTTCGTCGCACAAGAGATTGAGCAATTCCTGCCGGCGCGCCAGTAAGGCAAGTGTATAGCCTTCCCGGGCAAGATGACGCGCCAATGCAGCACCGAGTCCATCCGAGGCGCCTATGATGATCCCGCGCCGACGTGGATATAACGGTGTGGCGACAGTTCTCGAGGAGGAAGCAGGCTTGGGGGAGTCTGGCACGCTGTTTTCCATATGTAGGTTATACTCATTTTAGCATATCCTTTTTGATGGGCTGTAAGGTGTATGTAATGCCTGGCAACTAACTACTGGTTATAATGATGCCGGAAAACAATGCAAACACCAGGAAAAAAGAACCCCCATGGGGAAAATGGATTTATGATTAAATATTGCACGGTACCTAAAAAGAATGGGTGACAACAGACTACATATCCTTGCAGAGGCGCGTCGCGCGCTTGATGAACAGGGTGGATCTTTACTTGAACGTGAGTATCTGCTTAAACTTCTGGACATTCTCACAGCCTCATTGGACAACTATTCTCTGGACAGCACTGAAAGCACGCGACACCTTGTCCAGCAACTGATCGACAACCGCGCATTGTTATCTATGCTCAAACAGCAGACTGATGAACTGGATGCACTCAAGAAGCTAAGCATAAATCTCACTTCCAGCCTCGATTTACCTGATGTGCTGGACGCTGTGGTATCTGAAGCCATGCGCCTGATAGAAAATACGCGTGATGTAAACATCTTTCTCTACAAGAACCACAAACTCTCCTTTGGAGCTGCTCTGGATTCGGATGGTACCTGCAACAAGCCATGGTCTAAACCGCGATCCAACGGCTTAACGAATACGGTTGCACATGGGGGTGAAACGATCATTGTTGAAGACATGCAAAATCACCCACTCTTTCGCGGCACACCAAAAGAGTGGACAGGATCAATTATTGGTATTCCATTGAAGGTCGGTGACATGGTTGCGGGGGTGATGAATCTTTCACGTTCGACGCTTGGCGGTTTCTCACCTTCTGAGCTGCGATTGCTTAGCCTGCTTTCTGATCAGGCAGCTGTGGCAATCTCAAACGCCAGCCTGCATCAGATGATAAGCAGACAAGCCTACAGTGACACGTTGACCGGTCTGCCCAATCGCCGGGCGCTCGACGAAAGACTCGAGGAGGAAGTTCAATCCGCGCGTCGAAATAATTATTCCTTTGCGGTCATCATGATGGATCTCGATGGATTCAAACCTGTGAACGACACCTATGGCCACGCAACAGGCGATGATGTATTGAGGACCATATTTGGTCAAATGGCGCGCGGCGTCCGTACCACAGACTTTCTGGCGCGTTATGGCGGCGATGAACTGACGTTGATCCTCAGTCAAACAGAGATGTTCTCGGCCCAGGTGGTTTCTGAAAAAATCGTCGAAGGATTGAAAAAACTAAAGTATAAACTCCCAGACGGGAAAAGATTGAGAATTGGGATCTCGGGCGGCATTGCACTCTTTCCGGTCCATGCGCTGAATGGATCAGACCTACTGCGCGCAGCCGACGCTGCACTATATCAGGCCAAGAAATATCAGCGTGGGACTTTCCAGCCAGCGCGCGGCATTACAGGTCCGCTGGCATCACATCGAATCGGAGGTGAATAAAGCCTCCAATTATTTTTCGGGGGTTATAATAATTACCAATATGTCACTTTGATGGCGTTCTTTCCAGGAAGAGTCTCTAAAACGAATTGGAGACCCTTCGCGGAGTTTATCCTGAGTGAAGCCGAAGGGCTCAGGGTGGCATTTTAGTGGAGACCTCATCATGCCCCGCAAAATCAAAATCATCCTGAACCCCATGGCAGACATGGGGAATGCCTGGCGCGTTGCACGCGACCTGCGCTCCATCACAGAACAACACGGAGGCGTGGATTGGAGCGGCACGGTCTATCCCGGTCATGCGATAGAACTGGCAAAACAGGCAGGAGAGCAAAATTATGATATGGTCATCGCGATGGGAGGAGACGGAACGGTTCATGAGGTAGTCAATGGCATTATGCAGATTTCTGAAGACGAGCGTCCTGTTCTTGCTGTTGTTCCCGTCGGCTCTGGCAACGACTTTGCGCATGCTATCGGTGCGCCGATAAAATCAGAGCATGCCCTCGTACACGCGCTTAACAGCGAATCCTCTCTAGTAGATCTTGGCCAGATGACAGATGAACATGGAAAAAAAGAATATTTTGATAACACCATTGGCATTGGGTTTGACACAGTCGTTACCATTCGCTCTCACAGGATCCCCCTTCTGCGTGGCTTTCTCATGTATCTGACGGCGGTTATTCAAACCATCTTCCTTAATCATGACCCTATTACGATGCAAATTGAAACCGGGGAACAAAAATGGGAGCAGAGCAATTTACTCCTCACCATTTGCAACGGTCCGCGTGAAGGCGGAGGGTTCATGATAGCGCCCGATGCAAAAATTGATGACGGTATTTTGCATTATGCAATGATCAAGAAGGTAAGTCGCCCCATGATGTTTCGACTCGTGCCTGAGGTGATGAATGGGACACATGGCCGCTTCAAACAGGTCACTATGGGCTCATGCAAAAAGATGAGCGTCAGCGCCGACCGCCCAATGTACATTCATGCAGACGGAGAAATTTATTCGGGATTCGGCACGGATGTTCGCAACGTGACTTTTGAAGTTTTGCCGGGTGTGTTGAAAGTTGTGAGAGGGTAAAATAGTACGGACACGATGTATCGTGTCCGTACACATATGCCCGACCTTTATGATTCCCTTCTTAATCAAGATATCGGACATCTGCGCATCATCGCGGAGTTATGGGGCCTCGAATTGGATTCTAAGAATGTGGACGCGGCGCGTGAAAAACTTTCCATCTCACTCCTCGAACCGAACTTGCTTAACGAGATCATGGATTCTCTCTCTCCTGAAGCTGACTCCGCCCTCACCACCCTCGTCAACTCGGGGGGGCGGATTCCCTGGCCCACATTTACGCGCAAATATGGGGACATCCGCGAAGCCGGAGCCGGTAAACGTGATCGGGAAAAGCTGTATCTCAAACCTGCTTCAACATCAGAAATCTTGTATTATCGTGGACTTTTGGCACGAGCATTTTTTGATACGAAAAAAGGTCCGCAGGAGTTTGCTTACGTCCCTGATGATCTGCTGGAAGCAATTAGTCAGGGAAGTACCCAGTCACAAATAGAAAACGAAAAAGTATCTCTTCGTATCCATGACTTATCCTCCGTAGAGGAGGCTGTAGCAAGTACCGAACCACTCGGCCGGGCAGCATCTCCCGGCGAACGTGGACAAGAAATCCCCACAAATGATTCCATTTTGGATCACGCAACTACTTTGCTGGCTGCATTACGTCTTGGTATCGAACCACCCGAGACAAAGATACCGACAAAGGTTGTGCAAGCCTTGCTTCAATCAGCAAACTTAATCAAAGGAACTACACCCCAACCGGAACCAATAAAGGTTTTTCTCGAATCACCGCGCGCACAGGCACTGGCTTTACTGCAAACCGCGTGGCTTGAGAGTGAGTCATTCAACGAACTGTGTCTCATGCCAGGAATCATTTGCGAAGGTGAATGGAAGAATCAACCCCAGGAAACTCGCGAATTCTTATTTAATTTGCTGGATGCTATCCCCGAAGGCAAATGGTGGAGTCTGAATGCATTCATACGAGATATCAAACAGAAGTATGCGGATTTCCAACGACCCGCTGGTGATTATGACTCGTGGTTCATCAGACGCGAATCGGATGGTCAATACTTGCGCGGCTTCACTTATTGGGATCAAGTAGATGGCGCGCTGATCAAATATTTCATAATGAATATCCTGCACTGGCTGGGACAAATTGATCTGTGTATCGCAGAAGGTGCGATGGAACCAACATCTTTCCGTATCATTAATCCAGAATCCCGGATCTCCAATCTTGAAAGCAAAAAAATACATGTCTCATCGCAAGGCTTGATTTCCGTTTCGCGGCTGGCCCCGCGCGTCGTGCGTTATCAAGTTTCAAGGTTTTGTGAATGGGAAGAGCCAAAAGATGATCTTTATCGTTATCGCATTTCGACAAATTCACTCACAAGAGCCAAGGAGCAGGGACTAAAGGTTGAACATTTGCTTGGCTTGCTTGCAAGGCATTCTGATGCAGGGCTTCCACCTACGTTGGTCAAAGCGCTCAAACGCTGGGAAGTCAACGGGACCGAAGCCCGCGTACAGACTCAAGTGATCTTAAAGGTGAGCAAACCTGAGATCCTGGAAGAGATGCGCAGATCGAAAGCGGGAAAATTTTTAGGCGAAGTATTAAGCCCAACAACTGTGATCGTCAAAAGTGGAGCCATCCAAAAGGTGATGGACGCGTTGGCAGAGTTGGGCTTACTCACAGAAATATTGAATGAAGAAAAATAGAGCATTTGTCATGGGTAAGTGATGACAATTGCCTTTATTCAAAGTAGCTAAAAATTATGCAAGATTAGATCCATTCAAGGAGTTTCCATGTCCAAACTCGATTGGCTTACGCAGGAGATTAATGGCCTGAAAGAACAGGGCCTGTATAACCGTATCCGCACGATTGGCTCAGCGCAGGGGGCGTGGCTGACTGTGGATGGCAAGAATGTACTCAACTTCTGCTCAAACAATTATCTGGGCCTGGCGAATCATCCGAATATCGTTGAAGCTGCAAATGAAGCGACGAAAAAATACGGTGTGGGTCCTGCCGCAGTGCGATCCATCGCGGGCACCATGGACCTGCATGTCCAACTTGAACAAAGGCTGGCGAAGTTCAAAGGTGCGGAAGATGTCATCACGTTTCAATCGGGCTTTACCGCAAATCTTGGAACCATCTCCGCGCTTGTCAGCAAGGGAGATGTAATTTTCTCAGACCGCCTCAATCACGCATCGATCATTGACGGATGCCGACTCTCGGGCGCGAAGATCGTTGCCTATGAGCATAACGATCCGGGGGCATTGGAGGACGCGATCAAAGAGCACGCCTCAAACTTCCGCCGGGCATTGATCATCACTGACGGCGTTTTCAGCATGGACGGTGACATTGCCCCCCTGCCCGCACTGGTTGAGGTCGCGAAAAAATATGACATCCTGTTCATGGTGGACGACGCACATGGTGAAGGAGTGCTTGGCAGAGGCGGGCGCGGCATCGTAGATCACTTCGGTTTGCACGGTCAAGTGGATATCGAAGTCGGTACGATGTCCAAAGCCTTCGGCGTCGTAGGCGGAATGGTCGCAGGCGACAAGGTCATCATCGAATGGCTGAGACAACGTGGCCGACCATTCCTGTTCTCCTCCGCGGTCACCGCGCCCGATGCGGCGGCCTGTCTCGCAGCAGTTGACCTACTCGAAGAATCCACTGAATTGGTAGATAAACTTTGGGCAAATGCAAAATATTTCAAAGCCGAAATGAAAAAACTCGGGTTTGATACAGGCGTAAGCGAGACTCCTATCACACCTGTCATGCTCGGTGAAGCACTACTTTCACAACAATTCAGCCGTGAATTATTCGAAGAAGGTGTATTCGCCATGGCAATCGGATTTCCGACCGTGGCCAAAGGCAAAGCCCGCATTCGTGTCATGATCTCCGCCGCGCACGATAATGATGATTTGGGGAAGGGATTGGAGGCGTTCACAAAGGTTGGAAAGAAATTGGGAGTGATTTCATAAATATAAAATCGCCGAATTCATAGTGAACTCGGCGATTTTTTGTCACCCTTATAGACAGGGACGGGTAACTCCGCCCCTACCCCTCACCGCGCATACGCGTCCAAGAACTCATCCCAGCCCGTTTGCAGGGCGAATTCGAGTTCTCGGTAATACGTGTAATTCGAATCTTTTTGGCTGGCTCTAGAGATGTGATAGATCGTAATCCCGTGCACATCTGCATAAGCATTGACGTGCCGCTCGTGCAAGACCACCCCATTAACCGCGTTCATCACAGCCTGACTCTTGGCTTTGATATTCGGGTCGCTGACAAGACGATTGATTTCATACGCCATATCATACAGGTCTTTATCTGTCGACTGTTGCCAGAAGGATCGTGTCGCGCCAAAGCCGCGGTCATATGTTTTGCGGTTCGCGGCGAGCCCATTATTCAAGGCCACAGACCAATTACTTACCGCGGTGAGCAATGCATCAAACCGGCTATCCACAGCTACGGCAGACCAGGTCTTGTCGCTGCTCGCGCTCTGGCTGGTGGCGATGGCAACCTGATCAGCGGTCATGTTGGGCTTGGCAGCTAATTGCGCGAGCACAAGGTCGTACTGAACGCCTTCCCCTCCAACCCATTCCTGTGAATGCGCGAGCGCGGTTGCATGTCCGTGCCAAAGCATCTGCACCTCAATCGAAGCCATATTGCATCCATCAAACCCAACCATATCAATGAATCCAATGGATGGGAGGGCGACTTTCACTTCTTCCATATCAAGTGTGTCATCATTAGTATCATCGCGCATGACGTAGCCCGGATGCCAGTTCCACCCATGCCCCCAGAAATACAGGGCATAATGATCGGCAGGATAGTTGGCCTTTGTCCATGTAACGAAATCGATCAGTGTTTGCGGGTCGCCAAAGTTTCGTTCCCCCCAGTCAGCGACTGCACTGGCAGCATCTGCCTTCATTCCCTGGGCAACGTGGAATAATTTGGTAGTCTGCCAATCCCCATAACTGGTATCGTAGCCAGGCCCTCGATCCGCAAGCGCAACGACCTGTACATTTGCGCTCGAACCGGTTGGCGCGAGCTCCAATTCGATATCTTTCACAACGAAATCTTCAAGATTGTTATCCCCTGAAATGTAAACCATCACCGTCCATTTTGCACGCACAGGCGGCGCGGCACCTGCCGCTCCTGTCAACACAGCCAGTAAAACAATCACCGCTACAACTGTACCAAATATACGTAAAGACTTGCGCATACTTCCTCCATTGGCGAATAAATGGATATGATTATCAATCACTTTCAGAGACAATCTACAAAGAGATTTGATCTATGAGGAGTTTTCTCCTTTGAAAAGGCTTTAGCAATTAAAAAGAGTGTAGCATAACAAAAACTTAAACTCAAGGCATAAAGGTTACAACTTCTAACCCTCATTGCACGCGCTTCCAGTCACCAAGATATTTAGGCCTGTGCTCCCTTGACAAAAATAACTAAACATTGTATATTTACAGCGTTTAGTTATGGAGAATATAATGGTCAGACCCATCAAGAAAAAACAAATCCCGAATTTGCAGGAAGCCATTAAGGAAACGGCCTGGAGGCAGATTGCCAAGTTTGGCGCCCCCGCCCTCTCCTTGCGAGCCATTGCCCGTGAGTTGAAGATCACAGCTCCTGCCATCTACAACTACTTTCCTGACCGTGATGCGCTGGTAACTGCCCTCATCATTGATGCATTTACATCTTTTGGCGATTGGCAGCTCGAAGCCCGTGACTCTATTCCAGAGGAAGATCTCCTCGGTCGGATGACCGCCATCGGTCTGGCGTATCGAGATTGGGCACATGCCTTTCCGCAGCGCTATCAACTTATTTTTGGCACGCCCATCCCTGGCTACAAAGGTCCATTTGAAAAGATATTCCCCTCCTCAGCACGCTCACTGAGCGCCCTTGTCAGCGTGGTGGAGGGATTGCGTGCGGCAGGTAAACTAAATGTCGAGAGCTTTCCAAAAGTCAATCCTGAGTACAAGGTCAGCTTTGAAGCATGGAAAACCTACGGAGGCAACGCAGATATCCTTTCTCTCTCTGTTGCGATGCTCATCTGGGCACGCGTCCATGGCATTATTTCACTTGAGATTGGTGGCAACCTGCCACCCTTTGGCCCCAAGGGCGATGCCCTGTATCGGTATGAGCTGCAGTCTATTAATCAGCAATTTATTACGATGAACTAAAGGAATTTGAAATGTCAATCAAACATATTGTGTTAGGCACAGGCGCAATCGGTCGCGCCATTATGGAAGAACTTATCAAACGCGGAGAATCTGTCCGCATGGTGAATCGCTCGGGGAAGCTGGAAGAGATCCCAGTTGGGGTAGAGGTGGTCGCTTCAGATCTTTATGACCAAGCCAAGGTCAAAGAAGTGACGCGGGATGCACAGGTGGTGTATCAAGCTTCCCAGCCGAGCTACAACGAATGGCCTGAGAAATTCCCGCTTCTACAGAATTCCATTATTGATGGTTTGACGGAGAGTGATGCAAAGCTGGTCATCGTTGAGAACTTATATATGTATGGCGATACCAATGGCAAGCCAATGACTGAGAATACTCCACATAACGCGCACACGCGAAAAGGAAGGATTCGTGGAAATATTTCAACAGCGGCATTTAATGCTCATAAGGAGGGGCGCGTACGGATTACATCAGCACGCGGAGGCAACTTCTTTGGGCCCTGGGGCACCGACTCCACGATGGGAGCACGCGCGTTTTATCCATTATTACGTGGAAAGCCGGCTCAACTGATAGGGCGTATAGATTTACCTCATTCACATACCTACATAAAAGATTTTGGCAGGGCGCTCGTCATTCTGGGTGAGCGCGCGGAAGCGGATGGTCAGGCATGGCATGTGCCAAATGATATGCCAAAGATCACGCAAGCTGAGCTGGTTCGCATGTTTGCCGAAGAAGCAGGTGTTGAACCGAAAATAAGTAGTATGGGCAAACTCATGATGGCAATTGGCGGCCTCTTCATCCCTGAGGCAAAAGAGACAGTGGAGATGATGTATGAGTTCGATAAACCCTTTATTGTTGACTCAAGCAAATTTGAGAAGGCGTTTGGAATGAAGGCGACACCCATACGCGAGGCCATTAGCGAAACAGTGAATTGGTATAAAAATCATACGGAGTTAAATCATGGCTAGGATATTCAATGGTCGTTTTACCGCAAAAACCGACCAACCTTTTGTGGTCTTTCTAATCGGTATGCGCATCAACAAATGGTGGCGATTCGATAAATGGATTCCTGTTGCAGGCGCAATGGGACCGATGTTGACAACTTTATTTACACATCCCGAAAAGGGATTCCTGCACGCGGAATTCTATTGGAACTTTACGGGTCCAGTGACAATTCAATACTGGCGCTCCTTTGAAGAGCTTGAACACTTCGCGCGCCATCCTTCGGAGCCTCATCTTGAAGCGTGGAAGAAGTTCAACCAGGCTGTTGGCACAGACGGCATTGTAGGGATCTGGCACGAAACTTACCTGGTCGAACCAAATAAATTCGAAGTGTTCTATGGAAACATGCCAAAGTTTGGCCTCGGTGCAGCGATGGAACATGTGCAAGCAGTTGGACGAAGGGAAACTGCACGTCTGCGCCTCTCAGCATAAAAGGTAGACATTGTCAGGTAACTGAAAGGTACAACCTATTGTCAGCTTGCACCAAGGTGGTGCATAATTTCACCTGGAGTGAAAATGAGCGACCATAATGCTTACAGTGAACGTCTGGAAACCGCACGCACTGAAATGCGCAGGATCGTTAAAGTTGCACAGGGTAACCCAACCATCTACCAGCCCTGGCACATGAAGGAAGTACTCGACCACATCACAGGCTGGGACGATGCAGTGATCGCGTCGATCAAATCTTTGCTAGCTGGTGAAGTTCCCGCAACGCCCGCTGCACGGGGTATCGATTATTATAATGAGGAGACTGTTTCATCGCGAGAAGCCATCCCTTATGAAGTGACGCAACGCGAATGGGAAGCCTCACGCGCAGAATTACTTGGTTTGATATATGAACTGACGGAAGAACAGCTGCATGCACATTTTGTATTGCCGTGGGGTACTCAGGGTACGATTGAAACTCTGGTGGAAATATTCACCGAGCACGAAGAAACCCACGCGAAAGAAATCCGCGATATTATCGAAAAAGAACAATTAATTTCCAAAAACGAATCTCCCAGTTAAAACTCGGAATTTTTTGTTCTTTTTAAGAGGGATACATAAAGCATGATTTTCTCCCCTTACTAACTTTTCCAGACGCAAGTATCATTCTGGTT
>Ga0136614_10003008_pt1 | contig 10654 bp, 10 predicted proteins | sample AntDrymUQ2792106_2_FD_106643 | JGI IMG/M metagenome (GOLD analysis project Ga0136614, IMG submission 106643) | Polar desert sand microbial communities from Dry Valleys, Antarctica - metaG UQ279 (21.06) | ecosystem: Environmental > Terrestrial > Soil > Desert | place: Antarctica: Dry Valley... | reverse complement strand
TCCCGCATCGCGGCGTACTTGAGGAACGGGAACGCGGCGCAGTCGGCGGCCGAGAACCCGTCGCCGAAGAGGTAATCGCGACCGTCGAGAAGCTGCTCGAAGCGGTCGAGCGCCCGGGCGAGCTGGCCGGTGAGCGCCGCGATCCGCGCCTGATCGAGGCGGGGCCGTTGGAGCTCGGCCTCGAGTTCGTTCGGGGGACGCTTCCAGACCCGATCGAACCAGTCGAGGAAGAGCTCGAGCTCGGCCCGCCGGGCTCGGTCCGGAGGGTACAGAGGCGGTTCGGGCCAGTGCTGCTCGAGCCACGACAGAATCGCCAGCGAGTCGCAAACGACGGTATCGCCCACCTCGAGCACCGGGACTAGCTCCTGGCCGCTCACGCGCACCACCTCGCTTCGATCGGCAGCCTCCACCCAGATCGACTCGACCGCGAGGCGCTTGTGAGCAAGTGCGAGCGCGACGCGCTCGACGTTGGTGGAGTACCGGATCCGGTAGAGGCGCATCACGCGGGCTGGAAAAACTGTTCCATTTCCTGCACCTCCGCGTCACCCGGGCGCGCGTTTCCGGGGATAGGATCGAACGTGGGTGGTGGTTCGGGGGTGGCCCCAGCGCGGGCCCGTTACGGCCTCAGGCGCCGTGACAGCGCTTGAACTTCTTGCCGGAGCCGCAGGGGCAGGGGTCGTTCCGGCCCACCCGGTCGTACTCCGAGGCGACACGCTGCTTGGTCGCAACCGACGTGGCGCCGCCGCCGATCATCCCGGCCGCCACCGCGGCACCGTTCCCGCCGCCGGCCGCGGCGATCGCATCGGCGCCCGCGAGCGACTGGTGCTCGTAGGCGAGGCCGGCGCCGTTCTGCCCGTGGGCCTCCTGGAGGTCGTGGAGCTCGCCCGCGTCGTCCGGCGCGAGCTCGATGTGGAAGAGCAGCCCGACGACCTCCTCGCGGATGGCGACGCTGAGCGCCTCGAACATCAGGTGGCCCTCGTGGCGATACTCGACGAGCGGGTCCTTCTGGGCCATCGCCCGCAGGTGCACGCCCTCCCGGAGGTAGTCCATGTTCTCCAGGTGCTCGCGCCAGCGGGTGTCGACGACCTGCAGGATGATGAAGCGCTCGGCCTCGCGCATCAGCTCGGCGCCGATCTCTCGCTCCTTCTCTGCGTACGTGTCGAGCGCGTCCTCGGTGAAATCCTCGATCAGCGCCTCCCTGCTCAGCTCGGGCAGCTCGGCGCGCAGCTCGCCGGCGCTCTCGTCGTAGCCGTACAGCGCCTGCATCTGCCCGACGAGGGCCTCGAGGTCGATGCCGTCGGGGTTGTCTGGATCGGCCATGGCGTCGACCATCCGTTCGATCACCTCGGGGATCCAGCCCCGGACGACGTCCGCGTGATCTTCCCCCTCGAGCACGGCTCGGCGTTGCCGGTAGATCACCTGGCGCTGCGAGTTCATCACGTCGTCGTACTTGAGGACGTTCTTGCGCATGACGAAGTTCTGCTCCTCGACCTTCTTCTGCGCGCCTTCGATCTGCCGCGAGAGGATCCCGGCCTCCATCGGCTGATCCTCCGGCACCTTGAACCGGGTCATGATGTTGTGGATCCGGTCGCCGGCGAAGAGCCGGACGAGGTCGTCCTGCCCCGAGAGGTAGAAGCGCGACTCGCCCGGGTCGCCCTGGCGCCCCGAGCGCCCACGCAGCTGGTTGTCGATGCGGCGCGCCTCGTGGCGCTCGGTTGCGAGCACGTAGAGACCCCCCACCTCCGTGACGCCCTCCCCGAGCTTGATGTCGACGCCGCGGCCGGCCATGTTCGTCGCGATCGTCACGGCGTGCGGCTGCCCGGCGTCCTTGATGATCTCCGACTCACGCTCATGCTCCTTCGCATTCAGGACGTTGTGGGGCACGCCGGCGCGGGTGAGGCGCTCCGAGAGGTGTTCGGAGGTCTCGACGGCGATCGTGCCCACGAGCACGGGCTGGCCGATGGAGTGACGTTCCTTGATGTCTTCGACGACGGCGGCGAACTTGGCGTCGACGGTGCGGAAGATCAGGTCGTTCTTGTCCTCGCGGACGACGGCCTCGTTGGTGGGGATCTCCACGACGTGGAGGTTGTAGATCTCGACGAACTCCTTCTCCTCCGTCTTCGCAGTTCCGGTCATGCCCGCGAGCTTCTCGTAGAGGCGGAAGTAGTTCTGGAGCGTGATCGTGGCGAGCGTGACGTGCTCCTCCTGGATTCGCACGCCCTCCTTCGCCTCGATCGCCTGATGCAGGCCCTCGGACCAGCGCCGCCCCTCCATGATCCGGCCGGTGAACTCGTCGACGATCTTCACCTCGTCGCCGTCGACCACGTAGTCCACGTCGCGCCTGTAGAGCGATTGTGCCTTGAGCGACTGGATCAGGTGGTTCACGAGCTGGACGTTCCGCGGGTCGTAGAGGTTGTCGAGCCGGAGCGCGCGCTCCACCTTCTCGATCGCTCCCGGCCCCGGCGAGACGGTCTTGTGCTTCTCGTCGTACTCGAAGTCGCCGATCATCTCGCCCGTCCGCTCGTGCCGCGGGATGTTCTTCGTCGGCGTTCCCTCGAGCTGCTTGGCGACCCGCGCGAAGTCGTAGTAGATCTGTGCAGCGGTCTCCGGCTCTCCGGAGATGATCAGCGGCGTCCGCGCCTCGTCCACGAGGATCGAGTCGACCTCGTCGACGATCGCGTACTCGTGCCCGCGCTGGACGATGCCCTCGAGGCTGACCGCCATGTTGTCGCGCAGGTAATCGAAGCCGAACTCCGAGTTGGTGCCGTAGGTGATGTCCGCCTCGTAGGCCTCGCGGCGGGCGGCGAACGGCATCATGTTCTCGATGTGACCGACCCGGATCCCGAGCGCCTCGTAGACGGGGCGGTTCCACTCCGCGTCTCGCTTGGCCAGGTAGTCGTTGACCGTGATCAGATGGACGCCGGTGCCCGGCAGCGCGTTCAGGTACAGCGCGAGGCTCGCGACGAAGGTCTTGCCCTCGCCGGTCTTCATCTCGGCGATGTCGCCCTCGTGGAGGACGATGCCGCCCATCATCTGCACGTCGAAGATCCGCTGGTTCGAGCTCCGCTTGCGGGCTTCCCGAACCGCGGCAAAGGCCTCGAAGAGCAGGTCTTCGAGCGGCTCGCCGTTCTCCAGCCGCTGCCGGAACTCGGCGGTCTTCCCCGCGAGCTCAACGGGTGAGAGCCGCTCGAAGTCGGGCTCGAGCGTCGCGATGTAATCGGCCTGCGCGGAGAGGCGCTTCATGCGCCGCCCCTCGCCGAAGCGAAGAGCCTTCTCGAGCTTGCCGAGCTGCGGCGACATCACCCTAGAGTAGCCGCTCACAGCGGCGTGGCCGTGACCTCCCAGAGCGCCCCGGTGAGCCGTTCGGCGCGCACGACGTAGCCGTCGTGCCGTCCCGCGAGCCACTCCAGGGCGGGGACGCTACCGAAGGCCACCTCCCCGTCGACGCGCAGCTCCCGCCGTCCCTCGTGTGCGGTCAGCTGAAGCTCCCGCCCCTCGATCCCGGGCGGGAGCTCGGCGACCCTGATCGCCTTCCCGGCGACGGCCCAGCGCCGTCCGCGCCGCACGGCCTCGGCCCGGTAGGGCGGCGCGAGCTCGGACTCGAGCGCCGCCGCGAGCGGTGCGAGCGCACTGACACGCGCGGCGAGCGCCTCCCCGGACAACTCCGCCTCCACGATCAGGTTGCCGTCGGGCAGGGAGACGAATGACGTCTCCTCGAGCTCGCGCTCGAGCTCCGGCGCCTCGGCAGTCACGACGGCGTCCCAGGTGCGCGGGCGGTGAAGGCCGTGAATCCCGGCCTCGCCCCAGCGTGGCTGGACGTCGTGGGGCTCGCGCGCGCGAGCGCCGAGGCCGCCTTCCCGGGCGAGCCTCTCGTGCAGCGGCTCCCGCCGGAAGAGCTTCACTCTCCTAGGGGCTCGATCAGGCCGTAGCCTCCGCGTCGGCGGCGGTAGACGACGTTGACGTCACTCGACTCGGCGTTCCGGAAGACGAAGAAGTCGTGGCCGACGAGCTCGAGCTGCAGCACGGCCTCCTCGGCGTTCATCGGCTTGACCGGGAACTGTTTCGACTTGACGATCGGCGGCCCACCGTCCTCGGCGGTGTCGGGAGTTCCCTGCACCTCTCGGCCCACCGGGCGCGCGGCGTGGCGGCGACGTTTCTCGCGGTAACGCTTCACCTGGCGCTCGAGCTTCTCGGTGACCTGGTCGATCGAGACCCTCATGTCGCCCGAAGCCTCGCGCGCCCGAAGGGTCGGCCCCTTCGTCCAGATCGTTGCCTCGGCGACGTGGCTCTCCGCGATCGACGGGTTTCGCTCCACCGCGAGCTCCAGCTCGATCCGGGTCGGTTCGGCGAGCTGCCGGCTCAGCTTGCCGAGCTTCTCCTCCGCGTGCGTCCGCATGCTCTCGCTGACCTCGAGATTCTTTCCTTTCACCTGGAGTCTCACGGATTCCCCCTTCTGGCCCAGTGAGAGGATCTTAGAAGCTCGAGCGCACGCCTGGCCCGGCTGCCGTTACCGAACGGCACGGGCGAACGTGACCGCGACGACCCGCCGGGCGCCGCCGCGGCGAAGAGCGCTCGCCGCGGCGGACACGGTCGCGCCGGTCGTGTAGACGTCGTCGACGAGTGCCACGGAAGCCGGGCTCCGGCGAGCAGGAGCGAATGCTCCCCGGACGTTCCGGCGGCGGTCTCTCTGCGAGAGGCCTCGCTGTTTCGGCGCATGCCCGGATCGTACGAGCAGGAGCTCGACCGGCACCCCCCAGGCCGCACCGAGGCGAGACGCGAGCGCCTCTGCGGGGTGCTCCCCGCGCCGGCGCCGCCGCCCGGAGTCGGGAGGGACGAACGTCACCGCGACCACCGGAGGTGGCCGGATCACCGCGGCCGCCAGGGCTGCGGCGGGTTCGGCAAGCCGCCGCAGGCCGCGCTCCTTCCAGCCGCTCACGAGCTTCCGTACGGCGTCGTCGTAGGCGACCGCGGCCCGGGCCGAGGCGAAGCCGAGCCTCCGGCCCGAACACTCGCGGCATCGGGCCACAGGCCAGGCCGTGGGCGCCCCGCAGCGCGCGCAGAGCGGCCCGGTCAGCCGCGGGAGAGCGTCGCTGCAGGAAGCGCACAGCTGCGGCCCCGGCGCCGCACAGACGACGCAACGGCGTGGAAGCAGGAGGTCGAGAAGCATGTCGTTGTCATTCTAGACAACAGGCTCGGACGGCGGACCTCCGAACGCACGGTCGGCCTCCTCCAGCGTCTCCCGCGACCCGATGTCGTACCAGCGGCCCGGAACCCGCCATGTGTACACGGGTGTCCTCTGGTACAGCCACTGCACGAGCCGCCCGGGCTGGTCGGGGTTGTTCCCCTCACGCAGGTAGCGCCTGATCAGGCCCAGGGTGTCGCGGGGGTAGTAGTAGAGCGCGATCGCCGTGAGGGTGCCCGTCGGATTCTCGGGCTTTTCCTCGAAGAAGGTGATCCGCCCCTCCGCGTCGAGTGTGATCGAATTGTACTTCGGCATCTGCGCGAGGTCGCCCACGTCGTAGACGGCGACGACGGGAGCCGCCCTCAGGGCGCAGAAGCGCCCGAAGCCGCCGAGACTCTCGCTGAACAGGTTGTCGCCGGCGACGACCAGCAGGTCGTCGTCCAGGTGGGTGCGTTCGAGCACGAGCCCGATGTCGCCGATCGCACCGAGCTTCGTGGCGTCGTCGGTCGTGCCGTCGTCGAGCACGGTAAGCCCCAGCCCCGGCCGGGGTTGGGGGAACCGCTCTGCCCACGAGCGAAAGCTCGGCGCGAACCTAGCGTTGGTTACCACCCAGACCTCGTCGAGCCCCTCGATCGGCGCCAGCCGCTCGAGGACGTGCTCGAGCATCGGGCGCCCGCCGACCTCCAGCAGCGGCTTCGGCGTGTCCAGAGTCAGCGGATAGAGCCGGGTCGCATACCCGGCCGCGAGCACGATCGCCTTCATGCGGCCCCTCTTCCCCCCGGCAGAGGCAGCGAATCGACGTAGGGCGGCCGGTGCACGCCCTCCTCGGTCACGATCGCCGAGATCAAGCCGCCGGGCGTCACGTCGAACGCAGGGTTGAGCGCAGGGAATCGACCGGTGATCTCGGCGCCGTCTCGCTCCTCGATCGGGATCTCCGCACCGCTCTCGAGCGACGGGTCGAGGGTGCTCGTGGGAGCGACGACGTAGAGCGGCAGCTTGTGGTGGAAAGCGAGGACGGCCAGCGAGTAAGTCCCGATCTTGTTCGCCGTGTCGCCGTTTCGCGCGATGCGGTCGGCTCCCGTGACGACGCAGTCGACCTCGCCCCGGGACATCATGTGCGCCGCAGCGGAGTCGGCGATGACCGCATGCGGGATGCCGGCCTGCTCGAGCTCCCAGGCCGTCAGGCGGCTCCCCTGGAGGAGCGGTCGGGTCTCGTCGACGAGAACACGCTCGAGGAGACCCGCCGCCCAGGCGGCGCGCAGGGCGCCGACCGCGGACCCGTGACCCGCAGTGGCCAGCCCGCCGGCATTGCAGTGCGTGAGCGCTCGCGTACCGTGCGCGAAGAGCGGAACTGCGTGATCGCTCATCCGGCGGCAGCGCTCGACTTCCTCGCGGTGGAGCGCGCGGGCGCGGGCGGCCGGGTCGCTTGCGCCGCGGACTTCCCCGAGCGCCCAGGTGAGGTTGACCGCGGTGGGGCGCGACCCCGCCAGCACGCGCGCTGCGCGCTCCGGGTCCTCTCCGACCCGCACCGCCAGCGCGTACCCGTAGGCGGCCGCGATGCCGATCGAGGGTGCCCCGCGGACCGCGAGCGTCCGGATCGCCTCGGCGACCTCGTCCGCCGAGCGGCATTCCAGCTCGACCTCCTCGCCGGGGAGCCGGCGCTGGTCGAGGAAGACGACCCGGTCGTCCTCGAGGCGCAGGATCCGCTCCGGGTCGAGCACGCCGGCCAGTCTGTCAGCTCGCCGTGGCCGAATCGTCACACCCTCGGCGCAGCTGGGTCAGACCCCGCTCAGGTGCCTTCGTCCCACGAAGCCAGGTACTTCTCCTGCTCGGCCGTCAGCGAGTCGATGTCCACCCCCATCGTCTCGAGCTTGAGCCGTGCGATCTCGCGGTCGATCTCGCCGGGGACCGGATAGACACGACGCTCGAGCTCGGCGGCGTTCGCGACCGCATACTCGGCCGAGAGAGCCTGGTTCGCGAAGGACATGTCCATGACGAGCGCGGGATGGCCCTCGGCCGCGGCCAGGTTGACGAGCCTGCCGTCGGCGATCAGGTAGATCCGCCGGCCGTCCGGGAGCCGGAACTCCTCGACGAGCTCGCGGGTCTTGCGGGTCTCCGCCGCCAGGGCGCGCAGGGCCGGAATCTCGATCTCGACGTTGAAGTGGCCCGTGTTCGCCAGGATCGCCCCGTCCTGCATCCGCTCCATGTGCGCACGGCTGATCACGGACTTGTCGCCGGTCGCGGTGCAGAAGATCTCGCCCACCTCGGCAGCCCGATCCATCGTCAGCACCTGGTAGCCGTCCATGACCGCCTCGAGCGCGCGCATGGGGTCGACTTCGGTGACGATCACGTGCGCCCCCATCCCGCGCGCGCGCATCGCGACCCCCCGCCCGACCCACCCGTACCCGCCGATCACGAAGCGCTTGCCGGCGAGCAGCACGTTCGTCGCGCGGATGATTCCGTCGATCGTCGACTGCCCGGTGCCGTAGCGATTGTCGAACAGGTGCTTGGTCTGGGCGTCGTTGACCGCGATCACGGGGAACCCGAGCGCCCCGTCGCGCTCGAGCGCCTTGAGCCGGATCACGCCGGTGGTCGTCTCCTCGGTGCCGGCGATGATGTCTCCGAGTTGCTCACGGCGGTGCGAGTGAAGGACCCCGATCACGTCGGCGCCGTCGTCCATCGTCAGCTGCGGCTTGTGATCGACCGCCGCCTCGATGTGCGCGTAGTAGGTGTCGTTGTCCTCCCCCTTGATCGCAAAGACGGAGATGTCGTACTCGTCGACGAGCGCGGCGGCGACGTCGTCCTGCGTCGAGAGCGGGTTCGAGGCGCAGAGGACGACGTCGGCGCCTCCGGCCTGAAGCGTCCGCGCCAGGTTTGCGGTCTCGGTCGTGACGTGCAAGCAGGCCGAGACGCGGTAGCCGGCGAGCGGCTTCTCGCGCTCGAACCGCTCACGGATCGCAGAGAGCACCGGCATCTGCCGATCGGCCCACTCGATGCGCCTGACGCCCTCTTCCGCGAGGGCCAGATCCTTCACGTCGTGTCTCCTCGTCGTGGCCATCTTGTTCCCCTTCCGTTCGGTTGTGTGAGTTCGTGAAAGCTCAGGCTGCGAGCAGGCGCTCGTGCTTGCGCTGCTCCCACTCGACCCAGGCGGGCGTCGGCTGCGAGGCGGCCGACCCGGCCGCCGCGAGCCACGTCTCGACGGCGCCTCGCAGCTCCGGCTCGCGCCGAAGGCGCGAGGCGAACGTCAGGTCGTCGAGCTCGACGCCGAAGCGCAGGCGTAGACGCCGGAGCGACGCGAGCTGGTTCAGCTCACGGAGCCCGTAGAGCCGGTAGCCCGCGGCGCTCCGTCCCGGCACGACGAGGCCGGATTCCTCCAGGTAGCGAAGCATGCGCGCCGACCAGCCGCTCCGAGCGGCGGCCTCCCCGACCGTAAGCGACTTCATGCCCCTACCTTAACAGAGATGTGTGAAGGTGCTCTCTACGACCCTGCGCGACCGTAGTCGTCCTCGAGCCGGACGACGTCGTCGAGCTGCGGAGTCGAGACCTCGAGCACGGTCGTGTCCTCGATGGCTCGCAACCGGTGCACCGTCCCGGGCTCGAACCGGAAGGCGGCTCCCGCCGCAACCACCACGAGGGCGGGCACAGCCTGACCGGTGGCCGCGAGCTCGAGCTCCGCCCGGCCGGCCTGGACGAGCCAGGCCTCGTCCTTCGTCCGGTGGAACTGCCGGCTGAGTGAGTGCCCGGCCCGTACGAAGAGGAGCTTGCCGCAGTAAGCGTCGGTGAGCGCCCAGATCAGCTCGTAGCCCCATGGCTTGTCGACCCGCCGTGGCTCGAAGGCCCACGCGTCGAGGCTGTTGACATTGGGGGACTCGGTCACCCGGCGATCTTACGCAGCCAGGGGCTTGGTGCGAAAAACTCGGCCGCCGGCTCAACGGAGTGTCGCATCAGGCCCCCAGCCATTCCGGATGGGCGACGACGTGCTCCTCGGCGACGCGGAGATCCTTCGGCGTGTTCACCGTCAGCCAGAGCCCCTCGTGCCTGAAGGCCCGCAACCGACCCGCACGAGCGAGCTCCGGGAAGGCCGTGCTCTCGTGATCGCCCCGCTCGGGGAAGCAGGCGAGCGCCTCGGGCGAGAGCACGTAGACACCGCAGTTGACCCAGTAGGGGATTCGCCCGCCCTCCCGGAACCCCGTCACGGCGTCGTCCGCGCCGAGCTCGACGACGCCGAAGGGCGAGGGAGGCCGCGCGACCGCGAGGGTCGCGGCGGCGCCGCTCGCCCGGTGGGTGGCGAGCAGGGCGGCGAAGTCAACGTCGAGGAGCTCGTCGCCGTTCAGCGCGAAGAGATCCCCCTCCTCGCTCCTGCGGGCCGCGGCGAACCGGATTCCGCCGCCCCGCCCGAGCCGCTCCGGCTCCCCCGCGGCCACGACCTCGGGGCCGGCCCTGGCGAGCTCACCCTCGAACGCCGCCTCTTGACCCGCGGCGCAGCTAACGATCACCCGCCCGACGCCGGCCGCCGCGAGACGGGCGATCTGGTACGCCGCAAGCGGACGCCCTGCGATCGGGACGAGCGCCTTCGGCCTGCCGGCGGCGGCGTCGCCGAGCCGCTCGGCCTTGCCGCCCGCGAGGATGATCGCCTCCATGGCCTCAGGCAAGCTCGTGCTTCGCGCGCTGCGGCTCCGGCGTCTCCGGCAGGACGTCGGCGGGAGACCACGGACGCCCGACGCCCTCGTAGACGAACCCGAGCGCGCGCACCGCGGCCGGATCGAGCAGGTTGCGGCCGTCCAGGATCAGGGGGCTGCGCATCGAGTCGCGGATCTCGGCAGTCGGCAGCTCGCGGAGCTCGGGCCAGGCGGTGACGATCACCGCCGCGTCCGCTCCACGGACGGCCTCGGCGTACGTGTCGAGGAAGTCCGCTCCGTGGATGAGCGCGGTCGCGTCGGCAACGGGATCCCACGCGCGCACCTCCGCTCCCTCCGCCAGCAGGCGCGAGGCGAGCACGAGGCTGGGAGCCTCGCGCATGTCGTCGGTGCCGGCCTTGAAGGCCAGCCCGAGCAGGGCCACGCGCTTGCCACGCAGCTTCCCGAGGTGCTTTTCGAGCTTCCCGATCACCCGTCGCTTCTGAAGCTCGTTGACCTCGATCACGGCCGCGAGGAGCTGGAAGTGGTAGCCGGAGTTCGCCGCGAGCTGCTTCAAGGCGAGCGAGTCTTTCGGAAAGCAGCTGCCGCCCCAGCCGAGGCCCGCCTTCAGGAAGTGGGGCCCGAGGCGATGGTCGAGGCCGATCCCCTCGGCGACCCGCTCGACGTCCGCGCCAGTCGCCTCGCAGACGTTCGCGATCTCGTTGATGAAGCTGATCCGGGTCATCAGGAACGCGTTCGCGGCGAGCTTGATCATCTCCGCCGAGTTGACGTCGCAGCGCACGATCGGGGCGCCGAGGTCCGCGTAGAGGCCGGCCACTGCGTCCGCGTCGCGCGG
>Ga0136614_10003007_pt1 | contig 10654 bp, 6 predicted proteins | sample AntDrymUQ2792106_2_FD_106643 | JGI IMG/M metagenome (GOLD analysis project Ga0136614, IMG submission 106643) | Polar desert sand microbial communities from Dry Valleys, Antarctica - metaG UQ279 (21.06) | ecosystem: Environmental > Terrestrial > Soil > Desert | place: Antarctica: Dry Valley... | reverse complement strand
TGGGCGATCGACGCCGCACGGTTCGCCGGAGGGGGCGAGAACCTCCGCAAGGCGATCGACCAAGCGCGCGCGAGCGACCCGAAGGAACCGCTCCTGCGGGGCGATGAGCTGGGGCTTGCACCGGGCCCCGCCATCGGTGAATGGCTCGAGCGGATCGAGGAGGAACGGGCAGCTGGGACGATCTCGACGCGCGAAGAGGCGCTCGAGCTCGTCCGCGAAGGGCTACCTTCGCCGGGCTAGGAGGCGGCTGACGAGCCCGGGGGCAAGCGCCTGGGCAATGGCCGGAATCCGGTACCAGCCGGGGACGAAGACCTCGGGGCGATTGTGCTCGACGGCGGAGACGACGCGGCGGGCGACGTAGTCGGTGTCGACGACGATGCGATCGAGCAGGCGGCTTCCAAGTTTGCCTATCTGGGGGAAGCCGGGTGTCTCGACGTAGCCGGGGTTGACGGTGTGGACGTGGATTCCCTGTGACGGCAGCGTCGCAGCGAGCGACCGGGAGAAGGCGACGAGCGCATGCTTCGTCGCCGAGTACAGGCCCGGAGGGACGGCGACGGTCCCGGCGACGGAGGCAACGTTGACGACGTGGGCCGGACGTGCCGCAGCAAGCGCCGGCATGAACGCGCGCAGGCACCAGACCGCGCCGAGGAAGTTGATGCGGAAGAGCTCTTCGATCCACTCGGGATCCGTGTCCATGAAGCCGCGACGGCGCGGATCGCCCGGCATCCGGCCCGACAGGCCGGCATTGTTGACGAGCAGCTTGATCTCGGGGTGCCGTTCGCGGACTGCAGCGGCCATGCGTTCGATCGCCGCGCGGTCGCCCACGTCGCAGACCTCGTACTCGCCTCCGGTCTCTGCGGCAACCTCACGAAGACGCTCCTCGTTCCGGGCGACGAGCACGCAGTGCCAGCCCTTTTCGGCGAGCCGTCGGGCGATCGCCGCTCCGATCCCGGAGCTGCCGCCCGTAACGACCGCTACCGGCACACGCGAACGACGCGCTTGGCCTCGAGTCGCACGCCGCCCGACTGCACGACCGCGCGCAGCGTGTGGACGCCGCGCTTCGCGCGACCGGACTTCCAGATCATCGAGTAGAGGCCGGCAACGCCGCGCCTGTCCAGCCCGATGCGCCGCTTGCCGTCGAAGAAGCGCACCGTCCCGATCCTCTTCGTCGAACCCGCGACGACGAGAAGCGGCGCAGAACGCGCGGCGCAGCCACGCGGAACCGGCGTGAGCCAGGTGAGCGTTGTGTTGCGGACGACACGGAGGCGCGTCTGGAAGATGCGCGTGTTCGGCATCAGCTCCCGGTTGTAGGTGTTCGCGTTCTTCGCCTCCTGGTAGTCCGACGCCTGGAAGACGGCACGAGGGCGCCCCGCGCGAATCACGGGAGCGGACGGCGGGAGCGGGAAGATCGCGATGCCCGAGAACGGATCGAACGCGGCTGCGCCGATCAGCGTGCGGCCGTAGTTGAATGCGAGCGAGAACGGGTCGACTCCCGCCCCCGCGTCCGTGATCTGTACCGCGACCGTTGGCCGCCCGGCCGTGACCTGTGTCGTCAGCAGGCGGACGCGCGGCTTGCGGACGTCGTTCACCCAGGAGCGGAGGCGAAAGGTTCCAGCTCGCCGGCGGCCCGTGAACTCGTCCCTGCCGGAGTCGACGGCGATGTAGTAGGTGCCTGCGACCGGGAACTGCGCCCCTGCGGCGCCGATCGGCAACCGGTAGCCGAAGGTGATCCCGTTGATGTTCACGGGCGTTCCCGCGTAGCCCTGAACGTCGTTCTCGTCCTTCGAGCCGAGCGCCCAGACGTCGATCAGCGATCCGGGCGAGGAGGAGACGACGGCCGCGCCGAAGTTCAGGGCCCGCTTGGTGAGCCTGAGCTCGTAGACGGTCTCCGAGCCGTCCTCGCGCATATCGGGGCCGGCGCCGTAGTCGGGCGAGTGGCCGAACGGCGCGGAGGGGAAGCGATAGCGGTCGACGTGGGAGACCCGGCCGCGGGTGCTGCCGCGCTGAACCTTCCGGAGAGCGCGAGCCTTCACCGCGGTGAGCCCCGGGCGCGTGACGAAGAACGCGTAGGCGATGCGCCGGGTCACAATGCCCTGTCGCAGCACGAGAAAGCCAACGTTGTCGCCGGCCGGAGCCGAGCTTTCGACTCGCGCGGTCACGGGGAGGTTGGCCGAGCCACCGGGCCCGAGCGCAACCGCCGACGGGACCTCGATCGTCGCGCCGGCGCTTGCGGACTGCGGCTGGAGCTCGACGGTCCAGGTCCCCGCTCCCCCGCCCGCGTCGCGCAGGGAGAGGAGCAGCTGCCTCGACGTCTGTCCCGCGAGGACGTTCAGGTCGCCGAAGGACAGCGAAGACGGCTCCGTGAAGACGCGCGGATCGTCCGCGGCGCCGACGTTGACCATCCCGCTGCCCTGGAGCAGCACGGAGGCCTCCTGGGTACGGGCGGTGTTCCCCCAGGCCGGGCCTGCGGTCGAGACGATCGCGGACTTCAACTGCCGGACCGTCCACTCGCGGTGTCGCTGCTTGAGAAGTGCCGCGACACCGGCTACGTGTGGTGCGGACATGCTCGTTCCGTCAAAGGACGCGAACGGCGAGCCGCCGGTGTATTCACGTAGCGTCGAGGAGAGGATCTCCCCGCCGGGCGCCGCGACGTCCGGCTTCAGCGCGTGCGTGAACTGCGTCGGGCCGGCTGAGGAGAAGCTCGTGATGATGCCGCTGCGGCCTGTCTCGATCTCCGTCGTCCCTGGGCCGATGCGGATGGGGCCCCGACCGCCGCGAGTCGCCAGGTACGCGCGCAGGTTCGCGCCGTCGAGGTCGGACACCATTCCGGATCGAAGCGGGAGGACAGCCGGAATCGGGTTCGGCTCCCCGGCGCGGTTGTCGATCACGACCAGGCCGATGGCGCCCGCGGCTTGCGCCCGAAGCGCCTTCGAGAAGAACGTGCAATGTCCGCGCGAGATCAGCGCCAGGCTTCCCGCGAGCGATCCGCGCGGGAGCGGGTTGCGGCCTGCGTTCGGATCGTTGCCGATCCCGCAGAGCTGACTCGTGACGGGCTGGCCGCTCGTCCCCGTGACGGACGTGACGTCGACGAGCGTGCGGTCTGCGGTCCCCCAGGCAGACGGCACCCCGAAGACGTCAGGCCGGAATGGAACCCGGTGGACGTTTGCGGGCGCTGCTGGATCCGTCGCGCCGAGGGCGGGCGTGAAGACATGTGTGTTGGACGCCGCCGCAACCGTGATCGCCTCCGGCGCAGTTCCCGGCGAGCCCGTCGACCCCGCGCCGAAATCGTCGCGATCGTTGCCCGCCGAGATGACCGGGGCGACTCCTGCTGCGGCGGTGTTCGCGACCGTCTGGATCATCGCGTCCGTCTCTGGCTCCGTCGCGGGGCCGCCGCCCGAGAAGTTGATGACGTCCATGCCATCCCGAACTGCCGACTCGAACGCGGCGACGATCTGCGGCGTGTTGGCGTTGTTTCCGATCGGGGTCGGGATGTTGAAGACGCGGTAGTTGCCGATCCACGCCCGCGGAGCGATGCCCGAGAGGCCCGATGCCGGCGGATGGTCACGGCCACCGGGCGACGTGTTGCCCGAGTTGCCCGCGGCGATACCCGCGACGTGCGTCCCGTGGAAGGACGTGCGCCGGTCGAGGGCGAGCCGGCCGGGTGCCCCGGCGCCGGGGCCCGGGAAGCTGCGCGCGACGATCACCTTCGGCGTGGTGAGACGAGTCTGGCCCTTGGGGAAGCCGGCCGGGTACGTAAAGCCCGCCGGATCCAAGTACGGGTTCGTGTGGTCGACGCCGTCGTCGACGATCCCGATCTTGACCCCCTGGCCCGCAGCTCCGGTGGCGGCCGAGAACGTCGGCGCGCCGATGACGGCGGGGCTGCGGTTCGTGTGGAGCGTGAGGCGCCGGCTGGGATAGACGTTGGAGATTCCGGGCAGGGCTGCGAGCTCTGGGAGGCGCGTGACCGGTAGATCGACGGTGATCCCGTTCAGCACGACCTGGAACCGGCGTCCGAGGCGGGCACTCGGCACGGATACGCGGATCGCCCTCGCGGCGACTCGTTGCTGCGCCGTGACGCGCGCGAGGTAGGCCCTGGACGACGAGGACGCCGCGTCGAGCCTGCTCGAGCCGAGCGTGGCAAAGAATCCCGGCCCCCGCGCGGCCGCAAGCGGAGGAAGGGTCAGTGTCGCGATCACGCTGACCCGGCCGGATCGGTGCGCCTGCGGAATCTGGATCGTCCCGGTCCGAACGTGGGGAATGGTGAGCTCGCCGGAGCTGCTGTTGATCGGCCGCAGGCTGGCCGAGGCCGACGCTACCAGGGCAAGCGCCGCAATCGGGGCAAGGAGCACGAACGGGCGGCGCAAGGCGTACAGAGTAGCCACGCGATCCGCGCTCACCTTAGGATCGATCCATGCCAGGCCGTTTCGAAGGCAAGCGTGGGCTCGTGACGGGCGTCGCCAACAAACGTTCGATCGCCTGGGCGATCGGGCGACGACTCGCGGAGGAGGGGGCGCAGCTTGCGTTCACCTACCAGGGAGAGCGCATCGAGAAGAACGTGCGCGACCTGGCGGAAACCGTTTCCAGTCCGCTGATCACCTCCTGCGACGTTCGCTCCGACGAGGACGTCGAGCGTGTCATCCGAGAGGTGGGGGAGACCTTCGACGGCCAGCTCGACCTGCTGATCCACTCGGTCGCCTACGCGGCCGCCGAGGACCTCGAGGGCCGGTTCACCGACACGCCGCGCGACCGGTTCTGGATGGCGCTCGACGTCAGCGCCTATTCACTCGTCGCTCTCTCGCGGGCCGCCGAGCCGTTGATGGAGGCTGCAGGAGGCGGGTCGATCGTGACCATGACCTACCTCGGCGGCGAGCGGGCGGTCCCGCACTACAACGTCATGGGCGTCGCGAAGTCCGCGCTCGACTCGTCCGTCCAGTACCTGGCCTGGGACCTCGGCCAGAAGAACATCCGGGTGAATGCGATCTCGGCCGGGCCGGTTCGGACGCTCGCCGCCCGCTCGATCGCCGGCTTCCCGACGATGGAATCGATCGTCGAGGAGCGCTCGCCCATGCATCGCCCGATCGGCGCGGACGACGTCGGCGCAGCGGCCGCGTACCTCCTGTCGGACGAGGCCGGAAACGTCACCGCCACGACCCTCTACGTCGACGGCGGCTACCACTCGATGGGCATGTAGCGCGACACCCGCTACCGGAGTGAATTTTTGCTCAACCATGCTGTTCGCGTCGTCCTGGTGATGGCAAGCGACAGCAGATTCTGATCTGTTCGGTCGTAGTCGAGGCGTAGGCGGTCGTCGGCGTCCAGCGGCATCGCTTCGCCTAGTCTGCGTCTGCGATCAGGCGCTCGGCGGAGCGGTGCGCCACGGCGGCGATGTCGTCGAGAGATTCCGCCCGACCGGACCGGCATGTCGAGCCGTCGGCGATGACGAGCCCGGGATGGCCGAATACCCACCCGTAGGAGTCGACGACGCCCCTCGCGCTCGTCCCTGCCCCTCGGACGGCCGCCCAGCGGGTGCAACGGTGACCACGCGGCTCAGGTGCCCCGGCACACTGGCAGACCCTGTTGACTCCCCACCAGGAGGCTGCTTAGGATCGGTGGGAGAGAGGACCGACCGAAGGGGCACGGCGATGGGCTCGATCTTCTCTGCGGCGCTCGACCGAACCGCCGCGCGGTTGGATCGCTGGCTGGGCTGGGACCGCCTGCCACTTCCGATCGCGATGCTGACACTCGTCGGCCTCCGCAGCCGCCTGCGGCAGGAGAATCTGCACGACACCGGCAAGGGGCGCAGCGCCGAGCCTCCGTCCGGCAACCCGTCGGACTACCTCGACAAGCGGTCGCTGAACGGAACGTTCAACGACCTGAACGACCCGCTGATGGGCGCGCTTCATGCGCGCTTCGGGCGCAACGTGCCGCTCGAGTTCACCTATCCGGAACCGCCCGAGGCACTCCTCGAGCCGAACCCGCGCCTGGTCAGCCGGCGGTTGCTCACCCGCGACCAGTTCGAGCCCGCGACCACCCTGAACCTGCTTGCCGCCGCCTGGATCCAGTTTGAGGTGCACGACTGGTTCAGCCACGGCCAAGGAGACGAGCAGAGCCCATGGGAGCTGCCGCTCGAGGAGGGCGATCCGTGGCACGAGAACCCAATGCGGATCCAGCGGGCCAAGGCCGACCCGAGCGCCGACCCGAGCGGGCCGCCGACGTACATCACCGAGGACAGCCACTGGTGGGACGGGTCGCAGATCTACGGAAGCGACCAGCGGTTCGCCGACGGGATCCGCACGGGCGAGCACGGGAAGCTGAAGATCGACGAGCAGGGCCTGCCACCGCCGGAGATCGAGAAGCTCATCGACCTCTCCGGCGTCGCCGGGAACTTCTGGATCGGCCTCGCGCTCCTCCACTCGCTCTTCATGCGCGAGCACAACGCGATCTGCGACCGGCTGCGCTCGAAGTACCGCGACCTCGACGACGAGACGCTCTACCAGAAGGCGCGGCTCGTGAACGCCGCGCTGATGGCGAAGATCCACACCGTCGACTGGACGCCGGCGGTCATCGCCCACCCGACGACCGTGATCGCCCTTCGCGCCAACTGGTGGGGGATCCTTGGCGAGGGCTTCGTGAAGCGGTTCGGCCGACGGACGAACAGCGAAGTGATCCGGGGCATCCCCGGATCGCCCACCAACCACCACAGCGCGCCGTACTCCTTGACCGAGGAGTTCGTCGCCGTCTACCGGATGCACCCCCTGATCCCGGACGACATCACCTTCCGTTCTCTCGGCGACGACTCCGTCCTGCAGGAGCGGACACTGCGAGAGGTCGGCGCGCTGGACGTTCGTGCGCGCCTCGACGAGATGCCGATGACGGATGTTTTCTACTCGTTCGGGCGAGCGCACCCGGGCGCGATCACCCTCCACAACTACCCCCGCTTCCTCCAGCACTTCAAGCGCCCAGACGGCAGTGAGCTCGATCTCGCAGCGACCGACGTGCTCCGGACCCGCGAGCGCGGAGTCCCGCGCTACAACCAGTTCCGGCGACTCCTCCACCTGAAGCCGGTCGAGTCGTTCCGCGAGCTGACGGACAACCCTCAGTGGGCCGCGGAGCTCGAGGAGGTCTACGGCGACGTCGAACGGGTCGACCACATGGTCGGGATGTACGCGGAGCCGAAACCGAAGGGGTTCGGCTTCAGCGACACCGCCTTCCGCGTCTTCATCCTCATGGCCTCGCGGCGGCTGAAGAGCGACCGGTTCTTCACGCGCGACTACCGGCCCGAGGTCTACACGAAGGCCGGCCTCGACTGGGTGGAGGAGAACACCATGCGGTCGGTGCTGCTTCGCCACTTCCCCGAGCTGGAGCCGGCGCTTCGAGGCGTCGAGAACCCGTTCGCCCCGTGGCGGGCCGTGGGGGGATGACGGGTGAGGTTCGTCCGCGGGTCGGCTCGGGTCGCACTCACCGGGGAGGTGGGCAGACGATGAACGCCGAAACCGCAGAACGAACGCCGAAGCCCGAGTGCGACCTCGTGATGAAGGGCGGGATCACGAGCGGCGTCGTCTATCCGGGTGCGATCCGGAAGATCGCCGGCAGGTACCGCTTCCGCAATCTCGGAGGCGCCTCGGCCGGCGCGATCGCCGCCGTGGCGGCTGCCGCCTGCGAATACCGGCGAAACCAGGGCGTCGACGACGCCTACGACGTCCTCGGAGAGGTCAGCGCCGAAATCTCCGCGCCCGGTTTCGTCCTGGGCCTGTTCCAGCCGCGTCCGAAGGCACGGCCGGCCTTCGACGTCGCCCTCGGGCTGGTCACGTCGTCAGGCTCCCTCAACCGCAGGTTGCCGGCGGGGCTCGTCTCGATCCTCGGCGCGCGACGCCGGTTTCTTCTCGGCGCGACCGTCGCCGTCCTCCTCTGGGCCGCAGTGGTCGCGCTTGCGATCTGGGCGCTTGCGGGCGGCGGCCTGGGGACGCTGGAGGCGGTCGCCGTCGTGCTCGTCGCGCTCGTCACGCTTCCGATCGCCGCCCTGCTCGTCGCGGCGATCAGCGTGATCGCGCTGACCAGGTTCGCCGGCGAGCTCGACCGCGCCTTGAAAGAGACCTGGTTCGGGATGTGCAGCGGGAGAACTGAGGGCGGCCATGAGCAGAGCGGCCTGACGGACTGGCTGCACTCGACGATCCAGAAATGCGCGGGGCTGCCCGAGGACCGACCGCTCACGTTCCGGGACCTGCGGGGCGACGACCCGAACGATCCTCAGGTCAACCTGCAGCTGATCACGACGGATCTCAGCGCCTCCCGGCCGGCAACGCTCCCGCTGCCGGAGTGGGCGGAAGAGGAGCCGACGCCGTATCTCTTCGATCCGGCGGAGTTCGGGCGGCTCTTCCCGGAGGCGGTCGTCGATCACATGGTCGAGGCGTCGCGAGCGGGCGCCCGCGCCGCTCCCGACGGCCGGACCCTGTATCCCGTTCCCGGCTTCGACCTGCCCATCGTCGTCGCGGCGCGTCTCAGCCTCAGCTTCCCGATCCTGCTCGCGACCGTCCCGTTCTGGCGCGCTGACGGGCCGGACGGAGCGTTCGCCCAGCACACGATGTCCGACGGCGGAATCTCCAGCAACTTCCCGATCCACTACTTCGATTCGCTCTTTCCCGGCCGACCGACATTCGGGCTCGACCTGCAGCCCTGGCGAGTCCCGACGGACAAGCCGGTCGAGATGTCGAACGCGCCCCGGAGGCCGGGATTCTCGGAGGTCCGGAACGTCGGGACCTTCATGACGCAGATCCTCAACGCCGCACGCAACTGGCGCGACAACATGCAGGCGGAGCTGCCCGGCTACCGCGATCGCATCTGCCAGATCCGCCTCTCGGCGAAGGAGGGCGGGCTCAACCTGAACATGCCCGCCGATGTCGTGGAGGCACTCCTCCAGCGCGGCGACGAAGCGGGCGACCTCGTGACCGATTCGGGTGCGTTCGACTGGGATAGCCACAGGGTCGTGCGTTTCTGGACGTTGATGCAGATGCTCCAGCAGAGCCTCGGCCCCCGCGGCTTCGGGCGTCCGGGGGTCTACTCGGGCGAGCATCCCGGGCGGATCCCCTTCAAGACGGTCGTGGAGCAGTGGCGGACCTCCGGGGAGAGCCCCGAGCCGCCGTCGGTCGACTGGTGGGGAACGGCGATTCCGGCAAGCGACGCCGTCTTCGAGCTTGCGGCCGAGTGGGCCGACTTCGAAGCGGACGCCCCGAAGCCGACCCCGACGCTCCGCATCCTGCCCCGGGTCTAGGTTTCCGTTGGGGGTTGAGCATCCGTTCGCGCCCTGGCGCAGGGTCGGCTCGTGACAGAGCTCGCGCCGGGCGTGCACAGCCTCGGCCACGCGAAGGGAGGACACGTCCACGCGTTCCTGATCGACGACGGGAACGAGCTCACGCTCGTCGACACGCTGTTCGAGGACGACGGCCGGCTCGTCCTGCGGGAGATCGACCGCCTCGGCCGGCGGCCGAGCGCTCTGAAGCGGATCGCGATCACGCACGGTCACAGGTCGCACCTGGGCGGACTCGCGGCGCTGAAACGTGCGAGCGGCGCGAAGGTCTACGCACACGAATGGGAGGCGGACATCGTCGGAGGCGACCGTCGGGCGCAGTCCGTCACGCTGCTTCCGAAGCAGTCGCTTCGGCTGCTCCCGTTTCAGGTCGGGCTGTGGCTGAACCGGCCCCGGCACGTTCCCTGCCCCGTGGACGGGACGCTCGACGACGGCGACGCCGTCGGCCCGCTGCAGGTTTTCCACGCCCCCGGCCACTCCCCGGGTCATCTGGCCTTCTTCTGGCCCGAGCGCCGCTTGCTCATCGCCGGCGACTCCGTCGCGACCTGGCCGGAGCTCTGCCCGGGCTGGCACGCGTTCAACCTCAACAAGGCCCAGGCCGGCACGTCGCTGCGACGGATGGCGGCACTCGACGCTCAAACCGTGGGAGTCGGTCACGGCGATCCAATCACGAACCGCGCCGCCGACCGGATTCACGAGCTTGCGGCACTCCCACTCTGAAGTTTCACGCCCGTGCCGTGAAACCGGCCCTTGCGGCTTCTGCCGGCTCGCGGATCGCGCACCCGTGCAGGTGGTCGTTCACGAGGCCCATCGCCTGCATGAAGGCGTAGACGGTCGTCGGGCCGACGAAGCGCCATCCACGCCGCTTCAGGTCTTTCGCGAGCGCGCGGGACTCGGCGGTCTCGGACATCTCCCGCACTGCCTTCCAGGTGAGCCGCTTCGGCCTCGATGCAGGGTTGGGCTCGAAGCGCCAGACGTAGGCGGCGAGCGAGCCTTCCTGCTCGACGAGCTCGACGGCACGAGCCGCGTTGGCGATCGTCGCCTCGATCTTTCCCCGGTGGCGAATGATTCCGGCGTCGGCGAGCAGGCGTTCGACGTCCTCGTCCTCGAACCGCGCGACCTGCTCGAAATCGAAGCCCGCGAAAGCCCCTCGGAAATTCTCGCGCTTGCGCAAAATCGTCAGCCACGAGAGGCCCGACTGGAACCCTTCGAGGCAGAGCTTCTCGAAGAGACGTCGGTCGTCGTTGACCGGAAAGCCCCACTCCGCGTCGTGGTAGTCCTGGTAGTCGGGCGCGGAGGCGCACCACGAGCAGCGGACGACGCCGTCCTCGCCCTGGACGAGCCCAGCGC
>Ga0136614_10003006_pt1 | contig 10656 bp, 12 predicted proteins | sample AntDrymUQ2792106_2_FD_106643 | JGI IMG/M metagenome (GOLD analysis project Ga0136614, IMG submission 106643) | Polar desert sand microbial communities from Dry Valleys, Antarctica - metaG UQ279 (21.06) | ecosystem: Environmental > Terrestrial > Soil > Desert | place: Antarctica: Dry Valley... | reverse complement strand
GCCATCTCCTTGCCCAGCCCCCGGCTTCCGCCCGTGACCACGGCGACCTTGCCCGCAAGCGAAAAGAGCGCCGCTAGCGACGCGTTCGTCAACTGCGCCGGCTGCCGGCCCACACCAGACCGCGCCGCAGCATCGTCAGCGCCTCCGGAATCTCGAACACCTTGGCCACGTGCCCCAGCGACGTGTAGAACACACGCCCCTGCCCGTAGCGCTTCACCCACGTCGCCGGCACCTCCGCATACCGCTTCACTTCGTCGCGGTCCAGCGCGTCCTGGGCCGCCTGATCCAGGCCGTCCCCCGACGCCGCGCCCCGTGGGAACCGCGTCGTCGCCAGCACCGTCACTCCCGGATCGACGTGCATGTAGTACTGCTCGGACGTCACGAAAAAGTCCGCTATCCCGTCGGTGATCTCGTGCTGCGTCGGGCCGATCCGCACCCGGTAGCGCGCTTTGTCACCGCCGGGGTGCGAAACCCACTGCCCCCCCGTCATGAACTGGTACTCGACGTACGTGCGGAAGGCGTCGCACATCCCGCCGTGCCAGCCGGCAATCCCCACGCCCGCCTTGACCGCCGCGAGCAGCCCCTTGTGCAAATCTCTTGGGAGCGGCTCCTTGGCGGTCGCTTCTGCCATCGTCCACATCGGGACGATCAAGTCCTGAGCGTTGAGCTTCTCCGAGTCCATCAGCACGTCGAGCGTCTCGTGCACCTCCACCTCAAAGCCTTCGTCGCGCAGCTCGCCCGCGGCGATGTCAGACGTCTCTACCGGTTCGTGGCCCGCCCAGCCACCCCGGACTATCAGCGCTCTACGGTTTGCCATGTGAGCGCTGATCCTACCCGGCGCTCTACTTCGCTGCCAGAACCTCGAACTGCTTGATCTGCTCCCGGTTCACGTTCAGGCTGCCCCGCCAGAAGTCAACCGACGAGAAGTCGATCCCAAAACGCTGCCCCAGCTCGTGGGCGCTGTGCAGCCCGGTCGCGGCCAGCAGATCGTCGTAGCTCGCGCGGAATTGTTCCGGGTTCTCGCGGTAGCGCGCGTACAGCCCCTGGCCAAACAGCTGCCCAAAAGTGTACGGCCAGTTGTAAAAGGAGCGCCCCGACGAGTAATAGTGGGACTTCACCGCCCACATGTACGGGTGCAGCCGCGACGCATCGAGCCCGTCCCCGTACGTCTCGCGCTGCGCCTCGATCATCAGCTCGTTCAGCTCCGCCACCGAAAGCTCGCGCGTCGCCCGCCGCTCGAACGTGCGCTGTTCGAAGAGGAAGCGTGAGTGGATGTCCACCACCACCTGACAGCCGTTTTGCAGCTCCTCTTCCAGGATGTTCAGCTTCTCGGCGTGCTCGGTCCGACCGAGCGCGGCGTTGGTGATGATCGTCTGGCAGAAGATGCTCGCCGTCTCGGCCAGCGCCATCGGCGTGTCACGCTGCATTGGCGTCCGCCTCGCCAGGCACGTGTTGTGGTACGCGTGCCCCAGCTCGTGCGCCAGCGTGCTCACGCTGCTGAAGGATGGCTCGAAATTCAGGAGCACTCCCGACTCGTCCTTGCGGATCCCCATGCAGAACGCGCCGTCGCCTTTGCCATCCCGCGGCTCGGCGTCGATCCACTTCTCCCGCAGCGCGCGCCGCGCTAGCTCTGCCAGCTTTCCCGAGTAAGTCGAGAACTGCTCCACCACGAACTCCGCCGCCTCGTCAAAACTCCATCGTCGCGACCCCGCACCCCCCACCGGCGCGAATATGTCGTACCACGGCAGGCTCTCCTGGCCCAGCAGCTGTGCTTTGGCCCTCAGGTAACGCCGCCAGTCCGGGAAAGATTCCCGACACGCCTCGTGCATCGCGTCCAGCGTCCGCTGGTCGATGTTGTTCAAGAACAGCATCGGTTCGAGCGTGTCCTTCCAGCCGCGCCGCGCGCTGAGCGTCCGCACTTCCCCCTTAATCCCGTTCATCGCCGCCGCCAGCGGCACCGCCACCCCCTCCCACCCCTTGAGCTCGGCGTCGTACGCCGCCCGGCGCACGTCGCGGCTGGGATCGTGCGCCAGGCCGCGCACCGCGCTCATCGGCAGCTCCACGGTCTTGCCGGCGCGCTCGCCGCTCGCGCTCTGCGGAAAGGCCACCGGCACGCTGAGCTGAGACGTGACGTTGCCGTGCAGCTTCGCCCACTGCGTCCCGGCCGAAAGATTCAGCGAGGCGGCCAGGTCCTCTTCCTTCTCCGTCATCAGATGGCGCGCTGCCGTCGCCGACTTGCGCAGCGGGAAGGCGTGCTCCTGCGCCAGCGCCGACCGCCCGATCAGCCCCTCTACGTCCAGCGAGCCGATCCACGCGTCGAAGCGCGTGCCGAGCTTGCGCAGCTCCACCGTGTGCCCTTGCAGCTCGGACACCGCGGCCTGCGCCCGGTCGTTGCGCGAGTCGGTCGAGACGAAGCTGTGCAAATAGGCGTAGACCGCGCGCAGCCGCTCGCCCACCTCGTTGGTGTGGCGCATCACCTCTTCCACCGCGGCCACGGTCTCGCCCGTAATCGCTCCCGACGCATCACACGTGCGCACGTCGTGCCGGTCGTACAGCGCGCGCAGCGCGGCCACGTCCACGATGATCGCGGCGAAGGCGCTGCCGAACTCTCCACTCTCCAGGCCCGGGAAGAGGCGCGACATGTCCCAGTGCGGCAGCACCTCAGCGACCGGTGAAGCCGGCGGCGGCGCTGGCGTTGCCGCCCCGTGCGTGGTTGTCATTTCAGATTCCTCTGTCCCCGCGGGCAGGTTAGCATGGCCCCGTGACCCGGCAGACCGCGCCTCAATTTGATCTTCTCTTGAAGGGCGGGCACGTCATCGACCCCGCCAACGGCGTCGACGGACCCGCCGACGTCGGGATCAAGGACAAGAAGATTGCAGCCGTCGGCACCGGTCTGGCCGTGAGCGGGACCGTCGTCGACGTTTCCGGACTCTACGTCACGCCCGGCCTGATCGATATCCACGTCCACGTCTACCCCGTAATCGGGCCGGAGGGTGTCGGCTTCCAGGCCAGCGTCATCCCCGACGCCCACTCCTTCCGCGCCGGCGTCACCACCTTCGTCGACGCCGGCACCTCCGGGCCTACCCACTTCGCCGATTTCAAGACGCGCTACATCGACAAGGCCCGCACCCGCGTCCTCGCCTTCGTCAATATCGCCCGTGATGGCATGGGCGACGTCGAGCAGGATCCCTCCCAGTTCGATCCGAAGGCCGTCGCGCGCACCGCGCGCGACTACCCCGATCTCGTCGTCGGCGTGAAGACCGCCCACTACTGGACCCGCAACCCGTGGGACGCCGTCCACACCCCCTGGGCCTCCGTCGATTCCGCCGTCGAGGCCGGTGACCTGTGCGGCAAGCCCGTGATGGTGGACTTCTGGCCTCGCCCACCCGAGCGCCCCTACCCCGACCTCATCTTGCAGCACATGCGCCCGGGCGACATCCACACCCACGTCTTCGCCCAGCAGTTTCCTATCCTGACCGAAGAAGGGCCAAACAGGCAGAACCCACGCGTGGCAGATCACATGTGGGCGGCGCGCGAGCGGGGCGTGCTGTTTGACCTCGGCCACGGTGGAGGATCGTTCTGGTTCCGGAACGCGGTGCCCGCCCTGCAGCAGGGCTTCCCTCCAGACAGCATCAGCACAGACCTCCACATGGGCAGCGTGAATGCGGCGGTGCTCAACACGCTCCACACCGCGTCAAAATGCCTGGCCATGGGCATGCCGCTTCAGGAAGTGATCTACCGGACGACGGTCACTCCCGCCAAAGCCATCCGGCGGCCCGAGCTCGGCACGCTCTCGGTAGGGTCTGAAGCCGACGTAGCGGTCCTTCGCCACATCGAAGGACCGCAAAGCTACATCGACTGCGGCCGGGCACGCCTGGATGGCCGCGGCAAGCTGGAGTGCGCCATGACCGTGCGAGCAGGGAACATCGTCTGGGACCCCGCCGGCCTGAGCATGCCCCTCTGGGTGGAAGCACCGGAGCGCTACTGGAGAGTGCCCGCGCTGCAGGGGGTGTAGCGTCGACCGTGAATTGGCGGCTGCCTCCCACAAAGCACTGCGTCTGCTTGCTTGGCCCATCGCGCTTATCCGGCGGCTCCGAGGGCAGCCTGTACAGCGTCCGGAGCACGCGCGATCACAGTGAGGTAGGCGCGCGCTGCTCCGTCGGGACGGCGGGTGCGCTGCTCCCAGTGACGGAGCGTATCAAGGCTGAACCCAAAGCAGGCCGCAAATTCCGCTTGCGTCATGCCAAGTCTGCTACGGATGGCACTAACATCGATCTGTGCAGGCACGTGAATGCGGTAGCTACTTGTGTCAACTTCTCCGGCTGCATAGGCCACAGCCTGCAACAGCCCGCGACGAATGCTCTCAGTGGTGTTGCTCCACTCTTGGTCCTTCCGCATGTGTCAACCAGTAATTTTGTCAAGTGCCTCAATTCGTTTCGCGGTAGTCTTTGGGCTGAGGAGTCTTCCCAATGGAACCGCTGCCCAGTGAGCGTACGCGTGTGAGGCCCCGGCTCACGGTGGCACCGGTGCCGGCGACGCAGTGGGCGATGGGGATCGCCGGTGTGGCGGCATGTGGGGTCTTTTCCTGGATGGCACTCGGGGACCGGATGGGGAGTGCGCCGCCCAATCTCGCGCCCGGGCCGACGCCGAGCCGGGCAGCGGGTCGGTCGACGCCCGCGCCGGCGGGGCAGATGGGGATGCAGAAGCAGGTCTCGGGAACGACGGTGGCGGTGGCGGTGCGCGAAGAGGAGGGAATGGTAAAGAGCGATTCGAAGACGGTCGTGCAGGCGGAAATGAAGGGTGCGCCGTCGCGGCAGGTGGTGGTGACAGCGGTGGTGGCGCCGCTGTCGGCGGCCGAGCGCACGGCGGTGGCGATAAAGGAGGCGTCACGGCCTCCTCCTGGGACCCCCGCCGTCGGAATGCCCGCCGTCACTCTGCCACCGCCCCAGGCTGCGGGGCAGATAGTGACCGCCGTGGCGGTGGCAGTGGTCGTCAATCCGCAGGCGCCACCACCGCCTCTAGCGCCGCCCACGGCTTCGCCGACAAACTTGGTCGGTGACCCGCCGCCGCGTCAGCAAGCGGTGGCACCGCCGACGCCGGGGACGGGTAGCGCCGTGCCTCCGGCGCGGCCGCCGCAACCGGCGGGGCTCGTCCCCACGGCGACAGTGGCGGCGACACAAGCGGCGGCGTCACCGACAGCACCGCGCTGAAGTGCATGGCGCCCAGCCTCGCGTGAGGCGGCCCACGTCTAGTGCTTGAGATCGGCAAGCACAGCAGTCCTCTCGAATCCCGCCTCTTCAAGTTTCCTCAGAAGCATGCCGACGTGTTTCTTCGTGAGATCAGGAGGGCCGTGGCCAGGCAGCGTTACCGTAACCCCGTGCCCGTGAAATTGCCGATGGCTGGTCGCCTTTCCGGCCTTCAGTGCAAACCCATTCCCGAACAGCCAGCGCTCCATCTGCCTGCGGGTGACCTCTGCTGCCATCTGTCCCTGGTCTCGCGCTACTGCCCGCGACCAGTCTAGGCTTGGGAACCGGAGCCAGCGCTCTCTCCGAGGAGATCGGCGCACAGCGCGACGCACTGGTCACAGATGGCGACGCCCGCTCCCGAGGGACCCGCCACGAGTCCTGATACCCGGCTGCGCTCTTTGCCGCAGAAGGAACAACGCGCCGGCACCATTCCCCTCATGCCAGGGTCGAGTGGGCCAAGCGTCGCCACGGGCACACCCTTCGCCAAATGCCTCTGACGCACAGCCTCGGCCGCTGCCTCAGTGGCGAACGTCTGGACGACATCGCCCGATGGATATTGACCTCTCACGCTCCACATCGCGACACCTCCGTGCCTACGCAGCGTCGTCTGGGGCCCCACCGGCCTCAGTATGCCCCCCTGGGAGGAAGCCCCCGAACGCTACTGGGTCGTCCCCAAGGCTCCAGGGATAGCATTTGGGCTCAGGCTGCGCCCAGCGCCGCCTGCACCGCGTCGGGCGCGCGAGCGATGACGGTCAGATACGCTCGCGCCGCCCCCTCGGGGCGGCGCTTGCCCTGTTCCCAATGACGCAGCGTATCGACGCTAAATCCAAAGCGCGCCGCGAACTCCGCCTGTGTCATGCCAAGCTTGCGGCGGATCCCAGCAACGTCGACGTGCGCCGGAATACGCACGCGGTACGCGCGCTCGTCGGCGTCTCCAGCCGCGTACGCAATCGCCTCGTGCAGCCCTCGGCGGATGCTATCGGCAAGCTCCCTCATCTGTTTCCGCTCCCATAGGTGTCAACCAGCAGTTTCGTCAGCCGCCTGAAGTCGTTTCGATCCGCCTGCGTCAAGTCGCTCCGGTCGCGCTTTGCGTACGCCGAAAGCGCGAAGAGCGGCACCGTCCTGTTGTGGTGGTAGTAAACGACTCTCGCCCCGCCACTCTTGCCACGACCGGGCAACGCCCAGCGCAGCTTTCGGACGCCACCGGTGCCCCGGATAATGTCGCCCGCCGTGGGGTTGTACGCCAGGAAGTCGACCAGCAAGGCTCGTTCATCCTCGGAAAACAGTCTCCTCGCCACGGACAGAAACTCGGGCGTCTCCACAACCGTGACTGGGAGCGAGCGCGGCACAGTCAATTGTAGTCCAATGGACTAGCTTCCGAGCGAACCTGCGCGTGCGAGGGAGAGTCGAATGGGCGCTGATGGTGACGGGCCATCGAGCCGCTAAGACTGGCGTTCGAACACCACTTTCCTTTTGTCGCCAGCGGAAGCGACACGCGAACTGTGCCACTTCTGCCGAGCTATGCCCCGACAGAAGCGGTGATTCGGACATGCAAGCCTTCGCCCAGCAGTTCCCCGTCCTCACAAAGGAGGCCCCCCACCATCAGAACCCAAAACCGTACCCGAGGCACCGCGCGATGAGGCGCGCGAGACGAGCGGATCCAGTTGGAGATCAAACCAGGCTACAGTTCCACTAGACATCGTCGTCGATGGCCCAGCGAAAGTCCTCGTCGTCGGCGGCTTCGGCAACAGCACCTCGACTCGGTGCACAACCGCCCCGCTACCGCTTCTTCCTCAATCCGTACTCGGACGCACGCTTTACTTCCTGTCCGCGGTGCGGTGACACCACAAAAACGCGCAAGCTGCCACTCGTCATCCACATCAAGCCACATCATTTCCTCGCGCTCAACACCACCTGCCGCTACTGCCCGCGCTGCGACATGCTGATTGCGCATCAGAATATCCTTGAAAGTCTGCTCGCGGCATACTTCGAGCAACACGCTCCGGACGTCATCGGCAGTTCCTATCTGGTCGTTGGGACCGAAGATCGGACCGACTGGAAACGTGGGGTCCTGCAAACAGTGAGCGTAGCGGAGATGTTGGATGTCCTCCATGACTTCGCAGCGGTGCTCCACTTCACGCCTCCCCAGCGTGGGTGGATCTTGTCACCCACCCGGAAAGCTGGCAGTGCGGGGCGGCGTCCATCGCCGTTCGCGGGGGCGTCGCGGTGGAGGAGAAACAAGCCAGGCCATCGGGGACTGGCATTACTGGGTAGACCGCGGCTACGAGTTGGGGTAGCCTTGTGGCTCCGCAAGTGCGCACACTAGCGGTCATTCGTGCGGCCCTCCACCGCATCAACCACTGATTCACCATCCATGAAAGCGCACGAACGCCATAATCGGGCCCGCTGGGACCGGGAGAGCGACCGCTACCAGGCCGGGCACGGTGCGTGGATTGGGCAGGCGCCCGACGCGTGGGGCGCCTGGCGCATCCCGGAGGCAGAGGTCCGGTTGCTCCCCAACGTCGCCGGCACGGACATTCTGGAGCTCGGCTGCGGTGGCGGCCAGTGGTGCGGCTGGCTCGCACGGCAGAGCGCGCACGTCACCGGCATCGACCTCTCGGGTCGCCAGCTTGACCACGCCCAACGCAACTTCGCAGCCGCGGAAGTCGCAGTCCGTCTCGTCCAGGGGAGCGCCGAGCAACTCCCCTTCGCCGCCGGCGTGTTTGACCTGGTGCTCTCGGACCATGGCGCCATGTCCTGGGGCGACCCGGAACGCACCGTACCCGAAGTGGCGCGCGTCCTGCGCCCGGGCGGCATCCTGATCGTTTGCTGTACGTCACCGCTCTTCAGCATGTGCTGGGAAGGCGCCGGCAGCGATGACCGCGGCCGTCGCAGCCGCGTGGAGCAGCGTGGCGAGCGCCTGCGCGGCAGTTACTTCGACCTCTCCGCCACCCCGGAAGGTGACGGTGCGATGAGCTTTACGATCCCGTATTGCGAATGGGTGCGTCTCTTCGGCGCGCACGACCTCGCCATCGAGGCCCTCCTGGAGCCGCGCCCGTCAGCCGGAACCATCAGCCACTTCTACCCCGACGCGACCGAGTGGGTCCAACGCTGGCCGGCGGAAACCATCTGGAAAGTCAGACGTAAGCCACTCGGTTGAGCGCGTGCGTCCAGCGTCCTCTGGCGCGCGGGCGTTCTCATCCCACGGCGTGCGCGACACTCGCTCCGGACAGCCACAGCACTGCACCGAGCTCGTCAGCTTCTATATGCCCGCGCCTGCATCTCGTACAGCTCCGCGTACAGTTCACACGTCTCGATCAATTCGCGGTGGCTCCCAACCGCCAGCACGCGCCCCTTCTCCATCACCACGATCACGTCCGCCATGCGCACCGTGCTGAATCGGTGCGAGACCAGTACGGTGATCCCACCATTTACTGCCGCCGTCCGACGTGCTGCTCCCGCGTAGCGCTCGAAGAGCGCGTGCTCGCTTGGCGCGTCCAACGCGGCCGTTGGCTCATCCAACACTAACAGCAACGGCGCCGGCCGCATCATCGCCCGCCCCAACGCCAGCTTCTGCCACTGCCCCTCAGAGAGCGCCATGGACGAAGCCGCCGCCTGCCCGACTCCCGGCCTGAAGTGCCGCCCCAGTTGCGTCTCCAGCCCGTACGGCAGCTGCGCCACCACGTCACTGGCGTGCGCGCGCTCCAACGCCCCGGCGACCGCGCCCGCGTTCTCCACGTTCTGCACGTCTCCTACCCCCACCGATTGCCGCACGAGCATCATGAACCGCGCGAAGTCTTGGAACCCCGCTGAGGTCTGCGCCCGCCAACCCGCTATGTCTAGCCGCCGCAGGTCCACGCCGTCCACCAGGACACGCCCCTCGCTCGGCAGGTACATCCCGCACAGCAGTTTCACTAACGTGGTCTTGCCCGCACCGTTTTCCCCCACCAACGCCACCGTGCTACCCGCTGCCAGTTCCAGGGTAATCTCGTCCAGCACCAGCCTCTCGGTGCCCGGGTACGTAAATGACACCCCATCCAATGAGATCCCGCGGGCCAGTCTTTCCGGCACCGGCGCCGGTTCCATCACCCTGCGCGCCGCTCGCTCGGCGTACTCGGTCAGCCAGACGTACCTTCCTGCCACCCCCAGGCTCCGTGTCGCCCAGCCCACTGCTCCCGCCATGTTCGCCGCGCTCCCATTCGCTTGCCCCGCCAGCGTTAGCGCCAGCACCACGTCCCCAACAGTCGACCGGCCCGCCGCGGCCTCCGCAACTACAAAGGCGATCGCCCCAACGAACCCCACCGCGAACACGAGCCAACCCAACGACACGACCAGCGTCGCCTTCAGTGTCTCCCGGTCTGCGTGTTGGTCTACCGCGGCCCGTGTGCGCGCGTGCCGCTTCAGCAGTTCATCCGACAGCCCAAACACCCGTACCTCCTTCCCCGGCCCCTCATCCCAGGCAAGCGATTGCAGGTGAACCTCCAGCCGCCGGTGCTCCGCCACCGCCTCCTCCAGCCGCCGGGTGATCCCCTGCGCCTTACCGCTGGCAAACAATGAAGGAATCCCGAACAGCGGCAGCACGCACAGCGCGGGATGCAGCGCTGTCAGCAACCCCACCGTCACCGCCAGCCGGCCGATTTGGCTCGCGTGGCGCACCAGCATTGCGAACAGGTCCGCGAGCGATCCGACATCCTGCCGCACGAGATCCAGCTTCCGCAGGTAGTCGGGTCGCTCCAGGTGCTCGATCGTTGGAATCGCCGCCGTCAGCTCACCCAGCCGGCGCTGCATGAGCATCCCGGTCTGTTCCCCCAACCGCATTCGCGCCGCAAACCACGCCGTAGACGCGACGCTCCGGCCGCACGTGACCACCGCCAGGAGAAGTCCCGCTGCCACCGAATCGCGGAGGTTCCGTCCCGCCGCCGCGTCGGCCATCGCCTTCAGCGCCAGCGCTTGCATTACCCCACCAGCGAGGTCAAATGGCAGTGTCGTGGCCGTCACTGCTGCCGCCCGCGCATCCGCCTTGACCGCGGTCCACGCCAGGCCCACCAGCGCGCGCACCCCGCGCCACCGCGGCGTCAGCCTCAGTCGTCTCACGACTCTGCCTCATCCGTGAACCGCTGCGCCTGCAACGCGAACATCCGCGCGTACCGGCCGCCCAGCCTCATGAGCGCGTCGTGGCTCCCGTCCTCCACCACGCGCCCACCCTCGAGCACGACGATCCGCTGCGCGCGCCGGACCGTGCTGAACCGATGCGAGATGAGAACGGTGGTGAGATCTTCAGTCAGGTCCAAAAACGTGTCGTAGAACGCCGCCTCCGCCCGCACGTCCAGGTGAGCCGTGGGCTCGTCCATCACCAGGATCGACGCCCCGCTGCTCGCCGCGAACAGTGCCCGCGCCAGGCCGATCCTCT
>Ga0136614_10003004_pt1 | contig 10657 bp, 12 predicted proteins | sample AntDrymUQ2792106_2_FD_106643 | JGI IMG/M metagenome (GOLD analysis project Ga0136614, IMG submission 106643) | Polar desert sand microbial communities from Dry Valleys, Antarctica - metaG UQ279 (21.06) | ecosystem: Environmental > Terrestrial > Soil > Desert | place: Antarctica: Dry Valley... | reverse complement strand
GAAGGTGGAGCTCTCGGCGCTCTGGACGGACGGCTGGTTCCCGCGGCGCGGCCGATTCGACGTCCTCACGATCTTCACCGGCTCGGTATTGGTGTCGCTCGTCGCCATGGTGGTCGCGACCCCTCTCGGGCTCGGCGCCGCGATGTACCTCTCCGAGTACGCGAGCTCGCGGACCCGCCGCACGCTCAAGCCCACGCTCGAGATGCTCGCGAGCATCCCGAGCGTGGTCCTGGGTTTCTTCGCCCTTGCAGTCCTGCAACCCACGATCGTGCAGAACATCTTCGGCTCGAGGAGTGCCTTCTCGCTCATGGCGGCCGGCATCGGAGTGGGGATCCTCACCGTACCGTTGATCGGGTCTGTCGCCGAGGATGCGCTTCGCGCCGTCCCCGGTGCACTCAGGGAGGCGGCCTACGGGATCGGTGCGAGACGCCGGACGGTCACGCTCCGCGTGGTGTTTCCCGCCGCTGTCTCAGGCATCGTCGCCGCGCTCATCCTCGGCCTGTCCCGGGCTCTGGGCGAGACGATGGTCGTGGCGATCGCGGCGGGCGGGACCGGTGGATCGGAGCGCACGTTCGACGTGCTCGGGCCGGGTCAGACGATGACCGGTGCGATCGCATCGCTGGCGTATGGGTCTGACCAGGTGAAAACGGCCACCGGACTGAACGCCTTCGATTCCCTCTACTTCGTGGGCTTGCTGCTGTTCGTGCTCACGTTCGGACTGAACATCGTGAGCGAGCGCTACGTCCGGCGGGTTCGCAAGGCCTACCGATGAGCAGCATCCCCGCCTCCGAGACCCGTTCATCCGTGGAGCTCGCGCTCGGCGGGCGGTCATGGGACATCCGAGGCCGTCTCTTCTCCGGCGCGCTGCTGCTGGCATTGCTTCTGTCCCTGGCGATCTTGCTCACCCTGTTGGTCACGATCTGGGAGGACGCTTGGCCGGTCCTTCGGGACCGGGGGTCAGACTTCCTGGCATCGGAGACTTCGTCGCTTCCGGAGCGCGCCGGCGTACGCCAGGGACTCGTCGGATCCCTGATCCTCATCACGCTCGTCGGTGTCGTCTCATTGCCCCTGGGGATCGCTGCGGCGATCTATCTGGAGGAGTACGCCAAGGACACGAGGTTGCGCCGGATCCTGGTCGCCAACATCCGCAACCTCGCCGGTGTTCCGTCGATCGTCTACGGGATCCTCGGCCTCGTGGTCTTCGTCCAGGCACTGCGGTCGGCCACCGGTCAGGCGAGCTACGGTCGGAGCTACCTCTCCGGCGGGCTCACGCTGGCGGTGCTCGTGATGCCGTTCGTCATCATCATCGCGATGGAGGCACTGCGCGCCGTGCCGTGGAGCATCCGGGAGGCTGCCTACGGTGTGGGGGCGACGAGATGGGAGGTGATCCGCTCGCACGTGCTTCCGTACGCTGCCCCGGGCATGTTCACGGGAGTGATCCTCGCCCTCGCGCGTGCGTTCGGGGAGACGGCGCCGCTGCTCTTGGCCGGTGCGGTCACCGGTTTCCTCGCGACGAGCCCAGGCGATCCTTTGGAGACGTTGCAGGGCCCATACACCGCGCTACCGGTGCAGGTCTTCGCGTGGTCGCGGCTGCCGGGTGAAGCCTGGGTGGGCAATACCGCGGCTGCCATCATCGTGCTGCTCGCCACCATCCTCGTCGTGAACCTGGTCGTGATCGTGCTGAGGACCCGATATGAGCGGACGTGGTGAAGTCATGGATACTACCGACGTGGTGACCGGCGGCGGCCCGGGAGCGCGTGGTGAGGGCGCAGCCCATGCCGAGGTTGTCGAGCTCGGTCGCGGGGAACACGAACGCGACGAACACGAGGTGGTCTTCGACGTGTCCGGCGTGAACGTCTGGTACGGCGCGCACCTCGCTGTGCGGGACATCTCAGTCCCCATCAGGGTCAACGAGATCACCGCGCTGATCGGCCCCTCGGGGTCGGGGAAGTCGACGGTCCTGCGATGCTTGAATCGCATGAACGATCTGGTCGAGGGCGCCCGGGTGGAAGGCGAGGTTCGGTACCACGGGGTCGATCTCTACGGCCCGAAGGTCGATCCGGTGGAGGTGCGGCGGCGGATCGGGATGGTGTTCCAGAAGCCGAACCCGTTCCCCAAGTCGATCTACGACAACGTGGCCTTCGGACCGAGGATCGCGGGTTACAAAGGAGACATGGACGAGGTGGTCGAGCGCTCCCTCAGGAGGGCCGCGCTGTGGGAAGAGGTGAAGGACAAGCTCCGGGACTCCGGCCTTGCGCTTTCCGGAGGCCAGCAGCAACGCCTGTGCATCGCCCGGGCGATCGCGACGAAACCGGACGTGATCTTGATGGACGAGCCTTGCTCCTCGCTCGATCCGATCGCGACCGCTCGGATCGAGGACCTGATGCACGAGCTGGTCGCGGACTACTCGATCGTGATCGTGACTCACAACATGCAGCAGGCGGGCCGGGTCTCGGACCGCACCGCCTTCCTCACTGTCGACGTGAACGAGGACGGCACACGGACCGGGACGGTCGCGGAGTTCGACCGGACCGAGAGGATCTTCACGAATCCCTCCGACGAGCGGACCGAGGCCTACGTCACGGGGAGGTTCGGTTGAGCCGGGAGACATTCCACGAAGCCCTAGAGCGGATCGAGCTCGAGCTCCTCTCGCTCGGTGAGCTGGCGGGCGCCCAGGTCCAGCGAGCGGTCGATGCATTGGTCCGCCACGACGACGCGCTCGCCCAGCACGTGATCGATGGAGACGACGAGGTCGATGACCTCTACCTGAGGATCGACTCGAGTGTCCTTCAGCTGCTGGCACTGCAGTCCCCGGTCGCCGCCGATCTGCGTCTGATCTCCGCGATCATGCACAGTTGCCTGCATCTCGAGCGGGTCGGCGATCAGGCCGTCAACATCGCGAAGCTCTACCTGGTGTCGAAGGACCACACGGTCAGCTCGACGATGATCCAGCAGCTCGAGGAGATGGGCTCGATCGTCGGGTCGATGATCCGGACGGTGATGGAGGCGTTCGCGAAGCGAGATCTTGTGCTGTGCCTCCGGCTTCCGACGATGGACGACCCGGTCGATCGCTTGAATCGCGCCACCCACTTGGAGGCCCTGAAGCTGGCACACGATCCGAGCGGTCTCGATTGGGGTTTGCACATGAACCTCGCCGCGCGTGCGCTCGAGCGTGTGGGCGATCAAGCGGTCGACATCGCGGAGCAGGTCAGCTTCCTCATCACGGGCGAGTTCCGCGAGTTCACGGACGCATCGCACAAGGTGGAGACCGGCGGTTGAGGTGGGTTCCGCCGTGACCGACATCCTCGTCGTCGAGGACGAGGAAGCGCTGGCCGACACCATCCGCTATGGCCTCGAGCGCGAGGGCTTCAGTGTTTCGGTCGCCTCCGATGGACGGACGGCCCTGGAGCGGTTCCGCGCGGATCGCCCGGTTCTGGTCATCCTCGATCTGATGCTCCCCGAGCTGTCCGGTCTGGACGTCTGCCGGGCGATCCGCGCCGAGTCGGATGTTCCGATCGTGATCGTGACGGCGAAGGATGGAGAGGCCGACAAGGTCGCCGGCCTCGAGCTCGGAGCAGACGACTACGTCACCAAGCCATTCTCCGTCCGGGAACTCGTCAGCCGCGTGCGCGCACACCTCCGCCGGGTCGAGATGAGCGGGGCCTCGTCCGGGTCCACCGGTGCGGTCCGGGCGGGGCCGGTCGAGCTCGATACCGATCGGCATGAGGTCCGGGTCCGGGGCGATCTGATCTCGCTGCCGCCGAAGGAGTTCGCGCTCCTCGCGATGCTCCTACGATCGAAGGGACGGCTCCTGACGAGGGATCATCTGATCGCCGAGGTCTGGGGCGCCGACTACTTCGGCGATACGAAGACCCTGGACGTGCACGTGAAACGGCTACGGCAGAAGATCGAGGAAGAGCCCCATCGGCCGACGCACCTCCTGACGGTACGCGGCCTGGGCTATCGCTTCGTCGAGTGAGCTTGAGCGCCGAAGCTCCGCTGTTGCGAGGGTTGCCGTTCGCGTGATATCCACCCTGCGGCCGAAGACGGAAAGGGTCGAGGGATGCCGAAGCTGCGGTTCAGGCTCGTCCCGCGGGACGAGAGCTTCTACGAGATGTTCGTCAATCTGGCAGTCAAGGTCGAAGAGGGGGCGGTCGCCTATCAGGACCTCGTCGTGGATTACCAGGACATCACGCGGAAGGCCGATCGGTTGAAAGACCTGGAACATGAGGGCGACGAGGTCACGCACGAGATCATGAAGCGGCTGAATACCGTCTTCGTGACGCCGCTCGACCACGAGGACATCCACCGCCTCGCCTCCGGCCTTGACGACGTGCTCGACCACATCGAGGCGGCGGGGGATCTCTTCCTGCTCCACAAGATCGAGCAGCCGCTGCCCGAGATGAAGGCGCAGGCCGACATCTTGGTGCAGACCTGCAAGGTCACGCGAGAGGCACTCGAGACGCTGCCGAAGTTCAAGGAGCTCGAAAGGTACTGGGTCGAGGTCAACCGTCTCGAGAACGAAGGAGACCGGATCTACCGGCGGGCCATCGCCGGGCTCTTCGGCGGTGAGTACAAGGCGATGGACGTCTTGAAGTGGCGGGACGTCATCGACGAGGCGGAAGGAGCCATCGACCAACTCGAGGACGTTTCCAACATGCTCGAGGCGATCGCCTTGAAGAACGCCTGATGGTCTGGTTCGTCCTCCTCCTGGCATATCTATTCGAGTTCGCCAATGGGTGGACCGACGCCCCGAACTCGATCGCGACCGTGGTCTCCACTCGGGTGATGCGACCGCATCACGCCGTCCTCATGGCCGGGGTGCTGAACCTCGTGGGGGCCCTGGTGGTGGGGACCGCGGTCGCCAAGACGATCGCCGAAGGCATCGTGGATCCGAACTTCGTCGGTCTCGAGACGGTCGCCGCCGCGGTACTGGGAGCCACCCTGTGGGCGCTCGCGGCCCAGTACTTCGGACTTCCGTCGAGCGAGTCACATGCGCTCATCGCCGGACTGCTCGGAGCGGGGTTCGCGGCGGGCGGACTGAAAGCGCTGGAGAGCGAGGGCACCAACAAGGCCCTCATCGGCCTAGTGACCTCGCCGGCAGGCGGGTTCCTGATGGGGCTGATCCTGATGGTGCTGATCTATCGCATCTTCGTGCGCGTCCGCCGGGCCACGGTCTCCAGGGTGTTCGGCAGGGCTCAGGTCCTCTCGGCCGCGTTCATGGCGTTCAGCCACGGGACGAACGACGCGCAGAAGACGATGGGCATCATCGCGCTCACGATCGCCCTCAACGAAGCCGGGACCGCCGGGAACGTCGGTGAGCTCACTATCGCACCTTGGATCATCGTCTCGGCGGCACTCGTGATGGGCCTCGGCACCATGATCGGAGGTTGGCGGGTTGTCCGTACGTTGGGCATGCGGATGACCCACCTAGAACCCGTGCAGGGGTTCGCGGCGGAGACCGGCGCCGCCACCGTGATCACGGTAGCGGCGCGCCTTGGAATCCCTGTGTCGACGACACACGCGATCGGCTCAGGGATCATGGGCGTCGGGGCCACGAAACGATTCTCGGCCGTCCGTTGGGGGGTCGCGGGACAGGTGGTCGCGGCGTGGATCCTGACGTGGCCTTCGTGCGCCCTTCTCGGGTACGGTCTCCAGAAGGTGTTCTCGCTCTTCACCTGACCGCACCGTCGGGCAGCTGGCCGCTCAGGAAGGTGCACCTTCCGAGCTCTTCGTCAGCGAACGGATCTCCTTCGTGAGCTCCAGGATCTGTCGAGAGATGGTGATGAGCTCCTCGTTCTGCTTCGCCTCCTCCTGAACGAGCTGCCACTGATGCTCTGCGAGCGCCTCCCGCTTCTGGTCGGCACGGTTCTGGCTGATCATGACGAACGTCGACAAGAAGATGGCCTCGAGCGACACGAGCATCGTGAGGAATCCGAAGGGGAAGTCCTCGACGCCGAGCGCGATCCACAACGTGAACCAGACGATGGGGAGATAGACGAACGGCATCGAACCGGCGAAGCCGATGATGGCATCCGCGATGCGATCCTGCAGGTTCCGCGAGCGCTCGTCCGCATGCCGGACGAGGACCGGATGTGTCCAGGCGGAGCCGCGTCGCGCCATCGGCGTCCCTCTCCTCGCTCGTCGACCGAGGAAAGGCTAGTCCGAACTGCAGGAGTCATGTCGTACCGTCGGCTCCGAGGGGTGGCTCCGGTACGCTCCGCGGATGGAGGCACACCTCTTCCGGGATGGGACCCTCGAACCGAGCCCGGTACCCGTCGAGGATCTGCGTTCCGTGGTGTCCCAACTCGAAGAAGGCGAGTGGCTCTGGGTCGACGCCGTCGACCCGAGCACAGACGATCTCACGGCTCTCCAGAAGCAGCTGGACCTTCACGACCTCGCGGTCGAGGACGTCCAGCAGCGGGATCAGCGGCCGAAACTCGACCTCTACCCGGGACATGCGTTCGCGGTCTTTCGGCCGCTTTCACACGGGCCCGAGGGCCTCACCGGATCCGAGCTCTTCCTCTTCGTGTCGCGTCGATCCCTCGTGACGCTCCGTTTCCAGCCCGTCTTCGAGATGGAGAAGGCGAAACACCGTTGGCCGATCCTGGCTGCCCTCGCGCCTGGGCCGTGCTCCGCCCTCTACGCCGTCGCCGACGAGATCGTGGACGACTATCTCGAGGTCGTGGAGGAGCTGGAAGCGCGTGCGGACGAGCTGGAAGGCGAGGTCTTCCGGTCAGAGTTCGTCGAAGCAGAGGGGGCGGCCTTGCAGCTCGAGATCCTTCGTCTCCGCCGGGACGTGGTCCGGCTCAAGCGGCATGCGATCCCGACCCGCCAGGTCATCGATCGTCTCGCCGATGACTCCGATCTCGTGACCGAGCCCCTCGTGCCGTACCTCCGGGACATCACGGACCATCTGCTCAGGACCATCGAGCTCGCCGACGGCGTGCGCGAGATCCTGACGACGATCGTGGACATCCGGATGGCGCAGTCGGCCAACCAGCTGAACGAGGTCATGAAGAAGCTCTCCGCGTGGGCCGGCATCATCCTCGTGCCGACCCTGATCGCGGGGATCTACGGGATGAACTTCGACCATATGCCGGAGCTGCACTGGACACTCGGCTACCCGTTGGCGCTCGGGATGATGGTGGCCTCTGCCGTCGCGCTCTACCGCGGGTTCCGGAAGCGGGGCTGGCTCTAGCGATGTGCCGGGCCGTCAAGGTGCTGTGCGTGGCCACCGACGACGAGGGTCTCGGAGCGCTCCGGCGCGCCACCACCGCCGCCGAATGGGAGCTCACGCCCGGTGCGATCAACGAGACCGACGCGCTCGGGATGATCGACGCGGAGCGACCGCATGCGATGGTGGTGTTCGGGAGCTACGAGACGTTGGTCTCGCTGGTCCGCGATCGGTTCCCCGCGATGCGGATCGTGACCGATCGGGACGCGCCCGGGACGAGCGCGGTGGCCTCCTCCCGTGATGATGTACGGGAGATCCTCCGTTCGCTCGCCCGCCCGGGCGGTCCGATCGTGGAAGGTTCCGGCGCTCAACCTCCCCAGGGAGACCAGCCGTAGCGCCTCACCATACGCATCGTCACGAAGATGTTGGCCCGAGCGTTGAACGCCGACCAGTTCTCGAAGCCGAAATCCTCCGCACGGTTCGGCCAGTACTTCAGCAGGTGCTGGTAGATCCCGGCTGCATCTCCGTAGGCGTTGTAGGCGCGGGGTCGATATCGGGACTCACGCCAGGCGATGTAGAGCGCCTTGCGTCGACCCACGCCGTGATACGAAGCGGCGCAGCGGATCAGCTGTTTGACGTGCCATGTGCTCTGTCGCCAGTCGATAGGGCAGATCCTCGACGAGACGGCGCGTATCTCGTCTCGCTGGACCATCGCCTGCGATGTCGTGGCGGTGGGGAAGCTCATGATGACGGCGGTCAGGATCGATGCCGCGACGAGGGCGCGGCCCTTCCGGATCATCGTGGTCATGGGCTGGATCACCCACGCGGCGGACGCGGCTGGTGGCCTCGCCCTGAACCGAGCCGGCGGATCGCTCCGCTGGGCCCTGCTCACCGCGCTAGGTCGTGGGTGTACGCATCACCTCCTGGTCTCGTCTTCTCTGTGCGACCTTCGTCGACCTCGATCCGAGCTCCCCTTCTCCCACGCATGAACGCACGCCAAACCACACCCTGGGAAGGTGGGAAGCGCGCGTCGTGCGCAGGAGGACCGGGCCACTCGGTCCGAAGCCGACAGCGACCACCCTAGCCCGACCGACCGACATCCGGCAACCTGGGGGCCTCGGGCCCCCGGGAGCCCGGCCCTCGGGCCCCCATAGGTACGATGGGCATATGGGAACGGTCTTGCTGGCGGCTCCTCGGGGATACTGTGCGGGCGTCGAACGCGCCGTGGATGCGGTCGAACGAGCCCTCGAGATGCACGGGGGCCCCGTGTACGTCCGCAAGCAGATCGTCCACAACCTCCACGTGGTGCGCGACCTGGAACGCAAAGGCGCCGTCTTCGTCGATGAGCTCGACGAGGTGCCCGCGGCGGCGCTCGTGGTTCTGTCCGCTCACGGGTCGTCGCCGACGGTTCACGCCGAGGCGGCATCTCGACGTCTGGAGCTGATCGACGCGACGTGTCCCCTGGTCACCAAGGTCCACCTGGAGGCGCGACGGTTCGCCGAGGACGACCAGACGATCCTCCTGATCGGCCACGCGGGACACGAAGAGGTCGAAGGGACGAGCGGGCAGGCGCCCGACAGGACCATCCTGGTCCAGTCCATCGAGGAGGCGGAGCTCGTGGAGGTGCCCGATCCCTCCCGGCTGTCCTACCTCACCCAAACCACCCTGTCGGTCGACGAGACGAACCAGATCGTGGGCGTCCTTCGGGGCCGGTTCCCCGAGATCCAGGGGCCCCCTCGCGAGGACATCTGCTACGCAACCCAGAATCGTCAGGACGCTGTGAAGGAGGTCGTCCGCCGGGCCGACGTCGTGCTCGTGATCGGCTCCCGGAACTCCTCCAACTCGAATCGGCTGGCCGAGGTCAGCCGGGAGAGAGGGACGCCGGCCTATCTGGTGGACGACGAGACCGAGGTCGATCCGTCCTGGCTCGACGGCGCCGACGTCGTCGGGCTCACATCCGGTGCATCGGCGCCGGAAGTGCTCGTGACCCGGATGCTCGAGTGGTTGGCCGTGAGGGGCTTCGACCGGGTGGAACAAGCGCTGATCACCGAGGAGAGCGTCCGGTTCGCGCTGCCCGCCGGCGTCCGAGCTACGACCAGGAGCTGAACTGGTCCCGGTCCTCCTCGGGCTCCTCGTAGTCGACGGAGACCAGCGTGCTGGTCGAGCGAACCCCGGGGAGCGCGTGGATCTTGTCGAGCACGATGGCGGAGGCCACCTCCCAGGGCTCCGGGATGCAGGCCATCAGATCCCAGCGGCCGCCGAGCACCGCTGCCCCCGACACCCCGCCGATCTCCGAGAGACGCTCGTAGAGTCCCGCCGCCGCTCCCACATCTGCCTCCATGTGGACGTAGCAGGCGCCGCGGATGATCTGCGGGGTCGGCAGGCCTCCGAAGCCCACCACGCCGAGACGATCCGGCGGCACGACGGGCGCGGTGAGCGTCCGTTCGACACCCTCGATCGTCTGGAGCTCCGACAGCACGCCGGTCGCGACCGTCGCGAGGTCGGGTCCGTCGATCAGGCAGAGGACGTCCCAGTTCCCGATCACCACGACCGATCGGCGGGCCGTCGCGGTGGACGTGAGCCGGTTCCGGACGGGGCCGATGCTGCCGGGACGAACCCGGAGGTAGACGAAGGCCTCCATGAGAGGAGGCTAGGCCAGCCCCCGGGGGCGAACAAGGACCGGGTGCTTCACCCCTGCGCGGGGACGGGCGCCCGCGTCAGAGCGGCGAGCTCTTCTTCGCCTTCCTCCGGGCCGACGGAGATCACCCGGTCGCCCTCCTGGAACGAGAATCCTGAGCGGGGCCGGTAGATCCACCGGGAACCGCGCTGGACCGCGAGCACGAACATGCCGGTCTCCGTCTCCACGCGGAGCTCCTTGAGCGAACGCCCCGCGGCCTGCGAGCCTCGCTCCACCACCACCTCCGAGCTCGTCTCTTCCGTCTCCTCGAGGGCGAGCTGCACGACCGGATGCAGTGGTTCTCCCTGCTCCACGTACCAGGTCATGTCGCGGGCGGCGTCGCAGACGTACTCGGAGGCGGCACCGAGGCGAAGGAGTCCGCGCAACGCGTCGGGGTCGCGAGCCTCGGGCGCCGCGCGGAGGACCCAGGACTCGAGCTCGTCGTGCAGGATGTCGGACCGTGCCTCGAGGGTGCCGACCTCGGCCGCGAGCGAACGGTTGTTGAACAGCAGTGCGGAGTACGCCAGCCCGACGGCCGCCTCGGCGAGGTCCTTCAGCTCGACGAGGATGTCCACCGCTCGGTCTAGCTCCGAGAGCGGAGGCGACTCCTCGCTCGGCGCCTCGGGGAGCGGCGGGGCGCCGGCCAGCTCGCGGACGTGATTCACCCCTTCCTCGGGACCTCGGGTCAGCAGCACGTCGCCGGCGGAGAGCACGTCCTCGGCGCCGGGATCGAACCGCCAGTCCATGCCGCTCCGGATCGCGACCACCCACATGCCCGACTCCGTCGGCAGCGACAGATCGCG
>Ga0136614_10003003_pt1 | contig 10657 bp, 10 predicted proteins | sample AntDrymUQ2792106_2_FD_106643 | JGI IMG/M metagenome (GOLD analysis project Ga0136614, IMG submission 106643) | Polar desert sand microbial communities from Dry Valleys, Antarctica - metaG UQ279 (21.06) | ecosystem: Environmental > Terrestrial > Soil > Desert | place: Antarctica: Dry Valley... | reverse complement strand
CGCGTCTCCGCGAACGGACCGTCGGTCACGAACCGTTTGCCGCCGCGCACCCGGACGCTGGTCGCCGTCGATGTCGGGTGCAACGGGTGGGCGGCCAGGTACTGCCCGCTCGCTTTAATCTCTTGTGCAAGCTGCGTGGACTCCACGTAACACTCTTCCCGTTCGGTCTCGCTCAACGCCAGTTCGTCTAAGTAAATCAACAACATGTATTTCATGTGCGCCTCCAACGGTCAGTCGAATAGCGTGCCCGGATGGACACCCCTGCCGAAGAGTTTTTAGCATAGGGAACGCTCCCGGGCGCCGAGGACGGTCAGCCCACCCTCGCTCACCCTCGGCTACCGCAGGGTATCCGCCGCGACAAACCCGAGCGCCGCGCAGCGTGCGTTCGTCCTCCGCGATCGGCCGCACCTCGACACACCCGCTCCGCGCCCCCGGGATCCTCGAGCTATCTGGATCGCCTTGTTCAGATCCCTGGCCTCGATGAGGGGCTTTTGGATCGGTCCTCGACAGCATTGCGTTGCAGCCACTTGTACCCCGTCTTCGGACTAATCCCAAAACGCCGGCAGAGCGCGCGAACATTCGCTCCCTCTTGACCGGCCAACTGAACGAATTCGTGACGTAACGACATGGTCGACACCTCGATCCAAGTCATGCAAGCTCTCCTGATGGTTGGCCTGCATGCAGTCTATCCAAGGTGTTACCCATGTCCCCGAACAGGTGTTACCTATGTCCCAAATCCATACAGGGAGAGGGCTGGGGTGAGGCAGCCAACGAGCGCCGCGCCACGGGCCGCTTGGTGAAGCAACTCGACGAGGAGCGCAAGGCCACCGTCGAGCAGTTGAAGCACCCCTTGTACTTCCACCGGCAGGTGGCGTGGCTGCAGGACCGCTTTCCCAAGGCCGAGCTGCAGGCCGTGCCTGGCTTGGTCAAGCTCGTGGACCGCAAGGAGATCGAGGCCGCCGACTGGAGCCTTACTCCCGGCCGCTACGTAGGAGTCGCCCCGCCCGAGGAGGACGGCGACTTCGATTTCGAGCAGACCCTGCGCGACATCCACACCGAGTTGGCTGACCTCAACATGGAAGCGATGGAGTTGGCGACGACGATCCAGGAGAACTTCGAGGAGTTGGGGGCATGACGTGGCAGCCCAAGCCAATTGCGGCGATCACGCACGTCGTCACCAAAGGGACGACACCGACTACGCTCGGTAGGCAGTTCACAGACTCCGGAGTCAATTTCATCAAGACGGAAGCACTTAACGGAGACAGTGGGCTTGATGTCGCAGGGTTCTTCCACATTGACGAAGACACGCACCAGTTGCTTGGTCGTTCTGTGTTACAAGAGGACGACGTTCTCGTGACGATTGCGGGGGCGCAGGTCGGCAAGTGCGGGTACGTGAAGGCCGAATATCTACCCGCCAACACAAACCAGGCAGTCGGCATCGTTCGGGTAGACAAGGAGAAAACCAGTAGGACCAAAGTTCCTGCGCGGAACGGACATTAACAAGACGCCCTTCATCGATTGGTCTACTGTCCCGTACTGCCCGATCGACGAGATCCTTCAGCGCAAGTACCAGCTGCGTGTCGGCGACATCGTGATCATCAGAATGGCTGATCCCGGCAAGGTCGCGATCGTCGAGCGCGATATCGAAGCTGTTTTTGCCTCTTACTTAATCCTTCTGTTTCCTACCGATCTGAGGCTAACGCTATACTACTTGTTCTATGTCCTGTCGGACGATGCGTACCAAGGCCTTATCTCAGGCGTGAGCACTGGCGACTGGGTGCTGGAGTCGGAGGCGATGGGCAGTAAGGACAAGTTCTGGTATCGGGATGGTGATGGACCGGACTGGCTGTTCAAGTTTCCGCAGCCCAATACCGGGCAGCATTGGTCGGAGAAAATCGCCGCGGCGGTGGCGGACGGCCTGAACATCCTGCATGCGCAAGTGGAGTTGGCGGTGTTCCAAGGGCGTACGTGGCTCGGCCACGGCATCCTTCGCCCGTGATGGGCGGGAGGTCTACTACGGCAACCAGGTGCTGGCCGGCGCTATGATCCCGGCAAGCAGTTTCGTCAGTCGGATCATACGCTGGACAACATCTTTCTCGCGTTGGAGCGGGTTTTCCTGGCGCCGGAGGCCGCTCGGGGGGCGGCCAAAGAGCGTTTGGCCGACTATCTCGTGCTGGACGCCTTGATCGGCAACACCGACCGACATCACGAAAACTGGGGCATCCTGCGCAAAAGGACCGAGCGGGGGTGGCAGGGCATGTTGAACCGGGACATCCCGGAGGCGGCCAGGGAACAGACCATCGAGAAGCTGACGCGCATCGATTTCGCCCGCTCGCTCATCCAGCACAACCGCGAGTTCTACGGCTTCATCCGCGGCGGCGTGCCGGTGGAGTGGCGCGATGCCTCGGGCGAAACGCGCCACGCGCACGCGCGGGTGATCGACTTCCGCCACGTCGGCAACAATCGCTTTCTCGCCGTGCGTGAGCTGAGGGTTCAGGGCGTGCGCGTTCCGCACTACAATCGTCGCGCGGACCTGGTGTGCTTCGTCAACGGCCTGCCGCTGGTCTTCATCGAGCTGAAGGCGGTGTACCGGAACATCCGCGCGGGCTTCGACCACAACCTGACCGACTACCTCTCCGAGCACAGCATCGCCCACGCCTTCCACCACAACGCGTTTCTCGTCGTGAGCAACGGCGATGCAGCCCGCTATGGCTCGATCACGAGCCACTGGGAGCACTTCGTCGCGTGGAAGCGTAACGCGGAGAAGGACAACGGACGTCTCGACGCCGAAGCGCTGCTCGACGGCATGCTGGCGAAGGATCGGCTGCTCGATCTCGTCGGGAACTTCATCCTGTTCGACGACAGCCGGGCCGGGGGCACGCGCAAGATCGGGGCCCGCAACCATCAGGTGCTCGGCGAACAACGCGGTCGCCTCGGTCCTGCGGCAGGAGGCGTTGAAGCGGCGGTTCCCCTCGGGCGAGCGCCTGATCGAGTACCGGGTGCCGAGGCCTCTGCTGCTCAAGGTCGCGGAGGCACCGCCGCCGGACTCGGCCTATACCGTACCGCTTGCCTCAGAAGGCGCGGGCGACATTGATCTGCCGCTGATGAAGCGGGCGCACGCCGATCTGGGACGGCTGGGGGTGTTCTGGCACACGCAGGGCAGCGGCAAATCCTACTCGATGGCCTTCTTCGCCGAGAAGGTGCGCCGCGTCGTGCCCGGCAACTTCACCTTCCTCGTGATGACGGATCGCGAGGACCTCGATGACCAGATCTGGCGTACGTTCATCGGCTGCGGGGGAACGGATGAAAAGACCCCACGCGCCAGCTCGGGGAAGGAGTTGCAGGAGGTCCTGCGTGAGAATCACCGCTTCGTCTTCAGCCTCATACACAAGTTCAACCAGCCGGTGACCGAGCCCTACAGCGAGCGGGACGACATCATCGTCATCTCGGACGAGGCACATCGCACCCAGGCGGGCAAGTTCGCCCGCAACATGCGGCTCGCCCTGCCCAACGCCTCGTTCATCGGGTTCACGGGCACGCCGCTCTTCCGGCACGACGAGCTGACCCGGCGGATCTTCGGCGACTACATCTCGCGCTACGACTTCAAGCGCTCCGAGGAGGACCAGTCCACGGTCAAGCTGGTCTACGAAAACCGGGGCGAGAAGCTGGGGATCGCGCGGCTCGATCTGAACGATCGGATCGCCGAGGCAGTGGAGAAGGCCGACCTCGACCCGGACCAGGCCGCGCTGCTGGAGAAACTGCTTGGCAGGGACTACGAGGTCATCACCGCCGATGACCGTTTGGACAAGCTGGCCGAGGACTTCGTCGAACACTGCTCCACGCGCTGGCAGACCGGCAAGTCGATGCTCGTTTGCATCGACAAGGTCACCTGCGCGCGGATGTTCCAGCGTATCGAGTCGCGCTGGCAGGCCAAGCTCGCCCAGGTCGAGGCGTTGATCCCCGTCAAGGAAACGGAGCTTGCCGCGACCATTGACCTCGACATGCGGGAGCGCCTGGTCAGGGACATCGAATCGTTGCACGGTCAGGCCCAGTGGATGAAGAGCACAATCATCGAGATCGTCATCAGCGAGGCCCAAAACGAGGTACGCGACTTCCGGAAATGGGGCTTCGATATCATCCCGCACCGCATGGTGATGAAGACCGGCTTCCAGACGCCCGACGGCAAGCGGGTGCCGGTCGAGGATGCCTTCAAGGACCCCCAGCATCCTTTCCGCATCGCCATAGTGTGCGCGATGTGGCTCACCGGCTTCGACGTGGAAAGCCTGGCGACGCTCTACATCGACAAGCCGATGAAGGCGCATAACCTGATGCAGGCCATCGCCCGCGCCAACCGCGTTTATCCGGGCAAGGATTGCGGCGTCATCGTCGACTACAACGGCATGTTGAAAAGCCTGCGCGAGGCGTTGGCGCAGTACGCACTTGGGGATGAAGAGGACGGCGACGGCGGCGGGATCGTGGCGCCCATCGAGGAGCTGGTGGCGGCGCTGCTGCAGGCCGTCGAGGCGGCGGAGAAGCACATCCTGGGGCTGGGCTTCGATTCGGCGCTGCTTCGCGGCGCGACCGGGTTTTCACGGATCGAAGCCCTGCGGGATGCCATGGACGCGGTCTACACCTCGGACGAGGCCAAGCGCCGCTTCGAGATCATGGCGCGGCAGGTGTTCAGCCGGTTCAAGGCGCTTCTCATGGAACCGAGTGCCCTGACCTATGCCGAGCGCCACGACAACATCGAGGCCATCTACAAGAAACTCCAGGACCGGCGCGACACCGCCGACGTGACCGGGGTGCTCAAGGAGCTGCATCGCATCGTCAACGAGGCCATCCGCGCGGCGGCGCCGGGCAAGGACCACGCCGAGGGGCTCACGGTGGACCTGAGCCGGATCGACTTGGGGAAGCTGCGCGACGAGTTCGCGAGCAAGGTGCGCCGCAAGCACGCCGCCCTGCAAGACATCCGCGACGTCATCGAGAAGACGCTGGCGCAGATGCTCGCCCGGAACCCGATGCGGATGGACTTTTACAGGAAATACCAGGAGATCATCGCGGACTACAACCGCGAGAAGGACCGGGTGACGGTCGAGGAGACCTTCGCGCAGCTGGTTGCGCTCGCCTCCGGCCTCGATGCCGAAGAGCGGCGGGCAGCGGCGGAGGGCCTCAGCGACGACGAGCTGGCCCTGTTCGACCTGCTCTTCAGGGAGAGCATCGGCAAGGCCGACCGCGAGCGGCTCAAGCAAGCGAGCCGGGCGTTGCTCGCCTCGCTACGCGACTTGCTGAGACCGATGCACGACTGGACGCAGAACACCGCCACCCAAGCCGAGGTCCAGGTGTTCATCCTGGATAATCTAGGGCAGTCGCTCCCCCGACCGCCGTTCTCCGACGAGGAGACCGAGGCGGTCGCGAGTCGTGTGTATGACTACGTCTGGCAGCGGAGCGCCACCGGGCGTGACCTGGCGGTGGTGTAGGCCGGCGATCTCGGTGCGCGCGGCGGGCTCAGAGGTTGTGAAAAAACCTACTGCGCTCGGGATCTCGCGTTCCGGCGGTGCTCGGAATCCTCATGTATTTCAACATACACTCCGGTTCCTGTGCTCCGGCGGAACGCGACCTCCCTTCGCTCGCGACGGTTTTTTCACAACCTCTCACGGGTCGGTTCTACCCAGCTCATTCGGCTGTAGCCGAAGTCGCCGCAGAATTGTTGGTGCTCCACGGCGGGTCCGCGCGGAACGACCGACCGTGCTAGCGCAGCGGTCTTCCTGCCGTATCCCTGACCTGGTCCAGGTCTTCCACGGAGCCGGACAGGGTGAAGGTCAGGATCTCGTCATCGCGCAGGCCATTACGTTGCGCGATACCGACCGGGTTGCGGTATTCGATGAGGACGCGTTCTCTCTTCGCGTGCTCCGGGAGCGACAGCACCGATACCCCGTGCGGCGGCGGCTCGCAGGTCTGGGTGGCCTCGCAGATGGTCGCACGTAGATCGATGAGCGAGGCCGGTGCCTGTGAGATCCTGAGCGGCCCCCTGCTCCCCGGTGGCTTCACGAGCAAGAGCGGCAAGAAACGCGCGGCCTGACCGCTATACAGCTTTATCTTTTCATCCAGCGTCCGGGGTTGTGACGGCTCGGACAGGCTCGATCCGTGATCGGACAGCAGGATGATCAAACCGCTGTCGTAGATCGATGAGCGGTCGAGGAACGCGATGAGGCGCAGGAATGCGTCCAGGCCACAGCGCGCCTGGACCTTGAAATTGGACCGGGTCCTAAGCTGCGCGGGAACGACCTTGCACCCCTTGCCGATATTCAGGGGAAAATGCGTGTTCATGAGATGAAGAAACTTGAAGGTCGGCGCCTCGTCTCCAACTCGCGAGCGTCCGGTAATGGCCTTCAGTCCTCTCAGGGAATCTATCGTGTGCGTTTTCGTGGTCGGCGGCTGCTTGCTCAGGGCCAGGCCGTCCCGATAGATGAGGTCGTGCAGGGACGTGGGGGATATGCGCAAGAGGCCGTAGTCCACGAGTCCCACATAGGAGGCGAGGATCGGCCTGTCGAGCCCCTTGAGCAGGACCTGCAGCTTGATACATGATTCCGCCGGACAACCAAAGTAGTAATGGCCGTACAGGACCGTCGAGTAACCGGCCTTCCGCGCGTCCGAAAAGATCGTGTCCCGATACACGTCCTTGTAGAACTCCCTCAAGGGACCGCCGGTATAGATGCGCCCGGAATAGATGGCCGGGAGCGCCCCCAGCGTGATCGGCGCGACGGCCGTGATGTTCGGATAATAGACGAAGCCATCGAACCGCTGCGCGAGGTCCCGGTCCTCGTCGAGCAGCTCGGCGAACAGATCGCCCTGGAACGAATCCATAAGGACGATCAGCGTGTTGCGCCGGCTGGAAAAGGTCAGGAGGCGTTCGATATCCTGCTCGGTGCGGGCCCGGATCTGGCGCTCCTCGTGCTTCGGGTCCGCTATCAGGGCATAGCCGACGAAACCGAGCGCCGTAACGAATATCGCCTGGCTCAAGACCCTCGCCCGATCGGGCCATCGCCAAAGCGCGATGACGATCCCCACCGCCAGCATGCCGAGCGCGAGGTGAGATTGAATCGAGGCGCGGCTCAGCCCCTCGGCAAACTGCTCGTTTCCGTCCAGGGCCGGGGTCCAGGACGGGAGGAAGACGGCGGCGAGGACGACATAGATGACGATGAATCGGCAGGCCGCGAGAAGCATGCGCCGAGGGGCGCGCGGGATGAGCCCCAGCGCGGGCGGGACCAGGGCGATGAGGAGGGCGAGCGGGAGGCCGAACGCGTAGTGCTCCAAGAGGGGGTATTCGACGAACGCGGCATTGAAGAAATAGACGATGGCCGGCAGAAAGATGAGGACGACGAACGCAACCTCTGCACCGGCGTAAAGGAGTGCAGCCGCGGTGTTCCGATCGTGGTGTCTGGGATCGGCGGGCATGGACGTTCGATCGTTATTCGTGGGTCCAGGCTCGTGTCATGGTCAAGACCCCTTAACATTAAAAAAAAGGGGTGCCCCGTGCGCACCGTGGAACCATCGGGCGGACTAGCCGCGATCGAACCAATAGAGCGTGCGCCCGGTGGCGGAAACGACCGCGGAACGCACGATCCGGGCGCGTCGCCCTAGAGCGCTCACGAAGTGTTCCTCCGTGTATTCATGGAAGATGTCTTCGCGCAGGGCGAGCATGCGCCGTACGGTGGGATCGCCTTTTCGCACGAACTCGATCACGCCCCGCGGTGCCAGGGACACCAGCCAGGCCACGACCTCGTCGAGCGGCACGTTGCGGCCGATGGCTAAGTGGTGTCCGAAGGCCAGGGCCAGGAGCGCATCTGCGCTGGCGCGATCCGACAGCCCCTTGCGTTCCACGGTGCTCCAGCCCTGAGCCGGGCTCGGGTTGGCGCCGTCCTGAAACAACGGCAGGAACGGCAGCGATCCGCGGATCGCACGCGCATAGGCGCGCTCGAGCGCCTTGTGATCGAAATCGAAGCCGATGACCCGGCCGGCACCGGCCGCGAGCGCCACCTCGGAATATTCGCCGGTGTTGCAGCCGAGGTCCCACAGGAGCGCCGGCTTGACCGCGTCGCAGAACTCGGCGACGAAACGCTGCTTGGCCGACTCCTCGTCCGATCCATAGCCGTGCCCCTCCTGGTAATCACCCCAGACCGTACGACCCGTGTCGCGCGGATCGAGCGCGGCGATCCAGCGGCGGAGTTGCAGCAGCATGTTGCGATAACTACCCTTCGGCAGGCGCCGACGCTTGAGCTTCTCGAGATCGGACCCGTCTTCGAGCGCCCGTCGCTGGAAGCGAGCGGGCAGCACCACATGGGCCAGAAGTCGCCACGAGCCGCGGCCGTGCCACGGCAAGAGGCACGCCAGATCCGTGGTACCGACGCCCTCCAGGCTGCCACGAAACCAGGCGTTATGGGGGATCCCGAAGAGGGCGCGCAGGAGTAGAGGGTTCAAGAATTGCTCGCAGAACTGGCGGTGCCCGGTCCAGAACTCCCCCTCCCGATACCTGCGCAGGGACAGCACGTCGATAAAGACCGGCTGGACCCCATCGAACTGGATGTTGTAGGCGCTCGCATCCGCGAGTGCGCTACCCCGTTCGAGTATCTCGATCTGGATATCGAGATGCAAGAGCGCGGCGGCCTTCAAGAGCGGGAACGACCACTCGTAGGGATAGGATACGAAGGCCAGGCGCGGGTGCCGGACGACGCGGTGGGCGAGGGCGCCGGCCGCGCCGAGCCGCGTCTTGTCGACTTCCGTGGTGTCGACCAGCCAGCCGCGATCGGCGAGCGTTTCGAGGACCCCGCATGCGGCCACGAAATCATAATCGTCCGCCGCGCAAGGGGCCACGGAACGCAGGATCTCCCCATCGATCTCGTAGACCCTGCCGCTCGGGTCCCTGAACGATCCGGCGTCGGCGATCGCGACGTTCACCCGCGAAAAGACGGTTGGCGAGGGTTTATCGCTCTTCGCGGCGGTCGTCGACATGCGGGGGGATGATCCTCGTTACGCAGGGAATCACGGCGCCAAGGCGATCGCCCGCAAGTCTAGCGGGACAAAGGCATACGCCCACCGCAGAGGGAGTGGCCCGGCCCCGTGCTTTGGCAAAGAACCGACCGCTACGGTGCGCCTCGGTCAGCTTGACGCTCGGTCGCGAGGCTCTGGGTCCACCTCAGCGACACCCAGGACTTTGCGTCGGGTTAACAGCTGCTTCACCTTAGACCAGTAGGTGCGCATCACGATGAACCCCCCCGCAAGGGCAGCGATGATCGCCTGCAAGACGATGCTTCCGGCGCCGGGATCCAGGTAGGCATGAACGTCGCCTACGACGAAGAGAGACAGCCAAAGACCCACAACCAGTGTCGATGAGCGCATACGTACCCCCAGAATTCCTGCCCTACCCCAACGACGGATGGCGCTAGGCCGGGCGCATGACAATCGTATGTCAATATCGTGGCGATCGTCAAACAGTCTGTAGGTGCCTCGCAACGTTTCGCCAACTGGGGCGCGACATATGGCGCCCGTGCAACGGGTCATCCGGATAGTACGCGAGACCCATTGCGAACAGGTTGCCGGGGACGCTACTATGAATCAGTAGGTTACTCTGTTAACCTACTGTCATGGATGAAGTACCGCCGCCTTCGCCCCAGGTCGCTGAGCTCAAGGCGGCGCATCGTCATGCGAAGACGCGGCGGGAAGCCGATCGGATCAAGGCGGTGGTACTGCTGGGCCAGGACTGGACTGGTGGCGGTAGCGGAAGCCTTGTTGCTCGATGAGCGCACGGTGCGGAGCTACCGTAGAGTATGATGATCAAAATTGCAAAAATGACCGGGATCGCGTTCCTATGACCCCCCGGATCCAGGTTGCGCTGGCGGCCATCTCGGGTTTCGTGGCGGTTGCCGCGGGCGCGTTCGGTGCCCACTTCCTCAAGGCCCGACTCGCGCCCGATGCCCTCTAGATCTTCGAGACCGGCGCGCGCTACCAGATGTACCACGCGCTTGCGCTCCTGGCCGTGGCCTGTGTCACCGCCCGTGCGCCCTCGGCGGTCGGGAGCGCCGCGGGCTGGCTGTTCGTGGCGGGTACGGTGGTGTTCTCCGGCAGCCTGTACGCGCTGGCACTGACCGGATGGCGTGGGCTCGGCGCCTTGACGCCCTTGGGCGGCGCGGCATTCCTGGCCGGCTGGGTGTGCTTGTTGGCAGCGGCGAACAAGATGTAGCGCAAGTTGGAATGTAAAATGGGGAGGGGCTTGCCTCACGAGGCCCGGATGTCCGAGCAACCGGCGCGGACGCTCCGGGGTCTTGCGGATTTTTTCGATACACCGCTCGATGCGAGGCTCTCTCGGCATCTGACGCGCTCTCCGATCGAGGCGGCGCTCTCCCTCTTCAAAAACGTCGCTGGCTCGGTGCCCGCTTACCGGGCGTTCCTGGACGAGCACGGCGTCGCGCCCGCTTCGATACGGACCCCGGCCGACTTTGCACATCTGCCACTCTGTACCAAGGCGAATTACGTCGCACTATCCCCTGGCCGCGCGCTGCCGCGGTGCTCGCATCGAACACTGCGATATCATCGCCGTGTCCTCGGGCTCGACCGGCGTTCCGAGCTTCTGGCCGAGGTTTTTGACCGATGAGCTCGAGAT
>Ga0136614_10003002_pt1 | contig 10658 bp, 11 predicted proteins | sample AntDrymUQ2792106_2_FD_106643 | JGI IMG/M metagenome (GOLD analysis project Ga0136614, IMG submission 106643) | Polar desert sand microbial communities from Dry Valleys, Antarctica - metaG UQ279 (21.06) | ecosystem: Environmental > Terrestrial > Soil > Desert | place: Antarctica: Dry Valley... | reverse complement strand
GGCGGCAGCTTCTTCGGAGGCCGTCGCGGTCGCAACTAAAGGCTTGGTCATGGCTGTTCCTCCGATGTCATTCTGCAACCATCCATCGCGACTCCTTTAGCCTTGAGCGTGATCCTTTACAAGCGCCAATGTTTCTTCAGGAAGCTGTGATGGCTTCTTCGGCCTGGTGCACGGTTGGGTGCTTTCCGGCACGAAGCAACGCGGCGCCGAGCAACGCCGCCGTGGCCGCGAAAACCGCGCCGACGATAAACGCCACGTGGTAACCGCCGTTGAGCGCCATCAATGGGCCGGCTCCCGAAGTGAGCAAGTTATCGGTTCGAGCGGAGGCGAGACTCGCGAGTACCGCGAGACCTAGCGCACCGCCCATCATGAACGACGTGTTGACAACACCCGAGGCGAGGCCCGCTTCGCTTGGGCTCACATCGCCCATGGCAGCAAGCAGCACGGGGTTGAACGCGATTCCGGCGCCAAGGCCCAGCAGGAGCATGCCGGGCAGCACGTCGACGGCGAAGTTACCATCGACCGGTGCGCGCGCGAAAAGCGCAAGCCCGCCTGCGGCCAGTAGCAATCCCGTCGCCAGCGGCAGCCTCATGCCGAATCGCATGACGAGCTTGGCCGAGAGGCCGAGCGAGAAGGTCGCCATGATCAGGTTGGCCGGCAAGAACGCGAGCCCGACCTGCATCGCGCTGTAGCCGAGCACGAGTTGCAGGTAGAGCGCGGAGATGAAGAACCAGGCAAACATGGCGGCGGCCCATAGCACCCCGACAACGTTGGCGGTCGCAACGTTGCGCAATCGCAAGAGACCGAGCGGCATGAGGGGATTGCGTACGCGAGCTTCGATGCCGAGGAACAGAGCGAATAGCGTCGCGGCAGCGGTGAGCAGCCCGACGGTCTGCGTGGAAGACCAGCCAACCTCGTTGCCATTCACGATCGCATACACGGCAAGCATCAACGACAAGGTCACCGTCACCGCACCGCCAACGTCGAGACGGCCGGTCTCCGGAGGCCCTCGGCTATCCGGCAGCAAGGCGCGGCACAGCGCATAGACCGCCACGCCAATCGGCAGGTTGACGAGAAAGATCCAGTGCCAGTTGAAGGCGGACGTCAACAGCCCTCCCAGCAGCACACCGATGCTTCCGCCCGCGGCGCATACGAAACCATAGATGCCCATCGCCTTCGCCCGCTCGGCCGGCTCGGTGAACATGCTCATGATGAGCGAGAGCGCGACGGCCGTCACAACCGCGCCGCCAAGACCTTGCATGGCTCGCGCTGCGATGAGCAACTCTTTCGAGTTCGCCAAGCCGCAGGCAAGGGATGCGAGGGTGAAGAGGGTGATCCCGATCAGGAACAGTTTTCGCTGCCCAAAGAGATCGCCCAGCCGGCCGCCGAGCAGAAGGAAGCCGCCGAAGGTGAGCATGTACGCGTTCACCACCCACACGAGCGAGGTCTCGGAAAAACGCAGGTCTTCTCTGATCGACGGCAGCGCGACGTTCACGATCGTCGTGTCGAGGACGATCATCAAGACCCCGAAGCACAGCACGTAGAGAGCCCACCAGCGCTTGCGCGCGTCGATGCTGGAGTTCATTGGCTTTGTACTTTAAGCCGGTACCACGTTGATCATCCACCCGACGCCGAAGCGATCGGCAAGCATGCCGAAGCGCGGCGACCAGAAGGTCTTGCCCAAGGGCATCTGCACTTGCCCGCCGTCGGCCAGCGCGGCGAACAAGCGGTCGGCTTCCGCCTCGTTGGGTACAGCGAGCGACAGCGAAAAGCCCTTGAAGCTCAATTGCCCCCCTGAGCAATCCCCGTCGGAAGCCATCACGGTCGTCTCCCCGATGCGGAAACTCGCATGCATGACCTTGTTCTCGGAGCCGGGCGCGACCATGCCGGGGGGAGGAGGCTCTGGGCTATCTTTGTAGCGCATAAGCATCTCCACCTCGGCGCCGAGCGCGCGGCGATAGAACTCGACGGCTTCTTCGCAGCGACCGTCAAAAAACAAATAGGCTTGGACTTGCATGGCATCTCCTCGTTAAAGATTTTCGGAGCGGCGTTCCCCCGGATTCAGCGACGGACCCTCGCTCTATCTGTACGACGAATCAAACTTCGCCCAATCGACAGGTCGAACGGTTTTTTTTCCATGCCTCAACCGCGTCACCGGCGGCCCTATCACGGTCCAGGCGGCCACGGCTAGGGCCTTAGTCGAGCGTCGCTGCCGCTTTCCGATAGCACGGCGCGCGCACGCGCAACTAGGCGACGACGAAGACCTTGAAGCCCCCCCAAAACATGCGCTTTCCATCGAAGGGCATGGACTTCGGATCCATCATCGGAGCCATGCGCGGGTCTTTCATCACCTTGGCGTTGACGCGGTCGCGGTGCGCGCGCGACTTGTACACGATCCACGAGAACACCACGGTCTCGTCGGGCTTGAGTTTGACGCTCTGCGGAAACGAAGTGACCTTTCCCATCGTCACATCGTCGCCGACGCATTCGATGTACTCGAGCGCGCCGTGGTCCTTCCAGATATTTCCTGCCTTCTGCGCCACGCGGCGATAAGCGGCCAAGTTTTTCGTCGGGACTGGCAATACGAAACCGTCGACATAGTTCATGAGACCTCCGTAACAGGATGATTTTGCATATTGAAACCAGCCAGCGGTAATCGCTGGTTCGCTCGAAGCGGTAATCGCTGGCTCGCTCAGTATTGCGGGCGCTGCTGATGGGCTTGGGTTGTAGACTAAGCCTCACCTTCGACTCTGACCAAGTATGGCGCGCCTTCCGGAATCCGACTTAACTCACCCCGACGTTGCCGCGTTGATCGCGCGCATCAAAGAGGAGCGCGGCGGAAAGCTGCTCAACCTCTACCGGATGCTGCTGCACAGCCCGCCGGTAGCGGATGGCTGGAGGGGGTTGATGACCGCCATTCGGCAGCAAACGACCCTGTCAGGGCGCATGCGCGAGCTCGTGATCCTGCATGTCGCGGTGCTCAATGACGCCGAGTATGAATTCCGGGCCCACGTTCCCTTTGCTCTCGAGGAGGGCATCACGCTACTGCAGATCAACGCGCTAAAGGCTGGTGCCTGCGAGGGCTTAAGCGCTGCCGAGCGCGACGTGCTCGCATATGCCGCGGCGATGACCAAGGACTTGCGCGTGCCGGACTCCACGTTCGATGCGATGCGCAAACAGCTTGATCCGCGCGAGATTGTCGAGCTAACCGCTTTAATCGCCGCCTACAACATGGTGTCTCGCTTCCTGGAGGCGCTGCAGATCGACCATGACTAAAATTCTTATGATCAATTTGTGAGCGAAACTCGGCGCGGTACGGCACGGAGCAATTGGCCAGCATCTTGATGTCGAACAGGTCGGCGATATCGATAGAATTCGTCGAGAGACTCATGGGATTCACTGGCGCAAATCTGAAGAAAAGTAAATATCCGGCTTATCAAGGTCCCGAAACGCTTTGTCATTTGAAACCAGCGCATCCGCCCGCAGCCCCATAGCCCTCGCCCAAGTAGCCCTTCGCGACCATCGCCTGTTGCAATTCGTTTCTCATATCTGCCGATCGAATCAGGTGCTCGAGCGCGGCTGGTGCAGAACCGCATTCGCTCGTGGCAGATCACGGTGCAAACGGCGCGCACATTGCGGTGCCCGGCGGCCCGTACCCTCCAATACGTATCCTTTCGCAATCATCTGTTGGCGAATCTCGGGATCAGTCGTGTAGCGATGGTTGCTGTCCGCCCGTTTGTTCCATAACCGATACACAGAGGCGGTCCCCAAGGGGCATTCGCCGGATATGCTGTCAGGCAGGTCACTTCGAAGACTCTGTCGCTTTCCTTCAGCCACGCGGTCGGAAACTTCTGAGCAACTTCGTCGCATTCCGTGACGCTCGCTGAATAGAAATGCGAATCAAGGCCTGCGGCCGGCTGCCCGTAGAAGCGGCACACGGGGTTAGTCGTCGTGGTGCCCTGATTGGGAAGAGAAGCGAGGACGCTCCGGCCCGTCCGAGCCCAACCGGAATGCACGCCCGTGTCCAGGTCACGCATCTCGTTGACAGCTTGCGTGATGAAGTAATGATCGGACGCGCGTATCTCGTTTGGGCCGTAGGCGTCGCGAGAGTGTAGTTGAAAAGGCTCTGGTCTCTTGCCCATACGCGACCCGGCGTTACGGGAAGACGTGATGGAAACTGTGGTTCTAAAATGACTCGAGACCGCCGGAACCTCCACTTACACGTGTGTAGGCTTGAGTGATGTTGGCATCAATGACACCGGGAATCGATACCTTCACTACCGGTGAGCTTAGCGCCCAGTTCCCAGTACTTGTCAAAACAACGTTGGCGGTATCTCCCGTGGCGGTGAAAGTGGCCGACGGCGCTGTGAAGGGTGTAGACGGGCCATCGGACAGGCCACCGGATGGACCTAGCGTACCGTTAGCGTTCTGAATAGTCAGCGTAATGGTGATCGGTGCCGCGGACACGACGAGCGGAAATGCGAGAGCGATCGCTACAACGCTGCAAAAGCGATGTACATCACTCATGTCCGGTTCGCAAATTGAGTTGACGCCGACCGCGGTGGCCGATGCCTGGATACAAAGCAGCGGAAGGTTGGTTTCGCTTGTCGAGACGATCCGAACGCGGCGGTGGTGGGTGCTCGATGCATTCTTTTGTAGTGGCATGACGTGCGCGGTACAGCTCTGTTGCGACGATTCTAGGGTGCGGTGATTCTTTGAGATAGTGTCTCTCGGTAGCGACAACCGCAGCACGCTTGATTCGGATGCAACATGTCGAACCAATTGCGGCATTCTTCCGCAAACGCGGTAGGTCGCCGGATTACCGCAATCGCTACCTGCCATGCGAAATCGCTGATCAGCAGTCTCGGTTCAACAAGAGTGGTCCTCGCGCTACGATTGCTTCCTTTCTTGGCAACAAGGAGATAGCAATGACCGTCCATATCGAAAAGTCCGGACCCGTCACCACGGTCATCAACGACAGAATCAATGTACGCAATGCGTGCGATCCGGAAATGGCGGACGCGCTCACTCAAGCTTTTCTTGCCTTCGATGCCGATCCGGAAGCCAGAGTCGCGGTGTTCTGGGGTGCAGGCGGGGCCTTCTGCGCGGGGTGGGATCTCAAGTACGCGGCGACACTCGCAGAACGCGACAAGTTCGATGCCGAAATCGTCGAAGGCCTAGCGTTCCCGCAGGGAGCGGCGTCAGCCCCGCGTGGTCCGATGGGACCTTCGCGGCTCGAGCTCGGTAAGCCGGTCATCGCGGCTGTCGAGGGACCGGCAGTCGCGGGCGGCATGGAGCTCGCGCTGTGGTGCGACATCCGCGTCATGGCGGAGACCGCTTACTTCGGCGTGTATTGCCGCCGATGGGGCATCCCGCTGCTCGACGGTGGCACCGTCCGCTTGCCGCGCCTCGTCGGCACCGGGCGCGCGATGGAGATCATCCTCACCGGACGCAAAGTCGCCGCTGACGAAGCTTTGCGAATCGGCCTATGCGAGAAGGTCGTGCCGAAGGGCGAAGCCCGAGCTGCGGCCGAGGTAATGGCGCACGAGATCGCAAGATTTCCCCAAGCGGCCGTGCGAGCCGACCGGCGCAATGTCTACGAAACCTATGGCGCGACGGTACGCGAGGCGCTCAAGCGCGAATGGGCAAACGGCGTCGATGCTCACCGCACAGAAGGGGCAGACGGCGCCGCGCGTTTCTCGGCTGGCAAGGGGCGTCACGGCGACTTCGCGGAAATCGCATAACAGGCGGTGAATGGATCGTCCGTACCCGCATTCGCCCTCTGCCTGGCGGAAGGTGTCGCGACAGCGACCAACCGATACGTGAGATCGACTCGATTGCGTTCGTACTTCCGCCGGAAACGCGGTTCTATTCAATCAGTGGATTGACCACCTGCACGTTCGGAAAGCGGCCGAAATCGCGATCGGCCGACCATAGCTCGCTCACGCCGTGTTGTAGACACAAAGCCGCTATGCGTGCATCGTGAACCTTCGGCCCACTGGATTTTCCGCTGAGCAGAAGCGCCTTCAACTGCGGCCAGTGCACGTTCGATTCGGCCAGCAACACTAAGGTTTGCGAGTCGAGCCAGGCTTCCACCTGATCGATGGCAGCGGCGAGCGGGGTTGGTGGTCTGTATACGCGGGGGTGGGTGACGATCGCGACGAATTCATGAATGCATGGCCACGGTATGGCCCAAGCCACGTTGCCTTCGGCTAAATGCCGCAATTTCTCGAAAGCGAGAGAGTGCCAATCGGCATCTTCACGGTGGGCGTAGACCAGAATATTGGTGTCGACGGCGATCACCCTCCACGCCCTTCGTAAACCGATTCCCGAATCTTGTCCCAGCCGACGGCGGCGGCTTCCGCGCTCAGGCCTTTGCCCTTGAAGGTAGCCTTGCGCAATTTGCATTGGCCGCGTCGTCCGCGTTCGGCAATCACATGCCGCAAGCCCTCCTCAACGAGAGTTCTGAACGTGGTGCGATCCCGCGAAGCAATTTTTTTTGCCTCTCCGAAAAGGGCAGCGGCTATTTCTACGGTCGTTTTCATATGGGCACCCATATTTCGCGATACTGCGGGTTGCATTGTGCAGTCTTGCACTTCTTCGGTCAAGAAGAAACGCGTTCGGCGTAGATCTCTTCTCGCCCATCTCCGCGGCTTCCGCTTAACACGTTGTTGCGACGCCTGAGATCGCGTCCGTCGCTGCGTGGAATGCCGCCTATCCGGCGGGATATCCGACCGCAGCCGGCAGTAGTACACTTAAAGCACTGCTGGAAATTGCGCAGCACGCTGGGAGGGAATTCGAGATGAACCATCGCATCCACATACATTTGGCTCTCATCGCGGGATGCCTCGCTTACGCTTCGTTTGCCGCAGCCGACGTCTTCATGTGTGACCGAGCGGCACAGTTCGGGTTTACTGACTCGCTGTGCGAAAAGCCTTTGCAGCGCCTCACCCCTTTTAAGCCCATCACCACTCTTGCAGAAGAACCTAAGCCGAGTCCTCCTGCAGCGTGGATGGAGCGAGATGAGCAGAGCAATCCCTGGCCCAACGCGTTCGGACAAGCCAATACGCATTGGACAGGCCAATGGTCCAATTGGACGTCTTGGGAGCATGTGCACGGCTGGAATAACTTCCAGGCCTTCTACCCTTTTACCGGGCGCTTCGATCACGACTGGTTTCAGTTGCGAGTGCCCCACGTGAATCGCCGCGCCTTGACGCCGGGAACGGCGCCGGAACGCCGGACGCAGCGACCCGCTCCCTAACGGCGTTTCACCGCCGGCGGCAACCCGCCCGCGTCGCCTGACGAACCTTCGCCGATCTCGAGCAATGGCGCGATCGTGCGATATCTTCAGAATACGAACGATGGTTCGTCATCGCCTGCACCCGACGAGGAGCCTCCGCAATACGGGGCACCTGAGGGTGAGCGAATGAATCGCCAGCCGACTCAGGTGTCGCTGGCGGCGATCGGGCTCATCGTCGCCTCTGCCGCCTGCTTCACCGCTATCGATGCCATCGTGAAGTATTTGGGGCAGCGCTATTCGGTGCCGCTCTTGGTTTGGGCACGCTGGGGTGTGCCGGCAATTCTCGTCGTCGCGCTACTCGGACCGAAGCTCTGCGTAGGGCTGCTGCGTACTCCGAATCTTAAGCTCCATGTGATCCGCGGCGGCGTTCTCATGCTTTCTTCGCTCTGTTTTTTCGCAGCGCTCAAGGTGCTGCCCTTGGCCGACGCGACTGGACTCAACTATTCGACACCGATTCTGGTCATGTTGATGGCTGGATGGTTCTTGCGCGAGCGCATTACGTGGCCGCGGTGGGTATTCGTCGCCGTTGGATTCCTTGGAATGCTGCTGATCGTGCGACCGGGAAGCGCGGTCCTGCAAGGTGCGTCGGTGTTCGCTCTGGGTGCTGCCGCGCTCAACGCGACGTTTCAGATTCTCACGCGCAAGCTAGCCCGCGAAGACTTGATGGCGTTGATTTTTTACCCGAGTTTGGTCGGTGCGGTTCTGATGTCGCTCGCGGTACCCTTCTTTCACGACGAATTCTCGTACCTCACATCGCTCGACGCGTTGCTCTTCATCACGATCGGGATCATCGGCTTGCTCGGTCATTTCTTCTACATTCAGGCGTTCCAGAGAGCAACGGCCTCGACGATCGCTCCGTTCACTTACATGCAGCTCGTTTGGGCGACACTCGCCGGATGGTTGGCGTTCGGCGCGTTTCCGGACAGGTGGGTGCTGACCGGCATGATCGTCATAGGGGCGAGCGCAGTGGCGCTGACGTGGTACGAACGCCGGCGAGCGATTCGCAACTTTTCTGAGCCGACGCCGAGCGATTGGCTACAGAGCCCGATGATGATGAGCGTCCCCGGAGCAGATCGATCGGAAATCAAGCTCGATGCCTCTCCCACCGGTCTCGCGGCGGAGGTCTACCAATTAGGAATCGGCGAGTCCACGGTGATTCATTCCGGCAAGGGGCCGCCGAAGACCGTGATCAGAACGGACTAAGAGAGGCGTTTCGCTTCTTTAGCTATCGAATCACCTACAAGCGGTGAGCGCGGTCCCCGAGCGAAAAGCCAGGTCCGCCAACGTTCTCCTGGTCATCCGGCCCACGCGTGAGCACGAGCACCTTGCAGAGCTCGCCCATCTCTGCGGGCGACAAGAGCGTCTGCACGGCGGCTGCTTCGCGCAGATACGCAATCGACTTGGGGTCACCCATTTCGCGTAGACGGTCGAGTATGCCGCAGCCCAACAAAAAAGCCGCCTGCGACGTGTATCCGCTGACGTCGAGCCCCGCGCGCGCACCGGCAGCCGCAATGGCGGTGAAATCCACGTGCGCGGTCAGGTCGGACAACCCCGGCCAGACAAACGGGTCGGCGTGCACACGATGGCGATAGTGGCCTAGCAGAGTGCCGTCGCTGTGTTGCGCGGCATAGAGCTCGTGCTGCGGAAAGCCGTAATCGCTAATGATGAGTGAACCCACAACGAGCCGGCGACCGAGGTCTTCGACCAAGGTTTCCGCGGCGGGATTCACTTCGCTGACGAAATCGCCCATTGCGGGAAAGCGGGCGCTTGCAAGTTGGCACAGCCGCGCGTCGCGCAATGGCCGTTCACTCCACGCGAAGCGCTCACCTGTCCACGTTACGCCGCGCTCATACCAGGTCTCGTCACGCCGTGCGATCACGTGCGGCGGCACAGAGTCCAGCACTTCGTTGAGAAGCACGACGCCATCGATCGCCGCTGGCAGATCGGCAAGCCATTCGACTCGCGAAAGTTGGGCTGGAGCATGTGCCCCGATGCTTGCGCGCTGGCGCTCGCGCAGTTCCGGGCTGACCTCGAGAATCGAGTAGCGCCCTGGCAGCGCGTGACGCGCCGCCAGCGCCTCTAACAAGTTGGTCGCGAGCGCGCCGCTGCCGGCGCCAAGCTCCAGCACCTCGCGCTTGGGACTCGTTGCGAATGCGTGCTCGACGTGTGCCGCAAGCGCCTGCGCGAAGAGCGGCGTCAATTCGGGTGCCGTGACAAAATCTCCTGCCGCGCCGAACTTGCGCGCTCCCGCGACGTAGTAACCCAGGCCCGGCGCGTACAGGGCAAGCTGCATGTAGTTCGCAAAGGTGATGAAGCCCTCGGCACGCTCGATCTGGGCGCGGATCATCCCTGCCACGCGGGCGCTGTGCTCGCGTGCATGTGAATCCGGCTCGGGTAGCGAGGCAGGCGGAAGGGGGCCCAAGGACATGCCCGACGGACGGGAAAAGCGTGGTCGCACGCGCGCAGTCGATATGCTAGTGTCGCCAAGTCTAGCGGACGAAATAACCTGAACGAGCGAACGCGGCGTGCAAGGAAAGACTGTCCTCATCACCGGCGGCGCCAAGCGCGTCGGCGCAGCCATCTGCCGAGGGCTGCACGCGGCCGGTGCCAATCTAATGCTGCACTATCGCGCATCCGCGGGTGAGGCGCGGCTATTGTCCGCCGAGTTGAACCACACGCGTCCCAATTCCGTCGCGCTGATCCAGGCCGATCTCCTCGACGTCGGCAAGCTGCCCTCACTGGTCGAACAAACCGTGCAAACGTACGGCCGCCTCGATGCGCTGGTCAACAATGCATCGTCGTACTTTCAGACTCCGTTGGGCGAAATCACGCCCGACGACTGGAGCGATTTGGTCGGCACCAATCTGCAAGCGCCGCTATTTCTGGCGCAAGCCGCCGCACCGGCGCTCAAGAAAACGCAAGGTGCCATCGTCAACATCACGGACATTCACGCCGAGCGCCCGCTCAAAAACTACATTGCGTATTCGGTCGCGAAGGCAGGACTGGTTGGACTGACACGTTCGCTCGCGCGCGAGCTGGCGCCGGAGGTACGAGTCAATGCCGTCGCACCGGGTCCGGTCCTATGGCCGGACGATGATTCCTTCGACGAGCTATCGCGCCAGCGCATCATTTCGCAGACGCCGCTCAAGCGTGAAGGCGAGCCGGACGACATCGCGCGCGCGGTGCTCTTCCTCCTCACGCAAGCCGATTACATCACCGGCGAGATGATCAACGTCGACGGCGGACGCCACATCGTGATTTAGGCGTGTTAACACTTGGGCGTCGCTTCGAGGCTTCGAGGCTCCCTCTCCCGCTTGCGGGAGGGTGAGGGGCTGTCGCGGTTCCCTCTCCCGCTTGC
>Ga0136614_10003001_pt1 | contig 10659 bp, 9 predicted proteins | sample AntDrymUQ2792106_2_FD_106643 | JGI IMG/M metagenome (GOLD analysis project Ga0136614, IMG submission 106643) | Polar desert sand microbial communities from Dry Valleys, Antarctica - metaG UQ279 (21.06) | ecosystem: Environmental > Terrestrial > Soil > Desert | place: Antarctica: Dry Valley... | reverse complement strand
GTTGATCCTCACCACTCGACCTCAAGATGATACGCAATCCGGTAACAAACATTCTGGTCACTACCTTCAACTTGCGTGCCACTTGGTCTATTAAGGATTTTAGTTTCTGATCAACCTCGCCGTGATGGCGGTTTCCTTATATCACCGTGCTCTTAGCGGTCTAGTCACCTCGGCCGCACAGGCGACTTCTGGCAGGTGAGTTCGCGACAAAGAATCCGGGATTGGATCGGTTAAAGGAAGGGCGTGAGCAGCAGATTTGTGGAAGGCGAGACGACCAAGCGGCACGATTTAAAGCGCTCTCGCTAAGCGCTAATGAATGTTGATGAACCGAGGCGCATTTAATAAAACTCACAATTGATTTCGAGCGAATAGCCCAATCAAGAGGATACAAGAGGATAGAATTCCAGAGGTTCCAAGCGAGCAACCCGGAGTCGGAGCGATTTCAAATTCGTCGCCGGCCCGCGTCGGTTTACCCGGCCAAGCGGCCGAGTAAATGTTCCAACTGCTCAAAATCAATTGGTTTGGTCATGTACTCGTTGCAGCCGGCAGCCAACGCATCGGCGTGAAAGTCAGCCGTGTCGTGCGCCGAGACGGCGACAATCGGCACTTTACGCAACGCCGCGTTTTCGCGAATGCGGCGCGTTGCTGTCAATCCGTCAAGTACCGGCAAGCTCAAATCCATCAGGATCACGTCCGGAAACTCGCTCCCCGCAAGGTCAACCGCCTCTTGGCCGTTGACCGCTTCAATGACCCGGTAACCGCTCATTTCCAGCAGGCGCTTCATCATAAAGCGATTATCTTCAAAATCTTCGACCACCAGGACAGTCCACGTGCGGTCGGCTGGTTCTTGATTAATCACGATCTTACCCAACTTATGAAGATGGTGTGACGTGCATGCCTTCGGCAACAGCGTATTACTGGCAAGCACTACCTTTTTTTGTTACTATCCGCATCGAAACACGACACAAGAATAATACCTTCAGGGTTCGGTTTCGTACATACCTTAAGCCTCAACGCACCGTCTATGCTGTCGTTGAACCGAACCAATCTTGAGTCTTTGGCAAGCGAGAATGAAGCCTTTACCTTCGGAAATAAATGACTCCGATGAAATGCGTGACTTGGGTCGGGCCTCGGTTCAAATTGTCCATGACCTGAAAAACCAACTCAATGGTCTCAAACTCTATGCCACTTTCTTACGCAAACGTTTAGAGAAAGCCGGGCGACCGGCGGACGAGTTGGAGACGGTTGCCAAGCTACTCGCCGGGCTGGAACGCTCCGCCACGGATATGAACCTGCTGGTGCGCTACGGCCGCCCGCTGACGCTCCGACCCGCGCCGCGTGGCGACCTTGCGAAAATACTCACCGCCGCCCTCGGCGATGAAGTCAAAATCAAAGTCGGCGGCAACACTTTCACCGGCGACTTCGACCCTGCCGCACTGACCGAGGCGCTGCGAGATATCACCGACGGGGCGCTTCACAGCAGGGTCCACGCGGGGGACGCGAAAGGCCCGCTCGAAATCAGTCTGTCGCGCGACGAAAGCGGCGGCGCGCCACAAGCCATGATCGAGTGGGCCAGTGTCAGGCACGCGGCGGCGGAAGACCTCTTTCACTCATTCGCCGGCAGCCACGGGATGCGGATGGCACTCGCGGCGAAAATCATCAGGGCACATGATGGCGACGCCACGCACGAAGCGGACAAATTGCGCGTCAGTCTGCCACTCAGCAAAGATGAGAAATGAAAGCGCACCGGGTTGAAAGCTTTCGATTCGTCTCGACCGCCCGCTATTCATCACCCATCGTTAATTCAAGGAGACATTACTAAGGTGGAACGTAAAGAGATACGCATTCTGGTTGTTGACGACGAACAGATGATGGCCGATTCGCTAAAGCAGAATCTAATCGAGGAAGGCTTTACGGTGGACACAGCGTCGAGTGGCGCCGATGCCATCGAGCAGTTCGACTGCGGCGGGCATCACCTGTTGCTCTGCGATCTGCAACTGCCAGACATCGATGGAATGGAAGTGCTGCGCCATGCCAAAGATTCGCGACCCTCGACGGAGGTGATCATGATGACCGGCTACGGGACGGTGGCGCGCGCGGTCGAGGCGACGAAAGCGGGCGCTTATTGGTTTCTCGAAAAGCCTTTCGACTTCGAGATGTTACCGCCGCTCGTCGAGAAGGCGCTCGAACGCCGCGAGTTGATGGCCGAGACCGAGACGATGCGCCGCCAACTCTCGACCCGCACCGAATACTTCAACATCATCGGTTCGTCAAAGCCGATGCAGACTATTTACGAGACCATCGAATCGGTCGCCAAGTCGGACGCCAACGTGCTGATCGTGGGCGAATCTGGCACTGGCAAGGAACTAATCGCCAACGCCATCCACTACAATTCCTTACGCGCGAAGAAGGCGTTCATCAAAGTGAACTGCGCGGCGCTGCCGAAAGAGTTGATCGAATCAGAACTGTTCGGCCACACCAAGGGGGCGTTCACCGGGGCGCACGCCGACAAAGACGGTTTGATCCAGCACGCCGCCGGCGGCTCGCTGATGCTCGACGAAATCGCCGAGATGCCGGTCGAATTGCAACCGAAACTGCTCCGCGTGCTGCAGGAGCGCAGCTACCGCAAGATCGGCTCGGAGCGAACCTACGCTGTCGACTTCCGCCTCATCACTTCGACCAACCGCCCGCCGGCGGACGCGATTCGCGACGGCATGCTGCGCGACGATTTGTTCTACCGCATCTCGACGATCACCATCCACGTGCCGCCATTGCGCGAGCGAACCGAGGACATCCAGATTTTGACCGAACACTTCCTGAAGATGTACGCACGCAAGTACCAGCGCCAGATCGTCGGCATCTCGCAGACGGCCTATCAGCGTTTATTCGCGCACATGTGGCCGGGTAATGTCCGCGAATTGCAGAACGTCATCGAGCGCGCGGTGCTGCTTGCCAAGACTAACAAGATCGAACCCGTCGATTTGCCCTTCGACAACGGCACGATGCCGGAAAAGGCCGCACAGAGTTCAGAGTGGGAGGTGCCGCCCAACATGACGCTCGAAGACATCGAAAAATTAGTGATCGAAAAGACTCTGCAACGCACCGGCGGCAATAAGCAGGCGGCGGCCAACCTTTTGGGCATCTACCGCCCACGCCTCTACAGCAAAATCAGAAAATACAAGATCGACATCCCGGCGCTCGTCTCTGCATAACAGTCTCGAGTCTGGAGTCTAAGAGTCAAAATCAAACGCCCGGCTTTGACGACCGGGCTTTCCTCTTTTTGACTCCAGACTCTTAGACTCCAGACTCCAGACTAATCAAGTTGGTAGGTGGCGACGCTGGTTGGTGTTTCGAAGCAGCGGACTTTGTAGACCTGTACGCGGTCGTCGCCGACGCGGCGCGCGACGTGTTCGAGGATGTAGCGCGCGAGGTTCTCCGCCGACGGGTTCAATTCTTTGTCGAAGGGCGGGAGTTCGTTGATGTTGCGGTGGTCGAGGTACTGCACGATCTCGTCCGCCGCCGACTTTAATTCGCCGAAGTCAACGAGCAGCCCGATGTTGTCCAGTTCGCGCCCGCGCGCAAAAATCTCGATCCGGTAATTATGGCCGTGCAGGTTTTCGCACTTCCCCTGGTAGCCGCGCAACTGGTGCGCGCTGGAAAAGTTTCGTTCGATCATCACTTCAAACATACAGGCAAGTCTAAAGTCCGCAGTCTCAAGTCGCAAGTCGAAGGGGAGGTCTGGAGTCTGGAGCAGCAGGTTTGGAAGACTCAAGCCGGAAGTTTGACTTTCGACTTTGGACTCACGGCTCCTGATTTCTGATGAAAGAATCGCGCGACTTCGGCGAGGTCCGAGGTGACGCGGCACGGCGGAAGACTTTTTAGAAACAACTTCCCATAACTCTGTGTGCGCAGGCGCGGATCGAGGACGGCGAGCACGCCGCGGTCGGTCGCGCTTCTGATTAAGCGCCCGAGGCCCTGCTTCAAACTGATGATCGCCTGCGGCACGCTGAACTCGTAAAAGCTCGACCCGCCCTGCTCTTCGATGAACCGTTGCCGCGCCGCGATGATCGGGTCGCTCGGCACCGCAAACGGCAGCTTGTCAATAATCACGCACGACAATTGTTCGCCGCGCACGTCCACGCCCTGCCAGAAACTCGCCGTCGCGAACAGCACCGCGTTCGGCGTCGCGCGAAACTTTTCCAGCAGCCCCGCCTTCGACGCACTGCCCTGCACGAAGCATGGATAATCGATTTTTGGCGCGACCCGCTCGTAGAGCGCGCGCATCCCGCTCAGTGAAGTCGAGAGCACAAAGGCGCGCCCGCGCGACACTCTCAACAGTTCGGTTACTTCGACGGCCGCCTCGTCCGCCCACTGCGACGAGCGCGGTTCGGGCATCCGCGGCGGCAGATACAGCACCGCCTGCCGTTCGTAATCGTAGCCCGATGGCGCGACCAGTTCATCAGTCTTGTCCGGGAGGCCGAGTCGCTCGCGCACGAAGTTAAAGTTGCCGGCACTCGCCAGCGTCGCCGAAGTCAGGACGACGGTTTCGACCCGCTCGAAAAGTTTATCCTGCAACAGCGTGGAGACATCAATCGGCGACGCGCGCAGGAAAGTCCCACGGCCGCGCCGTTCCAGCCAATAGACGTAGCGGCGGTCATCGCCCGCAACGATGAACTCAAGATGAAAGCGCACCTCGCGGATGCGCCGCACGATGTTCTCAACCTCCGGCGGTTGTTCTTTCAGCGCGTCGAGTGTCGTCTCCATTCGGTGCAGCGCGCCATCAAGGCTGAGGTAAGACTGGCCGACCGCCGTCGCCTCAATCTCGCCGGTTTTCGCTTTGTGCGCGAACGTACCGGGCAGGATCGGATACCGGCCCTCTTCGCCGCGCCCGTCGTGCGTCGCCAGCCCCGCCCAGAACTGCTCGCCGAAGCGCACGATGCGCGCCGCGCTTTTGGTCAACTCGCGATTCGCGCTCACGTCGGTGATCGGAAGGTTCTGCGAATCACGCAACAGATCGTCGATCATGTAGCTCGACACCTGCGAGCCGAAGTACTCCGCCGCGACATCCTCAATCTGATGCGCCTCGTCGAAGATGACCGCCGAGTAGTCGGGAATGACCTGACCGTACTCGCCGCCGCGAAGTGCCAGGTCGGCGAAGAAGAGATGGTGATTAACGATGACGATGTCGGCGTCGGTCGCGCGTTGCCGCATTCGCGTGATGAAGCACGGATCGTAGTCCGGGCACTTCTGCCCGAAACAGATTTCCGAACGTGCGTCGATGTGACGCCAGAAGGAGAGGTTTTCGGGAAGGTCGGTGAGTTCCGCGCGGTCGCCCGTCGGTGAGTCGCGCGCCCAATGCCGCACCTCGTCGAAGTAATCAACGTCGTCGAAGTTGTCGAGCACCGGCATCGTCTCTGCCTTTTTGATGCGATTGAGGCAGGCGTAATTGTTCCGGCCCTTCATATACGCGGCGGTGAATTTCTTCGGCAGGACGCGCTGCAGGAAAGGGATGTCTTTTTCCATCAACTGCTCTTGCAGATTCTTCGTCCCCGTCGAGATCACGACCCGCGTCCCGCGCGCTGTCGCCGCCGCAATCGCCGGGACGAGATAGGCAAGCGTCTTCCCTGTCCCCGTGCCGGCCTCAACGACGAGGTGGCGGCGCTCCTCGAACGCGCGCAACACCGCCTCAGCCATCTGAATCTGGCCGGGCCGGTATTCGTAATCAGGATGCGCGTGCGCGATCAACCCGCCGCGCCCGAAGATTTCTTCCATGCGATTAACAGTGAGGCACGATGATAGATTGTGTCATGTCGGATAGTAGTCGCGAGTAAATTCGTTAGAGCTTTCATTCCAACTCAGCCTCGGAAAATGCCTCTTACTTTCGCCACAAAGTCTGGCAGCAACGGCGACGCGATGTCATCCTCATCTTTCAAAGTTGCCACAAGTTTGAGCGCCCGCTCGTCGAGACGATAAAGCTCAACCTCGCGCGTCTCCGGGTAAATGATCCAGTATTCTTTGACTCTGTACTTGCCATACAGTTGACGCTTAACCGTTCGGTCGCGGTGTTCATTCTCCGCTCCGGGAGAAACGATCTCAATCATAATATCCGGTGCCCCGCTGATGCGCTCGCCAGAAGCGATTTCGCCGCGTCGCTCCTCGCTCACAAAAACGACGTCCGGTATCACACCGCTCAAATCGCTAAAGATGACACCCGGCCCCGGCACGATCATGCCGACCGGGTACTTGTCGAGGTATGTCTGAAACAAGACAATTATGTTTTTTACAATCAACTGATGCGTGAGGGTGGGAGCGCGAGACACAAAGATTTCTCCTTCGATGAGTTCATAGCGGTTTCCATCATCGGGCATGCAATCGAGGTCAGCGACAGTCAAGACTGGTTCGATTTGTGTTGACATAATGACTCCTCGGCTCCATTAACTTTACCTTCATTGAAACCTTTGCAACTCCTCAATCAGCACCCATCATTTGCGTTTCAGCCACGCGCCGCTTCATACGCTTTGGGTAGAGCGGGAAGCGCGAGGCGAGTTCGTGGACGGACTGTTTCACTTTCCGCCGCACGTTCTCCGACTCCGGCTCGTTTAGAATTTCGGCGATCAGACGCGCGATTATACGCATCTCGTCTTCGCCCATCCCGCGCGTCGTCAGTGCGGGCGTGCCGAGGCGGATGCCGGAGGCGACGAACGGCGAGTTGGTGTCGAACGGAATCGTGTTCTTGTTGGCCGTGATGCCTGCCGCTTCGAGCGCCTTCTCTGCGACCTTGCCGGTGATGCCCTTGCCGCCGTTAAAGACATCAATCAGCACCAAGTGGTTATCGGTGCCGCCGGAGACGAGGCGGAAACCTTGTGCCTGCAACTCCGCCGCGAGCGCCTTCGCGTTCTTCAGGATGTTCGATTGATACTCTTTGAAATCATCGCGCAGCGCCTCGCCGAACGCGACCGCCTTGGCCGCGATGATGTGAACGAGCGGCCCGCCCTGCACGCCAGGGAACGTGCGCTTGTCAATATCCTTAGCGTACTCCGCGCGACACAGAATCAAACCGCCGCGCGGCCCACGCAGAGTCTTGTGCGTCGTCGTTGTCACGTAGTCCGCGTGCGGTATCGGCGACGGGTGCAACCCGGCGGCGACCGGGCCGGCGATGTGCGCGATGTCGGCCATCACGCGCCCCCCGACGCCCCGCGCGATTTCGCCGATGCGCTCGAAGTTAATAATCCGCGCGTAGGCTGACGCGCCGCAGATGATAAGTTTCGGTCGATGCTCTTCGGCGATGCGCTGCAATTCGTCGTAGTCAATCTGCTCGGTCTCGCGCGCGACGCCGTAATCGGCGACCTTGTAGCTGATGCCTGAGAAGTTAAGCGGGTGGCCGTGCGTCAGGTGTCCGCCGTGCGACAAATTCATGCCGAGAATCTGGTCGCCGTAGTTGAGCGCGGCGAGAAAGACGGTCATGTTCGCCTGCGCGCCGCTGTGCGGTTGAACGTTGGCATGATCGGCGCCGAAAATCTGTTTCGCGCGATCAATCGCCGCCTGCTCGACCACGTCCGACCACTCGCACCCGCCGTAGTAGCGCTTCCCCGGATAGCCTTCGGCGTACTTGTTGGTGAAGACCGATCCCATCGCTTCGAGCACCGCCTCGCTGACAAAGTTCTCCGAAGCGATCAGTTCCAACCCCTCGGCCTGCCGCGCCACTTCCATGTCAACCGCGTTGCTGATGAAAGGGTCAACTTCCGCGAGGGATGCATTTCTCAGGTCGTTCATCTCTTCTCCTTAATCTTAAAGAGTCTAGAGTCTGGAGTCTGAAGTCTAGAGTCAGAAAACAGAATACAGAAAACGAAACTTAAGAGGACTGGAGTTGATAGTCGGAATCGTCAATGCCGAGCCTGCTTTGACTCTAGACTCTAGACTCTAGACTCTTTATTTCAGACTCCAGACTCCAGACTTTTCTCCATCTCAGTGATCTTGGCGACGCGCTGCGCGTGGCGGCCGCCGTCGAAATGTGCGCCGAACCACGCGCGCACGATCTGCGGAAAATCTTCGGGTGGCGTCGTGCGCGCGCCGAGAGCGAGCACGTTCGCGTCGTTGTGCTGGCGGGCAAGTCGCGCCGACTCTTCCGACCACGCGACCGCAGCGCGCACACCCGGAATTTTGTTCGCGGCAATCGCCATCCCCGTCCCTGAACCGCAGACCAGCAATCCCTGCTCGGCCTCGCCATGCGCCACTCTCTCCGCGACCTTCCGCGCGTAGTCCGGATAGTCAACTGATTCTTCCGACACCGAGCCGAGATCATCGAACTCGATGCCCAATTCTTTCAGCAGCGGCTTCAAGCGTTCCTTCTCGGCGTAACCGGCGTGGTCACTGGCAAGTGCGATTTTCATGGTGTGGTGAGTCTCAATTGTGGTTGTGGTTTTGTCAGCAGCGCGATGTTACATCACGCCTCCGAAGCCACGCAATGAGACGCCAATGTTTTGCCGGCGACTCTGGACGCTGCCCTCCGTCACCGGCAAACGTTTCGCCGATAGAGATGTGTACGTGCTGACCAGCAACCGCACCTTCTCGGCGGCGGAAGAGTTCTCTTACAATCTGAAAAACCTGAAGCGCGCGACGATCATCGGCGAGACGACCCGCGGCGGCGCGCATCCCGGCAGAGGCGTCCGTCTCTCCGATCACTTCCAGATGTTCGTACCGACGCGGGGCTGAAAGGCGATTTGCAAAGACAGATCGAGAAAGTGCGGAAGGAGACGGGCCAGCTTAAAGTGAAGAAGTAGACAAACCCGAGGATGGCTAGTTTCAGACTTGAGCGGGGGCGCGGATCGTGCAGATTCGCGCCCCCGCTTTTTGATGTTCAGACCGTGGCGTTGCTTTACTCTTCGTTGTTGCGCGAGAATGTCCGGTCATTTGAGACAGCTTTCTGCTGAGGTGCTTCGATTGCGGATTTCGGAATGCGGAATGAAAACCATCTGTATTCCGCAATCCGAAATCCACATTCCGCAATCATCTTGTCACCCGTCACTTTTGAGTATTAAAGGAGTCTAATCGAACCCGCTATGCGCTGGTCACAATATTTCGTCCCCACACTCCGCGACGATCCGGCGGACGCCGAAGTCGTTTCGCACCGCTTACTGTTACGTGCCGGATTCATCCGCCAACTCGGCGCCGGCATCTATTCATACCTGCCGCTCGGCTACCGCGTCGCGCTCAAGATCACGCAGATTCTGCGCGAAGAGATGAACCGCATCGGCGGCCAGGAATTCCTGCTGCCGGCGCTCAGCCCGCGCGAACTGTGGGAAGAATCCGGACGCTGGTCGGTGATGGGCGACAACATGTTTCGACTCAAAGACCGCAAGGGTGGCGACCTCTGCCTCGCCATGACGCACGAAGAAGTCTTTACATCCATCGCGCGCCACGAGATTCGTTCCTACAAGCAACTGCCGCAGGTCTGGTATCAGATTCAGACCAAGTTCCGCGACGAAGCGCGCCCGAAATCGGGACTGATGCGGCTCCGGCAGTTCACGATGAAAGACGCTTATTCGTTCGACGTGGACGCCGGCGGACTCGACCGTTCATACGAGGATCAGCGCGAGGCTTACAAGCGCATCTTTGATCGCTGCGGTTTGAAGTACGTCATCGTCGAGGCTTCGTCGGGTGCGATGGGCGGCTCGGCATCAAACGAATTCATGACGCGCACCGACGCGGGCGAAGATTTGATCGCGACGTGCGAACGTTGCGGCTACGCCGCGAACCTTGAGAAAGCCGCGTCGCGTATTCCGGCGGTCACTGACGACGCCGGCCCCGACGCGCCCGAAGAGTTCCCGACGCCGGGCGTCCGCACGATTGAAGATTTAACAATTTTCCCCGGCGGCGCGGCGGCTGACCGGCAGATCAAGACGCTTGTTTACATCGCGACGATCAACGATGAACCGCAATTCGTGTTGGCACTGCTGCGCGGCGACCATCAACTGCACGAGACGAAACTGGCCGACGCGCTCGGCGCGAACACTGTCCGCCCGGCGCAGGCGGAAGAGATTCGTGACCTGCTCGGCGCGGGCGCGGGCAGCCTCGGCGGCGTCGGAGCGTATCAACAGGCTAAAGCAGCGGGGCGCGAGGTGCGCGTTATCGCCGACGCCAGCTTACAGGGTCGCCGCAACATGACGACCGGCGCGAACAAGGACGATCATCACCTGCACGGTGTCTCAATCGAGCGCGACATCAAGCCCGACAGTTGGGCGGACCTCCGCATCGTTGCGTCGGGCGAAAGTTGCCCGAATTGCGAGGCAGGCACGCTCGAAGTTTTCAAGGCGATGGAGATCGGCCACATCTTCAAGCTCGGCACCAAGTATTCCGAGTCGATGGGCGCGCGCGTGCTCAATCCGGACGGCAAAGAAGTGCCGATCATCATGGGCAGTTACGGCATCGGCGTCGAGCGCATCATCTCCGCCGCCATCGAATTACATCACGACGCCGACGGCATCATCTGGCCGCGCGCGATTGCGCCATTCGATGTCGTCGTGACTGTCACGAACGTCAAGCAGCAGGAGATACGCGACGCAGGCGAGCGACTCTACACCGACTTACAGCGCGCCGGCCTCGACGTACTGCTCGACGACCGCGACGAGCGCGCAGGCGTGAAGTTCAAAGACGCCGACT
>Ga0136614_10002999_pt1 | contig 10663 bp, 11 predicted proteins | sample AntDrymUQ2792106_2_FD_106643 | JGI IMG/M metagenome (GOLD analysis project Ga0136614, IMG submission 106643) | Polar desert sand microbial communities from Dry Valleys, Antarctica - metaG UQ279 (21.06) | ecosystem: Environmental > Terrestrial > Soil > Desert | place: Antarctica: Dry Valley... | reverse complement strand
TCTCGCCACCATCGCTTCCGAAATCAACGACCGACCCCGTAAGATTCACAACTGGAAGAAGCCCTCCGAACTATTCACCGAACTCGTCGAAGCGCATGCTTCCACTGCCTGAGCCTGCCGATGCCCGCGCAACTGGTGCAGCACGGCGCGAACGTCGTCCTCGGTGACCTCACGTAGCTGCCCGCGGGTCGCCGACCAGGTGAGAAGGTGTGGGCGGACCCGTCCGAAGTAGCCATAGATTGTCGAGGACGACCGCGGCCTGCTGCGCGGGTCGCCCTCGAGCAACACCACCAGCCACGCCCGGACATCGACACCCAGCCCTGCGGGCAGCGCGTCGCAGTGGCGGTCGATCCAGGACCGCATCGTCGGCGTGGTGTCCTCCACGAGCAGGCCGAGGTCGTGCAGGACCTGGGCCACCTTGGCCGCACGGGTGCCGCTCGACACCCCGAGCGTCGAGTGCAGAGCGCTGCGCCGCACGGGTTGCCCGTCGGGATGGCCGTCGAGCACGAGGTGCAGGCCGGCCAGCACCCGATCCAGCGAGCGAGCGCTCCAACCGGTCGCCTCCGCGGTCCCGAACGCCCGCTCCACCGCCGCGCGCAACGCCGACGACACCGCTAGGCCTTCGACCCAGTCGGCGAGCCGGGGCCGGGGCGGGGGCCGCCGGGCGGCGAGCGGGCGGCACCCGTGGCAGCGCAACCGGCGCCGCCCGCCGCGACGGCTCGCGCTGTGATCGACCGGGCCACCGCAGCCCAAGCACGGCTGATCATCGCGGCGGGGCGCTGCGGCCACGCCGCGGACCGGCGCCGGGCGACACCCGTGGCAGTGCAGTCGGGGCCGCCCGCCACGCGGTCCGGCGCGGCGATCGACCGGCCCTGCGCAGGTTCGACACGGTGATCCGACCGGGCGGCCGCCCGTCACCGCGGCGACCCGGTCACCGCGGCGACCCGGTCACCGCGGCGGCCCGGTCACCGCGGCGGCAGCGAACGGCCCGACCGCGGCCTCGGGGTCACCGACCGGCCCGCGCCCGTGGCGCTGTGCTGCCCGACCGCGGTGTCGGTCTGCTCACTGCCCGGCCGGGCGGCGGGCGCCTTCTCCGGCTCGGCGGTGATCAGGTCGCTGATCTCGCAGCCGAGCACCGCGCAGAACGCGTCCAGCTCGTCGGGGCGCAGCACCGCGGGCTGTCCCGACCACAACCCTGACATCTTCCCGGTGCTCATCTCCACGCCGCGCTCGGCGAGCATCCGGCGCAGCTCGCTGGCCTTCCAGATGCCGCGGTTGGCCGCGGCCAGGCGCAGGTTCCACTTCATCGGAGCAGTCCTTCCCACCGCTGCGCGGCGCGTTGCTGACCGGCCATCACCGCGTCCTCGACCCGGGTGGCGTGCACGTGGACATAGCGCATCGTCGTGGAGATCCAGGAGTGCCCGAGCAGTTCCTGCACCGCGATGATGTCCACCCCGGACCGGTAGAGCTGGCTGGCGCAGTAGTGCCGCAACACGTGCGGGGTCAGCCGGCCCACCCAGCCCGGCAGATGCGCGGCGACCGCGTCGGTCAGCCCGCGGCGCACCACATCAGTGCTCACCCGCGCGCCCGGGCCGTCGAGACGGCGGCGCTCGGACGGGAACAACGGCGCGCCCGGCAGCCGGTGGTCGGCGTCGAACTGGCCCCACACGTCCTGCACGAACCACGCCAACGCCCGGTCCGCGCCGTTGATCAACGGCACCACCCGCTGCCTCGGCCCCGTCCGCCGAGCGCCCTTGCCATGACGGACGTTCAGCTTGCCGAAGCGGCCCAGCTCCCACCGGACATCATCGAGATCGAGCATGCACGCCTCGTTGATCCGCAGACCGACATCCGCCGACAACCGCGCCACCATGTAGTTCCGGGCCGAGGGCGCGAACTTGCGGCACGACACCAACTCCTGCCGCCAGCCCGTGAACAGCTGCTCCAACTCCGCCTCGGTCGGCGGGATCCGCAGCCGCGCCGCCACCGACATCCGGGGCCGGTTCATCTCATCGACCGGGCACTCGACCACCCGCCCGGTCAGCTCGTGCAGCTCGACCTTGTGGCGCAGCTCGAGGAACTCGAAGTAGGTCACCAACATCTGCGCCCGCGCCGCCCGCGTCGAGGACGACACCGAACGCAGGACGCAGCCGAAGTACCGGTCGGCGTCTCGCGGCTCCATCTCCCACAACGGCCGCTCGAACCACCTGCGCACCGACTCCAGATGGTTGGCGTCGCCACGGATCGTGCTGTCCGCAGCCCCGCCGAGTGCCGCGCGAGGACGAACCCGGCCAGCACGTCCAGCTCGAAGTCGGCAAGCTCCTCCTCCGTCGCCGGCGCCCGCGGCTCCCGCAGAGAACGCACCACCGCGAGCGTCAACTCGCCCCCTCGCTGTTCACCCCTGATGAAAGACCATCAGCGCGAGGGAGATCCTTTCAGGCCTGCACCACACCCTTCAACTCGGCTCTGCCCTGCCGTCTCGACACGCAGGCCCAGGTCCAGGTACGCAGCAGCGCGCCACCGGCACCTCCACCGGCGGAGAACCCATCGACTGTTGCGTATCCTCGGGCTTCTGCGCCCGCACGCTCCGTCACCCGCTCGATGCCACCCTTGGCCAGTCCGCGGCCGGCGCCGCAACGACCAGCACGAGGACGGTCGATGGCAGTGACGACCGCTGCGACAGCGGCGCTCGGGCCGGCCCGCTCGATGCCGTCATCTCCAACGAGGTGCTCTTCGCCAACCAGGTCCGGGCGGGCCTCCACACGGCCGCAGCGGTGACCCTCCTTTATCGGGTCTCACACTACCCCTTGATCATCGACAAGCGCTGGAACCTCCGGTGACCGGCTCCTGTCTGGATCAGCCGCGTCCGGTCCGGGCCCGCGTGCGGGCGGCGCGGGCGACGAGTTCGGGCGCGGCCCGGTCGTCGGGTGTGGCGGGGCGCCAGAGACGTTCGATCCGGCCGTCGACGGCCAGCGCGTCACCACCCATCTGGCGGGTGTCCTCGACGGGCTTGTGCAGCGTCGCGCCGCGGAGCTTGAGCATCGCGTAGCGGGCGATCGTGCCCGGTGAGTAGACCTGCCAGATCGGGGCGCGGCGCAGGCCCAGCCGGTGGTAGAGCTGCCGGTCGGGGTCCGACAACACCGGCCCGGTCAGGCCGAGGTACTCGGCCAGCGGGGCGAGCGCGTCGGCGGGGCTGAACCCGACGACGACGAGCAGGACGGCAGCGACGGTGCGGTGGGTGCCGCGGAACCGCGCCTCGCGCACCGTGGCCGTCACGGTGTTCGGCGCGCTTGCGGCGCCGAGGATGCGCAGCGACTCGGGGCGGACGACGAGCACCCCGGGCCCCTCGTCGGCCGGGGCACCGAGCGTCAGCTCGCCGAGCGCGCACGCGAACGACGATCCGCTGACCGTTCCGGGCACCTCATTGACCCCGCCGAAGAACCGGGCGGCTGCCAGGGTCGGGGGGTCGGTGTAGAAGGCCGACGGCGGGCCGGACGCCTCGATCCGGCCGTCGAGCATCAACACGACGGCGTCGGCGAGGTCGACGGCCTCCTGCTGGTCGTGCGTGACGGACAGCATCGTGATCGACAACTCGTGCTGCAGGTGCCGGACCAGGTCCCGCATCCGGTGGCGCAGCTCCGCGTCGAGTGCGGAGAAGGGTTCGTCGAGCAGCAGCACCCGCGGGTCGAGGACCAGGGCCCGGGCCAGCGCGACGCGCTGCTCCTGGCCGCCGGAGAGCTCCCCGACCCGGCGCCGGGCCAGGTCGGGCAGCCCGACCAGGTCGAGCATCTCGGCCACCCGCCGGTACCGGACCGCCCGCGGCACGCCCCGCATCCGCAGCCCGAACGCGACGTTGTCGCCGACGCTCAGGTGGCCGAAAAGCAGCGGCTTCTGGAACACCATGCCCACCGGACGGCGCTCGGCCGGGACCCCGAGCAGCGAGTTCCCGTCGACGGCGATCTCGCCTGCGCTCGCCGTGAGCAGCCCCGCGACCACCTTGAGCACGGTGGTCTTCCCGCAGCCCGACGGGCCGAGCAGCGCGGTCAGGGTGCCGCCGGGCACCGCCACGTCGACGCCGTCGACGACCGGGACACCGGGCCGGTAGGCGACCCGCAGCCCGGAGACGGCCAGCTCCCCGCCGCTCACAGGCGACCGAACCCGACCACGGCCGGGGAGGCCCCGGTGAGGAACCGCGCGGTGAGGCCGACCAGCAGCACCGGTGGGGCGGCGATCACCAACGACAGTGCGGCCGCGGCGGTGAGGTCGGCGGACCCGATCGACGCGAACAGCAGCAGCGGCAGCGTCTGCACGGTGCCCCCTCCGATCAGCAGGGTGAGGATGTACTTGCTCCAGGAGATCAGGAACGCGAACAGGGCCGCGACGGCCAGGCCCGGGGCCACGGCGGGCAGGGTGACGTGGCGCAGCCGGCGCAGCGGACCGGCGCCGAGCACCCGTCCGGCGTCCTCGGTGTCCACGTCGAACGACGCGAAGGACGCCGCCATCACCAGGCTGGCGTAGGGCACGGTGGGGATCAGCTGCACCAGCACCACCCCGGCGACGGTGTCGCCGAGGCCGTAGCGGAAACACGTAGAGGCCGATCGCCCGCCCGGCCGCGGCGCCGACGAGCGCGGCGAGCGCCGCGACGGTCAGCGCGATCAGCAGCGAGGTGCCCATCGCCGAGCGCACCGCCGGCTCACCCAGCAGCTGCAGCCCGCGACCGGAGAACGTCGGCACCAGGGCCGGGTAGCGGAACTCCCCCGCCACTGCCCACAGCAGCAGCGGGAGCAGCGGCACGAGCAGGGCGGCGGCGAGCACCCCGGCCCCGGCGGCGCGCCGACCCGTCCCTCGCCGGGTCACCGGCGCAGCCGTTCGCTCAACGCCAGGTACGCCACGGCACAGGCCCCGACGAGCAGCGCCGTGAGGACCGCGATCGCCATCGCCAACGGCCGGGCGGCGAGATCGGGGTCGCGGAACTGCTGGTAGGCCACCACCGGCAACGTCGCCGGGAACGGCCGGCCGAGCAGGAACGGCACCTCGTAGGACCCCAGGGTGAACGCGAACACCAGTACCGACGCGGCGGCCACCGCCGGGGCCAGAACAGGGGCCAGCACGTGCCGCAGCCGCTGCCACGCGGTCGCGCCCAACGCGCGGGCGGCGTCCTCCAGCTCGGCGACCCCGGACGACAGCGCAGCCAGCACCACGACCGCCACGAACGGCGCCTCCTTCCACACGTAGGAAGCGATGACCCCCCAGCCGAACGCGTCCTGGGTCAGGGCCGGGAAGTCCACCGGGCCCTCGATCCAGCCGAACGTGGCCGCCACCCGGGACAGCGCCCCGGACTGCGACAGCAGCAGGATCATCGCCAGCGCGGCGAACGCCGGGCGGGCCCGGCCCAGCGAGCGCACGAGCAACGCGGCGGCCACCCCGAGCACCGCGGCGGCCACGGTGGACACCATCGCGACCCGCAGCGTGATGCCCACCGAGGCCCGCACCGCGGGATCGGCCCACAGAGCCCGGTAGGCGTCGAGCGACAGGTCCCGGGCGGGCAGGTACGGCTGGTAGCCGACGCTCTGGGCGACAGCTTGGACGAGCCCGCCACCGAAGAGCACGACGACCACCGTCAGCGCCGGGGCGAGCAGCAGCGCGATCCGCAGCCCTCGGGGGAGCCGCGACGGCCGGGTCGCCGTCCCCTGTGCCACGGCAAGCTCGCTCACCGCTGCAGTACCTCGGCGGTCCACCCGTCCTCCACGGCCGTGGCGTAGCCGTTGTCGAGCTCGGGGAGGACGCGGGCGGTGAGCTCGTCGAGCGGCAGCACGGACGGGCCGAGGGCCACCGCGTCGAACTCGGCCCGCATCTGCGCCGGGAGCCGGTCGGTGTCGATCACCGGGTAGATGCCGCCGTCGGCGTAGAAGCGCAGCTGGGTCTGCGGGTCCTGCAGCAGGTTCGCCAGCACCAGCGCCGCGGCCTGGTCCGCGGCGTCGGCGGGGATCGCGAGGTAGCTGGTGTTGGCGATGTTGCCGACGCTCGGCACGGCGGTGCGGGTGGTGGCGGGGAAGGCACCGTCGGTGACCCTCGCCGCGACGGTGCCCGGGCCGTAGGTGAGGTACGCGGCGATCTCCCCGGTGGCGTAGAGCTGCTCCACGGCGTCCTGGCTGGTCGGGTAGGTCTCCCCGCCCCGCCACAGCGCGGGTTCCAGGGCGTCGAGGCGAGCCCAGAGCCGGTCGGCGAGCGGTGTGAACGTCGCGTCGTCGAACGACGACCCGGCGAGCGCCGAGGGGTCCCCGGCGGTGTCGTAGAGGAAGGTGCGCACCACCATGGAGCCGGTGAAGTCCGGTGGGGCGGGGTAGGTGAACAGCCCGGGGTTCGCCCCGGCCCAGTTCGAGAGTGCGTTGAGCGAGGTGACGTCGGCCGGGGTGAGACGGGCCGCTGGCCCGCCGTCGCCGCGCCCGGGGCGAGGGTGACGCGGGCGCCGGTGGCTTCTTCGACATCACCGTCTACGGCGCCACCGTGGTCGGCGTGGCGGTCGGCAGCACGGCCGGGATCGGCGGCGGTCCGCTGTGGCCGTTCCTGCTGGTGCTGCTCGCCTACTACGTGAACGGCGCGGCGTTCCTGGCGTTCTCCTCGATCGCCGAACGCTCCGGGCGCACTCTCGACGACGGCCGCTCGCTGTCGTTCCTCGGCGGCCTTGCCGAGGGCGGCGAGACGATCCTGGTGCACACCCTGTGGCTGCTGCTGCCGTTCTGGGCCCCGCAGATCGCGGTGGTCTGGGCCGCGGTGGTCGGTGTGAGCGCGGCCCACAGGATCGTCACCGGGTACCGGGCGCTGCGCTGACCGGGGTGGGCCGTGGTTCCGACGCCCGACGGTCCAGCCAGCGACGCCGCGTCGCGGCCAGCGCACGGCTGGCCCGGCGTGCCACCGGGCCCGCCAGCTGATCGCGGACCTCGGCGACCGCGGCGTTCCACGGCCCGTCCCCCCACGTCGGGTAGGGGTGCATGACCCCGGCCAGGTCGCGGGCCCGCAGGCCACGCCGGACCGCGAGGGTCAGCTCGGCCAGCGTCTCCCCCGCCCGCGGGCCGACGACGGTGGCCCCGACGACCCGTCCCCGGCGGTCCAGGACCAGCCGCGAGTAGCCGGCCGCGCGGCCCTCGGTGATCGCCCGGTCCACCTCGTCGTGATGGCGGGTCCGCGTCGTCGTCCCGGCCGAGCCCGCGGGCAGCCCGACCGCCGCGACCTCCGGCGAGGTGAACGTCACCCGCGGGATCGCGGTGACCTCGGCGGCCCGCCACAGGCCCAGCACCGCGTTGGACGCCGCGGTGGAGCCGTGCACCCCAGCCACGTGGGTGAACTGCGGATGCCCGGTGACGTCGCCGGCCGCCCAGATCCGCGGGTTGCTGGTGCGCAGGTGCGCGTCGACCGTGACGAAACCGCGGTCGGTGGTGGCGACCCCGGCCGAGTCGAGACCGAGGCCGCGGGTGTCGGGACGGCGGCCCACCGCTACGAGCACCCGGTCCGCGACGATCCGGCGCCCGTCGCCGAGCACGACGTCGGCCCCTTCGACCGCCGTGACCGGCGTTCCTGTGAGCACCGTCGCGCCGTCACCGGTCAGCGCCTCGGTCACCAGCCGGGCGGCGTCCGGCTCCTCGTTGGTCATCAGGCGGTCCAGCGCCTCGACGATCGTGACGGTGCTGCCGAGGCGGGCGAACGCCTGCCCCAGCTCGCAGCCGATGGTCCCGCCGCCCAGCACGACGAGCCGGTCCGGCCGTTCGGTGAGGTCCCAGACCGAGTCGCTGGTCAGCGGATCGGCATCGGCGAGGCCGGGGATCGGCGGGACGGCCGGGTCCGAGCCGGTGGCGACCAGCGCCTGCCGGAACCGCACCGGGACCCCGTCGATCTCGGCCGATGCCGGCCCGGTGAACGTCGCGGTCCCCGCCATGTACGCCACACCGGCGGCGCGCATCGCCTCGGGCGAGTCGACCGGCTCGATCGTCGCGATCGCACCCCGCACGTGCGCCATCACCTCGCCGAACGCCACCCGGACCCCGTCGACGTGCACCCCCAGCCGGCCCGCGCCGCGGGCGTCCGCCGCCGCCGACGCAGCCGCGAGCAGCGCCTTGCTCGGCACGCACCCGGTCCACAGGCAGTCACCGCCGGGCCGGTCGCGCTCTACCATCAGGACCGACGCCCCGAACGACGCCGCGGTCCGCGCCCCGACCAGGCCCGCGGTGCCGCCGCCGATCGCGAGCAGGTCCCACACCCCGTCGCGCGGGGCGCGGTCGGTGGCCGTCACGACGTGCTCCGGCTGCGGCGGACGGCAGGCATGGGCAGTAGGACGGTCAACTCGGCGTTCTCCTTCGGATCCAGCACGCTGTGCTGTACGCAGGCCGGGACGAGTGTCCCGGTCTCGGGGTGGCCCATCGCGTAGTGGCAGGCCGCGAGCCGTTCCTGGGTCTCCCGCAGCCGCGGGTCGTCGCTGGTCTCGCCCCGCCGGGTGAGCTCCCAGGCCGGCGCGACGTCGGCGGCGTCCATGAACCGGTGCATCACGAACGTGACCGGACGGACCCCGTGCCGCAGCAGCGGCCACATCCCGACCCTGCGCACCACGCGCGACGCCCACCCCAGCGCGATCCCCAGCACCCGCGGATGTGCCGCGACGAGCCGCAGCAGCTTCACCACCAGCAACGGCAGCGGTGTGCCGGCGAACCCGATTCCGGACAACCAGCGGAAGACCGCGTCCCGGGCGACCAGGTCCCGCGGTTCGTCGCCGTCGAGCACCGGGTGCCAGCGCGCGCCGACGAAGAACCCGTAGGCCGTGCGGTTGCAGCGCAGGTCGCCGTTCTCGAACACCCGGAAGTCCAGCCGGGTGCCGACGCCGCGCTCGATCTGCGCCCACACTGCGTCCGGGCTCACCTCGGCGCCGCGGTACTCCGCGTTCCAGCGGCGGTCGTCGCCGACGTGGGCCGCGGGCTGGAACGACAGCATCCCGAACCCCATCCGGCCGGCCGCACGTGCGACCTCGACGACCTCACCCACGTTCGCCGGGGTCACCGTCATGTTGTGGGCGAGGAACGAGCGCACCCCGTGCTCACGACGCAGCCGGGCGAACTGCGCCACGAACCGGCGCCGGTAGGGGTGCAGCGACGCCTCGTCGGGCGGGCGCGGGATCCCCCGCCGGCCGAACATCATCGAGTCGAAGTGCCCGGCGACCGACACCCGGTCCAGCCGCCTGCGCCCGTCCGGGCCCAGCACCAGCCGCTGCAGATAGGAGTAGTCGACATCGCCGTGGGTCATGCTCATCGGCTCCCGACCGTGCCGGCGCATGATCGCGAGGGCCTCCGCGTGGTCGTCGGGCGGCAGCAGCGTCACCTCCCCGCCGATCAGCTGCGCGTGCGCCCGTGGGCCCCGCAACTGCTCCAGGACGGCCATCTGGGCTTCGACCTGCGTGCGGGTGTGCTCCCCGTCGACCCGGACCCGGTTGGCGTCCCGCGAGTGGTAGCACGGGGTGCACGCCAGGTTGCAGGCCGGGAACACCCGGTGGGTGCCCTCGCAGCCGACGCCGAACCGGCCCAGCACCTGCCCCGGTGTCCTCGCCACGTCGGGCAGCTCCGCCCACCGGCGGGCCAGCGCGGCCGCGAACGCCGGGTCGTCGGGCCGGGTCCGCTGCTCCCAGTGCCGACAGCGCTGTAGCAGCCGATCGAGCACCCGCAGCTCCCTTCCTACGCCGACACCTCATTGTCGGGTGGGGGAACCCGGTCCGGCTCCCGGATCTTCCCCCGCGCTCAACCGCGCGACTCGCAGTAGGACTTGAGGCCCTGGAGACCGTCCTCGATCGCCGGGCCGAGGGTGCCGGCCACCCCGTCGGGGGTGACCTCGGTGCTGTAGACGACCAGGCTGGACCCGCCCTGGTCGAGCACGTCGACGGTGCCCAGGTGCGACTCGACCGGGACCCCGCCGCCGACGATGCGATACTGGAACCGGCGAAGGTCGGCGTCGTTGGTGACGATCTCCTCGTCGAGCGGCACGTCGCCGTCGAGCATGCAGTGCCGCTCCTGGCGAGTCGCCTCCGAGGTCTGCACCATCGGGAACCAGGCCGAGATGTTGCCGGCGTCGCTCACGACCGACCAGACCTCGTCGGCGGGGCGGTCGATCGTGAGGTGGGTGCGCAGTGTTGCCACGGGTGTCTCCTTCTTCTCGGTGTGTTGCGGTTCAGCGGTCGGGCAGGGCCACCAGGGCCCTGGACACGTCCACCAGGTCGTCGCCGATCACGTCGGCTCGGGTGAAGATCTCGGCGTAGTGCTTCTCCAGGCGCCCGGCCCAGCCCGTGGTGAGCCCCGCGGCGTGGGCGCCGTGGCAGTCGAACGCGTGCACCGCGACGAGCGCGACCTCGTCGGCGGGGCGGTCGATCCGGGTCAGGGCGTGCTCGTAGACCGCGCGCGGTGGCTTCCACATCCGCACGTCGGCCACGCTGATCACCTGGTCGACGAACCGGTCCAGGCCGCTGCGGTCCAGGAACGCCTCGGTGGACTCCCGGGCCCCGTTGCTCAGGCACACGACCGACACCCCGGCGTTAATCCGCAGTGTTGCATCAGGTGCAACACGGGAAGGCATTCGTCGGGTTGCGTAACCGTGGTGGTGCTGGGCTTGCGGTTTTCGGGTGAGGCCGCTC
>Ga0136614_10002996_pt1 | contig 10665 bp, 13 predicted proteins | sample AntDrymUQ2792106_2_FD_106643 | JGI IMG/M metagenome (GOLD analysis project Ga0136614, IMG submission 106643) | Polar desert sand microbial communities from Dry Valleys, Antarctica - metaG UQ279 (21.06) | ecosystem: Environmental > Terrestrial > Soil > Desert | place: Antarctica: Dry Valley... | reverse complement strand
TCAAGCATTGCGTTGACCTCGCGGCCGTGCGTGTAAACCTCGGCAAGGTCCCGCACCCGGTCACGCGACCTAATCTGAAGGCTGTAAGCGGACCAGGCGACGTCGGCCGTTCCCGGGTTGGCCAACTGGAGCTCGTGGCCTAGGTCCAGAGGTTCAGTTGTTGGGCTTGCCTTGCTCGCGTTCACGGTCTCCCTGGCCGACGATCCTTGCATCGGGTCCCATCTTGCCCTATCGGTCGGGATTCATCTGTTGTTTCGAGACACGGCGCCTCGATAAGAAGAGGAAAAGTCCGGTGTTACTTGCGCCGGCGACTTGGCAAGGCGGCCTTTCGGCGCTGCCCCCTTCGACGAGGACGCCCGATGCTGCGACGGGGTGAAGGGCTCGTAGCTCTCGTACGAGCTTCGTCGTCACCACTCCACCACCTCCACATCAATAGGGACGGTCGTACCGTATCCGGGGTCATCATGTACCAGGCGTCAAATCTCCAGTCGTAGATGCCTCCGGCTTGGTGCCGATGGTCGAGATCCATGCGCGTTGATACATCGCGGCGGCACGCTTCCAGCCGCGCTTTTCTCAGGAGGAGGGACGCGCACCCTCCTCGCCGAGCGGGGAGGGATGGACGTGCCACTCACCTGTCAGGCTCCAGGCCTCGTCCTGCCAGAAGCTCACACCTACGTGCCACGATATCGTTGCCATATCGGTTGCCCAGGCGCTCACCCCCGACCGATTGCTTGGCAGGCTCAACAGCGCTGTGAATACCGTCTCGTGGGGAGCGATCCCGATCAGCGCGGCTTTGGGCGGTGTCCTCGCTCGCAGCAGCCTTCGCCTTCCTTATGTTCTCGGAGCGGTATTGCTCTCCGTGATGGCTCTTCTCGCCTGGCGCCTGAAGGTGCACAGCCCTCTACGTAGTTTGACCGAAGGCTTAACTAAGCTCCCACCCCCCTTGTTGATGTAGGCAGTCACCCGCTACTCCGAGGAGAATCACATGGTCAAAGTAATGCTAGTCGGAATGCTTGTCGCGGCGAGCTCGCTTGTTGCCACCCCAGCGCAGGCATACGGCACCTCCGGATGTGTAACAAAGCAGGAGACCGGAAGGTGCAGAAGGGCTTTCGAAAGCCCCGTGTCCATCGTGCTTTTGCAGCAAAGGGCAAGCAGACCTTCACGTTTACAAGCGGCGGAGATCGCTACGAGTCCCGTGAGTACGACACTTGTTCGAGTAAGTACGGGTTTGTGAGCATCGACTTCAAGAACAGCAGGGTCACCGACAAGTTGGCGTACTGGGGATAGAAGCCACCCGCCTAGATCGCAATAAGCCCAATCCAGGTTCTCCAATGCACCATTCTCTTCGCTACTATGAGCGCAGGTAATCTCATGCCCTGTTGAAGCAACCCCAGGCGGCGAGGAGCCGTTTTGCCAGGCCTGCGCTGGCGGTCGCAGACTAGGATAGAGTACATGCCGTCTTATGTGACCGAGAGACATGCATACCTCCACATCTATCTTGGGTTCCATCGAAAGAGGTGAATGGCATGAAGATTCAGCGACGATGTGCTCATCTGGTGTTGATCTCCACCTTTGTGCTCAGCGCTTTGGGGCTCGCCAGCTTTGCAGGCGCATCCAGACAGAGCGCCGTGCGAGTCGTGAAGCGCCATGGCTACAATCCCGTCAATAAGCGACAGTACAAACACGCCCATAAGCTTCGCTTGCTCATTGGACGCAAGGTGTTCGGATGCTGCGCAGTCGGTCGGAAGGCATTCTTCTTCGTGAGAAAGCGAGGGTTTGAGCGGACGGACGTCCGGCGACCAAGCGGCACAGGGCTGCGCGTCGCGTGGCAGCAGAATAGGACGGTGGCGCTGAGATACGGCCCCCTCTATCGAAAGGGCGATGCATCATGTTGCCCCTCAGGAGGAACGAGAACGGTGCGGTTTCGCTGGAATGGAGTTGCAGTCAAAGTCCTTGATCCCATTCCCTCACCCAAGAAGCGTAGGGCCTTGTCCTGATCCCCTGAGATCTTGGGGTGCACCTCGAGCAAGGCCGTTACTCTCCCGCGGTCAGGATTAAGCCATCGGGCAAGGGAAACCACACCACAAGAGCGATATCAAGCTCACATAGGGGGCTATGCGAGCCCTCCAGCAAGTACCGGTCCGGTCATTCGGAACGTGCGATGCGAAGTACCCGGACCCGTAGCTTCTCTAGTGTCCCGCAAATGAGGTCGTTTGACGGTTCGCCTTGGCCAGGATCGCGTCCGCGTCCTTGGCCCAAGCGAACGGTTCGCACAGCTCATTCCACGCCTTGATGTACCTGCTGATGGCTTGCACGAGCTCCCGCACACTTGTGAATGTGCCGCGGCGAATGGCCTGGCGAGTGATGATGCCGAAGAAGATCTCGACCATGTTGAGCCAACTGGCCCCGGTCGGGGTAAAGTGCAGATGAATCCGCGGATGTCGTTCCAACCACCGCTTGACCTCTGGATGCCTGTGGGTGCCGTAGTTGTCCAAGATGATGTGGAGGTGGCGGCGGGGATAGGCCGTAGCGATGCATTGCATAAAACGCAGGAACTCTTCGTGGCGGTGGCGCGGATAGCACGCCTCAGTGACTTTGCCGGTTGCGACTTCTAAGGCGGCGAGCAAAGTCGTGGTTCCGTGGCGGACGTCGTCGTGGGTGCGCCGCTCGGCAAGCCCCGGGCCCAACGGCAGCATGGGTTGGGTGCGATCGAGCGCCTGGATCTGGCTCTTTTCGTTGAGGCATAGCACCACCGCACGCTCGGGCGGGTTGAGATAGAGCCGGGAACCGATAGGCCGACCCGAACATCGTGAGACCGACTAGCGGTGGTGAGTGTGCGATCAACCACCGAATCGGTGGTTGAAGAGAACGTGGCAATGGCAACGTCGCTTGTCTTGAACTGCGGGCGTGCTTGTGGTGGCCGATTCGGGCCGAGAGTATTGCGTCGGGTCAGGCGGCGAGCGGTGCCGCTCGTTGGCGATGCTCGAGCAGAGCCAGAGAGTTAACCATCAGCGCGTAGCCGATGAGGTTCATGTGGCGCGCATGGCCCACGCTGTGGGCGCGCGATAGCCACATCGAGTCGTCAATCGCCCGGTTGATCGACTCGGCGTCGTTCCTTCTCGCGTAGAGCGCCTTGAAGTCGGGATCCGAAGGAGGGATGGCTCGTACGTTCTCCGTTCTATTGAACCTTCGAGCGGTGTCATCGTCGTTGCCGTGCAGCCGCACGGTAATCACTCCGCGGCCCAAAGTTACCCGGAAGAAGGTAGTCGTTGTACCAGCGAAAGAGTCCCGACTTGTCTCGATTGCGATGGGTGCGGACGCGAAGCCGCTCCGTGAAGAGGGCTCGCCGATGTTCCTAACAGGTCGCCGGAGTCAGTCAACAGAAAGCCCACGCGGGCAGGGTGCCACTCTCACGCTTCTCCAACTCCATTCTCAGCTGAACTCCGCCACAAGTGGAACGTGGTCACTCAACGTCTTAAATCCATCATACAGGGGGGCCGTAAAGCAGCTTAACCTATCATGCCAATCAGAGCTGGCGAACAGATAGTCGAGCTGGTAAGGCTTCTTCCCGGGTGCAAAGAACGTTTGCTGGGGACTTGATGAGCAATTCAACAACCCAGTCATGCCAAGGTCGGTGAAGAACGATCGATTGCCCCCCACTTTCGAGAACGTTTCATCCATAATCGGATCCGCATTCAGATCTCCGCCAACGATGAAGCTTCTGTCCTGCAGAAATAGCACGAGGTCGTGGAACATGAGGTCGAGCGCCCATACGTTCTTCGTCCAGCGCCGCTTTGTGGCTTCGAGGGACTTCTTGTCGAGCTTCGCTGCATTTAACTCGGTCGCCTGGGCATGGATACTCCCAATCAACAACTCTCGACTGTCGACCGTGACAGCCGCCAGCACCACTCGCCCGAAGAAGTATTGCAACCAAGGAAGGCTCTCTTGCTGCACGATTTCCGGAGTCAGTTCATCACGGGTAACGATGGCCGATCCCCAAGGTGAGTGGGGATATGCGGGTACGTAAAAGATGGTGCGGCTTGCACGAGCCCAATCGGGAACACGCCCTTCCTGCACGAAAGCCACATCAGGCTCGTTCGAAAGGAGCGCCTCCCACGCCTCGTCCACATGAGATTTGTAGGACGATGGGGTTGCGTAACCCATGTTCCAAGTGATGACTCTTAGGCTCATCGCTCATCGATGATCCCACACTTGGCCGAGTGGCAGACAGTGTAGCGAGACCGCGGGGCACTCTGGGCACCCCCGCCCAAGCTAGTCTGGCTTCTGGAGGCGGCATCCAGAGCAGCGCCTTGCACTGATTCCTCCTAGTGCAAGATCAGGGGGTATGACAGCGATTGGGTACGCCAGAGTCTCGACCAAGGAGCAGGGCCGATCTGGCCTCGGCTTGGGAGAGCCAGCGCCGGGCGATTCGCCAGGCCGCCAAAGAACGCGGCTGGACGCTCGAGCGATACATGAGGACTCCGGGGTGTCCGCCAAGGCGATAAAGGGGAGCAAGAGCTCTCTCAGAGGCGCTCACAGGGGTCGAGAGCGAAAACGACGGGGTGACCACTTGGATTGAAGCGTGATTTACCAAACCGCTCTGATAGGTCGCCTGCCTCAGCTCTCGGCTAGCAAGCACCTCATCGATCTTGTCAATCTGTTACTCATTACCAACCCCCGGCTTGGCGTAGACACCGGTAAGGTGTTTCCAGCATTCTGTACACAGAGTTTCCGGCGGGTGTTCCAAGTTCACGCGGTTCAACTTGTCGAGCGTCCCCCAATTGCCGCACGAGGGTTTCTTCTGCCCGGGCACCCTCAGGTGATGCAAAAACGTGCCGTAGGCAGTCGTCGGGCCTGCGCCCATCTCAGTGACGAAGGATGGCTCGGCACCGGCCGCTCTGATCGCAGAGTCGGCCACTGATGCCACGTGTTGTTCGCTGACGCCTTGGCCGATTACAGCTAGGGCTTCGCTCATCGCATCATCCGAGATGCGCGAGGCTTTCAGCATCAGCTCCAACTCGGTGGGGCTCTTGATCATCGCAGCCTACCTGTGACGACAGAAGCTTCTGCGAAAGCACACCTAGGCAGTGCTTTCGCCATCCCGAAGTAAGTAGGTGCAGGAAAGAAGTTATAACCGGCGATGCCGATTCGGACGCTGCGACCGGGGGACTCTCGGCTGGCTGTGGCCAGAGAATTGCCTAACTTCGGCGCATGCTCGACGCGTTGAGCGTAGCCCTCACTCTCGGCGCGCGCTAAGTCCCACGCAGCATCAGTAAGGAGAGTAGTCGGCCCCTCACGGGGGACAAAGAGGGCAGCCGTTTCCTCCTCGACGCAGTACCACCGCGCGAAGTAGCGCAGATCTGCCGGCTGGTAATCTCGGTGAGCACCGTAGAGGACTATGCCGTCAAGTCCTTCATCGTCCAATGCACCGCGGAGACGAGCCACGCGCTTGGCAAACTCTTGGCCACTTATCGGATAGTCTGGGCTCTCGCTGACCACTTCATTCAGGCCTCTCTCTAGGGTGAATGTCGCCATTGAAGCGGTCACTGAGCCGACATCGACCTGCAGTTGATCGATGTGATTCCACGAGGCGCTGCATCGGAAACAGGTCTGGGCAGTACAACTGGTCGCCGGCCGTGGGGTGCCCTGATCTCCTTTGCTCCACTCGACTTGCTATAAATCCGGATGCCAATCTCACCTGCGCGCATCAAGTAAGTAGCGTTTGCCCTTGTGGCGCCCTTCGACGAGCGCGTTGGCCGCTGATATCGGCCTGCACCTCGCGCCAGAAGTGGCAGGCAGCGAAGTGGCTGCGTTCGACCTCCCCGAGGAGCGGAACCTCGGTCTGGCAGCGGTCCTCCATATAAGGGCAGCGCGTGTGAAACCGACATCCCGGGGGCGGATGCTTAGGACTCGGTATCTCGCCCGGGAGCAGCAGCGCGGGGGCTTCGTTCCGTCGGCGAGGATCTGTGTCCGAAACGGCAGCAAGAAGTGCGCGGGAGTAGGGATGAGCGGCCTCGTCGAAGATGCGGTCTGTCGGACCTAATTCGACGAACTGGCCAAGATACATGACGGCCACGCGATCAGCAAGGTAACTGACGACACTAAGGGTATGTGAGATTACGAGGTAGGTAAGTCCCAGCCGCTTACTGAGGTCCTTCATAAGATTGAGCACGGCAGCCGCGGCCGAGACGTCGAGTCCCGAAGTGGGTTCGTCAAATACAAGGAAGTCAGGTTGGAGCGCAAGCGCGCGCGCAATGCCTATGCGACGCGCCTGTCCTCCGGAGAGTTCATGCGGGTACTTGGTCGCAAGCTCGGGTGACAGCTCTACCATTTCGAGCAGCTCTGCGACGCTGAACTGCTTTGCGATAGGAATATCGTTGATTTTATAGGGCTCGACCAACAAGTAGGAGACACGCAGCCGTGGCGAGAGACTTGAATATGGATCTTGAAAAACCATCTGGGCGTTGCCGCGAAACTTGCGAATCTCTGAACGGGTCATTTGACCGGTGTCACGCCCTTCGTACATGATGGTACCGTCCGTTGGACGCACGAGGTGAAGAATGGTCCTGCCGAGGGTGGTCTTGCCGGAGCCGGATTCACCTACCAAGCCGAGGACTTCGCCTCGAGCGATATCGAGGTTGACGCCATCCACCGCGCGGACTTCGCCGAAGGACGTTCGCAGGTTACGGAGAGAAATGAGGGTTCCCCTGTCCGCTATCAACCGTTCTCCAGCTGTTGTATTCCTGCTCCCTGATAACCAGAAGCCGGATCGTACATATTGCACCTCACATGCCGGCCGTCAACCTCAAGATAGCGCGGCTCCTTTCCTCGATTGACCTCCTGAACGAAGGAACAGCGAGGAGCGAACTTGCATCCAGACGGAAGTGCTGAAAGGCTCGGAACTCGTCCCGGAATTGTGGCGAGCCGCTCGCCACGGCGCTCCCGCGAGGGCACAGTTTCGAGGAGCGCCTTGGTATAGGGATGGAGCGGCCTTTCGAAGAGCGACTCGACGTCACCGTCCTCGACCGCCCTGCCAGCGTACATAACAACCACTCTGTCACAAAGTTGCGCCACAACCCCGAGGTCATGTGAGATGAATAGAATCGCAGTCCCTTTGTCTGCACGAAGGCGTCTCAAGAGTTCGAGGACCTGGGCTTCGAGCGTGACATCGAGCGCCGACGTGGGTTCGTCTGCGATGAGCAATTGGGGTTCGAGGATGAGGGTCATTGCGATCATAATTCGCTGACGCATGCCACCCGAGAACTGATGCGGGTAGTCATTGATGCGCTCGACGGCGTCCGGAATCCCAACGTGAGTCAGCATTTTCACGGCCCGATCGCGCAGCAGCGCCCGGTCTCTGTGCCCCTGACGGTGCGCAGCCTGTACATCGATGAGCTGAGTCCCCACAGTGAACGTTGGGTTGAGAGACGTGAGCGGGTCTTGGAAGATCATGGCCATCTCTCGCCCGCGCATCTGGCGAATCTGCTCCGGAGTAAGTGTGCTCAGATCGCGACCTTGGAAGCGGATGGACCCGCTCGTTATCTCGCCATTCGGGGGGAGAAGGCGCATCAGCGCGGCGGAGAGTGTTGATTTGCCGCAGCCCGACTCGCCGACAACGCCGACTATCTGACCGGGTCGCACATCGAAACTGACGTCGTGAAGAGCTCTTAGGCGTAGCTCCCTAGTTCGATATACGACGTCGAGGCCTTGGACAACCAACAGCGACTCGCATTCCTTCTGATCAGGGTGTGGTAAAGGTATCTTGCTGGACGCATCTGGAGCCCGGCCGCTGCGCTTCATGGCCGCTGCCATCGCCGCCACTCGGACACCCTGGGATCGACGATGTCACGTAGCATCTCACCGAGCAGTGTGAAGCCTAGTGTTGTTGTCATGAGGGCAAGGCCGGTCCAGAGCACCGGCCACGGCGTGTCCCGGACGCGCTCGAAACCGTCAGCGAGAATGACCCCCCACGAAGGAGTAGGGGGCTGAACGCCGAGTCCCAGAAAGGAAAGGCCGGCCTCTACCGCGATGGCGCTTGGTATGTCCATGGCGACAAGGATTAGAAGCGGTGCGAGGATGTTCGGCATAATGTGGATGGTCGCTATGCGCCAGTCCCTCGCTCCGAGAGACCGCTCTGCTTCGACATAGGGCTTGCCCTTCTCGGCCAGGACAAGTGCGCGAGCGACACGTGCGTAGGCGGGCACAAATGAGACGACGATCACAAGCATCACATTGCGCAGCGAGGGTCCTAGGACCGCGAGCAGCGCCAGCGCGAGGATAACAGCCGGAAAAGAGAGCATCGTGTCGATCAGTACCAAAAGCACGTAGTCGACTCGGCCGCCGAGATACCCTCCCACCATACCGAGTACCAGCCCCACCAAGAGCGCACCGAGCACGGCTGGGATGGCCACGCCGAGGGCTACACGGCTACCAATGATGATGCGCGACAACAAGTCCCGCCCGAGATCATCTGTGCCAAGTGGGTGACTGGAGGAGGGGCCCTCGAGCCGGCGGGCTATATCCTGTGTCGCATCGTCGTAGGGCGCGAGCAGCGGAGCACTGATCGCGATGGCGAGCAGGACCACGACGATGAGGAGGCCGAAGAAACCGGTTGGATGAGTGGCCATGTCTCGAAACAAGCGGCGCCCTGCAAAATGGCCGATTCGTCGCCCCCCACCCTGAACGACCACGCCCATCTGCTAGGACCCCTCTGCCTCGAAGCGAATGCGAGGGTCGAGCAGACGATAGGACAGGTCTGCCACTAGGTTTGCGGCGACCACGATGACAACCACTACGAGGATCCCTCCCCGCACGATCGGGTAGTTACGCGTCGAGATCGAGTCCACGATTAGCGCGCCAAGCCCCGGCCGACTAAAGATAATCTCTACGAACACTGCGTTCGCGATGAGGGTTCCGAGGCCCACTCCTAGTACAGCGATCGTCGGAATGATCGCATTCTTGAGCGCGTACTTGTAGAAGATCTGTCTTCGAGGTAATCCGAAGGCGAAGGCAGTGCGACTGTAGTTTGCTCCGAGGATCTCAAGCATACTAGTGCGGACGAGGCGCGCAATGTAACCCATCCAAGTGACTGCAAGCGCCGTCGAAGGCAAGACTAGGTGCTTGAGATAGTCTAGCGTGTTACCAAGCTCCCCCGCACCGATCGCCGGGAGTAAGGAAAGTTCAACGGCGAAAAGCAGGAGCAGGAATACCCCGGCGACGAATGGAGGCACCGTGATCAGGGAAACAGACAGAATCGCGGTAAGCCGGTCAATCCAGCTGTTCGGACGTGTTGCGGCATAAACACCGAGTGGAACGCCGAACAGAGTGGCGAGCCCCAAACCTGAAACGGCGAGCAGTACCGTGTGAGGAAACGCTTGCTGTATCAGGCTCGTGACGGGAAGCTGGCTGACGAAGTCACGACCGAGATCTCCGGTAGCGGCACCGCGCACAAAACTCCACACCTGGACGAGCACAGGCTCATCGAGTTGCATCTCCGCGCGGACGACGCGGGAGAGTGATTCGCTGGCCCGGGGACCGAGAATGATCTTCACCGGATCGCCAGGAACGAGGTGGACTAGGAGACCGAGCAAAAACATGGTCAGCACTATGACCACGCCCGCCAGACCCAGCCGCTTGAGGATGTATTTGCCCATTGCCGTCCGGCCCGACTTGTGCAGCCTTGTAATAGCTCCGGCACGCGGGCTCAAAGTGATGACTCTCCGCTCTCCGGCTCCTGCCCTGACCAACGGTGCCCTTGATCCAGGCGGCGGAGAGCCTCGTTGCCTGCTTCTCGGAACGGAGTCGCCTCGAACGAAGCGTAGCGTTCATCGTTCAGAAACCGATGAAAGTGATCATCCAGAGCAACGTGGGTCCTGGCCGTGTCACCGGCCCGGAATGCTTCGAGGACGGGCCTGTGAGCCGGGACGTCCCAAAGTTCTGGGGTGTCGGCGGGAGGAATTGAGCTCAGCAACACGATTTCATGCATAGGTGCAAGGAGGATTTCGAGGGCTGGAGAGTGGATGGCGTGGAGGATCGCCAGGTGGAAGGCGAGATGCTCGCTGTGTGCTCGTGACCAATCGCTGCCCTCTACCGCCTCCGCGAAGGCAAGGAGGTGGCTCTCCATATAGTCCCAGTCCGGAGGCGTGCCCCGTTCGAGTGCAAGAGGGCTCAAGTGAATCTCGATGGCGGCGCGAGCCTCGGTCACGTCTCTCATGGTGAGACCCGACCGAGCGAGCAAGAGAACAAGCGCGTGGCCGAAGGCTTGATCGCTCGGATCCGTAACAAAGATCCCTTGACCGGCTCCAACCCGTACTAACCCTCGCGCACCTAGGGTACGTAAAGCATCCCGAATGACGCTGCGGCTGACGCCGAAGAGTTCGCAGAGCCTTGCCTCGGTCGGCAGCCGCTCTCCTGCCTCTGGCTGGCCCCCGAGGATGCGGCGCTGAAGCTCGCCCGCCACCCGATCACTCAACCGCCCGCCACCCAGCCGGGGGTAGCCGGCGGCCTGAGCTTTGGAAGATACTGGGCGACTCACTCCTGGCCCTCGTGGTCCACAGCTATATATTACGTATGATGGGTACCGTTAGCTAGGGCAACCCGGAGAAATGGATCGAGTGCCATATGGGGCGACGTAAGGACGACGGGAAGATAACTGGTCTTTCCGTC
>Ga0136614_10002995_pt1 | contig 10667 bp, 9 predicted proteins | sample AntDrymUQ2792106_2_FD_106643 | JGI IMG/M metagenome (GOLD analysis project Ga0136614, IMG submission 106643) | Polar desert sand microbial communities from Dry Valleys, Antarctica - metaG UQ279 (21.06) | ecosystem: Environmental > Terrestrial > Soil > Desert | place: Antarctica: Dry Valley... | reverse complement strand
GACGCTGGGGGCGTCGACCGGGAGGGGTACGCCGTTGGCGAACACCCCGTGGGTGCGCACGTACTGACCCGTCAGCATGGTGGAGCGCGCCGGCATGCACACTGTGTTCTGGTTGTACGCCCGCCGGTAGTTGATGCCCGACGCCACCAGCGCGTCGACCACCGGCGTACGGGCGATCTCGCCCCCGTTGCAGCCCAGCGCGTCGTACCGCTGCTGGTCGGTGGTGATGAAGAGGATCTTGCGGCCCATCAGCGGGCTCCGATCCGGTCGACGACGGGGGAGCAGGCGACGACAACCGTGCGCTCGAGGCCGCTCTCGCGGTGCTTGTGGGCCTCGTCGTACTCGGGTGTGGTCACCATCTCGATGAACGCCTTCCGGCTCGGATACTCGACCAGCAGTACCTGGTCCCAGTCCTCGGCGGGGTCGCCGATGAGGATCTGCCGGCCCCGGCCAGCCCACAGGACCTTTCCGCCTTGCGCCTCGATCATCTCGACCGCGGCGTTGCCGTAGCGGCCGTACGCCGCCGCGCCCGACCCGCTGCCGTCGGACGCTTTCGCCTTGAACTTGAGCAGGTTGAGCATCACTACCGGCCCCTCGTCGGGTGCCTGGGAGAGCTGCTCGAACTGCTCGCGGTTGGGCGTGATCCGGGTCATCGGGGACGTCAGGAGTCCCGCATCAGTGGCTCAAAGCGCTGGAGCAGGCCGTCGACCCCCGAGCCGTGGAGGGTCATGCCCCCGTCCACCACGAGGTTCTGGCCGGTGACGAAGCGAGCCAGGTCGGAGCACAGGAAGACCACGACGTCGGCGATGTCCTCGGGGACACCGACCCGGGCCAGCGGGGTCTTGGCTTTCATGTGCTCCGGCAACCCGTCCATGGCGAGGAGCACGTCGGTCATCCCGGTGTGGATCATGCCGGGCGATACCGCGTTCACCCGGACGGTCGGCGCGTACTCGAGCGCGGCGCTCACGCTGAGCGCCGCGACCGCGGCCTTGGCCGCCGAGTACGGCGCCTCGCCTGCCGCCGGGCGAGTCCCGCTGATCGACGCGGTGCTCACGATGCTCCCACCGCCCCCTTCGAGAAGCAGCGGTGCCGTCGCCTTGATGCCGTGGAACACGCCGGTCAGGTTGAGCCTCACGATGCGGTCCCACTCGTCGAGCGCGAACTCATGGATGCGGCTGAGGTTGCTGCCGCCGGCGTTGTTGAAGAGCGCGCTGATCCCACCGAGCTCGGTCGCGGCGTCGCTGATCGCGCCCTCGAGCGCGTCGTAGTCGGTCACGTCGACGCCATAGCCGACTCCGTCGATCTCGGCGGCCACGGCGTCGGCGGCGTCACCGTCGAGGTCGACGACGGCGACGCGTGCGCCTTCGGAGGCCATGCGCCGGCACGTCGCGCGTCCGATGCCCGAGCCTCCACCGGTCACCACCGCCCGTTGACCGTCGAGGAGCCCCACGCGCCGCATCGTACGGCGTCGGTTCCTCGGGAGCTGCCCCAGCCGCGTGCGGGCGGTCGACCATGATGGGCGCCCATGTGGAAGGCGACGATCCGGGGCATCTTCGCCCGGCGGGTGCGGCTCGCGCTCACCGCGTTGGCCGTGATGTTGGGGGTCGCCTTCATCAGCGGCACGTACGTGCTCACCGACACGCTGCGCGGCTCCTTCGGCGTCGTGTTCGACGAGACGCTCGCCGGCATCGACCTCGTCGTGCGGGCGCAGTCAGCCGATTCCGACTTCGCCTCGTTCGGCGGAGGCTTCCTCGGGACGACGCAACGCAGCCGGGTGCCCGACACCGTGATCGAGGACGTCCGGAGCGTGGACGGAGTCGATGCCGGCGCCGGTCTGGTCTTCGGGTACGCGCAGTTCGTCCGGCGGGGAGAAGGGAGCAAGGCGATCCAGAACGGGATCCTGCCCACGCTGGGGCTGTCGTGGATGTCGTTGGACGGCGGGGGGCCGTTGCAGCTAGTCGACGACGGTGCGAGCCGTCCTCCGGGCGCGGAGGGAGAGGTGGCCATGGACGCGGGGACGGCCCGCGAGCACGGCTTCGAGGTGGGCGACCGGGTGAGGGTGCTGCTTCAGGGACCGGCGGAGGACTTCGAGATCGTCGGTCTGTTCTGCTTCGGCGACACCTGCGAGCTCGGCGGGCTGACGTTCGCCGCGTTCGACCTGGCGACGGCGCAGCGGGTGTTCGCGTCTCCCGGCTCGGTGACCGCGGTCAACGTCGTCGCCGAGCCCGGGGTCAGCGACGACGAGCTGCGGGCCGAGCTCGAGTCCGACCTGGGCCCGGGGTACGACATCGCGTCGGCGGAGGAGGTGGCGGAGGAGAGCGGCGCCACCGTGCAGCGGTTCGTGGGGCTGTTCAACTATGCGTTGCTCGGCTTCGCTGCGGTCGGGCTGGTCGTCGGGGCGTTCATCATCATCAACACGTTCACGATCCTGGTCGCGCAACGAACCCGTGAGCTCGGGCTCCTGCGGGCGATGGGGGCGAGCGGCAGCCAGGTACTGGCCTCGGTCGTGGCCGAGGCGGCGCTCGTGGGCGTGCTGGCGTCGGCGGCCGGCCTCGTCGCCGGGCTGGCGATCGCGGGGGCGCTGCTCGATGTGGTCGAGCGGTTCGGGTTCGATGTCCCTGAGACCGGGACCGTCCTCCTCGGTCGGACGATCGTGGCCGCGATCGCGGTCGGCCTGTTCGTCACCGTCGGCTCCGCAATCTTTCCGGCGCTGCGGGCGGCCCGCACGCCCCCGATGGCGGCCATCCACGATGTCACCCGCACGACCGCGATCCCGTTGCGGCGTCGGGCGCTCGCCGGTGGGCTCATCATGTTCACCGCGCTGGCCACGCTCGGGTACGGGGTCGTCACCGATCCTCCCCGCGTGCTGGAGCACATGCTGTTGGTCGGGATCGGTGCCCTGGGCGTCTTCCTGGGGACGGTGATCCTGATGGCCACGTTCGCGGCGCCGTTCGCGCGCTTCATCGGCTGGCCGCTCGCGCGTGGCCTCGGTGCGCCCGGTGTCCTCGCCCGCCGCAACGCCATGCGTAACCCCCGCCGCACCGCCGCGACCGCGGCGGCGCTGGTGGTCGGGCTCAGCCTGGTGTGCCTGGTCGCGATCTTCTCGTCCTCCACGAAGGCGTCGCTGCGCGACGCCATCGACGGGGGCGTACGCGCCGACTTCGTCCTGAGCGCCGAGCAGCTGGTCCCGTTCTCACCCGACGTGGCCGAGGGGTTGCGCGACCTGCCGGCGGTCGACGCGGTGAGCGGCATCCGGCTGCAACAGATTCAGGTCGACGGCGTGACCGAGTTCGTCGTCGGGGCGGACGCCGACGCGCTGGGCGACGTCGTCGACCTCGACCTCGTCACCGGGAGCATCGACGCACTCGCCCAGGGGCGGATCCTCTTGCACGAAAGCGAGGCCGAGGACTACGGGGTGGCGGTGGGTGACTCCATCACGGTGGTCTTCCCCCAACTCGCCGCGACCCTGCAGGTCGGAGGGGTCTATCGGCAGCAGAACTTCATCGGCGGCTTTCCCGTCCCCACCTTCCTCCTCGACCGCCAGACGTTCGAGACCAGCTTCGGAGGCCCGCAGCAGGACTCGCTGGTATTCGTCAAGGCGGACGAGGGGCGCACCGGGTCGGCCCGCGAGCAGATCGAGGCGGCTCTCGGTGAGGCTTTTCCCAACATCAACGTGCAGACCCGGGCCGCGTTCGCAGCCCAGCAGGAGGACGCGGTCGACCGCTTCGTGGCCGTCCTGGTCGCGCTCCTGCTGCTCTCGGAGCTGATCGCGGTGCTCGGCATCATCAACACGCTGTTCCTCTCGGTGTACGAGCGGACCCGTGAGCTCGGTCTCTTGCGGGTGGTCGGCATGTCACGGGGCCAGGTGCGCGGGATGATCCGAGGGGAAGCCGTGATCATCGCGGTCATCGGCGGTGTCCTCGGCGTGGTCGTGGGCGTCTTCTGGGGCTGGGCGTTCACCGCCGCGCTCGAGCGCCAGGGCATCACCGAGTTCGCGGTGCCGGGCGCGCAGGTCGCGCTGTTCCTCGCGCTCTCGGTCGTCGCCGGTTTCGTCGCCGCGCTCCTCCCGGCGTGGCGCGCCGGTCGCCTCGACGTGCTCGAGGCCATCGCAACCGAGTAGCCGCGGCCGAGTAGCAGCAAGGCGCCGCGAGGCCGCTGCTACCATCGCTCTCTCCGGGCGGTTAGCTCAGGGGGAGAGCACTTCCTCGACACGGAAGGGGTCAGAGGTTCAAATCCTCTACCGCCCACACGATTCGGGACCGCGAGATCGGGAGCCGATGAGGCATGGCTGACGACGATTCTGCGAGCACGGAAGCCGACGCCTCCACGGAAGCCGACGCCTCCGAGTCGCGCGCGGGCGCGGCGGCGCACACGCGGGAGGCCACCGTCTGGCCGAAGCCGGCCGCCTCACCTGTCGGCGATCCCGTACCACGAGCCGGAGGCCCCGTGACGGTCAGCCCACGGGAATGACCTAGCCGGCGCCGTCGGCGCGCAGCTCGATCACCCGCGCTTGTGCACGCCCGAGGTGTGCGCCCGCGATCTCGAGCTGTGCGACTGCCGTCCTGAGCCCCTTGATGCTGGGCGTCGAGCACCCGTCGAACGCCCGACTCAGCTGGTCGAGGGCAGACCGGAGCTCGCGATCGAGCTCGGCGTCCGGCGCGGGGACGAGCCCCGGCGACCACGCCGCGACCCGCTCCGACGACTCCCGGCATTGCAGCACCGCCAACGCGGGTTCTTCGTCGACAACCGCCTCGAGCACGCGCTCGACGTCGCCCTCCACCTCCGCCAGCACCGGTTCCGCATTCGTCTGCCACTGCGCGATGACGTCGGCACTCGCCTCGGGTTCGGGCGCGGGCGTAGGTGCGGGTTCGGCTACGAACGGTGGGGAGCCGCTGTCACCTCGCCCGCCCACGACGCCGACGACGAGGACGGCCGCGACGGGGACGATGATCAGCGCCGGCCGGGTGACCGGTGACGTCCGCAGCCGCTCCCAGAGCCGCGCCCACCAACCCGGGGGGCTGCGGCGGGAGCTCCTGGGTGGTGGAGATCGTGGGCGGGACGTCGCGGGCACGCGAGCGCGTTCGGACGGTCTCGGTCCCCTCATCGGCCATGCCGCATGGTTCCCCACCACCGCGCCTCTCAATCGGCGATGCCGCCTAACCTGGCGCGGTGTTCGTCGACGGCTTCATCCACTCGCTCCCCGACACCGACCCACAGGAGACCCAGGAGTGGGTCGACTCACTCGATTCGGTCATCGACGGCCGGGGCAAGGTGCGAGCCCGCTACATCCTCGCCCGGCTCATGGAACGGGCCCGGGAGCAGGGCGTGGGCGTCCCGTCGATGGTGTCGACGCCCTACATCAACACCATCCCGCCCGAGCAGGAGCCCTGGTTCCCGGGCGACGAGTACCTCGAGCGCCGCATCCGGGCGTTCATCCGCTGGAACGCGGTGGTCATGGTGGCGCGCGCCAACCGTCGCTTCGACGGCCTCGGCGGCCACCTCTCCACGTACGCGTCGGCGGCCGCGCTCTACGAGGTTGGCTTCAACCACTTCTTCCGGGGCAAGGACGACGGCGGCTTCGGTGACCAGATCTTCGTGCAGGGTCATGCCACCCCCGGGATCTACGCCCGGGCTTTCCTCGAGGGTCGGCTGACCGAGGCCGACCTCGACAACTTCCGGCGCGAGGTCGAGGGCGGCCTGCCGTCGTACCCGCATCCGCGGCGTCTCCCCGACTTCTGGGAGTTCCCGACGGTGTCGATGGGTCTGAGCCCGCTCAACGCGGTAGCGCAGGCCCGGTTCAACCGCTACTTGCTGCACCACGAGCTCGCCGACACCTCGCATGCGACGGTCTGGTCGTTCCTCGGCGACGGCGAGATGGACGAGCCCGAGTCGATGGCGGGCCTCTCGATCGCGGCGCGCGAGCAGCTCGACAACCTCGTCTTCGTCATCAACTGCAACCTCCAACGCCTCGACGGGCCGGTGCGGGGCAACCACAAGGTCATCCAGGAGTTCGAGTCGATCTTCCGGGGCGCGGGCTGGAACGTCATCAAGGTCATCTGGGGCCGGGAGTGGGACGAGCTCCTGATGCGCGACGTCGACGGCGTGCTGCTCAACAAGATGAACACGACCGTCGACGGCGAGTTCCAGAAGTACGCGGTCGAGAGCGGCGCCTACATCCGCGAGCACTTCTTCGGTCCCGACCCGCGCCTGCGGAAGATGGTCGAGCACCTGTCCGACGACGATTTGCGCAAGCTCAACCGCGGCGGGCACGACTACCGGAAGATGTACTCGGCCTACAAGTCCGCGGTCGAGCACGAGGGCAGCCCCACGGTCATCCTGGCCAAGACGATCAAGGGGTGGACGCTCGGCCCCGACTTCGAGGCCCGTAACGCCACCCACCAGATCAAGAAGATGACCGAGGTGGAGCTCAAGACCTTCCGCGACCGGCTCTACCTCGACATCCCCGACGCGGTGCTCGAGGGTGACGCGCTTCCGCCGTACTACCACCCGGGTATCGACTCGCCCGAGTACGAGTACATGATGTCGAGGCGCCAGGCGCTCGACGGGTCGGTGCCGAAACGAGTCGTGCGCGCCCAGCCGCTGGCGACGCCGCCGGCCGATCTCTTCGCCGACTTCATGGCGGGCACGGGCGACAAGGTGCAGGCGTCGACGACGACCGCGTTTGCCCGGCTCATCCGCAAGCTGCTCGGTGATCCCGAGCTCGGACCGCGGGTGGTGCCGATCATCCCCGACGAGGCCCGCACCTTCGGGCTCGACGCGCTGTTCCGCGACGTGAAGATCTATTCGCCGATCGGTCAGACCTACGAGCCCGTCGACGCCGGCCTGCTCCTGAGCTACCGGGAGGCGAGAGACGGACGCATCCTGGAGGAGGGCATCACCGAGGCGGGGTCGATGGCGTCGACGACCGCGGTGGGCACGTCGTACGCGACGTGGGGTCAGCCGATGATCCCGTTCTTCATCTTCTACTCGATGTTCGGCTTCCAGCGGATCGGTGACCTCATCTGGAGCTTCGGCGACCAGCGCGGCCGCGGCTTCCTGCTCGGGGGGACCGCGGGGCGCACGACCCTGACGGGGGAGGGCCTTCAGCACTGCGACGGGCACAGCCACGTGCTCGCGTCGACGGTGCCGAACTGCCGCGCCTACGACCCCGCGTTCGCGTACGAGATGGCGGTGCTGGTGCGCGACGGCATCCAGCGCATGTACGGGCCCGAGCCCGAGGACTGCTTCTACTACCTGACGCTGTACAACGAGAACTACCCGCAGCCGGCGCTCCTCGAGGGCGTGGAGGACGGCATCGTGGCCGGGCTGTACTCGTACCGACCGGCGCCCGAGGAGCGCAGCCATCGGGCCCAGATCCTCGGGAGCGGCACCGCCATGCTCGCGGCGTTGGAGGCGCAGCGTCTGCTGGCTGAGGATCACGACGTCGCCGCCGACGTGTGGAGCGCGACGAGCTACAAGTTGCTCCGGGAGGAGGCCTTGACGACCGAGCGTTGGAACCGGTTGCACCCGACCGAGCAGGACCGAGTGCCGTACGTGGTCGAGCAGCTCGGCGCCAGCGAGGGGCCGATCGTCGCGGTCACCGACTTCATGAAAGCGGTGCCCGACCAGATCGCCCGGTTCCTGCCCCGGCCGTTCGTGGCGCTCGGCACCGACGGCTACGGCTACTCCGACACCCGGGAGGCGTTGCGCCGCCACTTCGAGGTGGACGCGGCGCACATCGTGGTCGCTGTCCTCGACTCGCTGGCGCTGCAGGGCGACGTCAAGGGGGAAGTGGTCGCCGACGCCATCCGCCGCTACGACATCGACCCCGACTCGATCGACCCCCGCCTGGCCTGAGGCCGATTCCGTTCTGGCGCGGGAAACGCGCTGGTTTCCGGCGCGTTTTGCGCGCCAGTTCAGTCCCTAGGAGGCGTTGCGGCGCTCGTCGATCTTGAGCGGGTCTTCCTCGTCCCACTCGTCGTCGTGCTCGTCGTCGTCCTCGTCCCAGTCGTCCTTGTCGGCGGCGGGCGTGGCGTCGTCGTCGAGGTCGGCGAGCGTGCCGGAGCCCTCGGAGAAGAGACCGTCGTCGAAGCCTTCTTTGAGCTCCCGCGCCTCGCGGAACCGCCGAGCTCGTCCTTTTCGGGCCACGTCGTCACCTACCTCGTCGCGATGCCCTCGTCCCTGTGCCTGACCGCCCCGGCCGGGCTCGGGTCGAGCCTCCATGATGCCGCAGCCGGGACCCCTTGTGTGCGCAATCGCCGGTTCAGCCGCCGAACGGCTTCCCATAGCGATCGAGGTGGGTCACCTCGTCCACGGGGCGGCGGATCGTCGGCCCGTACCGCCCCTGCGGCCACCCCAGTGGAACCGCGGCGATGGGGCTGACATTCCAGGGCAGGCCGAGCGTCCGCCGGGCCATCCAGCTCGACCACACCGGCAGCGTGGTGAGGGCCGCCCCGAGGCCGAGGGCCCGCGCGGCCAGGAGCAGGTTCTGGACCGCGGGAAAGATCGAGCCGTAGTACGAGGTGACCACGACGGGCGGGAACCAGGCGCGCGGGCCGCGGAGACAGGCGACGACGACGACCGGCGTCTCCTCGAAGTGGTCCGCGAGCCATTGACCGGCGGCCAGCCCCCGGAGGCCCTTCTCGTCGTTGCGGACCTGGGTGCGGTAGATGCGTCGCATGACCGACCACGCCTGCCGGTTGAGCCGCGCGAGCTGGTGCTTCACGTCGGGGTCGCGCACGACGACGAACTCCCAGTTCTGGAGGTTGCCGCCGGTGGGCGCCTTGATGGCGAGCTCGAGGCAGGCGCGGACCGTCTCGTCGTCGACCGGGTCGGAACGCAGGCGCCGGATCGACCGCTGTGTCTCCATCGCGTCGGATAACGGCATGGCCAGGCCGGCCTTCACCTCGGCGAAGCTGGGCATCGTCCCTCCCTTACAGCCCGGCCTTACAGGGAGGCGAGGCTACAAGCCGGAGGTATCCTCGGCCGCTTCCGGGCGCTTAGCTCAGCGGGAGAGCGCTGCCTTCACACGGCAGAGGTCACTGGTTCGAAACCAGTAGCGCCCACCACTACGAGTGCAGGTCAGCGCGGTTGCTTACTGGCGCGAGCGATGTTTCGTCAACCTCTGCACCACACCTGCACCACGCGCGGTCGCGTTCCGGTCGCGATTCGCGTCGCGGGCCATGACGTCGAGCGCGTCGTCGACACGCTCGGCCGCACCCGGCAGGAGGTGCCCGTACCGGTCGAGGACGGTCACCACGCTCGTGTGACCCGCGCGTGCCGCAATCTCCGTCGAGGAAGCTCCAGCCGCGATCCAGAACGCCACCGCCGTGTGCCGCAGGTCGTGAAGTCGCAGCGGCGCCAGCCCGGCCGCTTCGACGGCGGGCGTCCAGAACCGCCGCCGGAACAGTGAGGCTCGCACCGGGCCGCTCTGTGGCGCGGGGAACACGAGCCCGCCTTCCGCGACGCCTTCGAGGTGCGCGCCGAGCTCCTCGGCCACGAAGCGGGGAAGGGGTACCGCGCGACGTCCGGCCCGCGTCTTTGGCGGCCCGAAGTGGTGGCGCCCCTGGACCTCTACGACGGTTTCGGTGACCTCCACGCGGGCGTGCAGCACGTCCACCCGCTCGCGGCGCAGCGCGAACAGCTCGCCGGCCCGCAGGCCGCCATACGCCCCCAGGAGCACGAGGCGCCGATACCGGGCGTCGATCACGTCGGCGAGCCGCGCCGCCTCCCCGGGGTCGAGGAACCGCATCTCCTGGCGCTCGACGCGGGGGAGTGGCTGACGCTCGCACGGCGACACCGCGAGGAGCCCGGCGTCGACGGCTGCGCCCATGATCTTCGAGAGCACCTGGTAGGCCTTGTGGACGGTCGCGGGCGCGAGGCCCTGGGCCGAGAGTCCCGCCAGCCACTCCCGCACCGCGAGGTGGTCGATGGTCGCGAGCGGAGCCCGAGCGAAGGCCGGCTCGATGTGGTTCCGGTAGTACGACTCGTCTCGTGCCCGCGTGGACGGCCGCAGGTTGTTCGTCGTCGCCCACCACCGGGTGGCCCACTCGTCGAATCGGACTCGGCCGCCGCTCGGGTCGACGTAGGTGCCACGCCCCAGGTCGGTTTCGACTGTCGCCAAGTACGCCCGAGCATCGCTCTTCGTGTCAAAGCTCTTGGTCCGTGAACGGCCCGCCGTCGAGCGCCAGCGTGCCTCCCAGCGGCTCGAGCGGGGTGCCTTGCGGACTGAGCCCATCTACTTCCCCTTCTTCTTGCGAGTCTTCGGAGATGTCCCCCGCGGGGGACGTTTCGCCACTCGGCGCTTCGTGGGTTTCGGCGGCGTGATACCGCCCGCTTGGCGGCGCTGAGTGGAGCCGAGCAGATTGAGAGGTGGCCGACGGCACCGAGCGACCCATTTCGCGGCAGTGCTGTACGGCACGTCGAACTCGTCTGCTACCGCCTGGGTTGGCTTACCGGCACCGCGCCACGCACGCCGGTAGGTGTCGACCACCTTCTTGAAGTGCTTGCGGTCGTAGCGCCACCCCGAGAAGTCGAGTTCTCTGGCGGTCCGGGTCGCCGCATCCCTGACCTTCTCGTCCTTCGCTTTCTGGGATGCCCAACCCGTAAGGGAGCGCAGCATCACCAACGCGTCGCGTGTTAGGGACGCCACTGGAAGTGACCGCCAG
>Ga0136614_10002993_pt1 | contig 10670 bp, 6 predicted proteins | sample AntDrymUQ2792106_2_FD_106643 | JGI IMG/M metagenome (GOLD analysis project Ga0136614, IMG submission 106643) | Polar desert sand microbial communities from Dry Valleys, Antarctica - metaG UQ279 (21.06) | ecosystem: Environmental > Terrestrial > Soil > Desert | place: Antarctica: Dry Valley... | reverse complement strand
TCGCGGAGGTGTTCGCCGGCTGGGTCCGTCGCTACAAGATCGACGGGTTCCGCATCGACACGGCACGCCACGTCGAGCGCACGTTCTTTCCATTCTGGGTCCCGGCGATCCTCGCGGCCGCACGCGAGGCGGGTGTCCCGGACTTTCAGGTGTTCGGTGAGGCGTTCATCACGAACGCTATCGAGCTGTCGGAGTACGTGCGCGACCGCGGGCTGCCGAACGTTCTCGACTTTCCGCTGCAGGACGCGCTCGCGCGTTTTGCCGGCGGCAGCGCAGGCGCAACGGGCATCGTTGCGCGGCTCAACGACGACGACTACTTCCTCGCCCCGTCCGGAATCGCACACGTTCCGCCGACGTTCCTCGGCAATCACGACATCGGACGCGCCGCGCTCCAGGTGCGTGACAAGGGCGCCGGCGCGGGCGGGCCGCTGCTCGCTCGAACGCTGCTCGCGTACGATCTTCTGTACCTGCTGCGCGGGGCGCCCGTCGTCTACTACGGCGACGAGTTCGGGATCGTCGGGCGCGGCGGGGACAAGGAAGCGCGCCACGACCTCTTTCCGACGCAGGTCGCGGACTGGCGCAACGAGGAGCGGATCGGCAGCGGCCCGATCGGCGCAGGCTCCTCCTTCGACCAGGCGGCCCATCCGATTGCCGAGCGTTTGCGCACGCTGGGCGAGCTGCGCGCGTCGCACCCGGTGCTGTCGACCGGCGCGACGGTCGTGCGCCGCTCGACCAGGAACGCGCTCGCGGTCAGCCGGATCGATGCCGCCGGCCGGCGCGAGTACCTGGCGCTGTTCAACGCGGGTGCCGCGCCCGCGCGCCTGACGTTCTCGACGGCGACGCCCCACGCCGAGTGGAAGCGGCTGCTCGGGACGACGACCCCGGCTGCCAGCACCCGGTCGGGCTCGTTGACGCTCACGATTCCGGCCTACTCGAGCGCGCTCCTCGAGGCGTCAATGCGGATTCCGGCGGCGCGACCGTCCAAGCCGGTGCTCGCCGTCGCACGCGACTCGCTCAGCGACCTCGTCCGCGTCTCCGCGACCGCCGGCGGGAGGCCGGTCAGCGTCGCCTTCGCGGTTCGCCGCGGCAACTCCGGGCGGTGGACGCGGATCGCCGCCGACGACTCGCCGCCGTACCGCACGTTTCTCGACCCCGTCAAGTTCAACCGCCGCGAGCGCGTCCACCTCGTCGCGATCGCGCGCGGCCTCGACAGCCGCACGGCCGTCTCCGCCGTCCGCACCTTCGTCCCCCGTCGCTGAAAGGACCGCTCATGCCCGCGCGTCGTCTGCTTCCGCTTCTCGTGCTCGTCCTCCTCTCGCTCGCCCAGACGGCGGGCGCCTCCCATACGCCCGCACCGTCGTCGGTGACGATCGCCGGCTCACTCCAGAGCGAACTGGGCTGCGGAGGTGACTGGGACCCCGGCTGCGCCGCCACCGGTCTGAGCTTCGACGCGAGCGACGGCGTCTGGCAGGGTGCGTTCGACGTCCCTGCCGGCTCGTGGGAGTACAAGGCTCCGCTGAACGGCTCGTGGCACGAGAACTACGGCGCGGGAGGGGTCGCAGGCGGGCCGAACATCGGGCTGACGCTGCCCGATCCGGCGCGGGTGAAGTTCTACTACGACCACGCCTCGCACTGGATCACCTCGAACCGGAATGCGGTGATCGCCACGGTGCCGGGGAGCTTCCAGGCCGAGCTCGGCTGCGCTGGGGATTGGCAGCCCGACTGTCTGCGCTCGTGGTTGCAGGACGTCGACGGCGACGGCATCTACGCGTTCACGACCGACGCGCTTCCGCCGGGCTCGTACGAGGCAAAGGCCGCGATCAACGAAAGCTGGGACGAGAACTACGGAGCCGGCGGTGCGCCGAACGGCGCGAACATCGGCTTCACCGTGGGCGCGTCTTCGACCGTGACCTTCCGTTACGACTCGGCCTCGCACGTTCTTTCGATCACGTCAACCTCCCGTGCGCCCTCGCACGACGGGGACGTCTGGTTCGACGGGCTCGCGCACGACAGCCGCGACACCCTCTACCGAGTGCCGGTCGGCGCGGTCACGCAGGGCACCAACGTCCTCGTGCGGTTCCGGACCTTCCACGACGACGTCACCGGCGTGACGCTCCGCACCTGGCAGGACGGCGAGCGCCTCCAAGCCATGCAGCGTGTGGCGACGGACGTTCCCTGTGGGCTCGAGTTCGGCTGCGACTACTGGCAGGCGTCAGTGGAGACCGCGCGCACCGGAACGCTCTTCTACCGCTTCATCGTTCGCGACGGCTCGCGCACGGTCTACTACGACGACAACAGCGAGGTGCGCGACGGCGGCTGGGGTCGCGCGACGGACAGTTCGCCCGACTGGGGCTGGGTGCTCACGATCTCCGACCCCGGCTTTGGCCCGCCCGTCGGCTGGATGAAGAACGGCGTCGTCTACCAGATCTTCCCGGATCGGTTCCGCAACGGGAACCCGTCGAATGACCCGGTGAAGGGCCAGCCGACGGAGGCGCGCTTCGGCGACGACCCGCGCTACGCGTTCCCGAACGGCACCGCAGAGGAGCGCGCCCGTGACCGCGTGCTCCGGCTGCCCTGGGGCGCGCTCCCCGAGGGCTTCTGCCGCAACTACTCCTCGACCGACTGCCCGAAGCGCTGGCAGACGGGCGCCGGGCGCGAGGGACCATTCGGTCGCGACTACTACGGCGGCGACCTCGCCGGCGTGATCCAGAAGCTCCCGTACCTGAAGGAGCTCGGGGTGACCGTGCTCTTCTTCAACCCGATCTTTGCGGCGGCCTCAAACCACCGCTACGACACGCGGGACTACCGGGTGATCGATCCCTACCTGGGCGACCGCAAGGACTGGGACAAACTCGTCCGTGACGCGAAGGCGCTCGGGATCCGTGTGATTCTCGACGGCGTCTTCAACCACACCTCGTCGGACAGCCCGCTGTTCGACCGGTACCACAACTTCGCGTCGGTCGGCGCGTGCGAGAGCATCTCCTCGCAGTATCGGCCGTGGTACCGCTTCCGTCCCCCCGTCGGACTCGAGCCGGCGCCGTGCGCAGGCGGGCAGTACTACCACTCGTGGGCGGGCTTCGACTCGCTGCCGCAGCTCGCGGAGAACGACGCGGTCAAGGACTACGTCTACGACGTCGCGCCCGATTGGCTCGATGCGGGCGCCGAGGGGTGGCGGCTCGACGTCATGCAGGACAAGAGCCAGGACTTCTGGCGCACGTTCCGCACGCGCGTCTACCAGGCGAAGCCGGACACGATCATCATCGGCGAGCTCTGGAAGAAGTTCGACGTGCTGCCGTACATCCACGGCGACACCGCGGACACCGCGATGAACTACCGCCTGCGCGACGCGACGATCGGTCTGTTCGCGCCGCAGTCGTTCGATGCGAAGGGCTTCCCCGGCAGCGGCTCGCCGATCTCGCCGTCGGCGTTCCGCAACCGGCTGGAGTCGGTGCGGGAGGACTACCCCGACCGGACCTACTTCTCGCTGATGAACCTGCTCGACTCGCACGACACCGAGCGGCTGCTCTGGACGCTCACGCCCGGTGCGGAGAACCCCACCGAGCGCGAGCTGAACGCGGCGAACCTCGCCGAGGGCAAGAGCCGTCAGCGCCTCGCAGCACTCGTGCAGCTGACCGTGCCGGGCGCCCCGACGATCTACTACGGCGACGAGATAGGGCTCACCGGCGACGACGACCCAGACGACCGCCGGACGTATCCCTGGGCGGACGACACGACCGCACGCGGCGGCGACACGCGCCGGCCGGACACAACGATGTTCGCGTACTACAAGCAGCTCACATCGCTTCGCGCGGCCCATCCGGCGCTCCGCAACGGCGAGCTCCGGTTCCTCCTCGCCGACGACGCAGCCGGCACCGTGGCCTACGGGCGCAAAGCCGGCAACGACGCGGTTGTCGTCGCGCTCAACTCGAGCAGGCAGGAGCGGACGCTCACCATCCCCGTCGCCGGCTATCTGCCGGACGGGACCAGGCTCGGCGACCACACGGTCTCCGGCGGCTCGCTCGTCGTGACACTCGGCCCGCTCGCTGGTTCGGCGCTCGCTGTGAGCGACGCCGACCTGACCCCGCCCGGAACGCCGACCGGGCTCCGCGCGAGCGCGACCGGGCTCTCGATCGCGCTCTCGTGGGACGCGGTCGCGAGCGCGGCCGGCTACGCCGTCTACCGCAGCCCCGTCACGCGCGGGGGCTACGAGCGGATCGGCAGCGCGACGGGGACGACGTACACCGACACGGACGCCGCGCTCCGCAGCGGGCAGGCGTACCACTACGTCGTCCGCGCGCTCGACGGCCCGGGCAACGAGAGTGCCGACTCGAACGAAGCGCGCGTGGTGCCGAGCTACTCGATCGGCTGGGCGAACCTCCAACACCCGGAGACGCTCGACTACACGGTCAGCGCGTCGTCGACGACCGACCCGGTCTACGGGCAGGTGTGGATCGACGGCGTGACGAGCCGGCCCGGGCCGACCCCGGGGCTTCGCGCAGAGCTCGGCTACGGAGCGCAGGGCAGCAACCCCGCGGGTTGGGCGACGTGGGTGCCGATGTCCTTCAACGTCGACGTGGGGAACAACGACGAGTACCAGGGTGTGCTCCAGCCCACGGTGCCCGGGACGTACTCGTACTTCACCCGCTACAGCACGGACGGTGGCGAAAGCTGGACGTACGGCTCGCTCGACGGTCCGAACACGAACCGGCCGGGCACGATGACGGTGCGTCCGCCGGCCGACACGACCGCGCCCCCGGCGCCGACCAACCTGCGCGCGAACGGCGCGGGCCCGACGACGGTGTCGCTCGCATGGGATCCGGTCCCCGCCGTCGACCTGTTCCGCTACGACGTCTACCGGGGCATCAGCGCGGGCGGCCCATACGACCTCGCCGGTTCGACCCAGCCTGACACGACCTCGTTCTCCGACGCGGGTCGGGTGACGGGGACGCGCTACTACTACGTCGTCCGCGCGGTTGACGCGTCGGCCAACGTGTCCCAGCCGAGCAACGAGGCGAGTGCGGTCCCGCTCAACCGCGAGATCCAGGTCACGTTCGTCGTCACGCCGCCATCGTCGACGCCGGCCGGCGCGACGGTGTCGATCGCCGGCAACCAGCCCCAGATCTGCAACTGGTGCAGCCCGCACCCGGTCACGCTCACCAAGGGCGGCGACGGCAAGTGGCGGATCACACTCGCCTTCACGGAAGGAACATCGCTCGAGTACAAGTACACGCTTGGCGACTGGACTTGGGTCGAGAAGGACGCGGCGTGTGGGGAGATCGGCAACCGCTCCACGCAGGTGGCAGGCGGCGCCGACACGGCGCAGTCCGTCGAGGACACCGTTCTGAACTGGCGGAACACGCCGCCCTGCGGCGACTGACCACCGGTGCCTACGTAGCGGCGGCGCACATCGCCGCCGCTACGTTGACCGCATGCCGACGCTCGCGCTGCCCGAGCCGTACGACTTCGCCCGCTCTACCGAGCGCTACCGTGCGTTCGGGCCCGACCTCGCGAACCTCTGGCACGAGGGCGGAGTGCACCGGGTGTTCGGCGGGCGCGAGGTTCGCATCGAGGCCGCCGACGGAGGCGTGGACGTCGAGCCGTTCGAGCCGCGAGCGCTGCACTACCTCGGCGGGCCGTTCGACCTCGATGCCTTCTACACGTTCGCCGAAAGCGATCGCGTGCTGGCGCGCATCGTGCACCAGCTGCGCGGGCTGTGGCCGCCGCTGAACCCGGATCCCTACGAGACGCTCGTCACCTCGATCACCGCGCAGCAGGTCTCGCTCCGCTCCGCGTTCGCAGTGCGCAACCGGTTGATCGAGCGCTTCGGCGTGCGCGCCGAGCATGCGTGGGCCTTTCCCACTGAGGAGCGGATGGCGAGCGCGAAGGCAGAGGAGCTGGCAGAGGTCGGCTTCTCGCGGCGCAAGGCGGAGTACGTCGTCGGCGTCGCGCGCGCAGCGATCGGCTGGGACGAAGTCGCAGCGCTGCCCGACGAGGAGGTCAAGGCGCGCCTCGTCGCGCTGCGAGGGCTCGGCGAGTGGACCGCCGACTGGTTCATGGCGCGCCACCTCGCCAGGCCGCGCGCGTGGCCGGCCGGAGACCTCGGGCTCGTCAAGGCGCTCGCGGAGTACTACTTCGACGGCGTGCGACCGTCGATTGCCGAGACGCGTGCGTTCGGCAAGCGCTTCGCACCGTTCGAGAACCTGAGCGCCCACTACCTGCTCGCCAGCCTCTACGCAGTCCCCTAGGCTCCGCCAAGTGGAGATCCGTGACGGCACTGCGTACCTCGGCAAGCTCGACGACGCCTCGCCGGACGCGCTGCGCGAAGTCGCACGGACGCTGCGCGAGCAAGGTGTCACGAAGCTCGCGGTGGAGGTCGACGAAGGCGACGAGCAGACGCTCGAGCGACTTGGCTTCGTGCCCGTCGCGCACATCCTCTCGGTCGCGCTGGACGTCCTCGAGCGCGACCTCGAGCGAAAGCCGCGCGGCGAGTCGTTCGGCTCGGTGCACGTGCAGACCGACGACCTCCCAACGGTTGAGCGAATCGTCAGGCGCTTCGTCCCAACACTCCCCGGTAAGTCCAAAGGAACCGTGATCATGCCGCCGCGGAACGGTTGGACCTCGGTGTACGACGAGCTCTGCGACCGCGACCCGTCGATGCTGCCGCGACTCGCCCGCGAGCTTTCCGATGCGGTCGGTGTCGTGGCGATCTCGCTCGCCGCAGAGGAGGGTGCCGTCGCCCGCTATCGGATCTACGACCGCGGACGCATGCTCGACGAGTACCTGTCGGTGCGCGAGTACTACGGACCGCTTCCGCCCGGCGAAGTCGTCTCGCTCGCGGCGAACCCGACGCTCGTCGAACGCCTCACCGGCGCAGACCGGCGCGCGGTCCGCGAGGCGGCCGTGCACGCTGACTCCCCGGACGAGCTGCCTCCGCCGGGCGAGACGATCGCGAACCTCTCTGCTGCGATGGGCATCGACGGCGGCGAGCACGGCTACGCACGCTCGCGCGAGTTCGCCGACGCGATCCTGATCGACCGCTAGCGGACGCTGACCGAGGCCAGGCGCTCGGCGGCCTCGAGAAACGCGCCGCAGAGCTGCGCGCCGAGCCCGTTCCACGAGCCGATCCGGTCACGCGTCTCTGCGGCGACGCACTCGACGTCGACGCCTTCGTTGAAGCCGTCGGTCGAGAGCCACGAGCCGATTTGCGACTCGGTCACCTCGGGGTGGAACTGCACACCCCAGACGCTCTCGCCGAGCCGGAACGCTTGCGTGCACAGCGCGCTCCGGGCGAGCTCGACGCCGCCGGCCGGGACGCCGTAGGTGTAGTAGTGCCACTGGAAGGCGTCGAAGCGCTCGGGGAGCGCGCCGAAGACGGCGTCCTCGCGCGCGGCCTCCGTCAGCTCGACCTCGTACCAGCCGATCTCTGGTTCGGCGGCGCGCCGCACGGGTGCGTGCGCTGCCTTCGCCAGCAACTGCGCGCCCAGGCACACGCCGAACGTCGGCACGTGGAGATCGAGCAGCCGCTGGAGGAAAAAGTTCTCGTCGCGGAGCCACGGGTGACTCTCCTGCTCGTCGGCGTGCATCGCGCCGCCGAACACGAAGACCGCTTCGTACGCGTCGACGGGTCGCGGCGGCGGCGTGCGCCATGCCAGGGACCACTCGTCGTGCGCGTGCCCGGCATCCTCGACGACGGCCGAGAACAGCTCTGCACGCGCGTCGGTGCCGTGGACCACCGATAGGACCTTCACGCGCTCACCGTCGCCGGCGTGGTCACCGGCACGCCTTCCGCCTCGAGCAGCTTGCGCAGCGCCTGCGCGTTCGCCGCGCCCTGCGGGATCATCCGACCCTCGGGCCCTTCGTTCCACTTGTTCGTGTTCATGAGCGCGTACGCCTGCTCGGCTTCCCCGGCGAGCTCGCGCAGCGGCTCCACCCACTCGCGGAGCTCGTCGTTCGCGTAGAGGTGGTCGAAGCGTTCCTGGGCACCGCCGCCGCGCTTGTTCCAGGTCCCCGCGTTCCGGCCGTGAAACCGCACGTACAGCGTGGGGGACGTGAGTGCGAAGACGGTTTGGGCGACATTCTTGGCGCCCTCGATCCGCGGCGAGTCGACGATCACGTGCGTCGCTCCGAGCCGTTCCAGGAACTTGAGCGTTTCGTCGCGATGCTCGTCCTCGAGCCAGCTAGCGTGCCGGAACTCGACCATCAGCTCGTCGCCGGCGAGTTGTTCTTTCGCCCACTCGATGTACTCGAAGGAGCTCGGTTTCGGGACGATGTAGGGCGGGAGCTGGAACAGGATCCCGCCGAGCTTGCCCGCCGCGCGCAGAGGCTCGAGCGCCTCGCGGAACCGAAGGAAGACCTCCGCGCGGAACTCGCGCGGCGGCCTGTCGACGCGGCCGCGCTCGTCGAGTGGCGCCGCGTCGCGCAGATCCGGCGGCAGCTGCTCGACCTTGACGGGGTGCCGCGTCATCACCCCGAACGCCTTCACGTGCATCACGAAGCCGTCCGGCGTGCGCTCGGCCCAGCGCGACACCATCGCCTCGTCCGGCAGCCGGTAGTAGGTCGAGTCGACCTCGACCGTGTCGAAGCGCTCGGCGTAGTAGGGGAGGCGATCGCCGGGCTTGAGCCCCGGCGGGTACCAGTGCTTCGCGAGCGACTCGTCGGCCCAGCTGCAGGTACCGACGCGGATCGGAGCGCTCATGACCCCGATCCTAGAGAAGGCGGAGGGGCCCCCGCGGGGCCCCTCCGAACTGCGCAGTGCTACTTGACGCGAACCCGGATCGAGCGCGTGGCGAGAAAGAACTGCAGCGTCTCGCTCACGCAACTGACGCCCGGAAACGGCGACGGGGTGGAACAGTTGATCGTCCGCGCCGCGATGTTCGCGGTCGCGGTGATCGTCACCCTCGAGCGGACTGCACGCTTGACGACGAGGCGGAACGCGCCTCCCGCATTCGTGCGGACCGTGTAGTTCTTGTTCCCCACCCGCACGCGGATCGGCTGGCGGTTCACGCCGGTCGTCGCTTCGAGCACGCTGCCCGTGACCGTGACGCGACCCTTCTTCGAGGTCGCCTTGAGAGTCACGCGCGCCGGAAGCGCCACGCGACCTTGCGCAGCCACGGTGCCGGCGGCGTTCGGCGGACCCGGGGCCGTCGCCGGCCACGGCGTCGCGAGCATGTGCCAGCGGAACGTACCGCTGTTGATCGGCGTCGTGAAGACCCCCTGCGAGAAGTTGAGCTGCGCGAGGATCAGCTTGGCGCCGAAGGTCGCGCCGCCTGCGCTCGCCGGGATGTTCGGCGAGGGGAGGCAGACGGTCAGCTTGTACGCTCCGATCGCGGTCTCGTTCCCGATCGTCTGATCGACGTAGACGGGCACGGTCAGCGTCTGGCCCGCCGCCTGCAACGTCAACAGCCAGACGGCCCCGTGCATGCCGGGCGCGCACTGGTTGGACGTGTAGGCCGCCGGGTTGGCGGCCGTGATCGTCCCGGTCAGCGGCAGCACCGCACCGGCGATCGGCTCACGCACCTGGACCTGAGCTTCCACGGTCCCGATCTGTGTCCCGGCCGCCTGGGCGAGGACCGCCGTGTAACCCGCCGGCGCGTAGATTACGGCCCGAAACAGCGGGTCGTCGTCACGCGGGACGGCGACGCGGATCGACGTCGCGCCGTTCGAGTTGAGCGTCGGCGGCGCATGCCGGATCGCGATCGTCGGTGTGAACGCTGCCAGCGCGCTGCCGGCCAGCATGAGGCCCATGACCCCTGCGCAGGCGAACAGCAGCATACGAACTCTCGTTGTCATTCCCACTCCTTATTTTCTCTTCCAGCCCCTCGGAAAGCTGCGACTGATTGTCGTAGACGTTCCTGATACCCAGAAGTTGCCCGGGAATCACGCGGCGTCAGCCGGCCGCGGCGACGACCCCGCCGAACTGGCGCCAGTAACCGTTGCGATAGCGCAGGAAGCGGACGTTCGAGATCGGAAAGTAATCATTTGGTGAGGTCTTGATCCTGATCCCCTTGACCATGAAGGGGACCTGGTGGTCGAGGTGGGTTGCCGCGCGGAGGAGGCTCTCCCGGGTGGGGTTCCGGCCGGCCGCCTTCAGGGTCTGCACCATCGTGTAGGCGACCGCCATCCCGTAGAGGTGGACGACCTCGTCCACGTTACGACCGGGCGCGTGTCGGCGCATGATCGTCTTGTAGAGCTTGATCGCCGGGTCCTTCGCGTTCGCGGGGTTCGACGAGTCCTTCATCCATTGAACGGTGACCGCGTTGTCGCCCGCCTTGTTCCCGGTCGTGGCCTGGACGATCTTCATCACCGACGGATCGACGGACACCGAGGTGACGTACGTCATCGGCTTCCAGCCGAACCGGTTCGCCGCGACGAAGCCGCCGATCGTCTGCTTCGGCAGCGTGAAGAGCATGAGCACGTTCGCGCCCGAGCGCCGGAGCTGGGAGATCTGGGACGAGAGGTCGGTGTCTGTCACCTCGTATGTCTGCTGTCCGACGATCTTGGCCCTCGTTCCGATGCCGGCCTTCAGGCCCGCGAGCAGCTCGCGGCCATAGTCGCTCGCCTCCGAGAGAACGGCGACCTTTGCGTTCTTCCTCGTCGCGGTGAGGTGCTTGCCGTAGAGCCGCCCTTCGGCGAAGAAGCTCGGGAGGTAGCCCATCGACCACTTGTACTTC
>Ga0136614_10002991_pt1 | contig 10672 bp, 11 predicted proteins | sample AntDrymUQ2792106_2_FD_106643 | JGI IMG/M metagenome (GOLD analysis project Ga0136614, IMG submission 106643) | Polar desert sand microbial communities from Dry Valleys, Antarctica - metaG UQ279 (21.06) | ecosystem: Environmental > Terrestrial > Soil > Desert | place: Antarctica: Dry Valley... | reverse complement strand
TGGCCGGCCCGCTCGCCGACGCGCTCTTGCTCGCATGCTGGCTGCGCTCACGTCTGGGCCGGCAGATCGAGCTCGTCCACGAGGACCGCGAGGAGCTCGAGCTCGTGGCCGTCGACGGCGAGCCGGCCCGCGTCCCGAACGAGGAGCCGCGGAAGGCGAGCGACCTGCTTTCCGAGGAGCTCGACAACTTCGGCCGCGATCCGGTCTACGAGGAGGCCGTGCGAAGCGAGGGCCGGCGTTCCGGCCTCAGCTGAAGAACGTGTCCTCGTGCCGGTAGGGCGGGGCGCAGCAGCAGAGGAAGCGAAGTGGCCCGTCTCCTTCGGCGCGAATCTGATGCCAGGCACCCGGCGGGATCAGGACCGCGTCGCCGGGACCGACCGGGGCGCGATCCCCGTCGACCTCCATCTCTCCGCCGCCCTCGAGCACGAAGTAGATCTCCTCGGTCTCGGCGTGGTAGTGGCGCTGGGTCTCTTGCTCCGGGGAGAGCGATGCCTCGGCGAGGCTCTGGTACTCGGCCGTCGCCGATGCGGGCCCGTGGAGCTCGCGGATCGTGCTGCCATCTGCAGTTGTGAACGAGCGAACCTGCGAGAGCGACCTCATCTTCATCGCGGTAGAGGTGGCGCCTTTCTCCTTCGCAGGGGGCCGAAGCGCGCCAGCGCGAGACCCGCTGCGGTCAGGAGAACGAGCGTCGCACCCGTGACCCACGCGCGCCTTCCCCACGAGCCTCGAGCCTCCTCAGCTGCAGGGACGCTCGGGCCACTCCCTGAGCCTGCGAGCTTCCTCGAGCCATCGCAGCTGGACGTTGTGACCGCGCTACCCGAGAGCCTGCCGCCGTAGATCCGCCATCGCTCCCCGGCCGCGACCTCGATGCTGACGGACGTGATCGAGCCCGTGCCGTCGCTCCGCCGCGTCACGCCGGTTGTCACCCCCACGGCGGCGGTGCCCGAGCCCTTGAGGTAGCGCTCGACGCGGAACCGCTGAACGCCCGTGGAGGTGGGACCTTCGAGCGCGATCCCGTCGAAGATGACGTCTGCTCGTTCAGCCTGCTGAGCCGGGGTCATCTGGATGCACGAGGCGAACGCCGAAGCCGGGAGCAGCAGAAGGCCGATCTTCGCGAGAAGAAGAACCCTCGACATCTATTTACGTACGCCGCCGCTCGCCATCGCGTCACCGGCTACGGTAAGCGCTCGCTCCACGATTTCACCCGCGGCGAGGACGAGCGCATCCTCGCCGGCTCGTCCGACGATCTGCACGGAAGCCGGTAGACCGTCCTCCGCGGGCCCGCACGGAAGCGCGAGCGCCGGCCAGCCGAGCGCGTTGAAGGTCGACGTGCAGAGTACGAGCGGGTCGCCGGTTGGTCGTACGTCGATCGTCTTGGCAACGGGTGGAGCAACGCGCGTGAGCGTCGGCGTCACCAGCAGGTCGAGCCCTTCGAGCGCCTGGGCGCACCGATCGCGCAGGTCCTCGCGATACCGCTCGGCCATTGCCAGCTCGCGGTCGGAGATCTCGAGCGCGGCCTCGAGCTTCGCGCGGACGTCGGGCCCGTACGAGTCGGCGTAGTCGGGAAAGAGCCCGCTGTGGACCTCCAAGACCTCCCGCTGGAAGACCGGCGAGAAGGCGCGCTCCTCGGGGCCGCGCCGCGGATCCGGAAACGCGATTTGTCGGGCGCGCGGAAAAACTGCGGCCGCTCGTTCGACTCGCTCACGGATGAGCGGCTCCGCGAGCTCAAGCCAGGCGACGCCGACCCGGAGCTCGCTCGGCGACGGCGGGTCCGCGCGCCGAAAGCCCGGCACGAGCGTCTCCATCATGGCTGCGCAGTCGCCGACCGAACGGGCCATCGGCCCGGCGTGGTCGAAGCTCGGTGCGAGCGGGAAGGCCCCGTCGAGCGGTACGAGGCCGTACGTCGGCTTGAAGCCGACGACACCGCAGCAGGCTGCCGGAATCCGGATCGAGCCGCCCGAGTCGGTGCCGAGAGCGGCGTCTGCGAGGCCGGCGGCGAGGGCCGCAGCGTTGCCTCCGCTCGACCCGCCGGCGATCCGCCCCGGCGCGGCCGGATTCGGAACGGCTCCGAAGTGGGGATTCACCGATGTCGTCCCCCAGGCGAACTCGTGCAGATTGGTCTTGCCGATGTCGGCGTAGCCCGCTCGTTCCAGGCGCTGAACGGCCTCCGCGGTTTGTGCGGGAACGTGGTCGGCGAAGAGCACCGACCCGTACGTGGTCGTCAAGCCCTCGGTGTCGAAGAGGTCTTTGACGGCCAGGCGCCTGCCGGCCGGCTCGAATTCGGGTCGCGCCAGGAAGATTCCGGTCGAAGGCTCGCGAGTCTGCATCGAATCTGTGCCAACAGTGTGACCGACCCTTGCCGTACGCGCCCGCCCCTCCTACGGTCGAAGACAGAAGACGACCGACGAGCCAAGGAGAGACGAGATGGCAAGAGCAGCACCGGCGGTAGTGATCCTTGCAGCACTCTGCGCGCTTCTCGCCGGAGCGGCGGCGGCCCCCGCGGGTGCGGCGGGCCAGTGCCTGGTGATCAGCGAGGTCTACGGCGGCGGCGGAAACCTCGGAGCACCCTACGACCGCGACTTCGTCGAGCTCTCGAACCGCTGTGCCCAAGCCGCGTCGCTGTCCGGCTTCTCGCTCCAGTATGCGAGTGCGAGCGGCAGCTTCTCGAGCGTCACGCCGCTCGCGGGTACGGTCGCCTCCCGCGGCTTCTTCCTCGTCGCCTTCGGCACCCCCGGCTCGACGGGAGCTGCGGTGGCCGCCGACCTCCAAGCGGGCGCCCCGAGCCTCTCCGCCACCGCCGGGAAAGTGGCGCTCTCGAGCGGGACGACCGCGCTCGGTGCCGTCTGTCCGGCCGGCAGCGTGATCGACCTCGTCGGCTACGGATCCGCCGGCTGCTTTGAGGGCGCGGGCCCCGCGCCCTCGCCGTCGAACACCACCTCCGCCTCGAGAGCGAGCATCTGCTCGGATACCGATAGCAACTCCGCCGACTTCGCGACGGCCGGACCCACGCCGCAGAATGCCGCCTCGCCGCAGGGCCCGGCCTGTGCCGCAGCGGTCCGCCTGGTCGCTTTCACCGCGACGGCGAGTGCCGAAGGTACGCGAGTCCGCTGGGCGACCGCGAGCGAGTCGAGAACTCTCGGCTTCAACGTGCTGCGCGTGCAGAGCGGCAGAACCGTCAGGCTCAATCGCTCGATCATCCCCGCCGGCCGAAAAGCGAGTCATGCCGGCGATCGCCTCTACACGTGGCTCGATCGCCTGCCCCGCAAAGCGAGGCGAGCCAGCCGTTACGTGCTCGAGGAAGTCTCGTTGGAGGGGCGGACCACTCGATACGGGCCGATCAGCACGCGTGCGCTCCGCGAGAGCACGAGCTGAGTCGATCAGTCCACGGCCAGATACACGAGGGCGACCACGAGCGTGCCGGCGAAGAGGAGCCAGAAGAGGCCGAAGAGCGCCCAGCCGAGACGGAGGTTCTTGCGCGCGGTCTCGGGATCGACGTGCATCAGGCGCTAGTCCTAGGCGACGAGCGGGTCGACGCTCATGGCGATGAAAAGGAGGGCGAGATAGGCAAGGGAGTAGTGGAAGAGCAGGCGCGCTCGCGCCGGGACGGTCTCGCGCTTGAGCCGCCAGGCAAAGACGACGAGAGCACCGCCGAGCAGGAGCGCGGCGGTGAGATAGAGCGCACCCAGCGTGCCCCACGCGAAAGGAGCGAGCGTGACCGGCACGAGCACGAGCGAGTAGAGGAGGATCTGCCGCGCCGTCTCTCGGTCGCCTCGCACGACGGGGAGCATCGGGATCCTGGCGGCCGCGTAGTCGCGCTTGATCAGTAGCGCGAGTGCCCAGAAGTGAGGCGGCGTCCAGAAGAAGACAATCGCGAACAGAAAGAGCGCCGGCAGCGTCAGCTCGCCGGTCGCGGCGGCCCAGCCAACGAGCGGCGGCACCGCGCCCGCAGCACCGCCGATGACGATGTTCTGCGGCGTCGTCCGCTTCAGCCAGCCGGTGTAGACGAGCACGTAGAAGAGATTTCCGACCAGGGCGAGCAGCGCCGTCAAGACGTTCACGGTGCCCGCGAGCAGGACGAAGGAGAGCGCCGAGAGTGCGAGCCCGAACTCGAGAGCGCGCGGCGCGGCAACTCGGTCGGCTGCGACCGGACGCCGGTCGGTCCGGCTCATCGAGCGGTCGATGTCGCGGTCGAGGACGTGGTTCAGGGCGCTCGCACCGCCACAGGCGAGCGCGAGCCCGACCATCGTGGCGAGGAGCAGACCGAGCGACGGCACACCGGCCGAGCCCACAAACATGCCGCCGGCCCCGGTCAGGAGCAGCAGCGTCATGATTCGCGGCTTCGTCAGCGTGACGTAATCCCGCCATGGGGCTGCGGCCACTCGCTCGCCGCGGAACGTCGCGGCCGCCGCCAGCAGCGAGGCGGTAAACGAGAGAGCGGCAAACGCAAGGTGAAGGTGCGAGAGCCACGGCCCACCGATGATCGAGAGCCCGGCTCCGAGCGCGATCTCGGCGAGCATCAGCGAGAGCGCGGCTACCGCAGGCCCGAGCAGCGGTCGATGCGCGAACCAGGCTGCAAGAACGAGGGCGACCAGTGGCGGCAGCGCGAGGAGCACGAGCACGCGGTGAGCAAGACCGAGCTCGCCGCTCGCGATTACGAGACCCGTCGAGGTCGCGGCGAGGAGTCCGCAGAGCCGCAGCCAGGCACCGGGAGCGGCCGCGGTCCGTTGCCGGCGCAGAACGTGGCTGGGCGACGTCCGAGCGGCGTTCACGAGGTCGTCTCCGGTGCGGGCGGACGAGCGATCGCAGCCGGCCGAGTCGATCCGTTCCGGCCCGTCTCCGCTTCGCGCAACCGGCGGCGGAGGTCGCGCAGAGGACGCGCGCTCGTGACGTACGGAACGCTGTCGAAATTGTGATGCGGAGGTGGTGAGGACGTGTACCACTCCAGCGTGTCGGCAACCCACGGGTCATTGCCGGCCCGCGTGCCGCGCCGGCGCGTCCGGATCACGTTCACCACGAAGACGAGGATCCCGAGGCCCATGATGAACGAGCCGATCGTCGAGATCAGGTTGTAGGTCGTCCACAGATCGTCGTCGCGGTAGGTGTAGACGCGCCGCGGCATGCCGAGCATGCCGAGCATGTGCTGAGGGAAGAACGCGAGGTTGAAGCCGACGAACGTCAGCCAGAAGTGCCACTTGCCCAACCGCTCGCCGAGCAGGCGGCCGAACATCTTCGGCCACCAGTAGTAGAGGCCCGCAAAGATGCCGAACATCGAGCCGCCGAAGAGGACGTAGTGCAGGTGCGCGACGATGAAGTAGGTGTCGTGAACCTGCCAGTCGAAGGGGAAAGCCGCCACGAAGATTCCCGAGAGCCCTCCCACCGTGAAGACGGCGATGAAGCCCAGCGAAAAGAGCATCGCCGTATCGAGGATGAGATTTCCGCGCCAGGTCGTGGCGAGCCAGTTGAAGATCTTCACCCCCGTCGGCACGGCGATGATCATCGACGAGACCATGAAGAAGCCCAGCATCCAGGTCGGCAACCCCACCGTGAACATGTGGTGCCCCCAGAGGAGCAACGAGTAGAAGCCGATCGCGACCGTCGAGAGCGCGATCGCCTTGTAGCCGAAGATGGGCTTGCGAGAGAAGACGGGAATCACCTCCGAGACGATCCCCATCGCGGGCAGGATCATGATGTAGACCTCGGGGTGCCCGAAGAACCAGAAGACATGCTGGAAGAGGATGGCGTCGCCTCCCTCGCTGGGCACGAAGAAGTGCGTCCAGCCCTGCCGGTCGAGCAGGAGCAGGGTGAGACCGGCCGAGAGCGCCGGCAGGACGATCACGAGGAGGGCGGCGTAGACCTCGATCGTCCAGACGAAGAGCGGCAGGCGCATCCACGTCATCCCGCGCGTGCGCATGTTGTGGATCGTGACGATGAAGTTGATCGCTCCCGCCAGCGAGGCCAGCGAGAGGATGTGCAGCGAGAGGATCCAAAGATCCTGGCCGTCCCCCTGCGCGTAGACCGAGTTCGGCGGGTAGGCCGTCCAGCCGCTCGAGGGCGCTCCTCCATCGACGAACCAGCTCGCGTAGAGGACGAGCCCGCCGAGCAGGAACAGCCAGTACGAGAACGCGTTCAGGCGGGGAAAGGCCATGTCCCGCGCACCGATCATGAGCGGGACGAGGAAGTTGGCGAAGCCCGCGAAGATCGGCACGACGACGAGGAAGACCATCGTCGTCCCGTGCATGGTGAAGAGCTGGTTGTAGCCGTCGCGCGTGACGACGTCCGCGTCCGGTGTCGCGAGCTGCGCGCGCATCAGCAGGGCGAGCACGCCCCCTGCCATGAAGAAGACGAGGCTCGTGACGATGTAGAGGATCCCGATTCGCTTGTGGTCGACCGTCGTCAACCAGCTCGCGAAGCGGCCGCGGTCCCAGGCGAGCGGGTACGGCTCGGTTCTAGCTGCCACCGGCGCCTCCGTAGCGCTTGCGCATGTACCCGAAGAGCGCGTCGAACTGGCGCGGGCCCCAATCCTCGCCGACAGCCGGCATCGCGCCGCGCCCGTTGCGCACGACCTCCTCCAGGCCCTGCTTGTCGTTCAGGAGTGCATTGCCCGCGAGCGGCGGGCCGATCAATCCCTCGGCCTGCATCCCGTGGCACTTCGCGCAGGCGCCGGTGAACGTGTTCTCGCCGAGGCGGGAATCGCCGGTTTCCTGCTTGCGTGCCTCCGCCGAGAGCCAGCGGTCGAAGCTCGCGCGGGGAACGACCTCGATCCTGGCGAGCATGACGGCGTGCTGAATGCCGCAGAGCTCGGCGCAGACCCCCTCGAAGACGCCCGTCCGGTCCGGTCGCACTGACGTGTGCGTCGTCTCACCGGGAATGGCGTCGAGCTTCCCGCCGATCGCGGGCACCCAGAAGCTGTGGTTCACGTCGCTGTCCGGGGCGGTCACCTCGAAGCGCACGACCCGGTCGACCGGCAGACGGAGCGTGTCGATCGCGATCACGCCGTTTGGATACTCGTACTGCCAGTAGAACCGGCGCCCCTCGACCCTGACCTCGAGGTCGGCGCCTCCACTCGCGTTCTCGACTCCGGTGAGCCCCGGCAGCTTGTAGAAGACGAAGGTTGCGATCACGACGAGGATGAGGACGGGCAGCGCAGTCCAGGCGAGCTCGAGCCGGTTGTGCCCGCGAATCTGCGGCCCCTCCACGTCGCGTGAGCGGCCGCGGCTCCGGAAGCGGAAGATGAAGAGGACGAGGGGAACCGTCACGAGCAGGAAGACGAATCCCGCCACACCGGCGAGCAGGTAGTAGATGTCGGCGATCGCCTCGGCGCTGGGAGAGCTCGGCTCCACCGGCGTGAAACCCCCGCCTCCCGCCATCAGCGTCGCCGGGTGGACAAGTGCCGATCCGGCAAGAAGCAGGGGAATGAGGAAAGACTTGCCGCGCACGCCGCTGGCATTCTACGAAGCGTGGTTGGAGGCTCGCGTGTGAGGTTGCCGGCGAATGCCGGCGCGAACGTCGAGGTGTACGTCAACGGTGTCCCGCAGCGCCGTGGAATCGACTTTCGCCTCGAGGACGGTGAGCTCGTCTTCGAGCGCGAGCTCGCCCAGGAGGGCCGCCTCGGCTTCTGGCGCTGGCTCTCGCTCTTCCTCGGTGTCGCGGGCACGTACCGGCGGAACGACACGGTCGATATCGCGTACGAGCTAGGCGGGCGGCGGACGGTGGCGAGCGGGCTTGCGGTCATCCGCCGCGAGCCCTGACCTTCCGGCTCGGCCGTTTTACACGCCTCTCACCGCTCGCTTTGGGTGTCTTCACCTTGTGTGGCGACCATGACGGAGCAATGTCGAAAGAGCTGGCAAGAACTGCCACCGAGTCTCACCGACCAGCGAACCGGGAGGAATTCACGATGACCCGCACCATCTCGATCAGTCGAGTCGCTATGACGGCGACTCTTGCCCTGCTGCTCGCGGGGGTGATCTTCCTCGCGCTCCGAGTCGGCGGCACGGGCACGACGGAAGCCCTCGCCGCTCCGAAGCCCAAGCCCCGTCCGAACGTGGTCGTGATCATGACCGACGATCAGAACCTCGAGTCGGTCCGCGTGATGCCGAACGTCCAGCGGCTGCTTGCCGCGCAGGGAACGACGTTCGCGAACAACTTCGCCTCGTTCTCGCTCTGCTGCCCGTCCCGGGCGACGTTCCTGACCGGGCAATATGCCCATAACCACGGCGTCATGGGCAACTCCCCGCCCGAGGGTGGCTACGCGAAGCTCGATCACCGGAACACCGTGGCCGTGTGGCTGCAGCGGGCCGGCTACTACACGGCGCACATCGGCAAGTTCCTGAACGGCTACGGCTCGCGCAACAGCACGCCGACCGAGGTTCCGCCCGGCTGGACGAACTGGCAGGGCTCGGTCGACCCGACCACCTACCGCTTCTACGACTACACGCTCAACGAGAACGGCAAGCTCGTGACCTACGGCAGCGACCCCGCCTCCTACCAGGCCGACGTCTATACGAGAAAGGCGGTCGACGTGATCCGGCAGCAGGTGCGCAAGGCGAAGCCCGTCTTCCTCTCGCTCGCCTACCTCGCCCCGCACAGCGGCGGTCCGAGGACCACGCAGGATCCGCCGAACCAGGCGACGCCGGAGCCGGCTCCCCGGCATCAGAACAGGTTCTCCTCCGAGCAGCTGCCGGTGGATCCTTCGTTCAACGAGCAGGACGTCTCGGACAAACCGCTGGTGATCAGGCAGCGCCGCATGATCGGCGTGGCGCAGGCTGCGGGGATTCGCGAGAACTACCAGCAGCGGCTCGAGTCGCTGCTTGCGATCGACGAGGGCGTCGGTGCGATCGTGAACGCGCTTCGCGCAGCGCGCGAGCTCGAGAACACGCTGATCATCTTCACTACGGACAACGGCTTCTTTCACGGCGAGCATCGGGTGCCGTCGGGGAAGGTCTTGGTCTACGAGCCTTCGATCCGCATTCCGCTGATCGTCCGCGGGCCGGGTTTCGCCAGGGGCAAGCGCGTCACCGACCTGACCGCCAACATCGACTGGGCCCCGACGATCGTGGCGGCGTCCCGAATCAAGGCGGGTCGCGTGCTCGACGGCATCTCCCTCCAGCGGTTCGGCAAGAAGGCGACGACGAACGTCAAGCGTGACATCCTGCTCGAGGCGGGCGCCGGGCCGGCGAACGGCCCCAACCGGTACACGGCGATCCGGACCCATCGCTACGTCTACGCCGAATACGCCAACGGCGACAGGGAGCTCTACGACCTGCAGACGGATCCGTACCAGCTGCAGAGCAGGCACAACGACGCCGCGCTCTCGACGATCCGCGACGACCTCGCCCGGCGGCTCGCGCAGCTTCGCACGTGCGCGGGCGCCCGCTGCCGGGCCAGCGGCAGCTAGCGAGTCTGCTCCGCGAAGGCCCGCCTCGCCGGCGGGCCTTCGCGGGTAGTCGAAACTCACGCGCTATGCTCGCCCGCTGTGACGGCGGGCGGCTACGCGGTTCTCCTCTCGCTCGTGGCCGGTCTCGCCGGGTCGATCCAGGTCGCCGTCAGCGGTACCTTCGGGAAGCGCATCGGCGTCTTCGAGGCGACCGCGTTCGGGTCGATCGGCGCTGCCTTGATCGTGACAGCGGTCGTTCTCGTCGCGGGTCAGGGCCTCGGCGGCGTCGCCGCCGGTGTGCGACAGCCGCCCTGGCTGTGGCTGAACGCCGTCATGGGCGCGGTCGTCGTCACCTCGATCACGTTCGCGGCCCCGCGCATCGGCACCTTCGCGACGATCGGCCTGCTGGTCGCAGGGCAGCTCGCGATGGGCATCTTCATCGACTCGCTCGGCGCCTTCGGTCTCGAGCGGATCCCGCTGACGTGGCCTCGTGTGCTCGGAGCTGTTCTGCTCGGTCTGGGAGCGGTGCTAGCGCTGAGACGCTAGATTTCCCGACACGGGACGGTTTTGGGGATGCGGATTTCTTTGCGGCGGCCATGAGCTCGGCTGAGCAGACGCTTGCGGCAAGCGCCGCGCGGCAGGCGGGCGATGCCGTTCCGGTGGTTCGGCTGGAGGGCGTGCGCAAGAGCTTCGGCGACAACCTCGTTCTCGACGGAATCGACCTGAGCGTCTCGGCCGGCGAGGTGCTGGTGGTTATCGGCGCGAGCGGAAGCGGCAAGAGCACGCTCCTGCGCTGCGTCAACCTGCTCGAGCGGGTCGACTCGGGGCGCATCTTCTTCGAGGGCGACGAGCTGACCCGCAAGGGCGTCGATCTTCCGGCTGTCCGGCAGCGAATCGGGATCGTCTTCCAGCAGTTCAACCTCTTCCCGCACCTGAAGGTGCTCGACAACCTCACTCTTGCAGTCCGGCGACTCCGAAAGGTGCGGCGCTCGGAGGCGGAGGCCCGCGCTCACGAGCTGCTCGCCCGAGTCGGGCTCGCCGAGAAGGCAGACCAGCACCCGCATCAGCTCTCCGGCGGGCAGCAGCAGCGCGTCGCGATCGCACGCGCCCTGATGATGGAGCCGCACGTGATGCTCTTCGACGAGGTGACCTCGGCCCTCGACCCCGAGCTCGTGGGGGAGGTGCTGATCGTCATGCGCGACCTCGCGCGGGACGGGATGACGATGCTCGTCGTCACGCACGAGATGCAGTTCGCCCGCGAGGTGGGCGACCGCGTGGTGTTCATGGACGAGGGCCGCA
>Ga0136614_10002989_pt1 | contig 10677 bp, 17 predicted proteins | sample AntDrymUQ2792106_2_FD_106643 | JGI IMG/M metagenome (GOLD analysis project Ga0136614, IMG submission 106643) | Polar desert sand microbial communities from Dry Valleys, Antarctica - metaG UQ279 (21.06) | ecosystem: Environmental > Terrestrial > Soil > Desert | place: Antarctica: Dry Valley... | reverse complement strand
GCGGGACGAGGTCGACCTGCTCGTCGCCGAGCGTCAGGAGTACCTCACCCGCTCCTGATTGTTTAATGTCACTTGAAGTTGAGCAAATGACGCTGTAGCGTCCGTCAACGTGAACGTTGATCTCCTGACGATCGGCGCGCTGAGCGAACGAACTGGCGTCAGCGCCTCTGCGTTGCGCTTCTACGAAGCGGAAGGACTGATCCACGCCACCCGTTCGTCGGCAGGGCAGCGCCGCTACGCCCGTGAGACGCTGCGGCGCGTGTCGTTCCTCCGCGTCGCCCAACAAGTCGGCCTGAGCCTGGATGAGATCCGCACGGCGCTGGCGTCGCTCCCCGAGAACCGCACACCGAACGAACGGGACTGGCACCGTCTCTCGACATCGTGGCGGCCGCGCATCAATTCCCAGATCGCCGTGCTGGAACGTCTCCGTGATCGCCTCGACGGGTGCATCGGCTGCGGCTGCCTGTCGCTACGCGTTTGTCAACTCTTGAACCCCGACGACCGAGTTGCACGACGCGGTCCAGGACCGCGCTACGTGCTCGACGAGGACTGAGCGGCGGGGCTACTGCTCGTCATCGATGGCGTCGTCGTCAAGCACCAGGTCCCAGCGGTCGAGGCAGTCCTCGCAGCGGTAGGCGACGACGTCACCGGGTTCCCAGCGACCATCCTCGCGAGGCGCTGTCAACAGGTGGGCTCGGCCGCCACAGTCGATACAGGTGATCGCGGGATCGGGTTCCAGCACGCCTCCAGTGTGCACGTTCCGCGGCTGCGGTTCCAGGCCGCGACGCGCCCGTAGCCTTCTGGCGATGCGCGTCGTCGCCGGAGAGTTGAAGGGCCGCAAGCTCGTGGCCCCGCCGGGCGACGCCACGCGCCCGACCACCGACAAGGTCCGTGAGGCCATGTTCAATGCCCTTCGCAGCCTCGATGTCGTGCTCGATGCGCAGGTGCTCGACCTGTTCGCCGGCACGGGGGCGCTCGGCATCGAGGCGCTGTCTCGTGGAGCCGCCGACGTCACGTTCGTCGAGAACCGTCGCGCAGCGCTGCGGGCGTTGCACGCCAACATCGACGCCCTCGACCTGGGACGCCGCTGTCGCGTCGAGGAGGCCGATGCCTCGAATCCCACCGTCCTCTCCCGTTTGAGTCAGCAACTCGGTGGCCCGTCCGACAAGAATGCTGACAAGAAGGGTGATGAAGAAGGGATGCTCGTCTTCGTCGATCCGCCGTACGACTTCGAGCGCTGGGACGGGGTGTTCGAGACGCTGGCGTCGCTCGACCCGTTGCCCTTCGTCGTTGCCGAGTCGGGCCGCGAGCTTCATCCGTCCTCGCCGTGGTCGGTGATCCGCTCCCGTCGCTACGGGCGCACGTGGGTCGCTTTCTGCACCGCCCAAGAGAACTAGCGTTGGCGGCTCCATGAGCCGTGTGCTGTACCCAGGGAGCTTCGACCCGCCGCACTTCGGTCATCTCGATGTGATCGACCAGGCCGCCGAACTGTTCGGCGATGTCGTCGTCACGGTGATGCACAACCTGGAGAAGGAGTCGTCAATGTTCGGTGTCGACGAGCGGATGGCGATGATCGAGCAGGCGGTTGCTGCTGGCGGCCCCACCGCCGGTGCCGTGGAGGTGCGGTCGTTCGCTGGGCTCGCCGTCGACGCCGCACGCGACGCCGGCGTCGACTTCATCGTCAAGGGCCTGCGCAACGCCGGCGACTTCGACATCGAGCAACAGATGGCACACACGAACCAGACGGTGACGGGCATCCGCACCGTGTACGTGCCGTGCCGACCGGCACTCGCCTACATCAGCAGCCGTTTCGTCCGTGAGATCGCCCGCTACGGTGGAGCAGTCGACCACATGGTGCCGGCGTCGGTGGCCGGCGCCCTGCGAACGTTGTACCCGTCCGATGCGGCCGATCGGACACCGAGATGACTGTCACAACATGACCTACGATCCTCGCAACCCGAACCCCTACGACCCGACGTACGAGCAGTCGTTCAATGTGCGTCCCCGCGACGGTGGGCGCGCCAACGATCGGCAGGTTGCCCCGCCGCAGCAGGGCTACGACGAGTACGACGAGTACGAGGAATACGACGAGTACGAGGAGATCGACGACGAGTACCCCGAGCCCCAGTCGGCGCAGGGCTACGTCGGCGACGCCGAGACCATGCTCCGCCGGGCCGTCGACATCATCGCGACGGCGCCGACAATGCCGTTGTCGTCGTCGCCTCGCATCGACCGCGATGAGATCGTGGAACTGTTGGAAGACGCCTTGGCACGGCTGCCAGACGAGTTGCGCCAGGCTCGATGGATGCTGAAGGAGCGCCAGGAGTTCGTGGCGAAGACCCGGCGCGAGGCCGATGAGCTGCTGGAAGCGGCCAGGGTCCAGGCCGAACGGATGGTGCAGCGAACGGAGGTCGTGCGCGCCGCCGAGCAGCGTGCCCGTCAGGTCATGGAAGCAGCTGAGACCGACTCCCGCCGCCTGCGCCACGAGACCGAGGACTTCCTCGATCAGCGCCTCGGCAGCTTCGAGATCCTGCTCGACAAGCTCTCCAAGACGGTCGGCGCCGGCCGTCAGCGTCTGTCCATCGGTGCCCCGGCCCCGGTGAGCTTCGATGACGTCGACGACCCGACAAAGGGTTTCTTCGACCAAGACCGCTGAGCGCCGGCATGCCGATCACCGATCGGGGCGCGCCCCATTCCCAGCGCCGGGCACTCGTGGTCAACGCCGCCGAACTGCTGCGCGAACCGGGTGCCACTCGAATCGTCGCGGCCCACCTCAGCCTCGACGAGGTAGAGCTCGCCGATCCGCGATTGCACGGTGACGTCGACGTCTCCATCGTCCTCACGTCAACGCTCGACCGGGTGCTCGCCGCCGGTGAGATCTGCGTGGGGTCGCGCACCGAGTGCGTGCGCTGCCTCACTGCGATCGACCGGACTCTGACCGTGACGACATCTGAGACGTTCGTGGCCGATCCGCCAGACGAGGAGTTCTTTCCCATCGAACACGGTCAGCTCGACCTGGCGGCGCTCGTTCGCGAGGCCGTGCTGCTGGCCCTGCCCGACGCTCCGCTGTGCCGCCCTGAATGCGCAGGGCTGTGCCCGTCGTGTGGTGTCGACCGCAACGCCGAGGCCTGCGACTGCGGGGCCGGTCCGCTCGATGCCCGCTGGGCCGCGCTCGACCAGCTCGGCGACGATTCGGTAGGGGAACGGTAGCGGTCACCGTTAGCCTGCATTGGCCCACAACGCACGAGAGAGACGATCCGTGGCAGTTCCGAAGAAGAAGAAGTCGAAGTCCAAGACCCGCAGCCGGCGCGCCGGCGCCTGGAAGCTGGACGCACCAGCTCGCAGCCTGTGCCCACGCTGCGGCAACGCCAAGTTGCCACACACCGTGTGCCCGTCGTGCGGGTGGTACAAGGACCGCGTCGTCATCGACGTGGCCTGACGCGGGTCGCCGCGTGCTGCCCGTCGCCGTCGACGCCATGGGCGGTGACGGCGCTCCCGACCGCATCGTGGAAGGCGCTCGCCGTGCGGTCGCCGCCGGCACTCCCGTCGTGCTCGTCGGTCCGTCGGATCTCGCCGATCGCATCGAGATCGGCGACATGCCGTTGGTGGAGGCGAACGAGGTCATCGGTATGCACGAGGACCCCGCCCAGGGAGTGCGCCGCAAGAAGGACTCCACCCTCGTGCGGGCCGCCGAGACGGTCCGCAAAGGCAACGCCGGGGCGATGATCTCAGCCGGCAACACGGGCGCCACCATGGCCGCAGCGCTGTTTCGAATGGGCCGGATCAAAGGTGTCAAGCGTCCCGCCATCGCCACGCCGATCCCGGTGCCCGGCTCCACGCCCACGGTGCTGCTCGACGCCGGCGCCAACGCCGAGGTGCAGCCCGAATGGCTGGTGCAGTTCGCCCAGATGGGCACCGTCTACTCCCGGCGCCGCTTCGGAGTCGACCAGCCCCGAGTCGGCCTGCTGTCGATCGGCGAGGAGCCTGGCAAGGGCGACTCGCTGCGCAAGGAGACCTACCCGCTCATGGCGTCGGCAAAGCACATCGATTTCATCGGCAACGTCGAGGGCCGAGACATCATGACCGATGACGTCGACGTCATCGTGACCGACGGCTTCACCGGCAACGTCGTGCTGAAGACGCTCGAGGGCGGCATGAAGACCGTCGTGAAGGCGTTGCTGGACGCCTTCGCAGCCGATGAGTCGTACCGCCCGCACGCCGACGCGTTGATGCCGGCGCTGCTGCCGCTGTACGAGTCGCTCGACCCGGACACGTACGGTGGGGCGATCCTGCTCGGCGTCGACGGCGTGTGCATCATCTCTCACGGCTCCTCGGGCCCGCGGGCCATGGAGAACGGCATCACGATGGCCGGTGAGATGGTGAGGGCCGGCATCATCGACGAGATCCGCCAGGCCATCTCCCTCAACTGACTGCGGAATCATCCCCAGTGGTTGTGGACCAGGATGAGCTCACCTCCTCGGCGACGTCCATCGTGGCGACCAGGAACTCCTCGCCGCTGACCAGCTCCACATCGGCGCTGTCGCATGCGTCGCACAACAGGATCGGGAACTCGAGCGTTGTCGTGGATCCGCACCCCCGGCAGGTGATGACCGCGGGAACATGGTCGATCTCGAGCCGGCACCCGGCGAGATCGGATCCGTCGGTGAGCATCTCCCATGCGAACTGCAGGGCGTCGGGCACGACCTGGCGCATGTGTCCGATGCGTGCCGTGACCCGCCGCACGCTCCGTCCTCCGGCGTGCCGGCGCACCGTGTCCACGATCGCCTCGCCCAGCGCCAACTCGTGCATCGCGCACCTCCTGGCCGCCGAAGCTAACACTCGTCGTCAGCGGCTCGCCCTACGGCCCACGGCCTAGTCCGCCACTAGGATCGCCCATCATGCCTGCCGAGACGCACGTGGACCAGGGCCCCATCGGTCGGGAGGAGATCTTCGAGATCATCCGCGACCGCCTCGCCGACATCCTGGAGATCGAACCGTCCACCATCAGCGAGGGACAGTCCTTCGTCGACGATCTGGAAGCCGACTCACTCGCCCTGATCGAGCTCGTCGAGGGCTTGGAGGAAGAGATCGGTGAGCGCACCGCCGGGTTCCGCATCGAAGACGAGGACCTCGAAGACCTGAAGACCGTGCGTGACGCCGTCGACTACGTCTACGACCGCACCCGTACCTGACCCGACGCTGGTGGGGATCGAGGCGCTGATCGAGGCCGTCGGGCACTCGTTCGCCGACGCCTCGCTCCTCGACCAGGCTCTGGCACATCGTTCGTGGTGTGCCGAGAACGGCGATGCTCCCAGCAATGAGCGCCTCGAGTTCCTGGGCGACGCCATCCTCGGCGCCGTCGTCGCCGACCTCGTGTTCCGCCGGTACCCCGAGTTGCCCGAGGGTCAGCTCACGAACATACGCAAGGCCGTCGTCAACGCCACCGCCCTGGCCGAGGTGGCCCGCTCCATCGAGCTGGGGTCGTACATCAAGCTTGGCCGGGGCGAGCGTGCCGCCAACGGCCACGACAAGCCGTCGATCCTGTCGGACGCCCTGGAGGCCGTGATAGGTGCTGTGTATCTCGACAGCGGTCCGGCTGTTGCGGCCGCAGTCGTGACGCGGCTCATGACCGAACGGCTCGATGCCGCCGCCATCAACCTCGGCGAGCTCGACGAGAAGTCGCGACTGCAGGAGATGGTGGCATCTGCCGGCATGGGTCCGCCGGTGTACGAGGTTCGGTCCGAAGGTCCCGACCATGCCCAGCGCTTCTTCGCCACGGTCGTCGTGGACGGCGAGGCGCTCGGCGAGGGAGAAGGGACCTCGAAGAAGGCAGCCGAACGCGTGGCGGCCGCAGAGGCCTGCGAACGCGTGACGCTGACGGCGACTCCATCGCAGCCGCCGTCGGCGTCACCGACGTCCTGATCGGTCGTGCCAGAGCTGCCCGAGGTCGAGACGGTCCGGCGAGGTCTTGTTGACACCATCGTCGGTCGGCGCATAGATGGCGTCGCTGTCACCGGCATGCGCACCGTGCGCCGCACGTCAGCGGAAGCCGTCTACGACGGGCTCATGGGCACGACGCCCGTCGCCGTGCGGCGTCGCGGCAAGTACCTGACGGTGGAGCTGGACTCGGGATACCACGTCATGATCCATCTGCGCATGAGCGGCCAGCTGCTGTGGGTGCCAGCGGACGCCGACGAGCCCGTGCACACGCATGTCGCCGTGACGTTCGGCGGCAAGCCGGCGCGCCGTCTGCTGTTCGTCGATCCACGCACGTTCGGTGAGGTCGTGGTGTACGACCCGGCCGATGTCGCCGCCGAGATCCCCGAGCTACACCGATTGGGCGTCGACCCGATCGCCGACGTGTTCGACCGTTCCGTGCTAGCGGCGATCGTGCGTCAACGATCCCGCCGCGTGAAGCCGCTGCTGCTCGACCAGCACCTGATCGCCGGCATCGGCAACATCTACGCCGACGAGATCCTTCATCGGGCTGGTGTCCACCCAGAGGCGATCTCATCGCAGATGTCGCCACGGTCTGTGACGCGGCTGCACCAGGCGATCGGGACGATCCTCGCCGACGCCGTCGAATGCCGTGGCTCGACGCTGGCCGACGCCCGATACGTGGATCTCCTCGGCGCCCCCGGCGCCTTCCAGGAACGTCATCGCGTCTACGGACGCGCTGGTCAGCGATGCCTCACGTGCGGACGCGGCATCATCCGTCGCCTGACCGAGACCGGACGCGCAACCACCTTTTGCCCTGTCTGCCAACGCCGCCCGGGCCACCACGGACTACGTAGCTCCATGAAACCTGAGCCGGCACCCTCCGTTCGACACGCCTGAGCAGCGCCGTCACGCCGCTGCGGTGGGATGCAACTCTGGGCCGAAGCCGTGCGCCAGTGCCACCACCGACGTGGGAGGCGTCAGCACCTGCACAGATCCTCGGCGCAGGCGCGGGCGCGGGTCGGACCAACCGCCGAACGTGAACGTCATCGTCCGGTCTTCGACGAGCAGACATGGAGCACCCGTCGCATCCAGGACCACGCTGCCGTCGGGAAGGTCGGCATGATCCGCCGTCCACAGCTTCCGGTCAGCTGCGCGGTCGATACCTCGTCCGCGGTTCAGTCGCTCGGCGCCGAGCATCCTGTTCAGTTCGCCCGCCCCCAGCCGGTCCGCGCCCGGCGTCGCTGCGGTCACCGCGTCGCGGTACGACTCGTAGGCGGATCGGCGGCACAGCCCGCACGGCCGGTGAGCGGCCGCCAGGGCGACTGCGTCGTCGAGGAAGAAGATCGGTGTCCAACGGTTCGGCGCCGCCAGCGGGAACCGCCAGTCCCTGAACTCCGTCACGCAGGTGATCCAGAGGTTGCAGCGGTGATGGCGCACGACCTCGCCGTCGTCATCCACGAGGCAGCCCCGGTTCCCGGTGAACAGCCCGTGCTCGCTGACCGCATGTAGGTCACCCCATGGGTTCACCCGGTTGCGGCGGGGCATGGGCAGTCGCCGGCCACCCACCGATCAGGGAGTCGGCGGGGACGTGATCGTGAACAATGTCGAGCTGCCGGGATTGACAGTGAGACGCACCCACCGCACCGTCGGATTGCCGTACACCTCGACTCGCCGGAAGTTCTTGACCGTTGAGCCTGATCCCCGCTTCATGGGGCGGTCGTTGCGGAAGACGTGGCCGTCGCCGTGTACGTAGAGCACCGACCCAGCGAAGCTCGTCGTCTCCTCGCGGAGCGCCTGGAACATGCTTTCGTAAGCACCTTTCCCGCCTTCGGGGGAGGTGAACCGGAGATCAGCGTGGGCGAGCAGCACGATGCCCTCATCGCCTCGGGATCGGGCGACGTCAAACGCCTGTCTCATCCAGTTGATGGTCGCCTTGCGGCGCGCCGTTTGCTCGGCCCTGTTGGCGGCGCCGTCGTTGCTTCCGACGACATGGAGGGTGGCGAAGGTGACCGGCCCGCTTGTCCAGCAGGTGTTCTCCGGATAGCCGAGGCTGTCCTGTGACGCCAAGCGCGTCGTGGTGTCGCCTTGCGACTCGGTGCCGGTGCCTCGGAACACGAGCTGACGGAGCCGGGCCAACCGGGTCGTCGGCGAGTTGTCACAATCGGTCCACTCGTTATCGCCCGGCGTGTAGACGAGCGGCCGCTCGAACCGGTCGAAGCGGACGATGTTCTCGTTGATCTGGGCGTCTGTACAGGTTGAGGTGCTGGCCTGGAAGTCACCGACGTGGATCGAGAAGGCGACGTCGTCGACATTGACATCGTCGATCAAGCGGTCGTACTCCACCTCCCCCGAGGAGGTGTACGGGACGTCGCCGAACAACGCGACCCGATAGGGCGCACAGCCAACGAGGGTCACCATGCCGGCGGCGAAGGCGGCGCCTCTCATCGCCCGCCGACCAATCCTCTTCCAACTTGCCGCCACGGTCCCTCCGAAGTCGGTTCACACTGCTGCGTTGGGCATCCTCGCGCACAGAACGGTGCTCCGTCGATTCGCGTCGGTCGCTCGCACGACGAGCATCGGCTGATCGGTGCCGGGCTCGCCGTCGGGGCGCTGCCGTGTCCACGAGGACTCGACCGGTTCTGTGGACGTCGAAGGATCCGTCGTCGGCCTCGTGTTCGACGCCGTGTCGCTCGGTGACGGCGTGACCCGCACCGAGACGTCGGTCAGCGTGGCGTCGGAGCCACCGGCAACCAGCGCTCCCCACGGAGGCATGGTCGCACGTTCGCGAAGCATCGCTCGTCACCGAACCTCGTCAGGTCAGCGCACCAGGCGCATGACTGCGAAACGCTTGCCCGTGCTGGGATCCCTGTAGCGCACGAGGTCGGCACCGACCAACGTGAAGGTGTTGGTGGTGAGGAGATCGTTCACCACCGGGATCACCGACATGACGGCCGACCGGCGGCCGATCGCCTTGCCGGCGGCGCCGTATTAGTCGGCGACGATGAAGTAGCCGTTGCCGAACTGTTCTTCACCGCCGGCGAGATTCGGCCATTCGTAGGACGCTTCAGTGGTGGCGAGGTCCGATGACGTTGCACTGGCGCAGCGGCGGCCGTTGCCGGCATCGTGGAACTCGATCGTGATCGGGTGAGCGTTGACGTCAGCGACTCCGCCGAGCGACTGGAGAACTGCAACGTCACCGTGTTCGTCGAGCCGCCGCTGGTAGGGGTAGCACTGAGGTAGAACGGGGTCACGGCGTCGTTCGGACCAACAGCGCACGCGACCCCGCCGTCCACCTGCGCAGGCGCTCTGCCTGCGCGGTATGGCCGGCCGATCAGTAGGTAGATCGTGGCCGTCTGGCGCTGCTCGTTGGATGCCAGGATCTCGGAGCTGACGAACACCGGATAACCGGGATCCACCTTGCTGGGAACCGTCGCTGGGCTGGTGGCCGGAGGCCTCGTCGGCGGTGCCGCCGGAGGACGTGTCGTCGGCGTCGGCGGTGCCTCGGTGGCGGGTGAAGGCGCCGGGACCGTCGGAAGTGTGAACGGTGGTGCGGACTCGGCCGGCCCGACGTCGACCGTCGCCGAGCTGCTTGCGTTGTCGTCGGAGGGGTCGGACGTCGTGGTCTCGTCGACATCGACGTCGGCCTCGGCGTCGGCGCTGTCCAAGTCGCCCGGCGAGGAGGAGACCTCGAACTCGTCGCCGTTCCGGCGCGCCTCATCGATGTCGGTGCTGTAGCCGGCGAGTCCCCCCAGGCCTGGGATCAGCAGGCATCCCGCTACGCCGAAAGCCACGATCGGCTGCAATCTCGGTGCTCGGGCGGCGCCGGAGGCGAGCAGCAGCGGCACCACCGTGGCGGCGACCAGCAGCGGCGCGGCACTTGCACCGTCGTCACCGCCGTCGAGGGGGTAGCTCCACCAGATGTCGGTGGCGAACACGCTTGCTGCCAAACAGGTTCGTGCCGGCCAGCAGGCCCATCGCCGCCCCGTTGCCGCCCCGCCGAGTGCCGCCCCGGTCGCCGCCGGAGCGATCCGGTCACGCCGCGTGCCGGCGGCGATGGTGATCGCCCACGCCGCGGCGCCGATCGCGGTCCACAGCGCCGCCCGCCCGAACGATGCCCCCGAGAAAACGGCGTCGGCCGCTGCGTCCTGGTGCTGTTCCGTGGTCCCCAGCACGAACGTGCCTCCGATGCCGACTGCTGCGCCGGCCACGAGCCCTAACCCGGCTCGGAGCGGTCGATCTGCACCGGCTTGCACAAGCGCCCAGCCGACGCCCGCCACGGCGAACAGCGTGAGCTGCACCAGGAAGTGACGGTCATTGACCCCGCGTTCGGTGAGGGCGTCCTTGCTCAGGAACCACACAACCAAAAGCCGCCGCCGCCGAGCCCAGCGCCACGAGCAGCGCCATCCCTAGCCCCGCGTGTCCGCTAGGAGCCGCCGGCTGCGGCGGCGACGGATACCGCGGTGGGGGAGGCGGTGGCTGTCCCGGTCGTGGTGGCTGCAGGTTCCACGGCGCGTCGGTCATGCCGGTTGGACGGTACCGCACCCCCGATTGTTCCCACGGCGCGTCGAGCAAGCTCACCCTCGTCGAGGTCCCTCACTCGAGCAGGACCGACCGCTAACGTGACCGGCGCTGTGTTCCTGAAGAGCTTGTCCCTCAAGGGGTTCAAGTCGTTCGCCGACCCAACCGTGATGCACCTCGAGCCGGGCGTGACCGTCGTCGTCGGGCCGAACGGATCGG
>Ga0136614_10002988_pt1 | contig 10678 bp, 10 predicted proteins | sample AntDrymUQ2792106_2_FD_106643 | JGI IMG/M metagenome (GOLD analysis project Ga0136614, IMG submission 106643) | Polar desert sand microbial communities from Dry Valleys, Antarctica - metaG UQ279 (21.06) | ecosystem: Environmental > Terrestrial > Soil > Desert | place: Antarctica: Dry Valley... | reverse complement strand
GTCGGCGGCTTGCGCGCGTCGATCTACAATGCCTTCCCGCGCGAGGGCGTCGCGGCGTTGGTCGAATTTATGAAAGAGTTCGAGCGAAAGAACGGGTGAAGAGGGGTGACGAGTGAGGAGTGACGAGTTAGAATTCTCCTCAAGCTGTCGGTTGGGAGGTCGTCATGGCAATTCAGATTATCGAAGACGAGGTTGTCGAATCCGGGCGTGAGGGCGAGAGTTGGGTCGAGGAGTTGCGGCAATTTCAAGGAATGCCGCATGAGCCTTTCACGATGGTCTTGGACGCGCGCGCTTTGAATCTGGCGAGCGAGAGTTTCTTTCAGTTCTGCTAAGACAATCGTGACCTGCGGATCGAACTTTCCGCACAAGGAGACCTCATCATCATGGCCCTGACGACCGCAGAAACCGGGCGGCGTAACAGTAAACTCACTTACCAGCTTTGCGCGTGGACAATACAAGACGGCACGGGTGAGAGTTTTGACTCTCCGACTATGTTCACATTGCCGAACGGCGCGGAAATTTCGCCGACGCCTCTTGGATTCGCAAGGAGCGTTATGAAGCTCTCACGCCGGAGCAGCGGAATAGCTTTGCCCCCATCTGCCCGGATTTCGTCATCGAGTTAAGGAGCAAGACGGATCGGCTGACGGTTCTGCAAAAGAAAATGCGCTAGTACATCGAACAGGGCGCGCGGCTGGGCTGGCTGATCGATCCGCAGGCGCAGAAGGTTTACATTTATCGCCCGCAGCAAGAAATGGAATGCCTCGAACAGCCGGAGACGGTAACGGGCGCTCCTGTCCTGCCCGGCTTCATTTTGCGGTTGTCGGAAATCTGGTAAATTATCCACGCACATCAACAGCGTCTCCCTAGAAGTTCTCAATCAAGGCACAGACAGCAGTCGAATTAAAGGTCACAATCAAACGGCTGCCGCCTGTGCCGCAGCAAGCAAATTCATTGTCGGAAAAACAGCATGAAGAAAACAGCTTTAATGTTTCCCCTCATCTTGATTTGCGCGTTCGTCATCGGCGCGCTGTCGCTACTGCGGGCGCAGACTGCTGCACCACAGAAACCGGCGGCGACCATCGCTGAAGAAAGCGCTAGTTGCGAGATCGGCGGCGAGCCGCGCTTGAAAAATATCAAGCAGTTGTCGTTCGGCGGCGAGAACGCCGAAGCCTATTTCAGCGGCGATGGGCAGTGGCTCATTTTCCAGTCGAAGCGCGATGGGCGCGAGTGCGATCAGATTTACACGATGCGCGCCGACGGCTCCCAAGTCCGCATGGTCTCGACCGGCACAGGCCGCACGACCTGTTCTTACTTCTTCCCCGACGGCAAACGTATCCTCTACGCCTCGACGCACATGGGCGCGAAAGACTGCCCGCCCGCGCCCGATTTTTCGGAAGGTTATGTGTGGTCGATCTATTCGTCTTACGACATCTTCACCGCGAAGCCGGACGGCACGGGCATTAAACAATTGACCAAGACGCCGGGCTACGACGCCGAAGCGACCATCTCGCCGGACGGCAAAAAGATTGTCTTCACTTCCATGCGTGACGGCGATCTTGATCTCTACACGATGGATGCCGATGGTCGGAACGTGCGGCGCGTGACGAATGAGTTGGGCTACGATGGCGGCGCGTTCTTTTCGGCGGACGGCAAACAGATCGTCTATCGCGCTTTTCATCCACAGACGCCGGAGCAAGTGGCGCGCTACAAACAGAAACTCACCGAAGGTGTGATCGAGCCGAACGTTTTCGAGATTTGGGTGATGAACGCCGATGGGACCAATAAGCGGCAAGTGACAAAACTCGGCGCGGCCAGCTTCGCGCCTTACTTCTTCCCCGACGGCAAGCGGATCATCTTCGCCTCGAATATCGCCGACGCCAAACGCCGCGACTTTGATCTCTACGTCGTCGGCATAGACGGCAAGAATCTTGAGCGCGTCACTTATAATGAAACCTTCGACGGCTTTCCGATGTTCACGCCCGACGGCAAACGCCTCGTCTTCGCCTCGAACCGCAACGCCAAACAGCGCGGCGACACCAACATCTTCATCGCGGATTGGGTCGAGTAAAGTTCAAGGTTCAAAGTTCAAAGTTCAAAGTTGGGAACTGCTTTGAACTTTGAACCTTGAAATGGCTGCGGCTTTAGCGCAGAATGCGGGGCAGAAGTTCAGTTTGCTTGCCCGACACGTCTAATCGAGCTGAAGGTTTTTTGCGGTCTGCTGTTTTCCACGTTAGTCCTACTGCACGTCACGGCTCAGAAGGGGTCCAGTTCAAAATGATCGGCCAGATCGTCTCGCACTATCGCATCATCGGACAACTCGGTGAGGGCGGGATGGGCGTGGTTTATGTGGCTGAGGACACGCGGTTGGGCCGGCGCGTCGCGCTCAAGATTCCGACGGCGGGGGCTGCCGGCGACAATCAAAATCACGCGCGTTTCCTGCGCGAAGCGCGCTCGATCTCCGCGCTCAATCATCCGCACATTGCGACGGTCTTCGATTTTGGCGAGATGGAGGATGGCCGTCCCTTCATCGTGATGGAGTTGGTCAACGGGCGCGACCTCGGCGAGTTGCTGCGCGCCGGCGAGTTGACGTTGGGCCGCGCCGTCGAGATCGTCGAGGAAGTGGCCGGGGCGCTACAGGAAGCGCACCGGCACGGCATCATCCATCGCGACATCAAGCCCTCGAACGTCCTCATCAACGAACGCGGCGAGGTCAAGGTCGTCGATTTTGGGCTGGCGAAGTTGACCGAAGAAGGCCGCGCGGCGGCGTCAGCGGCGACGGATCATGAGGCGGAGACGCTCGCCGGTATTCGCACGCGCAGCGATGTGATGCTCGGCACACCGCTCTACCTCTCGCCGGAGCAGGTGAAGGGACAGAGCGTCGATGAGCGCAGCGATCTCTTCGCGCTCGGCGCGCTGCTCTATGAATGTCTCGCGGGCCGGCCCGCGTTTGCGGGACAGACCGTGCTTGAGATCGCGGCTCAAGTGCTGCACGTGCATCCGCCGCCGCCGTCGCACTTCAACCCGCGCGTCCCCGCCGCGCTGGATCGCATCACGCTCAAAGCCATTCACAAGCAACTGGACGCGCGGTACCAGACTGCCGAAGAATTGAGCGCGGACTTGCGCGCCGCCCGCCAATCTCTGTCCGGGCCTGAGCATGTCCGCACATTGCGACAGTTTGTGACTGTGACTGCGCCCGGCGCTTTTCGTTCGAGCGCGTTCATCACACTCTCAGATCAATTGCGCCGCCCGCGCGTCTCGCTCGGCGCAGTGCTGTTGATATTCGTCGCCCTCCTCGCCGGAGTTTGGGGGATCAGTCGCTTGCTGCGTCCCGCACCGTATCAGCCGGCGGAGGCGGCACAACGCCTCTATGAGAAGGGCGTCGATTTCCTACTCGAAGGCGCGTACCACCAAGCGAGCGCCGCCCTTGAGCGCGCCGTCCAAGCCGACGACGGATTCGCGCTGGCACATGCGCGTCTGGCCGAAGCGTGGACTGAGTTGGAATACATGGACAAAGCGAAGGACGAGATGCTGCGTGTCAGCGCGCTTCGCGCCGACGGCAAGAGCTTCGAGCCACTGAATGCGCTCTATCTCGATGCCATCACGGCGACGGTCACGCGAGACTTCTCGCGCACCGTCAAAACGTATCAAGAGATCACGCGGCTCGCACCGGAGCGGGCGCACGTCTATGTCGATCTCGGTCGCGCTTATGAGAAAGCGGAAGACAGTCAAAACGCGATTGCCAGTTACCGCGAAGCCACGAATCGCGATCCGCAAGACGCAACGGCCTACTTGCGACTGGGCATCCTCTACGGGCGGAAAGGAGATTTACCAAGCGCCACTGCCGCCTTCGATAAAGCCGAAGCGATCTATCGCGATCTCGGCAACGGAGAAGGCCGGACCGAAGTTCTTTATCAACGCGGCGTTCTCTTGAGCAATCTCGGCCAGATGCCCGCCGCCCGCGCGCAGGTGGAGCAGGCGCGCGATCTGGCGCGCACCACCGGGAATCAAGCGCAGCAAATCCGCGCGCTGTTGCAGTTGAGTAGTATCGCCTTCACCGAAAATAACAACGAGCAGGGATTAGCCTACGCGCGCGCGGCCATCGAGTTAGCGCAAGCCAACGGCATGGAAAATCTAATGGCGCGTGGTTTCGCCGACCTCGCTAACGTCTATCTGGCGGCACGCAATTATGCGGAAGCGGAGAAGCACCTGTTGCAAGCTCTGGACATCGCACAGCGTTACAAGGTGCGCCGCATCGCCGCTCAATCCCTGATCAACTTGGGCAGCATTCGCATCCAACAGAGCCGGGCCGACGAAGCCGTGCGCTATGTGGAAGATGCCTTGCCCTTTTATCGAGAGGGAAACTACCGCAAAGAGATCAGACTGGGACTGCTGTTGTTGGGGCGCGCCAACAAGCTGAAAGGCAATTACGCCGCTGCCCTCCAGACTGCCGAGCAAGAGCTACAACTGGCCCAACAGATCGGCGATCAATCGCTAGTCGCGCTCGCACATAACGAGATCGGCACGACCCTCGCGCTGCAAGAACAATATCCAGAGGCGCTCAAACATTACGAACAGAAATTTCAGATCAGGCGGTCGCTGGGCGAAAAGTGGGAGACGCCGCATGACCTGCTCTCGCTTGCCTCCGCGCTGTGGCCCATCGGACGTTATACGGAAGCCCGCGCAGCATTCAAACAATCTCTCGCGCTGGCGGAAGAGGCCAAAGACCGGGCGCGATTAGCCGAAATCTACCGCGCCAAAGCGGAAATGGAAGTGAGTGAACGGCTCTTCGCGGAGGCCGCCAAGAGCAGCCGGCAAGCGCTAGCTCTGAACGGAATGCCGAATCCTGATTTGATGGCGCGGGCGAAGTCGGCGCTTTGTGTCGCGCAAGTTTATACGGACGCGCGCGGGGCGGCGCGCGCGACGTGCGAAGAAGCCGTGCAAGCAGCCATGCAGACCAACGATCCGAATATCATCTCGCAAGCGCGGCTGGCGTTGGCCGAAGTCTTGCTGGAGAGTGGCGATGCCGGGGGCGCATTAACAAATGCGAAGCAAGCGTTAGCAGTCTTCATGCGCGCCGAACAGACGGAATCAGCATGGCGAGCCTCGGCGCTCGCGGCCCGCGCCGCTCAACAACAGGGCGAACCGGCGACAGCGCAGGAGTATGCCGCGCGCGCGACGGAGTTAAGAGACAGCTTGCAGCAAAAGTGGGGCGCGGCATATTATCGCGACTATCTCGCTAGATTGGATGTGCAGTTTTACCTCAACCGGCTCGGCGAAGAGATCGCCGGGAACAAGTAATCTCACCCCAACCCCAAAGGAGAAAACGACATGTCAAACGGCAACCCGATCATTATTAGAGGCGGCTCGGTTGAAATAGAGTATCCAGACACGTACACAGATACCCCTCCTCTCACAAAAAAGAAGAAGGTTAAGAACCCCACGGCCAATCTCGATTGGTTAGAAGTCAACGGGAAAAAGGTCATGGATTTAGGCAAGCACGACGTCATCACCATCCATACCAAGTAGTGTGGATGATAACTGCCGCTCGCCTAACAATCGGGACGACAACTTTGACCGCAGGGGCCTGAGTGAATCACTGGTTCACTCAGGCCCCTGCTCGTTTTTGTAAAGACGGACGTAGCGCACAAATTGCTTCGCCGCTTCCTCGTCGCGCTCCGCTGTCTCCGGCGAAATTGCAGCGGCGCGAGCGCGTCGTTCGCTGAAGGCGGCCTCGGTAATGTTCGCCAGCCACCAGAACGTGCCGCGTGCGCCGAGATGTTCGCGCACACGCCCGAAGATGCGCGGGTAGAGCTTGGCGGTGCGGCCCAAAAGGCTCTTGAGCGCGCTGAAGCTCATGCGGTCTTGGAACAATTCGCGGCGCACGCGCTCGTCGAGACTGTGCAGCGCGGCCATCACGGCGTTCATCGTCTCGTTGACGTGCGACGGAGAGCCGCCGGGCGCGGGGCGCAAAAATTCTGCGAGGCTCGCCATCTGTGCCACACGCGCTTCGTAGGCATTGATCTCGGAGAGCGATGGCGCGTCGAGCAGATCGGCGGCGAGCGCGAGATCGGTCAGGTGCGTCAGCCGGTGCAGATTGCGAACGTGCGAGCCAAAGCCGCAGAAAGTGAGCGGACTAGAGAGGCCTGCCGCGTCGCCGATAATCAACACGCGCTCGTCCGCCGTTTGCTTGCGGCGCTTCCAGCCATGCTGGTGAAAACTCGGAATGTAGCCGAAGACCGGCTTGACGACGCGCCACTGCGCCCCCGCGCGCTTGTACTGCGGCAGAGACGCGAAGTATCTCTCGAAGAGTGCGAGCAGCGACTTGTCGGCGCGCGAATCAATCGCATCGTAAAAGAAAAGATACGTCGTATATTCGTCGCGCGCCCGCGCGCCCGCGAAGCCTTCCCAGATCAGTTGGCGATGATCGCTCGCGTCCTCTGTGCTGACCAGAATCTCGCCGACGCTGAAATCAACTTTGTCCGGCCCCTCGCCCCGCGCGAAGCCGCGCGCCACTGTGCCGACCGTCGGGCAAACATGCGTCAACGCGGCGTGTCCGTCATTGAGTTGCCGCGCGACGGGCGAATTGGTCCCCGTGGCATCCACGAAGAGCCGCGCCGCAAACCGCCGCCGCTGCCCGCGTGCGTTCTCTATTTCGACCGTCACGCGCTGCGGCTCGACATACGCCCGCACGAAACGCATTCCATCTAACAACGCGCAGCCCGGCGGCCCGCTCTCGACGATTTTCCGCCGTGCCAGTGCGAGCAGTTTATCTGCCTCAATCGCCACATCCAGCACGTTGTCCATCCAGAGCGGCGGCGTCTTGACGCGCGACCCCCTATCGTGAAACTTGACGAAGCCGGAGCGATAACGATTAACGACTGCCGCTTCCAACTCTTCTTTCGTGAACAGCCCGGCGCGATCAAACGCGCGCAACTCCTCGTCCGAGATGTTCCAGTCGCGGTGCGTCTGCCCGACCGCGTGTGCGTCGAAGACCAGCACGCGCCGCCCATGCCGCGCCGCCATCACCGCGGCGTGCAGGAGTCCCAGCACGCCGCCCGCATAGATGATCTCAAACTCGCCTTCGATCTCCGTGCCTGACGGCGGCGCGCCCCGCACGATCACTTCGCGCGCCGCGTCGTCTTTCCGCTCCATCGCCTCGCGCCAACGCACGTCGAGTTCCCACACCCGCCGTAAGTATGCCTCCCGTTCGGCGAGCGCGCCGAAGCGCGCCACCGTCAACGGATAGCGGCGGCGAAACTCGCTCAGATCGGGAGCGCCGCCACCCGATCCTTTCGCGACGATTTTACTTGGCGCGACAGTCAGCACACTCATGGCAGAATTAACTTTCAGCACGGCAACCGAAATTTACACGGCGTCCGTCACGATTCCATCGCTCGACTATCAAATATGTTTGAGGTTTGCCGTTTGCGGTTTGAGGTCGGAGATACGCAGCTCGTCTTTAACCGCAAACGCCAAACGTCAAACTTCAAACTCTTCTCCTCGTCAACAACCCGATCACCGCGACGAACAACGCCGCGCCGATGATCGACCAGATAATGGGAAAGCTCCGGCCTCCGATCTGCACGGCGAATAATTCCGGCAGTCCCAACGCGCGCGACAGCCACAACCCGATCAGCGCGCCGATGAAGCCCAATGCAATCGAGACCAAACACCCGCCCCGCGAGAAACCGCTGATCGCCTGTCCCAGCGCGCCGCACAAGCCCGCGACGAGCAGCAAGACGAGAAACTCAATCAAGGTCATCAGTTTTTCCCCTCTCTGCCAGTTTCGGAAATCCCGATGCCGCTACTTTACTTCATCGGCGGATTCTCATTCCAGATCGTGCGCTGCATTTTCCACAGAGAACATGGAGGAACTGCTAAACAGACATGCCGAACTTTATGCTTTCAAAAAGCCGGGACGGCCTCTATAATCGTCGCTGGTCGCGGATAATTTTGCGGCGGTTTGCAGCATCTCCCGAAGTCGCCGCCAGAACAGTCCTCGAAGCCCGATAACTTTCCACACAATCAGGAGTTTTAGTAATGCGTAAATTGTTCCTCGTCACACTCATCATCGCCGCCGCCTTCATTGTTGCGCCGGCGCAGGAGCCGCAACAACCACCGCCACCATCGCCGCAAGAGCAGCAGATCACCACTCAGCCGGCGACTGCGGACGAAATTCGCAACATGGGCAAAGCGCCGACTGTCCCCAACGGGATCGGTCGTCTCGATGCGCGCGTCTTCGACAGCGAAGGCAACCCCGTCAGAAACGCTTATGTCGAATTGGAGTCGAACCGCACCGACGGTTACTTCTGCGAGTCTTGGAGCTCGACGGATGAGCGCGGGGTCGCAGTCTTACCGCCGATCCACATGGGCCGCTTGACGCTGATCGTGAAAGCCAAAGGCTTCAAGACGCAGAAGGTGATCGTCCCGACCAACACTATCGATCAGCCGGTGCGCGTTACGCTGGTCAAGAAATAAATTTCAGCGTCGCATCCGAGAGCAAAGCGCGTGTGATCCGCCGCCGGCGCACACGCGCTTTCTCGATCTTTAATCGCCGCTGATCGTGTGTTCCGTCTCCGGCATCGGCAATTGGTCGAAATCGTGCGCCGGCTGAGTGGCCTCCGGCTCAAGCAGCGGCAGCAATTCGCACAGAGCTGTTTGCAGCCGCGTCGCCTGCTCGCGCGTCAACAACAGGGTCGAAGCCCGCTCGCCTTGCCCCTCGACGGCGAGCGCCAACAGATCGCCGCCGAAGACGGAGAGGCTTAACCGCCCATCGCCTTCCCGTTGCCCCGTCGCAATTTCGATTTCCCGATCTGAACTTCCCATGACAAACTATTCCCCTCTTTGAAAACCGACAGCGGGGAGTATGTGCGGTTAGCTTAACACAAGGGAAAAGTACTGAGTACTGAGTACTGAGTAAGAAGGCATTTGCTTTTACTCAGCACTCAGTACTCAGTACTTTTTGGTTCTCCACTCTTTAACAACTTCGGCCACGTTGCGCTTCTGACCGTCAACTTCGTAATTGAGTTGGCGCATCTCTGCGGTCGAGAGCGCGTTGCCGAGGCGTTGGAGAACGGCGCGCAAGGCGGGCGCGCGTTGGAGTGTGTCGCGGCGGACGAGGATGACGGCTTCGTAGGGTGGAAGTAGCGGCGGTCGTCTGCGAGTTGAAAGAGATCGAGGGCGGCGATGAGTCCGTCGGTCGAGTTGCCGGCGATGATGTCCACATGGCCTTCGGCCAGCGCGCGATAAGTCAAAGACAAATCCATTTCGCGCGGGCGGGCGGCGAAGTTGAGATCGTAGGCGCGTGCGAAGCCTGTGTAACCGTCGGCGCGCGACATGAAATCTTGACCGAAGCCGGCGCGCCACGCGCGCGCGTGCGGCACGGCGTCGGAGATGGTTTGGAGATTGAGGCGGCGTGCGTCTGCGCCGCGCACAAGGATCGCGAAATCATTGCTGAAGCCGAGCGGCTCGCTCACTTCGACATTAAACTTTTCGGCGTACTCGCGGCGGACTTGTTCATAGACCGCGCGCGGATCGCCGACAGGCTGGTGTTTGAGAATCGCTGTAAACGAAGTGCCGGTGTATTCCGGGTAAGCGTCGATCTCTGCGGCGACGAGCGCATCGTGACAGAGATTGCCGCCTAACTCGAAACGGCGCTCGACACGGAGGCCCGCCGCTTCGCCTGCTTGCGCCAACAACTCGGCTAGGATCACGCTCTCGGTAAAATCCTTCGAGCCGACGACGATTGCAGCGGCGGGCGCATGGTCAAATTTATTGGCCGCGCCGAAGGTTCGCCAAACGGCATACCCGCCGGCGATGAGCAGCAAGCCGCCGAGCGTCGCCGGAATGATGTGTCGGCGCAGTTGCGCGGCTCGACTCGTCGGCCTTGTGCCGCGCCGCGTCCGCACGCGCAAGCGCGCTTCCAGCAGTCCGAGCAGCCAATCGGCCAAGAGCGCGAGCAGCGCCGCCGGGACTGCGCCCGCAAGGATCAGCGCATTGTCATTCTGTCGTAGTCCGCGGAAGATGTACGTGCCGAGACCGCCCGCGCCAATCGCCGCCGCAATCGTCGCCACGCCTACCGAGATCACCGTCGCCACGCGCACGCCCGCGAGGATCACGCTCGCGGCCAACGGCAATTCCACCTGCCACAGAATTTGTCGCCCGGTCATGCCCATCGCCGTCGCTGCCTCGCGCACATTTTGATCGACGCCTTCGATGCCTGTCACCGTGTTGCGAACGACCGGCAGCAAAGCGTACAGCGCGAGCGCGATGATCGCCGTGCGCGCGCCGATCCCGCCGACGAACGGCAACGGGATCAGAAAGCCAAAGAGCGCGAGACTCGGAATTGTTTGCAACACGCCCGCCAACGTCAGCGCCGGACGCTTCAACCACGCGCGCCGCACGACGAGGACGCCCGCCGGCAAACCAATCATGACGGCGCTGCTCACCGAGATGATAACCAACACGAGATGCTCGCCGGTATATGACAAGACCTCGCGCCAGTTGTTAATGATGAAATCGAAGAAGCTCATCACTGGATCGTCTCAAGATAAGCGCGCGCTTGCGGCTCGTCTGAGTTGGCGAACTCTGCGGGCGTGGCGAGGAGAATGATCTGACCGGCGTGCATCAACGCAACGCGCGTGGCGAGCAGGAGCGCTTCGCGGACATCGTGCGTGAC
>Ga0136614_10002987_pt1 | contig 10685 bp, 11 predicted proteins | sample AntDrymUQ2792106_2_FD_106643 | JGI IMG/M metagenome (GOLD analysis project Ga0136614, IMG submission 106643) | Polar desert sand microbial communities from Dry Valleys, Antarctica - metaG UQ279 (21.06) | ecosystem: Environmental > Terrestrial > Soil > Desert | place: Antarctica: Dry Valley... | reverse complement strand
TCGTCGAGGATGAACGTGGACCAGATGATCATGGCGGCCCGGCCGGAGAAGTACGCCGCCCGGGTGGTGTCCACGTCCTGGGCGCCGGGGACGGAGTAGTTCGTGACCAGCTCCCCGTAGAAGTCGAAGGCACCCACGCACTCGCTGCTGTCGAGGACGACTCCGCCCTCGTCGTCGACCAGCTGGCAGCCGTTGGCGAGTGCGACGTGCTCAAAGGTCTGCTGGGTGAACGTGTCGCCGGGTGCGGTCGGCCCGACGAAACCGGCCACGTTGCCGGCGTCGAGCTCCTCCGCTGCGGCGAGGATGTCGTCGTAGGTCTCCGGCGGCTGCAGCCCGGCCTCCTCGAACAGGTCCGTGCGGTAGATCAGTACCTGGGACCAGATGTCGCTGGGCACCGAGAGCTGGGTGTCGCCGTCGCTGGTCAGTGCCAGCGCCTCCTGCGAGAACGTGTCGGCGCCGAGCGCCTCGACGACCGCCGCGCTGGAGTCGGTGTCCAGCAGCTCGTTGGCCGCCAGCGTGCGTACCTGCGCGAGAGACAGCCCGCCGATGACGTCCGGCAGGTCTCCGGCGGCCGCGGCCGAGGTGATGGTCTGGATGAACTGGTCCTCGGCGACGCCGACCAGCTCCACGTCGACCCCGGAATCCTCGGTGAAGGCGGCGAGGATCGCCTCGGTGGCCGCTACCCGGTCGGGCAGGGTGTCCGTGGTCCACACCGTGATCGAGTCGGTGTCGGAGCCCGACTCCCCTCCGCCGCAGGCCGCCAGGGCCAGCATGGCGAGGGCGGCGGCCGCTGCGGTACGTCGTCTGGTGCTCGGCATCGAAGGCTCCTCGGGCTCACAGGTTCTCGACAGTCCCGCCGCCCGACGGGAGGCAGGGAGCGAGGGGTCGGCTCGACCTCGCCGCCAGTGAATAGCATCTTTATGCCGCTTGACAAGACCCAATGTGCTTGTTGACAGGCGTAAAGCAGGTGTATTGACTTCTGACATGCCCACGACGACGCCCGCGTCCGCGCCGGTGCGGCCACCTCCGGTCGTGGTGCGCTTCACCGCTCCGCGCACCGTTGACGTGCACGAGTACGAGCCGGAGCCGCTGGCGCCCGGCCACGTCCGGGTCCGCACGCTGTACTCCGGCATCTCCGCGGGAACCGAGCTGACGGCGTTCCGGGGCTCGAACGTGTATCTGAACAAGCGGTGGGACGACCAGCGGCGGCTGTTCACGGCCGGAACGCGCACGTTCGCCTATCCCGTCACCGGATGGGGATACAGCGAGGTCGGTGAAGTGGTCGAGGTCGCCGGCGACGTCGACCCCGGCCGGTTGGCCCGCGGCGACCGCGTGTACGGGATCTGGGGCCACCGGAGCGAGGCCGTGCTGGCCGCAGGAGCACTGGCAGGCCGGCGGCTGTCCCCGGATGTCGACCCCCTGGTGGGCGTCTTCGGCCGGGTGGGTGCGATCGCGCTGAACGCGATTGCGTCCGCCGATCTGCACCTGGGGGAGGATGTCGCGGTCTTCGGCCAAGGGGTGCTCGGACTGCTGACAACCCGCCTCGCCACCCTCAGCGGTGCGAAGGTGGTTGCCGTCGACGCGCTGCCCGCGCGGCTGGCACTGGCCGGCGGGTTCGGTGCCCGGCACGTGGTCGACGCTTCCCAGGGAGGGGTGGCCGAGGCGGTCAAGCTGCACGCCCGTGACACCGGCGTCGACGTGGCCATCGAGATCAGCGGTTCCTACCGGGCGCTGCACGAGGCGGTGCGGTCGGTGGCCGTGGGCGGCCGAGTCGTCGCCGCGGGCTTCTACCAGGGCGAGGGGGTGGGGTTGCACCTGGGCGAGGAGTTCCACCTCAATCGGGTGCAGGTCATCGCGTCGCAGATCGGGGGGCTGCCGAGCGGGCTCGCAGGGCGATGGGACGTCGAACGCCTGCACCGGGTCTTCATGGGTCTGGTCGAGGACGGGCAGATGGACGTCCGTCCGCTGGTGTCCCACGTCCTCCCCGTGCGAGACGTGGCCTCGGCCTTCGCGCTGCTGGACGAACGCCCCGAGGATGCGCTGCAGGTCGTGCTGGACTTCCGCGACCCGACCGTGCCGGACACGGCCAGGTAGGCGTGTCATGACGATCGGTGGCCAGGAGGCGCAACATCGCATGACCACGAGCGCCCTGCACGCTCGAGAGCTGGCCTGCCGCGCGGCGTACGTCCTACGAGGCAACAGCGCGGGGGCCATGACCCGCGCGGCGCCTGACCTGTATCCGCATCAGTGGAGCTGGGACGCGGCCTTCGTCGCCGTCGGACTCGCACACGTCGACGTGCGGCGCGCCTGCCTGGAGCTGGACACCCTGTTCGCCGGGCAGTGGCGCACCGGGATGCTGCCGCACATCGTCTTCGACCCGGCCGAGGAGGGGTACTTCCCAGGTCCGGACCGCTGGGCCTGCGCCGACCACAGCGAGGACGCCCCCCGGGCGCCGCGCACGAGCGGGATCTGCCAGCCGCCGGTGCACGCACTCGCCGTCGAGCGGATCGCCCAGGTCGCTGGACACCGTGGCGGCGAGGCAGCAGCAGGGGTGGCCAGATGGCTGCCCAGCGCGTACGCACGGATGCTGGACTGGCACCGGTACCTCGTCCGCCATCGCGACCCGACGGGCGCCGGCCTGCTCACCATCTACCACGGGTGGGAGAGCGGCATGGACAACTCGCCCCGCTGGGACGCGGTGTACGCCAGGGTGGACGTCGGTGAGGACCTGCCGCCCTACCGTCGCCGCGACACCACAGTCGTTGCCGACCTCTCGCAGCGCCCGACAGAGACCGAGTACGACCGGTACCTGTGGATCGTCGAGGAGCTCAAGCGCGCGCAGTACGACGACGCCCGCATCCAGGAGTCGGCCAGCTTTCTCACCACCGACGTCTTCATGTCCGCCGTGTTCGCGACCGCCAACGACGCCCTCGCCGAGCTGTCCTGTCGGCTGGGTAGGCCGGAGACCGAAGAGCTCGAGGAGTACGCCGAGCGGTTCCGCCGTGGCGTGGCCGCGACGGTCGACCCGGTCACGGGACTCGCCCAGGACACCGACCTGCGGACCGGACAGACCCTCGCGGCGGAGACACTTGCCGGATTCGCCCCGCTGGTCTGTGGAGGCCTTCCCGCGGGGGCCGAGCCGGAGATGATCCGGCTGCTCGAGTCGCCCCGGTGGACCGGCCACACGTCGCTGCGTCATCCCGTCCTGCCGACCACGAGCCCGGCCTCGCCGGACTTCCGCCCGCGCGCGTACTGGCGCGGTCCGAGCTGGCCGGTGATCAACTGGTTCTTCGCCTGGACCCTCGCGCGTCGCGGCGTCGTCGAGTGCGCCGCTGCGTTGCGCCGCGCCACCCTCGACCAGCTCGGCGACGGGGCCCTCGCGGAGTACTACGAGCCGGTCACCGGCGAGCCACTGGGCAGCCTCGACCAGTCCTGGAGCGCGGCCGCCGCGCTCGACCTGCTGCTCGGCCGCGACTGGGCCGACTGACACGATGAGACCTGACCTCGTACGCAAGCCTGGCGGTCACTCATCGGTGGAAGATCGCAACCGCCTCGGCCACAGCCCGCGCGACCTCGGCGTGGCCGGCGTCGTTGGGATGCACGGTGTCCTGCGCCAGCATCGTTCGCGCATCCCATCGTCGGGCCGTGGCCAGCAGCACACCGCCCTGGTTCGCCGCGGCGCGTCGAAGCCGCACGTTGTATGCGTCGACGTCCCTGGTGGAGCCGCGGTCGTGTGGCGGGTGCAGCGAGTAGTCCAGCAGGGCAGGCTGTTCGACGGCGATGATCACGGACTCGGGGTTCGTGGCCCGCAGGTCGCCGAAGATGGAGTCCAGCGCGGAAGAGTACCGGTCGAGGGCGACCTCGGACGAACCGTGAAGTCTGGCGTCGTTGAGCCCGGTCATCACCAGGAACATCATGCTGGCGGACTCCTGCTGCCGAGACGCCAGCTCGGCGGTGTGGGTGCTCAGCGTTCCCCCGACACCGCGGTTGTCCGGTGCACGAGCGAGGCTGCGTGCCGTCACGGTGACCAGGCAGCGCTCGGGCTCGGTCGCTCCGGCGCCTTCGACCCAGGAGTGACCGTACGCCGTGAGCCTGTGCATGGTTCCCCGTCGCACGACAGTGAGGTTCGCCCGAGCGTACCGGTCGAGGGGGTGAGTCCGTGACGGGGTCGGCGGCCGATGGTGCGTGGTCACGGCCGGGCGGCCCCAGTGCGGGGCACCTGCTCGAGCTGATCCGCACCCGGCGAGCCCGTACCCGCCGGGACCTGCTGGACATCACCGGTCTGTCCCGCTCCGCCATCGCCGCCCGTATCGGGCGGCTCGTCGCGGCCGGGTACGTCAACGAGTCCGGTGTCGAGTTGGCCGTACGTGGGCGGCCATCCGCCGTGCTGGCCTTCAACGAGCACCACGGAGCGGTGCTGGCCGCCGAGCTCGGCGCCACGCACGCGCGCGCCGCCGTGTGCGACCTGGCCGGGCGCACCCTCGCCGAGGTGGCGCAGAGCCTTCGCATCAGCGATGGGCCGGACGTGGTGCTGAAGTGGCTGGAGTCGAGCTGGCGGGGTCTGCTGGTGTCGCACAACCTCGCGCATCATCGGATCCTCGGGGTCGGGATCGGGGTCCCTGGACCCGTGGACGTGGGTAGCGGTCGGCCGATTCGACCGCCGATCATGCCCGGCTGGCACGACTACCCGGTTCGGCAGCGGCTCGAGCAGGCGTTCGGGGTGCCCGGTTTCGTGGACAACGACGCGAACCTGATGGCGTTGGGAGAGTTCCATTCCGCCCTGCCCTCGTGTCCGTCCCTCTTGTTCGTCAAGGTGTCCACCGGGATCGGGGCCGGCATGGTGGTGGACGGCCGGCTGGTGCGTGGCATCCATGGTGGTTCCGGCGACATCGGCCATGTCCGCCTGGCGGACCCAGAGTCGGGTCCGCTGTGTGCCTGCGGCGCGCGAGGATGCCTGGCCGCGTCGGCGAGCGGCGGGGCAGTTGCGCGACGTCTGCGCGAGCGGGGGCGGCGCGTGGAGACCAGCCGGCAGGCCGTCCAGCTCGCCCAGGACGGGGATCCGTTGGCGGTGTCGCTGATCCGCGAGGCGGGCCTACAGCTGGGAGGAGTGCTGGCGACGGCCGTCAGCCTGCTCAATCCCCAGGTGCTCATGATCGGTGGCGACCTCGTGGAGCCACGCGAGCACTTCATGGTCAGCCTCAAGGAGAGCCTCTACCAGCGGACGCAACCATTGGCCACGCGTGACCTCCAGGTGCTCACCAGCTCCCTCGGCGACCGGACCGGTGTGGTCGGAGCCGCCCGCCTGATCGTCGAAGAGGTGTTCTCGGCCGAGTCCGTCGACCGCAGTCTGGCGGGCCAGGACGTGACGCTCGGCAAGCCCGCGCCCGGCGCGGTGCTGAAGGGCTCGGCCTGATCATCTCGTGGCACCTGAACCCAACTGACCTCCGGCCGTGACCACTAGCGCGGCAGGGTGCGACGTGCCAGCGCAAGCGCCGCGAGTGCAAGGACGGAAGGGACCGGCGCCAGCGTCAGGGCTGCGTCCGTGCCGTGGCGTTCCACCACGGGGCCGGCGATCGCAGCGCCGGTGGCCGCGCCCAGGTTCAGCCCAGTGACGAGCCAGGCGAACGCCTCCGAAGCCGTGCCGCGGGGTGACGCTGGGTCGACGAGCAGGTAGCTGGTCGACATCCACGGCGCGAAGGCGCAACCTGCGAGTGTCAGAGCCGCTGGCATCCCGGCGATCGAGCCGGCCAGCATCGGTACCGCCCATGCCGCCAGGAGCCGACCTGGCTCGAGCAGGCACGTACGCTGCCTGCGGCCGAGCTCGAGCGACCCGCCGACCTGCGCGCGGTCGCGGCTGCCAGCGGCATGAGCTACGAGACGTTCCGGAAGCGCTTTCTGGCGGCGAACGGATCGTCGCCGCGGGCGTACCGCGAGGCGAGACGGATCGACGCCGCACGCGAGCTGCTACTGCTGACGTGGTTGACGCAGCGTGAGATCGCCTCCAGCCTCGGGTACAGCGACGAGTACCACTTCTCGAAGCGCTTCAAGCGCGCGACCGGCGTCGCACCGAGCACCCTTCGCGCCTCCAGGTGAGGTGCCGGACCAGTGCCTGCCCCATTCGGAGCCTCCGGAGCATCGGCCCTTGCCTTCGAGCGCGCTCGAAGGCATACCGTCGTGGACATGACCACCTTGCAGGACCTACGCCAGCTCCTGGACGAGACTCCGGTGGAGGACCTGCCGCCACTGACCGAGGCGCTGACCTGCCACCTGGAGCTCTCCGAGCAGGTTGGCCCGCCGTTGAGCATCGCCGACGTGGCGGCTCTGCTGGATGTCTCGACCCACACGTTGCGCTACTACGAGCGGGTCGGCCTGGTCCGAGTCGGAAGGGACGCGGCCGGCTACCGGTCCTACGACCGGGTCTCGCTGGGACGGGTCATCTTCATCACCCGGCTGCGGCTCGCCGACCTGCCCATCCGTGACATCCAGCGCTACATCGCGCTCGTCGACGAGGGCGAGAGCAGCATTCTCTCAAGGCCGGCCCTGCGCGACTGACGAGGCCCGCAATAGATCGGAGTTGCTCATATGAGCACAGCACCCATCCCCACCCGGCGCATCGGTGACCTCGAGGTCTCCGCTGTCGGCCTCGGCTGCATGGGCATGAGCGTGGCCTACGGTCCCGCGGACCGGGCCGAGTCGCTGCGCACGCTCCACCATGCGCTCGACGCCGGCCTGAACTTCCTGGACACGGCCGACGTGTACGGCAACGGGCACAACGAACAGCTGCTCGCGGAGGTACTGACGGGCCGCCGCGACGAGGCCGTCGTCGCGACCAAGTTCGGCATCGTCTCGGATCCGGACACGTCGCTGCCGGTCGGCACCAACGGTTCGGCCGCCTACGTCAGTACGGCGGTCGACGCCTCGTTGTCGCGGCTCGGTGTGGACGTGATCGACTTGTACTACCTGCACCGGGTCGACCCGCGGACTCCCATCGAGGAGACGGTCGGCGCCATGGCGGAGCTGGTCCAGGTTGGAAAGGTACGTCACCTCGGGCTGTCCGAGGCTTCGGCCGACAGTCTGCGGCGCGCCTGCGCCGTGCATCCCGTCGCCGCCCTGCAGAGCGAATGGTCCGTGTTCAGCCGTGACATCGAGGTGGAAGCGGTGCGTGCGGCACGACAGCTCGGCATCGCCGTCATCCCGTACAGCCCCCTCGGTCGAGGCCTGCTCACCGGCTCGACTGCCGCCTCCACCGACCTGGGTGCGGATGACTTCCGACGCACGCTGCCCCGCTGGCAGGACGAGCACCTCCAGGCGAACCTGCAGCTGGTACAGCGGATCCGGGAGATCGCCCAGCGGTTGGAGGCCACCCCGTCGCAGGTGGCGCTGGCCTGGCTGCTGGCCCAGGGCGACGACGTGGTGCCGATCCCCGGGACCAAGCGTCGCAGCTACCTGGACGAGAACCTCGCAGCCGTCCACCTGGAGCTGCCCTCCGAGGTGACGGCCGAACTGTCCGCGATGAAGCCGTCGGGCGCGCGCTACCCCGACATGGACTGGGTCCGGGGTGACAGCGCTGCCGCCGACCGCTGAGGCGCGCTCGACCCGTCTGCCTCATCGGGTCGCGTGTGTCGCGTCGAACGCCTCCCGGTGGTGATCGACGTCCTCCATGTGCTCCTCCGCCCATTCCTTGATGCCGTGGACCACGGTCAAGAGCGAGCGGCCGAGCTCGGTGATCGCGTAGTCGACCTGCACGGGGACGCTGGGCGTGACGGTGCGGGTGGCCAGGCCGTCGCGTTCGAGCTGTCGCAGCGTCTGGGTCAGCATCTTCTGGCTCACCCCGGCGATTCGTCGGGACAGCTCGGAGTAGCGCATCGCCCGTTCCCCGAGTGCGGACAGGACGAGGGTGACCCACTTGTCGCTCAAGCGATCGAGCAGCCGTCTGCTCGGACACGACGCGAGGTACGCGTCGTACTCGTGCTTGGCCTGCGCGCGGCGCTGGGCGGCGGTCATGGTGGGACTCATGGACGACTCCTGGTGGGTTACGCACTCTTGGGTACCTACTTCCCATGAGAGAGTACGGCATCGGATGGTGGTGGTCACGCCCGACCACCTCACCCGAAAGGTTCAGACATGCGCGCCGTCGTCATCACCACTCCCGGTGGGCCCGAAGCCCTGCAGATCATCGAGACAGCTGTTCCGGGCCCCGGTCCCGATGAGATCCGTATCAGCGTCGCCGCCGCAGGGGTGAACCCCGTCGACGTGGGCACCCGGACCGGTGCCTTCCACGAGCTCGGCTTGGTGACGCAGCTCGAGCACACCGGACTCGGATGGGACGTCGCGGGAACTGTCAGCGCACTCGGTCCGGGTGTCGCGCAGAGCCACCCGCAGCTGGCCGACGGCGTTCGGGTGGCCGCCCTGCTCGCTGCCCTCGACGTGCCGCTCGGGACCTACGCCGACGAGGTCGTGGTCCCTGCCGACTCCGCTGCCGTCGTACCTCCGGGTCTCGACCTGATGGCAGCGGCCACGCTTCCGCTCAACGTCCTGACGGCAGCACAGGCGCTCGACCTGCTCGGCCCGGCGCAGGGGCGTCGCCTGCTGGTCACCGGCGCAGCGGGCGCGGTCGGCGGGTACGCGGTCGCGCTGGCGGCCCCGCAGGGATGGATCATCGACGGCCTGGCCCGCGAGTCCGACCGGGACTTCGTCAAGCGCACCGGCGCGACCGGGCTGGTGACCTCCCTCGACGACATCGACGAGGGTTCGTACGACGCGGTCCTCGACGCCGCCGTGCTCGGCGACACCGCTGTGCGGGTGGTCCGGGACGGCGGCCGCTACGTCGGCGTCATACCGCCGTCGGTGCCGGCCTCGAGGCGACGTGTCACCACCGAAGCCGTCCAGGTCCGTCATGACGCCAGCACCCTGGAGTCGATGCTCTTTCGGATGGCATCGGGAGAGCTCGAGGCACGCGTGCACGCCACCGTCCCGCTCGTCGAGGCGGCGACGGCACACCGCGCCCTCGAGGAGGGTGGGACCCGGGGACGCTGGGTGCTGCTGCCCTGAGCCTGCCGGGTGACGTCGCCGTGGGCTCAGCCCTGGCTGCAGACCTGGCACCTGCCACGGCGGCGCAGCCAGTAGGCGTAGGTCGCCGCGGCCAGGGCGGCTCCCCACAGCGGCCAGAACATCTCCGGCAGCCAGGCAGCGACGTCGTCGTTCTCGCCGGGGAAGGTGTCGCCGAACCCACCGGTCACGCCGAACCGCAGGAACATCAGGCCGGCCGAGGCCACCGTGACCGAGACGACGGTGGCCGGCACGACGGCGAGCCCCACCGGGACCTGGCGCCCTCTCAACCCGAGCATCCACCGGGGAAAGACCTCACCCCAGCGCTGTGCGAGGCCGAGGGTCAGGACAGCGCCACCGACGGCCAACGTGGCCAGGGCGGCCCCGGCGTACACGCCGTCGCCGAGGTCGTCGAGCAGCTGCTGTTGCACGCCAAGAGGGATGCCGAGTGCCCATGCGTACCGAGTGCTCGCGTACCCGAGTGGCACCACCACCGCCACGGCGACGGCCCAGCGGCCCCAGCGTGCCGCCGACGCCGGCGTCATCCACGTCGGGTCGGCGTGCCTGCGGCCGCACGCCAGGCAGGCTCCGACCATCCGGCGGTGGTGGAGGACGGCCGCCAGTGCCCAGGCCAGGCCGGCAAGGCTGAGCACCGCCATGTTCACCACCGGCCACGACCACAGGCTGGCACCCTCGGGCATGGCACCGAGCAGCGTCAGCACCAGCAGGATCGGGCTGTAGGCGACGGATGCGAGCAGTCGGAAGTCAGGCAGCCCCACGGCCAGCACGAGTCCGAGCGCACCGGCCAGGACTGCGGGCACACGCTGCCCGGCACCGAGCCGACCGCCCGGGACACGCTGAACCGTCATCACGACGGCCAGCAGGACACCCGTGGCAGCCAACGCGATGATGATCGAGGCACCAGCCTGCGGGCCCCACGTGCCCAGCACGGACAGGTCCACACCGACGTCAACCGCGGGGTCGGCCGGGTTGCCCCCGGCGCCCGCAAGCCAGGCGAGGCCAAGCCCCAGGTACGCCAGCGACCAGGCGGCGGCCAGCGGGAGCGGCCAGCGGGTCCACGTCGCTCGCGCGACCCGTCCGACGCGTGCGTCGGCCCATGCCGCGTGTCGGTCGTCCAGCGGGGCGGTCATGGGTCCCCCTCTCGTCGAGCGACCCGGTCGCTCGCCAGGCACCGGGATCCTGACCAGCCCGTGAACTGAACGGTCCTCGTGGTGGTCCTCGGCCGGCGTCCTCGACGCAATCGATTCCCGCAGTGGTAAGTGTGACCGGTGCGCCGCCCGCATGTCATGGGCACCCCAACAGTCACGGCTCTCGTGGCAATGTTCGTGATGTGGCGACTGCCATGACCGCCGACTACCCAGGGACCGAGCCCTTGAGCCTGGATGCGTGCATGGTTGCGTACGACGAGTCGAGCGCTACCCGTGAGAAGGGTTGACATGGACACGCTGTTGGCAGATGTGTTGCTGGTCCCGTTGTTCACGTTGGTCACGTTGCTGACGGTGCTCACGTTCGGTGCGGTGATCCGGCGGCTGCTCGGGGTCCGGGTGGGTCTGGTACGCACCTTCCTGGCCGCGCTGCTGGCGTTCCTGGTCGCCGGACCACTGCTGAACGCCATG
>Ga0136614_10002986_pt1 | contig 10686 bp, 7 predicted proteins | sample AntDrymUQ2792106_2_FD_106643 | JGI IMG/M metagenome (GOLD analysis project Ga0136614, IMG submission 106643) | Polar desert sand microbial communities from Dry Valleys, Antarctica - metaG UQ279 (21.06) | ecosystem: Environmental > Terrestrial > Soil > Desert | place: Antarctica: Dry Valley... | reverse complement strand
TGCTGCGGCTCTTCCCCTCGTCCCAGCGCCCCCGGGTCGCCGCCGCGAGCCGCGATATCACCGTCAAGGTGAGCGCGTGGCTCGGCGGCCAGCTGTTGCTCGGCGCGATCATCGGGATCACGTCGGCAATCGGTCTCTGGGCGATCGGTATTCCATTCTTCTACGTGCTCGCGTTGATCTCCGGAATCGGTGAGTTGATTCCGGTTGTCGGGCCGATTCTCTCGGCGATCCCCGCCATCGCCATTGCCTCGACGGTGTCGCTCAACAAAGTGCTGCTCGTCGTGATTTTTTTCGTCGTCCAGCAGCAGTTCGAGAATCACGTGCTGGTACCCAAGATCATGGAGCGGCAGGTCGGCGTCAGCGCCGTCACCGTGATCGTGGCGCTTCTCATCGGCGGCCGGATGCTTGGGATCGTCGGCGCGATCCTGGCCGTCCCCACCGCCGCCATCCTCCAGGTTCTCCTGATCGAGCTCACCAGCCAGAACGAGTAGCGTTGGCATCAGCATTGAGTAAGACCCCTGCGAGCAGGCCATCCGTGCCGCGGCTCAGGCCGGAGTTGTCCGATGTTCGGAATGGGATTGGTGAGACCAGGCATGCGCGGCTCGACCGGGCGGTCCGTGTTCGGCGACGTCGCCCTGTGCTTGTTCCTGCTCGCGCAGGCTTCAGACGGGGTGCTAACCTACGTCGGCGTAACTGTTTACGGCCTGCACATGGAGGGCAATCCGCTCATCGGCTGGCTCATGGCTGCCATGGGCCAGGGACCTGCGCTGGCCACCGCGAAGGTAACGGCAGGGTTCTTCGGAATTGCGCTGCACCTGTCCGCAGTACATAAGGCTGTAGCCGTATTGGCGGGCTTCTATGTCGCCGTCGCCGTCATCCCCTGGGTCGCCATAATCTTCTACTTCGGCGCGTAAAACGGCACAAAACCGGCGTGGTTCCGCGCCGCCCTTCACTCCCAAAAGTTATACTCGCGCGATATGCGTAGCGATCCGCTTGCCTACCTCGGTGCCGAGCTCGACTCGCTGAAGCAGCAGAACCTCTACCGTCGCCTCCGGATCCTTGAAGATGAGCAGAAGGCACGGACAACTTTCGACGGCCGATCAGTAGTCAACCTATCGTCGAACAATTATCTCGGTTTGACGACCCATCCGCGGCTGAGGGAGCGCGCCAGGGAGGCGCTCGACCGGTTCGGGGTCGGGTCCGGGTCAGTCCGCACGATCGCCGGCACGATGGAAATCCACATGGAGCTCGAGCGCCGGCTCGCGGATTTCAAGAAGGTCGAGGCGGTGGTGGTCTTCCAAAGCGGGTTTGCGGCCAACGCCGGTACCGTGTCCGCGATACTGGGTAAAGACGACGTGGTGATCTCGGATGCGCTGAACCACGCCAGCATCATCGACGGCAGCCGGCTGAGCCGCGCGGCGATCAAGGTATTCCCGCACAAGGACGTCGACGCGGCCCGCGCTATCGTGGAAGACCTGCCCGTCAGCCAGCGCAAGCTGCTCATCACCGATGGCGTCTTCAGCATGGACGGCGATCTCGGCGCGCTGCCGCAGCTCTGCCAGCTCGCCGAGGACACCGGCTGCATCATGATGGTCGACGACGCGCATGCGAGCGGTGTGTTCGGAAGGAACGGCCGCGGTACGGTTGACCACTTCGAGATGCACGGCCGCGTGGACATTCAGGTAGGGACCCTTTCGAAGGCGATGGGGGCGCTCGGCGGGTACGTCGCCGGCACCCGCGATCTGATTGAGTTCCTGTACCACCGGGCGCGGCCGTTCCTGTTCTCCACGTCCCACCCCCCCGCGGTGGCCGCGGCGTGCATCGCCGCACTCGACGTTTTGACGGACGAACCGGAAATCATCGAACGACTCTGGGACAACACCCGTTTCTTCAAGAAGGGGCTGACGGACCTTGGGTTCGACACTGGTCTCAGCGAGAGTCCCATCACGCCCGTCATCGCGGGCGACAGTGGAAAGGCGATGCGGCTATCCGACAGGTTGTTCGAAGAAGGGGTGTTCGCGCAGGCCATCGCGTTCCCGACCGTCGCGCGGGACAAGGCGCGTGTCCGCACGATTGTGACGGCCACGCACACACGTGAGGACCTGCAGTACGCACTCGACACGTTCGCCAGGGTCGGCCGCGAACTGGACCTGATCTGACGTGAAGGCCTACAGCTCCGACCGCGCGCGCGCGTTGTTCGACACCTACACCCGGGATCTCTCGCGTGAGGACCTCCAGCGGCTGTTCACGCACGACACGCGCGACGCGTATCGTTTCTTCACCCGCGGCGTGGACGAGGACCTCTACGCCGGTCTGCCGTGGTGGAAGCGGCTGCCGCTCCGGTTCCAGCAGATCTTCGTCGCCTTCACGCTGAAGCTTCCCCCGGCCCGCCGTGCGCTGTATCTCGGCGCGCTCGTCATCGCGCTCCTGGGTATCGTGCGGTTGTTCCGCGGATTCTCGATCGTCGATGTGCCGTTCGGCACGCCCTTCATCCAGGTCGCGCTGCTGATGCCGGTGTGGGCCGATGGCACCTTCGCGTTGATCGTCAGCCTGTGTCTCGTCAACCTTCTCGTGCTGCTCGAGGTCGCGGACCGGCTGTCCCTCAAAGGCGAGCTGGAAGTGGCGCGCGAGATCCAGCGCGCCATGCTGCCACAGGGGACGTACAGCGTCGGCGACATCGAGATCTGCGGCACGACCCGTCCCGCCAACACGGTCGGGGGTGATTTCTACGACGTGTTGCCGCTGCCCGATGGCCGGGTGATCGTGACGGTGGGGGATGTCGCAGGGAAAGGGAGCCCTGCGGCACTGCTGATGGCGTTGCTGCTCGCGGTGCTGCGGACGCTCGTCGACGAGGAGCTCGAAGCGGCGGCGCTCGTCGAGCGCCTGAACGTGCAGATCTCGCGGCACAGCCCGCCGTCGCGGTTCATCACGCTTTTCTACGCGGTCTACACGCCTGCCACGGGCTCGCTCACGTACGTCAACGCCGGGCATAACCCGCCGCTCCTGCGCCGTCGCGACGGACGGCACGAGCGCCTCCCCGCCACCGGCGTCGCGCTCGGCATGTTCGAGCACTCGCGGTTTGCCGCGGTAGAAACGCGACTCGAACCAGGGGAACTGCTCGTGATGTACAGCGACGGCATCACGGAAGCGGAAGGCCCCGCGGGACAGCCGTTCGAGGAAGCGGGACTGAGCGTCATCATCGATCTGCACGCCGGGGATCCCCCGGCAGTCATCAACGCCCGGGTGCTCGAGGCTGTTGAAGCACACGCCCGCGAGTCGAGATTCGGAGACGATTTGACGATCCTGATCCTCAAGCGCGCGGCGCTCTAACGGCCCGCAGCGGCGGTCAGCTCATAAACGGCCGTGCGTCCGATCGTCACGAGCGGCGTGAGCCGCTGCGCTGCCGACTGTCCCTTCTGCTCGGAGCGCTCGCGGAATGCGGTCAGCTCTCCGGGGGCGGTGACCAGGTACGTCGCGTACCCTCGCGCGCGCAGGGCCGTGATGGCTTCGTCCAGCCATCCCGGGTCCAATCGATCCCAGCGCACGATCGGGCGATCCGCGTAAAGGCGGATGCTGCCGCTGTGTTGCACCGAGAAAAAGATCGCATTCACAGGGAGCCGCTCTCGCAGGTGTTGCCCTACAGCGGGATAGTCGCGCTCAATGTGCCGTAGCTCGAACACTCCCAGTTCGTGTGCGCGGGCAATCATGAACCACACCAGCGCAACCGCTCCGATTCCTGCCGCAACCGGCCGCAACGGCGTCGGCAGCTTCCGGATCGCGCTCAGGGCGATCACGCTGCCGAGCAGGAGCATCAGTGGGAGTGCCGGGAGAAGAAATCGGCTGTAGGTCCATTCCTGCGGCTGAAAGAAGGCGTAGGGGAGATACGCCGCGATCACGGCAGCACAGAACAGCCACGCGACAGAGACGCCGATGTTCGTCGGACGCGGCCGCTTGACGATGACCAGCCAGACAGGGGCGGCAATCCAGAGCCAAATAAACCAGTGGTGTGTATCGGTCAACCATCGTGGATACCGTTCGAGATTCGGCCGGATGTTCGCAGCCGCGAACAGCTCGCCGAAAGACCCGTAGCCCGACGCGCGCCACGACCCGTACCGCACGTCCTGCACGGCGCCCAACACGATGAGCCCGGCGGCGAGCGGCAAGGACGCCGCGACAAGCCGCCGGCCCAGCTGCTCTCTCGGACCGGCCAATCCAACGCCGGCGTGGATCACGAGGGCCAGCGGCGCCAGGTTCGGACGAATCAGTATCGCCACCGCTTCGCACACGCCGGCTGCCGCCGCCGCACGGGTCGTACCGCTGAGCGCGGCGGCGAATGCGGCAAGCCAGGCGGCCGCCGCTGGTACGTCGCTCATCGGCTGCACGAGCTGCACCAGCCATACAGGGCTCGCCGATAGCAGCAGGGCTGCGACGGCAGCTGCCAGCGGATCCCGCAGGTGGCGTCGTCCGGCGAAGTACGTCAGCCAGACGGCCAGGACGCCAAGCCCAGGCACCACGGCGTACACCGCGTCGGGGTGCACGATGTGGAGCGGCGCCATCAGCAGCGGGTATCCGGGCGGGTACGTGGGAGCGATGCGCCCCGGCGTCGGGGCGGGGACGTACCCGAGCGGCGTCAAGGACGCGCGCGCTTCGGGCCACGGCCAGTCCACGGTCAGGGGCAGCGCGTCGGTCAGCTGAAGTCGCGCGAAGAGCCGCGCTTCGCTGACGTATCCGTACGAATCACCGCCACCGGCTGCGAATGTTCCGAACGCAATCGAGGCCGCGAGCGTCCACGACGCGGCGACCGCCGCGACGATGCGAGACGCGCCGGGCGAGTCGAGCAGTGACCAGGCGGTAGCTGCCGCCGACAATACACGCGCCCGTGCCAGAATCGTCCAGACAACCGCAACCACGGCGGCGGCCAGCGCGGGCCTGGCCCAGGCGTGCGATCGCAGCCGGATGCCTGCAAGATTGACTTCGAATCCGCCAGTCACTGCGATCGTCGCAGCGTAGGCAGCCAACGTAAGGCAGAGCCACGGCAGCACTGCACCAGGCCTCACACCGCGCAAGCTACTGCTTCGTCCCAACGTCCATCCCACCTCTCGCTGCAGATTCGACGGACAGCCCGATTCGCCGGTTAATTGCCCCATAGCCGGGCGACGGGGGTCTAATATGGGACCACGAATGACCTTGTGGCTGCTGCTTCTGCTCGCGTTGGCTTCGACGCCTGCCGGTCACCCTGGCCAGGCGCCGCAGCGGGATGCCGCTGCTGCCCTCGTATTCCGCGTCGAACAGGCTGCAGCTGCCGGAGATCGAGCCGCGATCGTGGCTATGGGCGTGGGCAATGACCGCGCTGGCCTGGAGGGGCTCGCCACGACACTCACGACGCCTCTTCCCGCTCGAGTCGTCATCAAAGAGCGGGATCGTTCCCCGCTTGCCGACGGCTCCGAACGTCTGCTCCTCGAGATCTTCACGGAACGCGGCATCGAGGCACGCGTCGCCACGTGGCGCGTCGATCTGCAGACGGTCCCGGCCGCCGGTTCGGCCGCCGAGTCCATCGGGATTGCGGCGGTCGAGCAGCTGACGTCGGTGTCCGGGCTGTATCGGCTCGCCCTCGACGCTTCGAGACAGTTCGACGTCCGGGATCTGACGATGAAAGGCACCGACCTGACGCTGCAGATGACGTCGGGGAGCGCGTTCGTTGCGGAAACCCCCGAAGGGACCACTGCCGTGGTGCTCCTCGGTCGCGGCCACATGCAGTTCGCTCCGCCGGATCAGGCGGAACGCACGCAGCTCAAAATCTTCGCCGGAAAAGAGACGCTGACCACTGAATTCGACGCGGCCTTCATCCGTGTGCGGCCCGCCGAGTTCGAGGACCGCTTCGCGTCGGCGTCGCTGGTGCCGCGCGCCGTCTCCACATCCGACTACCGCCGTGCCAGCGGCGTGTTCGAGCAATACGTGGGACGAACGCTGCAAATCGATCTCACGGATCTCAGCCGCGACCGCTGGTCGCTCGCGCCGTCGGCCGGAGACTTGATCGCGGAGGTCCGTACGCGCAAGCTCGGTAGCCTCACGTACACGCGCGCACACAACGACGCGGAGGATATCTCACTGTTCGACCGCAAGCGGCGGCGCAACATCTCGGTGTATGCGTCGGCGGAGAAGCTCTCGTCACGCGGGCGCTTCTTCAGTGAGGATGACACCGTTGATTACGACGTCCTGTCGTATGACCTCGAGACGTCGTTCGCGCCTGATCGCCTCTGGATCGACGGTCGCGCCCGGTTGAAAGTTCGTGTCAGGACTCACTCCCTCAGCACGATGACGCTGCGGCTCTCCGAACCGCTCACCGTGCGCGATGTGTTCTCCCCGGAGTATGGCCGACTCCTCCATCTACGCGTCGTCGGGCAGAACACCGTCATCGTGAACCTGCCGACCGCGGTGGTGCGGAACACCGAGATCCTGTTGAACGTGATCTACAGCGGCCGGCTGGAGCCGCAGCCGCTCGACCGGGAGGCCATCGAACTGCCACAGGACCTTCACGAGATGCCGGTGATTCCGCTCGAGCCCCGGTTCGTCTACAGCAACCGAAGCTACTGGTACCCGCAGTCGACGGTGACCGACTACGCCGATGCGATCCTGCGTATCACCGTCCCGGCCGAGTACGACGTCATCGCCAGCGGCGCGGCCATCGGTGAGCCGGCGCCACCTCCCGGCGCAGTCGAGCCGGGGCAGCGTCCGCGCAAGGTGTACGTGTTCGAGTCGAACAGACCGGTACGCTACCTCGCGTGCGTGATTAGCCGCTTCAGTGCGATCGACTCGGCCCAGCTCAACGTGCCCTCGTCCAGTCCGCCAGGACGCGAGGCTGGCGTTGCGGAAGGCGCCGGACCGACGACCACCAGCGCTGAGACGACAGACGAGACCGTGTCGCTGTTCGTGCAGGCGAATCCGAGACAGGCAGGCCGGGCGCGAGGCATTGCGGAGAAATCAGCCGCGATCTTCCGGTATTACGCGTCGCTCGTTGGCGAGGCGCCGTATCCGAGCTTTACGCTCGCCGTCACCGACAGCGATCTGCCGGGTGGCCACAGCCCCGCGTACTTCGCCGTGCTGAACCAGGCGCTCCCTTCGTCGCCGTACGTCTGGCGGAACGACCCGGTGAGCTTCGACAACTACCCTTCATTCTTTCTGGCGCACGAACTCGCGCACCAGTGGTGGGGGCAGGGCGTCGGGTGGAAGAACTACCACGAGCAATGGCTCAGCGAAGGGTTCGCACAGTACTTTGCGGCGCTCTACGCCGCGCAGGAGCGTGGAGACGACGCGCTCGTGAACGTCATGCGGCAGATGCGGCGGTGGGCCATCGACTCGTCGGATCAGGGCCCCGTGTACCTCGGCTATCGCCTTGGCCACATCAAAGGTGACAGTCGCATCTTCCGGGCGGTCGTGTACAACAAGTCGGCCATGGTGCTGCACATGCTCCGTCGCCTGGTGGGCGACGAGGCCTTCTTCAACGGAATCCGGCGGTTCTACGCCGAGTGGCGCTTCAAGAAAGCCGGAACCGAAGACGTGCGGGCGGCGATGGAAGCCGCGAGCGGACGGGATCTATCTCCGTTCTTCGAAGCGTGGATCTTCGGGGTGGCGATTCCACGCGTCAAGTTCAGCTACGAGATCAAGGATCCGTCCCAGGCGACTGTGCGGTTCGAGCATCGTGGGGATGTGATGGAACTGCCGATCACCGTCACCGTGACCTACCGCTCTGGCGAGGCGCAGAACGTGCTGATCCCCGTCGGCGAACGGGTGATCGAGCGCGTGATAGCGCTGAAAGGACCCGTGCGCACGATCGAGGTGAACCAGGATCACGCGGCGCTGGCCGAGTTCGAGAAGTAGCGCTTACGGAAGGTAGATGGCCGCGATCCTCGCCTCGCCGTTTCGTTCGAACGGCTCGAACACGACGATGAAGCGCGAACCCGCGTACTCATAGAACCGCGTGAGCCGTTCTCCCAGGCTGCCGCGGTCGATTTCCTGACGCCCATTCTCCGCCGCGCGGCCGAGCTTTGCCGCCACGGCTGACGCCGTCTCACCGACTCGGATTTCTTTCCCGTCGATGAACGGAAGAACAGGCACGGAAACGGCCCGGGCCGGGATGGCAGCGGGAATACTCGCGGCGATCGGGCGCGCCGCCGGCGCCGTCCTGACAGGCGTGACGGCGCGGAGTTCTCGCACGATCATCGAGCCGACGGCAAGTGTGGCGGACAAGAAGGCGGCGGCGATCACCCACTCGACGACGGGGGCGAGTCGCAGCCACGGCCGGGTACCGAGCGCGTCCATAAGGCCTCCCTTGCTGGGTGGTTGGCCGGGCGAGTGCCCCAATGTTGGCCCCTGCCGCGCGGGGTGTCAATCGGAATTCAAGGAATAGTTACTGGCGGCCGTGGCCGGGCGGAACCTGCCCGGGCGGAACCTGGCGTGCGGAACCTTTGAATGTATGATCGACCGTTATGGAAACCGTCACGCTGACGATTGACGGCCGCCAGATTGCGGCCGCGAAGGGCAAAACTGTCCTCCAGGCTGCCATCGAAAACGGCATCCAGGTCCCGTACTACTGCTACCACCCCGGGCTGGGTATCGACGGATCCTGCCGCGTGTGCATCGTTAAGATCGAGAAGATGCCAAAGCTCCAAACCTCGTGTTCGACGACGGTTACGGACGGAATGGTCGTCTCGACCAGGACGCCGGATGTGGTCGAGGCGCGCGCCAGCGTGTTCGAGTTCCTCCTGATTAACCACCCCCTCGACTGTCCTGTATGTGACAAAGGCGGCGAGTGCCCCCTCCAGGACTTCTCTTACAGCTTCGGCCCGAATGAGAGCCGGATGGAGTTCCCCCGGCGCGTGTTCGACGGCGAAGGTGTGCGCGCTGATGTCGACTTCGGCCCTACGTTGATGCTGAACCGTAACAGGTGCATCCTCTGCACGAGGTGCGTCCGGTTCATGCGGGAAATCGACACGGATCCGCAGATCAACATCGTGGACCGTGGCTACGGCAGCGAAATCGCGACGTTCCAGGAAGAGGGCGTGCACTCGCTGCTCTCCGGCAATCTGATGGACGTCTGCCCTGTCGGCGCCATCACCACGCGGGACTACCGGTTCAAGGCGCGCCCCTGGGACAACCCGGAGGCCGTCGACACCATTTGCACGCTCTGCGAGAAGGGGTGCAACACCACCGCCTGGATCAAGGCAAAACCGGAATGGGCAAAAGGGGCGCAGCTGATCCGCACGACTCCGCGTTTCAATCCGGACGTGAACGGCTACTGGATGTGCGACATAGGGCGATTCGATTACCGGTGGGTCGAAAGCGAGGAGCGGCTGCAGCGCCCGCTGCTGCGAACGGAGGCCGGCACGCTCGAACCGGCGGATTGGCGGACTGCGCTGGCCAGGCTGGCGGAGCGCGTCGCGGCGGCTGGTGGGCCCGCATCCCTGCGGTTCTTCGTTTCGGCACATGCCGCGCTCGAGGAGTTGTCGCTGATTGGACGCCTGGGCGGCGCTCTGGGGGTGCCGGCAACGGGCGTAGCGGTCACTTGGAGACAGCGGGAGAAGCCGCAACCCCCCGGCGCGAAGTTCAAGATTCCCCCGGTTGACGCACCAAACGTCAACGGTGCTCGCGACCTGGGCTTTCCGGTGCGAGTCGGCGCCGACGGCTCGGCAGACATTTCTGCGTTCCGCCAGGAGGTTGTGCAGGGGGGCGTCGCTGCTCTGTATATCTTCGACCCGGGTCCAGAGGGATCGATCGGAGATGTCTCCTGGATCATTGAGGCGAAGCGGACCGGCCGGCTCCCCCACCTGATCGTGCACGGCGTCCTCATGACCGAGCTCGCTCGCGCTGCCGATATCGTGCTCCCGGGTGCAGCGTGGGTCGAGAAGGACGCGTCTTATGTGAATGGACAAGGGCGACTGCAGGCAGCCGCGCGCGCCATCGCGCCCCCAGGGGATGCGCAGGAGGATTGGCAGGTCTTGATAAACGTGGGGCTCGCTCTCGGTATGCAGATGAGTTACACGAGCAGTACCGAGGTTCGGACCGAGCTTGCCGCTGAGCTGCGCAACAATCCGAGGTATGCCGACCTGGCGAGCCTTGCATTTGCGCCGCCGATGTCGGCGAAAAACTGGCTTCAGGCCTCGAACCCCTCCGAGCGCTGGAAGTGGGACTTCATGTTCCAGGACCTGCCTCCGGTCAAGTTCGTCGGCGCACCGGCGGCGGCCTCGAGCAAGGGAATCCCTCTGACGAAGGTCGACTAAACGCGATGTCCGATCAGGTGACGCTGCTCGCGGCGTTCGTGGCTGGGTTCCTCTCGTTCATCTCTCCGTGCGTGCTGCCCCTGATTCCGGGATACGTGTCGTTCGTGTCGGGGATGTCGCTCGAGGAGATGCGGGGCACGGGGGATCCGGCGTCCGTGGCGGCCTCGAGGCGCCAGGTGCTGCTCACGTCGCTCTCGTTCGTCATCGGCTTTTCGCTCGTGTTCATCGCGCTCGGGGCCTCGGCCAGCGCCATCGGCAAGTTCCTGGTCGACAAGCTGCCGCTGCTCGGGAAGATCGCCGGCGCCGTCATCATCGTATTCGGGCTGCACACGATGGGCGTCTTCCGGATCGCGATGCTCGAGACAGAAAAGCGGTTGCAGGCGCGGCCAAAACCTGCGGGCCCGCTGGG
>Ga0136614_10002984_pt1 | contig 10688 bp, 10 predicted proteins | sample AntDrymUQ2792106_2_FD_106643 | JGI IMG/M metagenome (GOLD analysis project Ga0136614, IMG submission 106643) | Polar desert sand microbial communities from Dry Valleys, Antarctica - metaG UQ279 (21.06) | ecosystem: Environmental > Terrestrial > Soil > Desert | place: Antarctica: Dry Valley... | reverse complement strand
GCTCGACATCCTGCGTAGCCCGCAAGCGGAACCGGCCGAGGCCGGCATGGCGCCCAACCCCGCCGTCCCGGGCAAATAGCGATGTGTCCCCGCCTCCTCACCCTGCCCGCGTTCGACCTCCTCGGACGCGAGATCGGACCGCTGACCCTTCACAGCTACGGGGTGCTGCTCGCCCTCGCCTTCCTCGCCAGCTTGTGGGTGGCAGGCTGGCAGGCGCGCAAGGCGGGGTTGAACTCCGCGGCGATCTCCGACATGGCCGTCTCCGTTCTCATCGCGGGGCTCGTAGGGGCGAAGCTCCTCCTCCTCGTCGTCGAGTGGGGGCATTACTCGCGCAACCCGAAGGAACTCTTCTCGCTGGTCCAGAGCGGAGGCGTCTTCTATGGTGCGCTCCTCGGTGCGCTGCCCGTGGCCCTCTGGCAGGCGCGGCGGCATTCGCTATCGGGGTGGCAGACGGCCGACGTGCTCGCTCCGGCCGTGGCCATCGGCCAGACGGTGGGGCGCATCGGTTGCTTCGCCGCCGGATGCTGCCATGGTCGCGCGGCGACGGTGCCGTGGGCGATCTCGTTCCACGACGAGTACACCCACCGGTTGATCGGGACGCCGTTGAACACGCCGCTGCACCCGACGCAGCTCTACGAGTCGCTGGCCTGCCTGCTCATCTTCGCGATCCTCGTCTGGATGGCGCCGCGGAAGAAGTTCCACGGACAGGTGGCACTGGCCTACTTCGTCCTCTACGCGGTGGCGCGCTTCGTCATCGAGTTCTTTCGCGGCGATGTTTCCCGCGGATCGATCCTCGGCGGCGCCCTGTCGACCTCGCAGTTCATCGCGATCCTGATGGTGCTGGGCGCCGCGCTCATCGGCCCCTACGCGTACAAGAAGCAACGCCTGCCCCCCGCCTAGTCGTGATGGCCGGGAGCCGCACGGTCGAGGTCGAGGCTTCCGGCACCGGCCAAAGGCTGGATGCGTGGCTGGCGCGGAAGCTGCCCGACCTGAGCCGGGCGCGCCTCCAGGCGCTGATCGCGGAGGGGGCGGTCACCGTCGATGGCGCCCCGACCCGCGCCTCGTCCCGGGTACGCGCCGGCCAGCGTGTCGAGGTCGCCGTTCCCGAGTTGCAGCCCGCCACGCCCCAGGCCGAGGATTTCTCCCTCGACGTCGTATACGAGGATGAGCACCTGCTCGTCGTCGACAAGCCCGCCGGGTTGGTGGTGCACCCGGGGGCGGGCACGCCGTCCGGGACGCTGGTCAATGCGCTCCTGCATCACGTACGCGACCTCTCCGGCATCGGAGGGGTCCTGCGCCCCGGCATCGTGCACCGGCTGGACCGCGGGACATCCGGGCTCATCGTGGTCGCCAAGAGCGACGAAGCGCACCGCGGGCTGGCTGCCCAGTTCGCCTCGCGCGCAGTGGACAAGCAATACCTGGCCGTCGCGCATGGCGTACCGCGGCCCCGCAGCGGCACCATCGACGCCCCCATCGGCCGCCATCCCGTCCAGCGAAAGAAGATGTCCACCGCGGCGACGCGCGGGCGGGCGGCCCGCTCGTCCTACGCCGTCGAGGATGCGCTCGACGGGGCGGCCCTGCTGCGCGTCCGCATCCACACGGGGCGCACGCACCAGATCCGCGTGCACCTGGCGTCGATCGGCCATCCCATCGTCGGCGACGCCACATATGGAGGCGCACGTGCCTCCTCGTCGGTGGGGGCCGGCGCACGGGCCGCCATCGCCGCTTTCCCGCGACCCGCTCTCCACGCGGCCGCGCTGTCCTTCGACCATCCCGTGACGGGAGTGCGCCTGTCTTTCGAGGCTCCCCTGCCCGAGGATCTCGCCCGCCTGCTGGCGGCGCTGCGCGCATGAGGAATGGAGGGTTGGATTGAGCGGCCACGGGAGGTTGTCGAGCCGGCGCGTCTACGAGGGAAAGGTCTTGTCTCTGGACCTCGACGAGGTGCTGGAGCCGGGCGGTGTTCGCGTGACACGCGAAGTCGTGCGCCATCGCGGGTCGGTGGCCGCCCTCCCGGTAATGGCGGACGGCTCGGTCATCCTGGTCCGGCAATACCGCTACGCCGTCGGCGAAGCTCTGTGGGAACTCCCGGCGGGGCGCCTGGATGGAAGAGAAACCCCCGAAGCAGGGATGCAGCGCGAGATGCGCGAGGAGATCGGCCAGGCGGCCGGCCGTCTGGAGAAGGTCGCTTTCCTCTACACCAGTCCCGGATTCAGCGACGAGGCCCTGCACCTGTTCCGGGCCACGGAGCTCGTGGCGGACAAGGCGGTGGGCGACGACGACGAGCAGATCGAGATCGCTCCGTTCACGCTCGCGCAGGCGACGGCAATGATCGGGAGCGGCGAGCTGCGCGACGGCAAGACGCTGATCGCCATCCTGCTCGAGCTCGACCGGCGGCGTACGGGGTCCATCTGATGCACTTGCTCCGGCCGTGAGGCGTGACGCTCAGAAAGGCTTGAAGACGGACAGCCACACCAGCAACGGCAAGGCGAGGCCGAGCAGCGGGATGGCCAGGGCGCGCAGCATGTCCTCCATCCCGATCCCGCGGGCGAGGTCCTTCGAGAACGGCGGGGCCGCGGTCTCGCGCAGGCCGCGCCCGATCCAGGCGTGGCTGACGTAGGCGTGCATCGCCTCCAGCGGGATGAGCAGGAAAACCACCAGGCCGAGCTTCAGGCCGAACCAGCGGGCGTGGCGCGGGGCCCAGCCCCGGCCCACCATCAGCGCGAGGCCGGTGGCGAGGGCCACGGCCAGCAGGGCGTGCTCGGCGGTCACGAGACGGGCCATGGACCGGCGGGCCGACAGCTCCCGGGCCGGGCCGCGGCGCCGGGCGGCGAGGAGACGGGCCTGGGTCAGAAGGAGCAGCGCAGCCCAGAGGACCAGGGCGGCGATGTGGACCGCCTGCAGCGCCGAATCGATCAGGCGGCCGTGGGCGCCCGGAGGCCGAGGCGCATCGGCGTCCGGCTCACGTGCGCTCTTCCATGACGAGCACGTGGTGGATCTGCGCCCACGGGACGAGCACCTGGCTGACCACGTTCTCGATCGTGCCCCCCTCGGCCACGGTGCGATGCACCTCGAAGACGAGGCCGATCTCGTCGGAATGGAGGACGGTGACGTTCTGATAGGCGTGCCCTGCGGTCGCGACCTCCTTCAGTTTCACGCCCACATTCAGTCCAGTCATGGCCATCGGTCCTCCGTTAGTCGTAGTACTCGAGCCCGAGGTGCGTGATCAGGTCCTCGCCGCGCAGGTGGCGCAGCGTGTTCTTGAGCTTCATGAGCTGGATGAACAGGTCGTGCTCGGGGTAAAGGCCGGGCGCGGTCTGCGGGCTCTTGTAATAGAAGGACAGCCATTCCTGGATGCCGCTCATGCCCGCGCGAGAAGCGAGGTCCGAGAAAAGCGCCAGGTCGAGCACCAGGGGCGCGGCCAGGATGGAGTCGCGGCAGAGGAAGTCGACCTTGATCTGCATCGGGTAGCCCATCCACCCGAAGATGTCGATGTTGTCCCAGCCCTCCTTGTTGTCGCCGCGGGGAGGGTAGTAGTTGATGCGCACGACGTGATGGATCTTGCCGTAGAGGTCGGGGTAGAGGTGGGGCTGGAGGATGTGCTCGATGACCCCGAGCTTCGAGACTTCCTTGCTCTTGAACGACTCCGGGTCGTCCAGCACCTCGCCGTCGCGGTTGCCGAGGATGTTGGTCGAGAACCAGCCGTCGAGGCCGAGCAGCCGGGCCTTGAAGCCGGGAGCAAGGATCGTCTTCATCAGGGTCTGGCCGGTCTTGAAGTCCTTGCCGCTGATCGGCGCCCCCGTCTTCCTGGCCAGCGCCACCAGCGCGGGGAAGTCGGCGGAGAGATTCGGCGCCCCGTTGCAGTACGGGATCCCGGCCTTGATCGCCGCGTAGGCGTAGATCATCGAGGGCAGGATGTCGGGATGGCTCTCCTCGAGCCCCTTCTCGAATTTCTCGATGGTCGAATGCACGTCGCTCGCCTGCCGATAGACCTCGGTGGACCCGCACCACACCATGACCAGCCGCGAGAGCCCCTTGTCCTTCTTGAACCGCGCGATGTCCGCCGACACCTGGTCGGCCAGTTCACGCTTGTTCTTCCCCTTCTTGACGTTCTCCCCGCTGAGCTTCTTCACGTAGACGGAATCGAAGACCGCGGGCCAGGGCTTGACCGTCTCCAGGAAGGGCTTGAGCTCGGCGAGGTGCTCGTTGCTCAGCACCCCCGCCTTCTTCGCCGCGACGTACATGTCGTCGGTGAAGATGTCCCACCCGCCGAAGACGATGTCCTCGAGGGCGGCGATGGGCACGAGATCGGAGATCCGCGGGTTCCGGTCGTCGGTGCGCTTGCCGAGGCGCACGGTGCCCATCTGGGTCAAGCTGCCGATGGGCTTCGAGAGGCCGGTGCGGATCGCCTCCACGCCGGCGACGAAGGTCGTGGCCACCGCGCCCATGCCGGGAAGCAGGATGCCGAGCTTGCCCTTCGCGGGCGCGATCTCGCGCGCCTTCATTGCATTCGCCGCCATGAAACTCCCTTTAAGGGGATGCTAACACGCGCTCGCGCGCTCGCTCGCGCGCTCGCCGTCAGCTCGCCGAGGCTTCGGGGATCCTTCCATTGCGGGACAGGAACTCCAGGGCGGCCGCGGTGAGCTCGGCGTCGTGGCGCGGCCCGACGAAGCGCCGCTCGGGCAGGTGATAGTGGAGGATCCCCGACCGAGTCAGGTTCTCCTCGGTGTCGAAGGAGTAGAACATCAGGATCCGGCTCTCGCGTGGAAGCCCGCTATCGTCGAAAAAGCCGAAACGGAGATTGCGCATTCTTGCGGCGATGATTCCTTTGGCGACGACGAGGGCTTCGGTCACGATCGCGATGAGGGTAGGTGCAATGTAGCGGCCCCCTCACCGCGAAGTCAAGATCGATCTCATCCACGTCGGCGTGGACGAAATCGATATGCGCGTCTCTGCCCCGCGACTGGCGCGGCTACCGGAGCAGCGAGGAAAATATCCCTCACTTCATCCGCACGAGCGTCGCTCCCCACCCTCCCCAGGCCGGCTCGGCATCCTCGAAGGCGGCGACATCCTCGCGACCCGCGAGCAGGCGTCGGATCTCCGCGCGCTGCACGCCCTTGCCGCGCCCGTGGGCGAGCCGCACCGTGCGGATGCCGCGGCGGCCGCATTCGTCGAGGTACTCGGCGACGAGCGAGACGACGTCACGCGGAGCAAACGAGTGAAGGTCGAGGTCGCCGGTGACAGGAACGACGAGCGCCTCCCCATCCTCCGGCGGTGCGGCCTCGTCGGTCAGCGGGTGACCCGGACCTCGAAGGACCCGGAGTTGTCGGGATAGTAGTGATCGTTGACACCGAGGTACAACCGCCCCGCGCTGCGCACGCGGAAAGCTCCGCGATCGCCCCCGATGAAGAAGACGTCGGACGGTGACGTCCCGATGCGCCCGATGAGCGCGCCCGCCGGGCGGGCCGGAACGGGGCGCCGATCGTTGATCGGCGAGTTCATCTCGCCCGCGGGGCCGTCCTCCTGCCCCGGCCCCCGGACGACGTTGCCCTCGGCCACGAAGCGGACTACGTCTCCGGTCTTCACGTCGATGCCGGTGTCGGTCCAGGCCTGGCGTGCCGGGACCGAGATCATGCGGTCGCGACCGGAGACCGGGCGGTCATCGCCGAAGTCGGGACGCTCCACCGTGCGGTCGGTGTCGCGGTCCCGGCCAAAGGTGCCGTCCTGGTCACGGTCGCGTTCTCGTCCCCGGGGATAGCGGTCGTCGGTGGTGTCGTCGCGATCCCGGTCTCGATTCCGGCCGAAGGGCCCATCGTCATCCCGACCGTCGTCGCGCCGGTCGTCGCGGCTCGGACCGAACGGCCCGTCGTCCATCGCGTCCAGGTCCTCGTCATCCTCGGCGGTGTCCTCGCGCAGGAGGATGCGCGTCACCTCTTCCTTGTTCACGCGCATCCGCCGCTTGCCGGTGGTTCCCGGCCGTATCTCGTCGAACACCACGGTGCCCCGGTTCACCGAAACGAGCTCGCCCCGGATCCGCCGCCCGTCCTCCATCACGAGGACGTCCGCGGACGCCCCGTATACCCCGGCCAGCGCCACCGCGGCCACGCCCACGAGGATGCGATTCATTGAAACCCCCCTCCCTAGAGCGTACCGCCGGGGGCCCCTCAGCGGGGCGCGGCAGTGCGAACGGGGTCGTAGGCGAGCCAGGGAGCGAGCCAGCGCTCCATCTCTTCCATGGGGCGGCGCTTGCGTCGCGCGTAGTCCTCGACCTGGTCGGCGGCGATGCGGCCGACCTGGAAGTAACGGGCTTCGGGGTGCGAGAAGTAAAGGCCGCTGACCGACGAGGCGGGGTGCATCGCGAAGCTCTCGGTGAGGTGCACGCCGATCCGCTTCTCGGCCTCGAGCAGGTCGAACAGGGTCCTCTTCTCGGTGTGGTCGGGGCTGGCTGGATACCCGGGGGCGGGTCGAATTCCGCGGTAGCGCTCGCGGATGAGATCGTCGAAGCCGAGGGCCTCGTCCTTTCCGTAACCCCATTCCTCCCGCGCCTTGCGGTGCAGGGCCTCCGCCAGCGCCTCCGCCAGCCGGTCCGCCAGGGCCTTGGTCATGATGGAGCTGTAGTCGTCGTGATCGCGCTCGAACTCCGCGAGCAGGGGCTCGATGCCGATGCCGGCGGTCACGGTGAACAGGCCCAGATGGTCGGGCAGCCCTGTCCGGGCAGGAGCGACGAAGTCTGCGAGGGCCTGATTGGGCTGGTCGGCCGGCTTCTGGTTCTGCTGGCGCAGGGTATGGAACGTGGCGCGCACCTTTGTCCGCGTCGCGTCGCCGTAGATCAGGATGTCGTCGCCCTGCGAAGCGGCGGGGAAAAATCCCATCGCCGCCCGCGCGCTGAGGCGACCCTCGTCCACGATGCGCTGGAGCAGGCGCTGCGCGTCGTCGAACAGCTCCCTGGCCCGGGCCCCCCAGGTCGGGTTCTCGAAGATGCGGGGGTAGGTGCCTTTCATCTCCCAGGTGTGGAAGAAGGGCGACCAGTCGATGAAGGGGACAAGCTCGGCCAGGGGATAGGGATCGAAGACTCGCACCCCGAGGAACGAGGGACGCGGCGGATCGTACCCGGACCAGTCGATCGGAGTCCGCCGGCGCCGCGCCTCGGCCAGGGGCAGCATCGGCTTGTCCTCGCGCTCCGCGGCGTGGGCCCTGCGCAGGCGCTCCTGGTCGGCGCGGTTCTGGATCGCGTAGGCGTCGCGCTGCTCGGGCGACTTCAGCGCGCCCGCTACCCCGACCGCCCGCGAAGCGTCGAGCACGTGAACCACCGCGTGCCGGTAGGCGGGCGCGATCTTGACCGCGGTGTGCGCCTTGCTCGTGGTCGCGCCCCCGATGAGGAGCGGGAGCGTGAAGCCCTGGCGATCCATCTCCGAGGCCACGTGAATCATCTCCTCGAGCGACGGCGTGATCAGCCCCGAGAGGCCGACGAAGTCCACGTCGTGCTCGCGGGCGGCAGCGAGGATCTTGTCCGCGGGCACCATCACCCCGAGGTCGAGGATCTCGTAACCGTTGCAGGCGAGGACCACGCCCACGATGTTCTTGCCGATGTCGTGGACGTCGCCCTTGACGGTCGCCAGCAGCACGCGCGCTTCGGCCTTCCGCTTGCCGCCCGCCTTGACCAGCTCGTCCTTCTCCGCCTCGAGGTACGGGAGAAGGTACGCCACCGCCTTCTTCATCACACGCGCGCTCTTCACCACCTGGGGCAGGAACATCTTGCCCGAGCCGAACAGGTCGCCCACGATGTTCATCCCGTCCATCAGCGGACCCTCGATCACCGACAGGGGCCGGCCGTACTTCTGCCGCGCCTCCTCGGTGTCGGCGTCGATGTGATCGACGATCCCCTTCACGAGGGCGTGCGACAGGCGTTCCTCGACCGTTCCCGCGCGCCAGGCATCGGCGACCACCGCCTCCTTGCCCTTCTGCTTCACCGACTCCGCGAACGTGATCAGGCGCTCGGTGGCATCGGGACGGCGGTTGAGGAGGACGTCCTCGACGAGCTCGAGCAGGTCCTTCGGGATCTCCTCGTACACCTCGAGCTGGCCCGCGTTGACGATCCCCATGTCGAGGCCGGCGCGGATTGCGTGAAACAGGAACGCGGAGTGGATGGCCTCCCGCACGAGGTTGTTGCCGCGGAACGAGAACGAGATGTTGCTGATTCCGCCGCTGACCTTGCAGCCGGGCAGCTCGGCCTTGATGCGCCGCGTGGCTTCGATGAAGGCGACCGCGTAGTCGTTGTGCTCCTCCATGCCCGTGGCCACGGTGAGCACGTTGGGATCGAAGATGATGTCCTCGGGCGGAAACCCGACCTCCTCGGTGAGGATCCGGTATGCGCGCCGGCAGACCTCCAACTTCCGGTCGACGGTGTCGGCCTGGCCCCGCTCGTCGAAGGCCATCACCACCACGGCCGCCCCGTACCGGCGCACCAGCACGGCCTGGCGGCGGAACGCGTCCTCGCCCTCCTTGAGGCTGATGGAGTTGACGACGCCCTTGCCCTGGATGCAGCGCAGCCCGGCCTCGATGACGCTCCACTTCGAGCTGTCGATCATGAAGGGCACGCGGGCGATGTCGGGCTCGGCGGAGATCAGGTTCAGGAAGCGGACCATGGCCCGCTCGGAATCGAGCATGCCCTCGTCCATGTTGACGTCCACGATCTGCGCGCCCGCCGCCACTTGCTGGCGGGCCACGGCGACCGCGTCCTCGTAGCGGCCTTCCTTGATCAGGGTCGCGAACTTCGGGGAGCCGGTGACGTTCGTGCGCTCGCCCACGTTCACGAAGTTGGTGTCGGGACGGACGGTGAGGGCATCGAGGCCCGACAGCCGGGTGTACGGCTCCACCGCGGGCACCTTTCGGGGCGGACAACCCCGGACCGCCTCCGCGAGGACGCGGATGTGCTCGGGCGTGGTGCCGCAACACCCGCCCACGATGTTCAGCCAGCCGTTCTCCGCCCATTCCCGCAGCGCGGGCGCCATGTCTTGCGGCGTCTCCGGGAACCCGGTGGGCAACAGGGGGTTCGGCAGCCCCGCGTTCGGGTAGGCGCTCACATAGATGGGGGCGAGGCGCGCCAGCTCCTCGATGTGCGGCCTCATCTCCCTGGGGCCCAGCGCGCAGTTGATGCCGACGCTCAAAAGCGGCGCGTGGGAGATCGAGTTCCAGCAGGCCTCGACGTTCTGGCCGGTCAGGGTGCGATCGCTGCCCGCCTGCACGAAGGTCAGCGAGGCCATCACAGGTACCCGCGGGAGCCCCTCCTCGAAGAGCTGCTCGATGGCGAAGAGCGCCGCCTTGAGATTGAGCACGTCGTAGGTCGTCTCCGCGAGCAGGATGTCGACCCCGCCTTCGAGGAGGCCCCGCGCCTGCTCGGAGTACGCGGCGCGCAGGTCCTCGAACGTCGTCTGCCGCGCTCCCGGGTCGCCCACGTCGCGGGACATCGACGTCATGCGGTTCGTGGGGCCGATGGCTCCGGCCACGAACCGGGGGCGCCGCGGGTCGCTCGCGGTCACCGCGTCCGCAGCGCGACGCGCGACGCGCGCGGAGGTGACGTTCAGCTCGTGGGCGAGGTGGGCCAGGCCGTAGTCGGCCAGGGAAATGCTGGTGGCGTTGAAGGTGTTGGTCTCGATGATGTCGGCGCCCGCCAGAAGGTACTCACGGTGGATGGCTTCGACGATCTCCGGCCGCGTGATCGAGAGGAGGTCGTTGTTCCCCTTCAGATCCTGCCCATGGCCGGCGAATCGTTCCCCGCGGAACCCGGCCTCGTCCAGCCGGTAGGTCTGGACCATGGTCCCCATCGCACCGTCGAGGATGAGGATACGCTCGGCGAGCAGGCGCTCGAGCAGGGCGGTGCGATCGTCCGCGGGGCCGGCCATCCGGCGAGTTTAACCTTGGAGCGCGATACCCCGGGAACTGGCGCGGCTAGTCCAGGCGCCGCACGACGCCAATGACCCGGAACGACCAGAGGGTCCGGCACACCTCGAAGTGGGGCATGTTCGAGCGGCGGCAGATGACGCCGAGGTCCTGCACCTCGTTGAGGCCGGTCAGGAGGGCCAGCTTGTCGGGCGAGAGCGTCATCTGGCGGAGGACGCTTTCATAGCCGTCGACGCGCTGGTAGCGGGTCTCCAGGTCGCCGACCGCGCGTTCGATTCGGCTCCAGCGGTCGATGCGGCGGATGCCCTCCAGGATGATGTCGGGGGTGCTCAGCCTGAGGACGATGGGCTCCGCGGGGTCCGCGGTCTCCGTCAAGTGATAAAGGCCTTCGGTCCACTGGAAGGCGCCGTAGATGATCTCCTGCGTGTGGTCGATGACCACCTTGACCAGCTCCTTGGCCTCGAGGGCACCCAGCTCCACCAGCACCGTGCCCAGCCTCTTGCCCTTGCGAATCCCGCGGCCCGCCTCGACGTATTGCTCGAGGGTGATGCGGCCCCGCCGCAGGAGCAGCTCGCCCAGCCGGTCGTCGGGGCTCGACGATGAGGCAAACACCAGGCGACCGTCCTGGATGCGCACGCTCCTCTCCACTCCCATGTGGTTCAAGGTGAGCAGGCCGGACCAGCGACGGCCATGAACGTCGCGCACGAGGTCGGCGAACTCGTGCTCGGCGAGCCGCCCGCTCGGCCAGGGGACCCTGGCCGTGGAAGGGGTGTCCTCGGTCATTTCCAGCG
>Ga0136614_10002982_pt1 | contig 10693 bp, 7 predicted proteins | sample AntDrymUQ2792106_2_FD_106643 | JGI IMG/M metagenome (GOLD analysis project Ga0136614, IMG submission 106643) | Polar desert sand microbial communities from Dry Valleys, Antarctica - metaG UQ279 (21.06) | ecosystem: Environmental > Terrestrial > Soil > Desert | place: Antarctica: Dry Valley... | reverse complement strand
GTTTAACTAATAATGGGATAGTCAAGTCTAATTGTGAACGACTACTTATGTGAATTAATGATGATTGAATGTGTAACACTAAATTAACTTAAGTGCCGGATAATTTTGAATTTCGGGCGACAGCGGCGGTCTGAAAAAACAGCGGAACTCTATTTGCCTGTTTTATAAAGACAAGTTTTTATAATTTCCACAATAATAATTTTATCTTTTTTCATAGCGACTGGTTATGAATAACTAAAAGTGCGGAAATTAAACACTTACTAATTCCCGGTTGAAGTTTTAAGTTAAAGATAAGGATGAAGGAAATAAATATTACACGTCTTGAAATCCAAAAAGTGAGATAAAAATTCAAAATTCAAGATATTCAGCTAACAACAACAAACGCAATTTTGTTTCAAAATTATAAATATTAAACGAGGTCAAAAATTCAAATGACTAATAAAATCACAATAAAATTTTTAGCGGTAATGGTTTTCTACACGCTATTAAGCGTCGGACAACTTTTCGCACAATCAACCGTCACGGGCGGTATTCGCGGAACGGTTACCGACCCGCAAAGAGCTATTGTTCCAAACGCAACTGTTACATCTACCAACGTCGGAACTAACAGCACTGAAACGGTCACGACCGACGCGAATGGTACATTCATTATTAACAATCTGCAGCCTGGCACTTATAATGTAGCGGTTAATCAATCCGGTTTTGGGGATTTCACCGCGCAAAGAGTTGTGGTCGAAGTCGGTCAAGTTACAACTGTTGACGCGACGTTGACCGTTGCCGGGACAAGCGCAACGGTTGAAATAACAGCGGAAGCTCCGGTTATTAACACCAACTCGAATGACTTTGCGACGAACATCAACCAAACATCCATTAACGAATTACCGATTAATGGACGACGCGCTTCTAATTTCGTTATCCTAACACCGGCAACAGTTCCTGACGGAACTTTCGGTTTAATTTCGTTTCGCGGCATCTCCGGTCTTTTGAACAACAGCACGGTTGATGGAGGGGACAATAATCAAGCGTTTTTCTCGGAGGAACGAGGGCGCACTCGTATCAATTACGTTATCAGTCAAGCGTCGGTTCGGGAATTTCAGGTTAATACGTCAAACTATTCAGCCGAATACGGACGTTCGGCGGGCGGTGTTATCAACACCGTGACCAAAAGCGGAACGAACGAATTTCACGGCGAGCTTTTTTATTACAACCGCAACAACCGTAACGGCGCGCGTAATCCGCTCGCTACCCGGACTATTCTGGTCAATGGCGTATCAACAATCGTCGGTATCAAACCCATAGACGTTCGCCAGCAATTCGGCGGCGCAATCGGCGGTCCGATTTTTAAAGATCGTCTATTTTTCTTTTTCAGCTACGACCAGCAAAAGCGTAATTTTCCGGGATTGGCAAGATTCACAAGTCCAAATTTCTTAAATACTCCGAATCGCACACTGTTAACAGCGCGTGGCTTGACCAGCGCGCAGATTGACAACACAATCGGATTTTTGAATTCTCTGACCGGCGAAACACCGCGCCGAGGCGACCAAACGATTTACTTGCCGAAAATTGATTGGCAAATCAACGGCAACAATTTATTTAGCGCGACTTACAATCGTCTGCGCTGGGAATCTCCGTCGGGAATTCAGACTCAGGCGACTAATACGCTCGGACGACAGAGTTTCGGCGATGATTTTGTTAGAGTTGATTCGTTAAATTTACGTCTGCAGTCAACTGTTTCGTCTAATACGCTGAACGAAGCGCGTTTTCAATACGGACGCGATTTTGAATTTCAAATAAGTCAAGCGCCTGCTCCGGGCGAGCCACTCACTTCGCAAACGCTTGCCGGCGGACAGCGCGCGCCAAATGTTTTTATTACCAATGGTTTAGCTTTCGGAACGCCGACCTTTTTGGAACGTCCTTCTTTCCCCGATGAACGTCGTATTCAGTTTGCCGATACCGTAACTTATTCGAGAGGCAGACACACTTTCAAATTCGGCGGCGATATTAATCGTGTCACCGACGACATCCAAAACCTTCGTTTTGAAGCTGGTGCTTATTCGTATAACAACATCAATGATTTCATCATTGATTATACGAATTTCCGAACACCGCTCCCCGCGTCAACGCTTTGCGCGACCGGAACGCGGACCGCCGGACGCTGCTACACCAGCAATTTTCAACAGGGTTTTGGTCTGCCGGGCATTAAATTTGCCACTTACGATTACAATTTTTTCTTCCAGGACGATTTTCGCGTCACGCCGCGCTTAACCTTTAATCTCGGTATGCGTTATGAATATCAAAAAATGCCGGAAACGGTTTTTGCCAACACCAGAACGGATGTTATTCCGAATTCCGGTTTAACGGCGGCGGAAGCAACTTCGCAATTGCCGAGCGACAAAAACAATTTCGGTCCGCGCGTCGGTTTCGCTTACGACCTTTTCGGTAACGGCAAGACATCTCTGCGCGGCGGTTACGGCATTTATTACGGGCGCATCATCAACGCGACGATTTACAACGCATTGGTCAACACCGGAAACCCGAACGGACAAGCCCAATTAAGCGTTGCCCCGACGGTCACGACAAATTGCTTTCCGCTGGTTCCCTCGGCGGTAATACCTTGCGCGCCGATTTTCCCGAATGTTCTGCCGTCAACTACAACAGCCGTGGCGGGTGGCGGAATTCAGTATTTCAATGAAAATTTTCAAGCTCCGCTCATTAATCAATACGATTTGATTGTGGAACATCAAATTGCCCCAAACACCGTCGTATCGGCATCTTATATCGGAAGTTTGGGACGCAGTTTGCCAACTTTCGTTGATCAGAATCTGGTCAGAACCGGCGCGACAGCACCTTTTACGGTTGTCGGCGGTCCGAACGATGGTCAATCGTTCAGTGTGCCGCTTTTCGCCCGTACGAGTTTTGGAACACAAGCGGTGACTGAAATTCAAAGCTCGGTCAGAACCAATTATAATGCTTTGGTTCTACAGGCGAATCGTCGTTTTACCGCCGGTCTGCAATTTCAAGCCAGCTATACTTTGGCAAAATCCACTGACACCGGACAAACTTCGGCAGCGTTTCCGGCAAGCAATTCGCCGTTCGATGTCGCTGACCGCAGTTTCGATTCCGGCACAAGCAACTTTGATGTGCGTCATAAAGTCGTCATCAGTGCGGTCTATGCGCCGAGGATTTATAAAGGCGATACAAATTCAATTTACAACTATTTGCTAAACGGTTGGTCAATCGCGCCGATTTACGCCTTCTATTCCGGTCGCCCGTATGACGGTGGAGTTTCCGGTCAAACTTTGAACGGAAGTTTCGGCGATAATCGTCTGCCGATTATTGAACGCAATTCTTTTCGTTTGCCGAGTGTCCAGAATTTGGATATACGACTTTCCAAACGGTTCAGATTTACCGAACGCTACAATCTTGAACTGCTTGCCGAAGGATTTAATGTCACTAATCGCACAAACGTTTTTAACGTCAATACGACGCTTTATAACCGAAGCGGAAATGTTTTGACTTTCAATCCCAATTTCGGTCAAGTTACCGGTGCAGACAGCACTTTGTATCGTGAACGACAGATTCAGTTTGCAGCGCGTTTTCAATTTTAGTTTTTCCTCAACGGGAAAAACCTCAGCGGCGTGTTTCCTTAGGGAAACGCGCCTTTTTTATTTGTATTTACCATTCACGGTTTTTCATCTACCATTGATTCGTGCGAATTTTACATATTAATTCCGCGAGAACGTTTAACGGCGGCGAGCAGCATTTTGTTGATTTATGCCGCGGGCTAAAGATGCGCGGACACGAGATTTTTGCGGCTCTCAGAGCGTCGAATGATTGGGAGGCGAAATTAGATTTGCCGCCGGAAAATATTTTGCACGTTTCTTTGAGAAATTCATATGGAGTTTTGAGCGCGAACCGAATCGCCGAATTTGTTCGCGAGAATAATATCGAAATCGTTCACGCGCACGCGGCGAGAGATTATATTTCGGCGAGTCTCGCCTGCCGGATCGCCAAAAACGCTGAATTTGTTTTAACGCATCACGTTGTTTTTCCACTGAAAACTTTTCACCGTTTCGCATTGACCAATCTCTCCAAATCAATCGCCGTCTCGAACCGCGTCGAGACTAATTTGAAGAAAGTCTTTCCGAAAGACAAAATCGTTTTTGTTCCAAACGGTATTGATGTCGAAAGCCGCGCCCGCCTCGACCGCCGCGAACTCGGGCGAGAGTTTCGGTCGGAACACAATCTTCCGTTTGACGCGCTTTTGATCAGCATCGTCGGCGAATTGAAAATGCTGAAAGGACAAAGGGATTTTATTTTGGCGGCGAATATCGTCGCGCAGGAATTTGCGGGCGCGCGATTTGTCATTGTCGGCAAAGACAATTCCGCCCGGAAAGAGTTTCGGCGCGAACTCAAACGATTGGTCAAGATTTTTCGAATTGAAGATCGCTTTTTGTGGCTCGATTGGGTTGAAGAAAACTCTTCGCTGCTCGCGGCATTAGACGTTTTCGTATCGGCTTCGCATACGGAAAATTTTCGTCTTGCGATTTTAGAAGCGATGGCTTCCGGCTGCGCGATTGTGACGACCGCGACACAGGGCGCGAAGGATACGCTCGACGAAACAATGGCGAAATTTGTGCCGATTAAAGAGCCGGTTCAATTAGCCGGAGCAATCGGCGAGTTTTTGACGAACGAAAAAATGCGCGAAGATTTCGGCGCAAACGCTCAAATCCGAGCGAGAGAAAAATTCGATGCCGAAAAAATGATTTTAGAAATAGAAAAAGTTTATCAAGAGATTTCGGCGCGAAAGAATTTACAAATTTAAGTTTTATGCCTGTTCACATAAATTCTTCATAAACTCAAAAGTTACCGGCGCGGCAGCCGGATTTTTCGTCAAATCTTTTTTCAATTTCTTCAAATCATCCGGCGTGTCAACGTCATACCAGTCGGGTAGAAGCGAAAGCTTCAAATTTAGCATTTCAATATTCAGCCTCGTTTGCCCAAACGTCCGCGGCGAACTCCATTCGACGTTTTCAAAAATCTCTTTCCTTAAAATTCGCAATCCGATCAAATAAAAACCACCGTCCGTCGTTTTGCCTAAAACCGCATCGCTTTCGGATAAGTTCTCAAAAGACCGCGCAATGAATTCGGCGGGCAGCGTCGGGCTATCCGTGCCAATCATCACGACCGAACCCGGATTTCGGGTAAAGGCGAATTCAAAAGCGTGAAACATTCGCACGCCGAGATTCGCGCCTTTTTGTTCGATAAAAGTTTTTTGCTCCGGCAAAATTCCACGCAAAACATCCAGCTCTTCGATTGGCGAATACGCTATTATCAGATTGTTCTTGATAGATTTTGCTTTGCCAACGGTGTCGCGCAAAAAACATTCGGCGAGCGTCGCTGATTGGTCAACGGAGAAATACGGCTGAAGACGCGTTTTCACTTTTCCGGCAACGGGAACTTTTGTCATAATAATTATAGTCCGGTTCATTTGAAGGAATAAATTAGTCGAAATTTTGCATTTTAAGATTTAGAGCAATCATAAAACAAGTATGGCATTTGAACTAAACGTTGAAAACGCGGTGCAGGCGAGATACGGCGCGGCGGCGGGCACTAAAGAAGACGCGCTGTGCTGTCCGGTTGTGTATGACCCGCAGTTTCTGAAAATTTTGCCCGCCGAGATTATCGAGCGCGATTACGGCTGCGGAGACCCGTCGAAATTTGTCAAAGCGGGCGAAATCGTGCTGGATTTAGGTTCGGGCGGCGGCAAGATTTGCTACATCGCCGCGCAGATTGTCGGCGCGGCGGGCAAAGTCATCGGCGTTGACACCAACCGGGAAATGCTTACACTGGCAAACAAATACCGCGATGAAATGGCGGCGAAAACCGGTTACGCAAACGTCGAATTTCGTTACGGCAAGATTCAGGATTTGCAGCTAGATTTGAATTTGACTGACGCTTATCTGAAAGAAAATCCGATCCGAACAGCGAGCGATTTTGCCGATTACGAAGCGTTCACAACGAAATGCAAAATGGAAAAACCGCTCGTCGGCGACGATTCGATTGACATAATTTTGTCGAATTGCGTTTTGAATCTCGTCAAACCGGAAGACAAAGAAAAAATGTTCGCGGAAATGTTTCGCGTTTTGAAACGTGGCGGTCGCGTCGCTATCTCCGACATCGTGGCGGACGAAGACGTTCCCGAACATCTGCGTAAAGACGCGGAACTCTGGAGCGGCTGCATTTCCGGCGCGTTTCGCGAAGATGCGTTTTTGGAAGCGTTCGACCGCGCCGGATTTTACGGAATGGAAATCGCGGGTCGCGACGAAAAGCCGTGGCGCGTCATCGAAGGAATCGAATTTCGTTCGGTCACCGTCGTCGCATACAAAGGTAAGCAGGGCGCGTGTCGGGAACGCAACCAAGCCGTGATTTACAAAGGACCCTGGAAACGAGTGGTTGACGACGACGGGCACGTTTTAGAACGCGGTGCGCGAATGGCGGTTTGCGATAAAACTTTTCAAATTTACAGCCGCGAACCTTACGCAGGTCAGATCGTCGCCGTCGAGCCAATCGAGAACGTCGCGCTCGAAAACGCAAAGGAATTCGATTGCCGCCGCACGGCAAAACGTCATCCACGCGAGACGAAAGGTTTGGAATATAATTTAACGGATTTATCCGGCGACCTCTGCGAGAGTGAAAATTGCTGCTAAAGTAAGATTTATGCACTATTACAACGAAGAAGATTTAGCGCGGTTCGGGGAAATCGCAAAATCAAAGCCGGAACTTTTTGAGAAATTTATGGCTTGGTATCAGGCTTGTCAGGAAGACGGCGCACTCTCGAAGCGCGAAAAGGCGTTGATTGGTTTAGCCGTTTCGGTCGTCGTGCAGTGCCCGTATTGTATTGATGCTTACACGCAGTCGAGTCTGGAAAACGGTTCGAATATGGAGCAGATGACCGAAGCGATTCATCTCGCATCGGCGATTCGCGGCGGCGCAAGTTTGATTCACGGCATCCAATCGCACAACGCGCACGACAAAATTTCGATGTGAAAAAGTTAGTCACAGAGCACACAGATTTCTCGGAGAATTTTCGTCAATATAGTTTTTCTCTGATTTATTCTGTGTTCTGCACGGCGAAAGTTTTATGACTTCAACAGCTACAGTTCAAATCACCCGTCACGGCAAACCTGCATTGCCGCATTCGCCAATCGGTTTTGACAAAAGGCTCGACGCGCACGGTTTGAAACTTCGCTCGACCGATGTCGAAATTCTCCAGATAAATGTCGGGAAAGTCTGCAATCAAGCGTGTAAGCATTGTCACGTTGACGCTTCGCCGAAGCGAACAGAGAGTATGTCGGCGGAAATTGTCGAAGCGTGTTTGGACGTTCTGCGAAAATATAAAATCCCGACGCTCGACATCACCGGCGGCGCACCGGAACTGAATCCGTATTTCCGTCGTTTGGTCACGGAAGCGAGAAAGATTGGTGCAAAAGTTATGGTTCGCCATAACTTGACCGTGATGTTTGAAGAAGGTCAAAGGGATTTGCCGGAATTTTTCCGCGCCAACGCAATCGAAGTCGTCTCAAGTTTGCCTTATTTTTTAGCGCAGCAAACCGACGCGCAGCGCGGCACAGGCGTTTTCGATAAATCCGTCGAAGCGATTAGAAAACTTAACGCCGTCGGTTACGGCATTGCGAGCAGCGGTTTGATTTTGAATCTCGTTTATAATCCGACGGGAGCGTTTTTGCCGCCCCCGCAAGCGGCAATCGAAGCGGATTTCCGGCGCGAGTTAAAGAATCGTTACGATTTATATTTCAATAATCTTTATACGATTACAAATATGCCGATTGCGCGTTTTCTCGATTACCTGCGGCGTTCCGGCAACGAAGAACGCTACGTGCAAAAGCTCATCAATGCGTTCAATCCGTCAACCGTCGCGGGCTTGATGTGCCGCAACACAATCAGCGTTGATTGGCGCGGGAATCTTTACGACTGCGATTTTAATCAAATGCTGGAAATCAGCGTTTCCGAAACGGTTCCGCAAACGATTTTCGATTTTTCGCCAGAAATATTCATAAATCGGGAAATAAAAACCGCCGCGCATTGTTTCGGATGCACGGCGGGCGCCGGCTCAAGCTGCGGCGGAACTGTTTCTTAGAAAGTAAACAGCAAATATATGGAAAGCAATTGAAAAACCTTTTACTTTTGCTTTTTACTTTCTATCTGACGGGTTTGGGAAAACTGACCGGACTTCGATTTCCGTCTTTATCAACCGCTCGCACGCCGAAAAAGTAATTGTCTTTCGACATATTTTTCATCACGAAATTTGTTAAGTTGCCGACAAACTGCGAATTTGTCCAAACCGCGCCGGTTGTATCGCGCCAAACAATTTCATAACCCGTCACATCGGTTTCAACATTTGCGTCCCACTTGAGTTCGGTATCATTTCCCAAACGATTCACTATCACGACATTTTTGGGACGAGCAGGCGCGAGCGCGAGCGCAGCAAGCGAAGCCGCATTTACACGCGCAACATTTGCTACATATTCAAAATCAACAAACTCTGGTAAATCACCATACTGTTTACCGTTTTCGACGCGCACGTTTTGATGTTGGTGGTCGTAATCTTCATTAGGTTCGGTAAATCTAACGGCGGAAAATCCGCGTTCGACAAACGGAATATGGTCGCCGCCGCGCCCGTAACGGTCGCGCCGATAAATCATCGCCACGCGAAACTTCGGCGAATATAAATCAGCCGTTTCCTTGACGAATCTCGCAAGCTGGCGCGATGCCGAATCGTTTTCGCCGCCGACGCTACGGCGCGTTCCCGCTTCCTGTTCGGTTTCGCTGGACGGAACGCCTTCGCTAAAAACCCGCACGGAATTTCTCTCTGGCGAATTTTTAAAAGTCGTCACGCCGCCGATAATGTCGTTGGTGAACATCGCTTCGATATTTATTTGTTTTTGCTTTGCCTGTTCCGCAAAATAAGTCGCGCCGAGCAAACCCTGTTCTTCGCCCGCGACGGTCATAAAAATTATCGTCGCATCGAATCGTCTTTTGCTCATCACCCGTGCCATTTCAATGACGGCGGCAGTTCCTGAAGCGTCGTCGTTCGCGCCCGGCGCATCGCATTTCGCATCATCCGGTTTCGTACACATCGAATCGTAGTGACCGGAAACAACGTAAATTCTGTCAGGATTTTGTATTCCGCGCAGTGTCGCTACGACATTGGTGATTGTCGTCGGTTGCGCGACACGTTTATTTGCTGTCGGCTGTTGCAAAAAAGTCTGCTTTTCGACAGTCAGACAATTTCCACAATCGTTCGAGATTCGTTGAAATTCGCTGAAAATCCAATCACGCGCCGCGCCTATTCCGCGCGTCGGATTGTCCTGCTCGGACAAAGTGTTGCGCGTGCCGAACGAGACGAGTTTGCGAATGTCGGTTTCGATTCGTTTAGCAGAAACTTCTTTCAGCATTTTAGCAATTTCCGCGTTTGGTTTTTCCTTTGATTTTTGAGCAAAAGAATTTACCACAGAGACACAGAGACACAGAGATAAAATAAAAATGATTTTCGATTTCATAGATTTGAATCAGCAAAAAAATTAATCCCAGATTAACACAGATAGACGCGGATTTAGAAAAGTGTTTATCCGCCCCTATTTGTGTCTATCTGCGGTTAGTTTCTCTTGAAAACTCTGTGCCTTTAATTTAAGATTTATCGCTCCAAAACATCAAACGCCTGCAAGCGATTGCCGTCCGCCGAATAAAGCAAGCCGACGGTTTCATCGGTCGTAAAACGCGCGTCAGGTTCGGGAATTAAAATAAAACGCGCGTCTTTGCCCGTGTGGACGTTCACGCCGACCAAGCCTTTTTTGTCGAACGGCTTTGGCAAATCGGTGTAAAAATACATATAGTTTCCGCGAATTTCCGCCAGCCGTTTGCGCCGCAAAAAATAATTTGAAAGTTTTTCAACTTGTCGAACAGGATCAATCCGGTCAAGCAAACTTTCCTGCACGTCGGCACGTGAAGGCGTGACGCGATTCGCAATGCTTCCAGCGATATTTCCGCGAATGTTGGACGGAGCGGTAATTTGCAAGCCGTTAATGCGATTTAGAAAGTTCGGCGTTCTCGCAGCGATGCCGAAGACGCTGATTCTGTTTGTGACATAATTTCTCGCCGAATTGCTTGCCAACGTCGTCAAATCAAACGAAGAAAATCGCGTCTTCAACCCAGACCAGCGAAGCCCGAGAACCGAACGCGCCACGCTCGCGCCGCGCGCGATGTTCAAAGCCGATGTCGCCAGCCCGCCGTAACGAAAATAAAGCGCGGTCGCCCGCAGCGCGATTCCGGCAATTGTGCGAAAAACACCGCGACCCGGGGCTTTATGTTTTGCTCTCCAAACTTCGTTTGCGTTTCGGTCATCATTAGTCTCAGATCTCAAGTCCCAAGTCCCAAGTTTTCGCTTCTCCCGCAAATCAAATTTAGCAGTTTGAAATTCAACCTGACTTGAGACTTGAGACTTGAGACTTGAGACTTGAAACGCCGCTATCTCATCGCGCCCGCCGACCACGGCTTTGCCGCTTTCGTTTATCAAAACAAACTGCGCCTGCTGGATGTCGTGTTCAAACTTAAATTTACGCTTGCCGTCTCGCGCGTCGAGCGCAATCAAATCGTCTTTGTCGGCAATCAAAAT
>Ga0136614_10002981_pt1 | contig 10694 bp, 9 predicted proteins | sample AntDrymUQ2792106_2_FD_106643 | JGI IMG/M metagenome (GOLD analysis project Ga0136614, IMG submission 106643) | Polar desert sand microbial communities from Dry Valleys, Antarctica - metaG UQ279 (21.06) | ecosystem: Environmental > Terrestrial > Soil > Desert | place: Antarctica: Dry Valley... | reverse complement strand
TGCCCGCGCGAGTGGGCGATCTGCGCCGAAGCGTCATCGGCCGCGCAAGTCAGCTCCGCGATGCAACGCCGCGTCGGCTGGTGAGCGTCCATCTCCAGGCGCCTGTGCTCCGGGCGGAAATGGACCTACCCGGACGACTCTCGAACCCGATTCTCCAGAGGTCATGGGTCAATCTGGCGGCCGAACTCGACGCACTTCGCTTGGGCGGCAGGGCGGCACGGCCATCCGGACGGCCGGGGCGCGTGCGTCGCCGCGGCGAGGTGCGCGGAGTGATCGATCGCCTTCTGCGTGAGGCTGACGAGCCGATGCGCGCCGGCGAGATCCATCGGGCTGTGGAGCGGGATCTTGGCGAAACAGTGTCCTGGTCTTCGATCGCGAATTGCCTGCGGCGGAACTCTGCGCACGATCACGGCCGCTTCGAGAAGGTCGGCTTGGGTGTGTACCGGCGGCGCGAGGGTCCATCCTCAGGCCAGATCGGTCACCCGCAGCCTTGGCATCCTCACTAGAGGTCGCTGGGCTGCTGACGGCTCCTGGGGATCCAGCAGGCTGCCGAAACGACGGCCGTGCTGGTCGCTCAACGCCTGCGCACACACGAACAACATCACTGAGCGAGAAAGAGCCTGCACAACATTCAGGTCTCAAGCGATCCAGTCAAACGACCGAGACCCCCGCAAACGAACGGTCCAGATCTCCCGGGCCGTGTGTGGCTGCCAGCGCAGCCCCCGCGTCTGCATCAACCATGACAAGCACCGTGCAGCCCGCAGCAAGCTCTCCGTCGCACGCTCATATCGAGCTAACCGTCGAACCTACGGATTGTTGCGCTTGGCGGCTGGGAGGGTCACGAGCCGATCATCCTTGTCGACGAGCGGCACTTCGGGATCCAAGGGCTCGGCGAGGAGCTTGATGCCCGGCTTTCCCCCAGCGACACAGCGTCGTAGAACGGCCTCGGCGTGCACCACCTCTTCTATTTTCTCCCAAGCACCGAGAAAGCCGTCAACACTGTCGAAGTCGTTTCGGTCCGGCCGACCTCGGAGATCCACGAACCGCTGCTTAAGGAAAGCATTGTAGGTGGCGTAATTCGAGCCGAGCTCCCTGCTCAGCCCAGCTACATCTCCGGACCGCTGGAGCGTCCCGGCCTCGCCTGCCTGTGCCACTACGGCCACCTGTTTCACGGGCTGACGAACCGCAGCCTGCGCACGCTGATCGCCGAACTGATCCCCGGCTACAGCACCGGCCAGGCGACCTATGACCTGCGGCGCGTGCGGATCTCGGCAGCCACACTTTCCACCGGCGGAGTGCCCGTGGGGTGTTAGACCCTATGGAGGTTGACATCCGGGCTGGCTGGTAGGTCTGGCCGGTCCCCCACGCGATCGTGGGTGGATGCTCGAGGACCGCGTGGTTGCAGCCGCGCGGCCGGGCCACAACCGCATAGGAGGAGCCGACCTGGCGAAGGTTCGCAGTTGGGCTGGCCTTGACGTGCACGCGCGCAGCGTGGTCGCGGTGACGCTCGACGCGCAGACGGGCGAGACGTGCACGCGGCGGCTGCCGGGCGCGACGAGCGAGGTCGTCGCGTCGTTGGCGGCGTTGCCGGGGCCGACGCGGGCGGCCTGTGAGGCGGGGCCGACGGGGTACGTGCTGGCCAGGGCGCTGCTCGCCGTGGGCAGCGGGGCTGAGCCGCATCGACCTGGGCGGTGGCGCGCAGCTGACGTTGCTGGACTACCTCGGCGCGGTCGACGCGCTCGTGATCCGGCCGGGTGCTGGAGAACAGCATCGACGAGATCGTGCCCACCTCGCCGTGGGCGCAGGCCGTCGCCCGGCTGCGCTGTCTGCGTGGGATCGACACGCTGTCGGCGGTCGGGCTGTGCTGCGAGGTCGGCGACTTCGAGCGGTTCGAGCGGCCGGGCCGGTTGATGAGCTACCTCGGGCTGGTGCCCTGCGAGGACTCAAGCGGCGAGCGGCGCCGGCAGGGCGCGATCACGGGGACCGGGTCGCGGCACGCGCGGCGGCTGCTGGTCGAGGCTGCCTGGCAGTACCGCAAGCGTCCCGCCCGCGGCACGGCGCTGCAGCGCCGCCAGGACGGCCAGCCGCCAGCGGTGATCGCGATCTCCTGGCAGGCTCAGCAGCGCCTGCACCGTGTCTGGCGCCGACTGGAAGGCGGGCGCGGCAAGCGCCGCACGATCGCCGCGATCGATGCGCTCTTGCTTGAGCCAGTTGTAAACCGTTGCCTCGCTCATCCCAAACGTCGCGACGAGTTGCGCCACTCTCGTCCCTGATCGAGCGAGCTCGATCACCTGGCAACGGACTTCTGGCGGGAACCTCCGGGGCATCTGAATCCTCTCTGGACCGCAGGACTCTAGAAACCCAACTCCATCAATTCAGGGGCAGATCAAAGTCTCCGTCGAACCCGGGATGCTCCACGCGGGCGTGCAGGCACTTCGTGCGCTTGACCCGAACCGCCGATCCCGCTCAAGCAGCGATCAAGCCGGGGAAGACGCCCCCGACTTCACCCACAAGTCGAGAGGAGACCCCATCTAAAGCGACCGTTGAAACTGGTCGAGCGTTGATCTTCGCGACGCGCGGTTGGACCCCGAGCTACCCGCGTCCCGCGATACATGACGCTAGCGGGGGCATGCGGCGAACCGCCTGTCAACGCTTCTTTAGTCTGCGTGTTCAATCAGTCGATGGCCCGTTGGCATGACATCGGGCTCATTGATCTCGGGCGACGAGCTGCATGCCAGGTAGCCAGAGCGGCCCTCCTGCGTCAGCGCTCGCGTGACCAACTCGTGACGACCGTCCTCCCGCCGGCGCTCCACGAGCCGCCGTGACGTCATCTATCTCATGCAAGACTGGCGGGCGTCACTTCGAACCATCAGGTGCCGGTCCGCTTAGCAAGCCAGTCAAAGACACCGCCGCTGCAGGATTCCACTCTGTAGGAGCCCAGCCGTGCTCATCCAAAAGACGCAATACTACTCGCGCCACAGCAAGGTCCTGACCACTAAACCCAGTAGAATCGTATATCATCACCGATTCGCTCCGCTGCATAAAGTCCGAAGCATCTTCTAGGAGATCGGCAACGCTAGTAATGCGTCCATCGAGCAGGACGCCCCTATGACTCCGCGCCTCCAGGCCAGGCCGTAGCCGTGGGCCAGCATGTTGTAGCTCGCCTTCATGTAGACACTGCTCCAAGTCATCGGCAATAAAACGAGCGCGGTCGTATACACGATGATCAAGCTCTCGCTTACCGGACAAATCAGCGCCGACCGCTGCGATGAACGTACCAGGTCTTAGAGCACTGGCCCGCGTTACGACGGCCGCGGCTCCATACGTCGCAGTCACAATCGCGTCGCAGTCATACGCTGTCGCTACGTTGCCCCTTTCGACCCACGTCACGTCCACGTGACGTGACGGAAGTAGGTCAGGGCGCCCAAACAGCACGGTCATCTGCTCTTTTGCCTCCCGTGCTTGAGCCTCATCATAATCCATAAACACAATCGACTCGACGTGCTCTAGCATAAGCGCCAGCACCAAAGCATGCGATGTGCCCTCGAGACCAGCGCCGATGATCGCGACGCTTCGCGCCAACGGACTAACGCGCCGCATCACAACCCCTGTGCTCACGGCAGTCCTGAGGGGGGTTAGGACGGCCGTGTCACAAATGAGGCGAGCCTGGTCGTTACCCACCTCCGTACATACCAAGGTGCCGGTTACCGTTGGTAATCTGCGATTTGCAATCGACGGATGGGACGAGATCATCTTCATACATGTCAAATCGGCCGCTTGACAGCCCATGATCTCAAGGGTGTCTGGAGGCCGAGGCCATCCGTTGCGCTGGATGGTCTCGAGTTGCCGATCGCGATAGACGCTCTCGATCTCGGCGCCAAGGTCGGTAACAATATCTTCCAATGGGAAAGAGGCCAACAGCCTTGCCACATCCTGATAAGAAAGAACAAACGCGCCACCGGCCGCGCCTCGGTCCTGTCCGCGCCCGCCTGTCGCCATCAATAGCCTCCTCTGACCACAGACGCCGTCTTGTACAGCATCGGTGCCCTGTAGCACAGCGAAGCCTTACAGTTGGACATCTGAGACATCCGTCGGCGAAGAATGAGCGATATTGGCGTCAAATGCCGTAGCACGGTCCGATAGACCGTGAAGCTCGTACCATATATTACGTACCTTATCGCGCACAATCTTCGATCGTACGGTATTAGCGGAAAAGATGTCAATACGGTCAATGCGCCGGTCCGGCGCGACCTGGAACTCTGCTCCGGACGCATTCACAAACTCCGAGGGAGAGCTGTCGGCGATTAGTTTGCGGACGACCACGAGATCTTTGGCAGGTACCGGGGGGTTAACGAGGTAATATACCTTTATGCCGGAGGCGACCTGGAGCGCCATTTGTTTTTGTGCCTGCTCATCTTCAAATGCGGTCTGATCGTCGAAGACAAAGACTCTGCGTATGGTCACGCCTTCGGTAATTTTTTCTCTGTTTTGTTGGAGGTATGCGCCAGCGCGCGTCCAGAACGTGGAGTGCACCAGGCTTGAAGCCCAAAACTCATCCCCTTGGCTCGTTGTATCGAGAAGTGCGCCTGCGAGCGATTCAGCGTCCTCGAAAGTGTCCGCGTTGAGCGAGATGTGACCCTGGGCACCCATATCAACGATTTGGCTGGCCATTGCGAGATTACGGCGCGCCAAGTTTATGAGGAGTGGGTCGCCTTCCACGAGTATTTCAGCGAAATCCGAGGACAATCGCTGAACGGAAGCCTGCAAATCATTGTCCGTGACAAGAATTTCATGTAGGCCCAGCGCAGCGAGCGTCTGTTGGCGAACTTCCTCCGTCGCCGTAAGGCTCTTGTCAATTTGATCCTGGGTCTTCGTGATGTCGGTTCGGATGCTCTTGAGTGTTTTGGAATGAACGAGCGCTAGTACGATAGCCATGGCACCAACGACTACGCCGAGGAGAGCGAAGACGGTCTCCAAGGTGATCGTCTTGTTAGCTGCCCCCATGGGCGCTACGAGCCATGCGAACACGGCCGCGCATGCTACCGCGAACGCTGGTCGTCTGGTCGCTGGCGCCCAACCGACCAATCCCATCTTGACTTGCGGACTGGCTCTGATCCGGTTCGGTATCTCACCTCGGTTCAACGCGCGTGGGACATCTGGACCCATGGACTGGGAAACGAGGGCAGAGGTCCAGTCTGTTGCCCTTGGGGCACATATCCCGGAACTGCAGGGGGTCTTGCGCGTGTGCAGCCCGATCCATGACCGGATTCGCGCTGTCCGAGGCTGAGCGGGATCTGTCCAAGGCTGAGCAGGACCAACAAGTGCGCGGCTCCAGGATGAAGGCTAGGGGGATGAGCGTCAGGCAGACGACCCGACGCATCCTCCCCCATTTTCACCCGCCCCGAGCGGCGCAGCCGCCAGGAGACTGCTGCCCGAGCGCGACCGCCCCCGAGTCCTCGGCCAGATCCGCGGCGCGTGGGCGCTCGAGGAAGCCGGCGAGGCCGAGGCGCTGCTCGAGCGGCTCGCGACGGAGTTCGAAGCATTCCTGGCCCGACGCGGCCGCGTCGCTGCGCGAGGGGATGGCGGAAACGCTGACGCTGATGGGGCTCGGTGTCGATGGCAAGCCTCCTGCCAGCGCTTGACGTTGCGCTGGGGTCGCCAAGACGCTGTCCTCGACGAACGCATGCGAGTCGATGATCGAGATCGTCCGCCACACGACGCCACCTCACCGCCAAACACGCCGACACCACACAGCGCTCCAAGGACACCCCGTCCGCCGCCGCGCTCGCTACCGTCTGACCATCACTATCCCGGTGTGATCGCCGCCGAAGTCCCACCTCGATCCGGACAACCTCGGCATTCGTGTGCAGTAGCACTGGTGGCTCGGTCTGGCGGCGTGAGACACTCGCGCGATCACCGATCTCGTTCCGAACGATTTCCCCGTCCTGTGGCGGACCAAATTGCGATCAACCGTGCCCGGCATCGATCACGCCGAGCAGGTGGCGCACTGCCTCGATCGCGGCCTGATCGGCATCGGCTGGCGGATCGACGACCTCCCGGTTGGGACGCCGCTGGACGTGGTGTGTCAAACGATCGAGGATGAGCCGGCCGAAGGCTGGGGTCGGGCGGCGGCGCAGACCGTCCGGCGATTTGGCGAGCAGGCCGAGGTCGGAGACTTCGTCTGGACACGCGACACCTCTGGGCGTTACCTGCTGTGCAAGATCACCGGCGACTACCGGTACGACATCGGCGACGCGTCAAAGCGGGTCGATGTGCATCAGGTGCGTGACGTGGCGTGGGCGCCACGGCCGCTGAACGATCTCGAGGTGCCGGGGGGCGTGATCCGCCGGTTCGTCGGGACGGGATCGAGCTTCAGCCGCATCCACGACGACAGCGCCCGACTGCTGACGCCGTACTTGTGGACGAAACTGCACGGACGACCACTCCCGCAGTTGACGATCACCCCCGCTGAGGTGCTGGCGAGCCATCTGGATCCGTACGACGTCGAGGATCTGGTTTATGTCTGGCTCCAGGTGGCTCGGGATTTCGTGGCGCTACCGAGAGCGCGACAACGCGACACGCCGGCCTACGAGTGGACGATGATCCACCGTGGGACTGGGCGGCGCGGGATCGTGCAGATCAAGACCGGCTCGGAGCCCGTCGACCTGCAAGCCCTTGCCAACGCCCGGGCGGACGACGAGACGGACACCTTCGCCTTCGCTGACCAGCGGCAGCTATGTCGGTGATCCCGAGCTGGTCGACGAGGTCATCGCGAGCGACGGGCTACTCAGCTTCGTCGCCGATCACTCGGAGTTCCTGCCGGCCCGCGTTCGTGCCTGGTTTGAGCTAGCGCGGTAAGTCTGACGAAGCGGCGAAGTGACAGCGTCACTGCTCACGCAAGCAGCACGGCAGGGATCGGCTACCAGCCACGTGTGCTTGTGTCATCAATGGGCATGCTCTGGTGCACACGTTCATTACGTTGTATATATATTCGGTAATCCTTAGCGGCAAACGCGTGTCAAGAGCAACTGCGTACACAAGGAGTAGCAGACGCTTTGCTTACTTCTGTGTGCCTGTGTCTTGGCAGAGCAGACTTGGCGGATGCCTCGCAGGAGGCGGCGCGACATCTGCCGATGTTTGTGCTGCGTCGAACTGTGTTGAGCGTGGGCGCGACGATCACAGCTGACGACCGCGCCCGTTGGGAATGCGCTCTGCACGGGCTTGTGAGCGGATCATCGAGGGCTTCGCGGAGCGTCGTCGCAGTCCGACGTGGCCGCCATCGCGGCGAGCCAAGTGCGCTTACAGCGGATACCGCCCTCATGTTTGGCGGATCGGATCTGCTGGAGCTATTGCTGGCAAGGCTCGATGCGGAGATCGCTGCGGCAGACGCCTTCATTGCAGAGCACCTGAACGGACGCGAGCAAGGCGATCGGGATCTCGTCCGCGCGCTTATCCATCGGTGCGAGGTGCGGGTGATCGTGGGTCGGTCCGAAGAGGCGTGTCATGACCTCGCGCGGGTAGAGGCCATCCTCAAGGGCGCGCTCGATCAGTCAAGCGACATCACGCTTCCGGCCATGTTCACCCCGCAGTTGGTCGCGGAGTACTTATGTCAGGTGCCGGACCCGGATGCCGTGCCCGCGGAGGTGTGGGCCGAGAATAGTCCTCTGTTGCGTCTCGCTCGGTTTGACCCGCGGTTTCGTCGTGACCCGGGTACTCCGATGATGGTGGCCGTGGCGGCGCTCGAGTTGCTGGTAGGCGGACACCCCGACCGCGGCATCCGAGAGCTTCGCTGGGTGTGCCGGCGTCAGGAAGCACGGCACGGCCGTGATGACCCGGTGGCTCTGTTCGCGCGCACAACGTTGGCGCATGGCTACTTCGCCCTGGCGCAGGGACCAGCCGACTACGTCGGCGGCGAGCGTAAGCGTTCGTCCTTGCTCGAACAGGCGCGGTCTGAACTCTTCGCGGTATCAGCCGACCATCTTCGCCTCTTCGGCCCGGGGCACCCGTACACCGTGCACGTGCATAAGCTGCTGTGTTCGCTGCTGGCGTGGTCGGCGGACGACGAGCTTGCGCTGCGGACGACGGTGATCGCGTTGGTGCTGGCGGATCTGGGCCGTCACCGACTGGCGGACACACGCAATCGGTCGGGATGGCGCGAGGAATACGGCCAGTTGCTGGCCTTGGCCGTGCGGCTAGCGAGCACGCAGCAGGCGCACGCGATCCTCGTCGAGGCGATCGAACTAGGCCGTAGCCAGGGGTTGCCGGCTGCGATTCCAGCGGTTGGTTCGTCGCCGACGGCTCGGGATGGCGTTGCGCTCGCCGACGCTACCGAGAAGTCTGGCGATGGGCTGAAGGTGAATATCCCGGTGCTGTCGGGTGGTCGCATCGCTGTAGGCGGCGTGTCGCACTTGGCTGCGATCGACGCGGTCAGCGAGGCATTCATGGACAGGGCGTCCGGACTGGCGCCTGGCCCGTCCGACGTCATCGAGCTCATGGCCTGGGCGACGGACGTCTGCGGCCACGACGCGCCGTGGGTATGGGGATGGTGGGACATTGACGGTGAGCACGTTTCGTACGTGGCGCGCTACGGCGCCGATGGTGATGACGTCGAGGTGCTGCACGATGCCGCCTGGAGGCGAAGCAACGGTGCGGAGTCATCCGCACTCTCGAGCTACGCCGCGGCGATGCAGCAGGACAACGAGAGCCTCCGGGACTTTGTCGCCCGATCCGATCTGACGCGGTCGATCCGCAGCGAGCGTGAGCTGTTCACCAGGCTCGGCCATGAGATCGTCCCGCCACCGATACAAGCCGAGGTGCTGCGTCGTATCGCCAGCGGTGAGCCGGCCCTGCGGTTGGTGGTGTTGCCGTCGCCGGAGTGCTCGCGGGTGCCTTTCGCTGCCCTTGCGGTCGGTGACCCTCGGCAGCCGACGACCACAGTTCCTACCGTCGATAGCTCAACGGACCCTCGGCGGCTGGTTGAGGGCGCGCGACTTTACCTTCCCCCTGGGGTGCAGTTCACGGCCACGGTGCGACGCAGATATGGCGACCGGTGGGAACCGCCGGACGCCGAGCACAACGTTCGAGCGGTGGTCGCCAGCCAGCCGGGCCTGCCGAACTTTCTGCCGTGGGCAGGCGCGAGCGTGCCGCCCGACGCCGAACATCTCGCTGATGGGGCTGGCGCGTCACTTTCCCGTGTCGTCCAACAGCTGGCCGGTATAGCCGCCGGAAGTGCTGGCGTGCTGCAGTTCAGCGGCCACGCCGTGGCAGGTAGCCCGGAGGAGCCCGGTGCCGCCCACCTGCTGTTGCATGGCGGGCAAGGCGATCCGCGCGAGCGCCTCTACGCTGGCGATCTTCTGACAGGCCGCTTTCCGCGCATCGGGCTGCCGCGCTGTGTCGTGCTGGCGGCGTGCTCGACTTGGGGAGACCAGGGCGCGGCAGATTGGCTCGGGCTTGCGCCGGGCCTGATGTGGAATGGCGCGCAGCATGTCGTGGCGACGCTGTGGCCCATCTTGGATGCACGTGAGACGGCGGCATACCACCGTGACCTCGTCGGCCGCCTGGCTGCCGGGGACGGTGCGTCCCCCATTGACGCCATCCGCCAACTGCAGCTAGCCGAGTTGCATCGTCAGCGGACAGCTGCGCCGTTGCACCCGCGGTACCAGATCACACCGGAGGATCTGGACGGCGTTGCGAGCGGCTTCCTGTGGGCGGCCTACACGGTACTGACCGCCGGGTCGAGCCTGGCGTAGCCCCGGCGGCGGCGTTCGACTCGGCGCTTCTAGACGAGTTGCGGTGCGAAGTCCGTGGCGCGGTAGACCAGTCCGTTGCGCTCGGCCAGGACCGTCGACTCATCGTCTTTCAAGATGCGCAATAGCTGGGCGGTGTCGTGTTCGTCGCCGGAGGGCTCTCGCAGGTGCGCCGTGCCAACTCCGCGGACGAGGGCGTTGAAGAACTTGCCCTTCTTGTCCTCAGTTCGGTCGAGTTCCAGCTTGCCGATCTCGTCTGGGCCATCCGCGGGGAACAGCATCTGCATCAGCACGACCATCGAGGACAGCCGATGCCGCTTGGTCGCGCTCACGAGCCGGCGCACCGCGTGGCCTTTGACGGCGAACAGGATGTACTCCTCCAGGAATTCTTCCTCGTCGCAGATGATGAAGTCATCGATCATGTCGTCCATGTCAGTGCGCGCTGGCTTGTTGAGGCAGCCCAACACCAGTCGGTCCGTGACCACGACGGGGCCGGCCGCGTGGAACAGGGGTTCCTGACCGTCAGGAGAGAAGCCGGCTACGTTGCTGTTGATAATGCCGAGCGACTTGCCGGCGTCCGCGTCAAGCGCGAAGTCTGGACCACTGTCGGTGAACTGGAGGCTGAACCCCAGCCCATCTCGGGAGAACCGCTCGCCGAGATCTGCGCGCGGAACGTGGTAGACGACAATGCTGCCGGTTTCGACGGTCACGCCGCAAGGATGTCAGCCACCTATGGAGCGCGCAACGGCGAGCGTTGGCGACTACACGATGGACGCGGTTCGTGCCGCGGACTGTGCTGGATTTACGGGCCACCTGGATCACGACGAGAGGACGGCTACCCGGACGGACTCGGCAAGCGCCCGCCACTCGAGCTCGCCGAGCGGCGTTGCGATGTCGGTGAGGATCGGCCAGTAGCCGTCATCGGAATGTGCGATCAGCACGATCGGC
>Ga0136614_10002979_pt1 | contig 10699 bp, 3 predicted proteins | sample AntDrymUQ2792106_2_FD_106643 | JGI IMG/M metagenome (GOLD analysis project Ga0136614, IMG submission 106643) | Polar desert sand microbial communities from Dry Valleys, Antarctica - metaG UQ279 (21.06) | ecosystem: Environmental > Terrestrial > Soil > Desert | place: Antarctica: Dry Valley... | reverse complement strand
GCACGTTGGTGCGCACCCATCGCCCGGCCCGCTCGGGGGCGAACTCGGTGGAGACCGCGTAGAACTCCCGGCCGTCCTCGTCGGCCACCCCGATGGAGACCAGATCGATGGTCAAGCCGTCCTCGATGAACTCGCAGTCGTAGAAGAACCGCACCTGGACCGACCCTCACCCTCTCGGACCTGCACGAACATTACGACGATCCGCGGGCGGTCCGCACAGAGTCCGCAGGAACGACGGCAAGCGCGAGCTCGACAGCCTCGCGAGTCCGGTCGTCCGAGTCCGGCCAGAGATGCGAATACGCGTCCAGCGTGACCGCCGCCGATGAGTGTCCCAGCCGACGCTGCATTGACGAACTCCGCGCCGACGTGGCTCAACACTGCCCGGCCCACGGGGTGAGCCCGCAACGGTCGGTGTCATGGTGCTCACGCTGGCAAGGCCCGTTGGTCAGGCACCGGTAGAAGCACTGTCGGGCGCCTTCTGCTCGCGCCGCGCCAACCTTGCGCGCCGGTCTGCGGTATGAAGGCGCAAGCACTCGAGACGCCGCTGTAACGAGGTGCGCGTGGTACGCGACACACGGTCACTGGCGCAGACCTATCGCGCGGGCGAGAGTGCCGACGTATGGGAGAGTGGAGTTGCCCCAGACCAGCAATGGTGCCCAGCCGACTGGGCACGTCGCCCGTCTCGTCGATCTGCTGGCCGCCCATCTCGATGGCCTGACACGCGAGCAGGTGCAGTCGTCGCCCGCGTTCTCCGTTGTCCCGCCCGCTCGCGTCGCCGCACTCATCGGCACCGCCCTCGGCGCCGGTCACGTCACCGAAACCCGTGGGCGACTTCACGCGGTCAACGCAGCCGCACCGGCGCCGGACGCCGAACCGGCCGCCGCTGAGCCGCCGACTCCTCGTCCCCTACGGGCCGTCGTGCTCGACGTTGAGTCGATCGTGAAGACGACTAGCAAGGAGCCGTTCACCGACAAGCGGGTCTACCAAATCGGGGCCGTCCGAGCCGGCGCCGACGGTGCGTGGGTCGCCGCCGAACCGAGTTTCACCCGCTGGCTAGAGCTGCCCGACGACACCTGGGTGATCGTCTCCGAGCGGGTGCGGGCCGAGCAGCAGGCCAGCGCCGTCGCGCCCGCAGACGCCCTTATGGCGCTGCAGGCCTATTGCGACTCCGCCGATATCCTGGTTACCTACAACGGCACTGAAGCCGACTTCCCGCTTCTAAACGAGAGCTTCGTCCGCGAAGCGCTGCCGCCGCTGGACGGCACGTACGTTGACGCGTACTACCTGGCCCTGGCACTGTGGCCCAACGCGCCCTCGCACCGCCTTGCCGAGCTGGCCGCGCACGTTGGTGTCTGCGTTGACGATCTGCGCTGGCACGATGCGACCGCAGACAGCGAGATGCTCTCCCGGCTGTTGACCGCTGGCGCTAGCGCCCTCCTCGCCTGGTCCGTCGAGCGTCGGGACCTGATTGCCAGCGTCTGCCACGACAGTCCCGCATGGTATCTGATGCGCGACCTTACGGGTCCCGATGGCGGCACCGCCAGCGCCCACAGCGCCGCAGAGGTCGCAGCTGTCCTGGAGACCGGGCTGATCCAGGCACTCGTCCGGCGACCCGCCGCAGGCATTCCGGCACCCAGCATGGGCAGCCTGAACGTCGCCGACCACCTGCGCGGCATAGACGGCAACGTCGACCCGATCGCGCTTGCTCGCGTCGTCCACAACACCGACGCCGCCCGCCGCCCAGCACAGGACGAGATGACGACCCGGCTGCATGCGTGGGCGCAGGCCGGCACCAGCGCCCTCATCGAAGCGCCCACCGGAACGGGCAAGAGCTACGCGATCCTCGCCGCGGCCCTGCAATGGCTGCACGCCGACCCGCAGCGGCGCGTCATCATCGCAACCTTCACCAAGCAGCTCCAGGCACAGCTCGCCGACGACGTCGCCGCGCTCAACGTCGTCGTCCCTGGGCTGCTCAATGCCTCCGATGTCGTCAAGGGCGCTGCGAACCGGCTGTCGCTGCGTGGCCTGGTTGCCGCGCTCGCCGACGCCAGCAGCCCACCCGTTCGCAGTACCCGCCCCGGTAATCGCAACCGGTTCCTGTCCGACCCCAAGTTCCGCGAGCTGCTCGCCTACCTGGCGCTGCGGCTGCTCGCCGCCAACGACGTCCAGACGAGTTGGGCCGCGCACTCGACCGACCCGGTGGACCTGCCGGCGATGCTCTCCGGCGCCTACATCGGCAAGGTCGTCAGCCTGTGGCTCGACTCGCTCTCACAAGGCAGCAATGGCGAGTACGACGCCCGCACCCCGCAGGCGCTGGCCGCCCACACGGACCTGGTCACCGAAGCGCTCGGCAACCACCGGCTCATCCTGGCCAACCACGCGCTGCTGCTCGCCCACCTCGACGACCTCGCTGTCCTCGGGCCAGACACGCTCCTGGTCGTCGACGAGGCGCACCAGCTCGAGGACTCTGCCACCTCCGCGCTCACCACGACGTTGGACTACCAGGCGGTCGAGGACCTGCTGGCCGAGCTGGCCGACTGGACCCGTGACAACACCCGCGGCCGCGGCACCGAAGGGGCGTCGGTCGCCGACGCCGTCCGCAACCTCGGCTTCCTGCTTGAGCATGAGCAGCTTCCCAAGGCGGCCGGGCAGGCGTTCGACGCCCGCTCCGGCGGTGGACCCGGATCGCGAATTGGCTCACGCGCCGTCACCCTGGCGAGTCCGTACTCCGGCGACAGCGGCATCCGGCAGGTTGGACACCTGTCGACGCTGCTGCTGCGCCTGTCAGGCCAGTGCGAGGCGCTCGTCGGTTCGCTCGGAGCGTTCCTGACCGCCCATCGCACGGCCCTGGACTACTTCGCAGGGGAGCGGCTGCGCGCCCTGATCGCGCGTGTCGTCGGCGTCGCGGCAGCCGCAACCACCATCATGACTGACATCAACGCGATCACCGTCGCGTCTTTTGCCCCGGGGTGTGCCGCTGGGCACGCGCCCGCCGGTCCCGGTGGAGGCGCTCCGCCGCCGGCACCGACATCCGCCAGCGTGGACCCTGACGGTGGCACCGACAACGACGCCGCAGGTGCCACAGGTGCCGCAGAAGGTATGGACGACGGGCCGAACGGCGACGACCTGCCCGACGACGGCGACGACCTCGCCGACGACCCCGACACGGAGGGCCCACAGGCCAGGGACGACAGCGGCACAGGAGCCGGGCCGGCTGTTCCAGACGAGAGCCTGCCGCTGGGCACGCTCCCTCCCGGTACCACGAACCAGGTCGTGTACGCTGAAGAGACCGAAGTGCTTCGCGGCGGCCTGCGCACCTACCCGTTCGAGCTGTCGACCGCTCCGATCGAACTGCCCGAGGACGCCACCTGGCGACAGTTCACCGCCACTTTCGCCCGCACCTACTACGTCTCAGCGACCTTGCGCGTCGCGGGGGAGTGGACCTTTATCCGGCAGCGCCTCGGACTTGGGTCTGCGGTCGACCAGATCGCGCTCGGCACCCCGTTCAAACTCGGCACGCAGGCCGAGCTCGTCTGCCTGTCCGACTTCCCCTCCTGGGCCGAGCAGAGCGAAGGCGCCACGCGCACCGTCGCCCACCAGCTCGCTGGCTACAGCGCCGAGATGGTCCGCGCCACCGCCGCAGACACCAATCCGGACAGTCCTGATCCCGAGACAGTCGAGCAGGCCCTCAGCAACGCCACCCGTGGCGGTTTCGACGGCGGCGCCATGATCCTCACGACCGCCCGCAGCGCCGCCGGTGGCATCGCCAGCCACCTACTCCGCGAGCTACGTGCCCGCGACGATGACACCAACGTCATCAGCGCCCTCGTTCGCGGCAACAACCGCGCCTTCCGAGAGTTCACCGACCGTGAGCACGGCGGCGGCTTCCTCGTCGGCACGAAGGGCCTGTGGCAGGGCGTCGACGTGAGCGATGAGCAGCGGCTGCGCCTGGTGTGGATCAACAAGCTGCCATTCGCCCCGTTCGCCGCGCCGGTCATCGAAGCGCGCCGCGCCGTCGTCGTCTCCCGAGCCAGCAACGCCGGCGCCGAAGACCCCGACGCGATCGCAACTGAACGCTTCTACCTCCCGCTGGCCGCCCTTCAGCTCCGGCAGGCCGTCGGGCGGCTCATCCGCTCCGAACGTCACCGCGGCGTCATCATCATCAGCGACCGCAAGCTCGCCGGGCAGACCTCCCTTCGCCGCTCCTACCGGCGGACCTTCCTCGGCAGCCTCGACCAGGACCTGCTGCGCGACGACCCCGACACCGGCGAGGCGGCCGGCGGCAACGTAGTCCCGATGGCCGAGGGCTGGGCTCGCATCTGGCAGTTCTTCGCCTGGCACGGCTTGCTCGACCAGGCCCGTGCTGACGAGCTGTGTGCATCCGACGCCCTCGATGAGCACACCCTGCTTCCGCAGACCCGCCGCATCCGCCAACTCGCCATGACCCGTGACGACGTCGCGAAGCACACCACCGCGGGGGCCCTCGAGACCGAGGTACTCGACCGGGCGGCCGAGATCGCCGGGCTGCTGCGACTGTCCGACAGCCCGGCCACCTTGAAGGAGAGCCAGAAGCGCGTCATCGGCGCGGTCGCCACTGGCCAGGACGTCCTCGGGCTACTGCCGACCGGGTTCGGCAAGAGCTTCTGCTTCCAATTGCCCGCTCTTGTCCTGCCCGGCGTCACCCTCATCATCAGCCCGCTTGTGGCACTCATGACCGACCAGGCCCTTGAGCTGAACCGCAGCATAGGCGGCGCCGTCCGCGCACTCGTCGCCCCGCTGCGCGAGTCGAGTTCGCGCGCCGGCAAGGCTGAAGTCGCCGACCAGCTGCTGGATCGGGCCGACCATGGCATCCGCATGATCTACGTCAGTCCGGAACGGTTGTGTCAGCGCCGCTTCCAGCAGGTAGTCCGTGACGCCGTCGTCGCCGGACGCATCAGCCGCATCGTGCTCGACGAGGCGCACACGTTCGTGCAATGGACCGACTTCCGACCCTCGTTCAGCCGTGTCGAACGCTTCCTCGGCGAGCTCCGGCGCGACCACGGGTCCAAGGTCACTGCGCTGACCGCGACGGCGAACCGCACCGTCCACGTCGGCCTGCGGGAAGACGTCTTCGGGCTGCCCGGCGCTTGGCCAGCCGTCGGCAGCCCCGAAGCCGCGGCAGAGCCGCTCGTGACGGTCTTGGAGAACCCGATCCGGCCCGAGCTTGCCGTCTTCCGCCGCAGCATCAGCGCTGCCAACCCCGCCCTTGTCGCTGGCCTCTCCGAGGAAGTCCTCGACGGCGTCACCGACCATGCCATCTTCTACTGCCTGACGGTGAAGGAGGTCGTGGCGCTGCACGCGCAACTGGTCGACTACCTCGGTGACGGCGGTCGCGTCCGGGTCCGTCGTTTCCACGGCCAGCTCACCGAAGCGGAGAAGTCCGCCGTCCTCACCGAGTTCCGCGAAGCTCCCAAACGCGGCGAGGAGGACTACGTCCCGCTGATCGTCGTCGCCACCTCCGCGTTCGGGCTCGGCATCAACCGCGACGACATCCGCACCGTGTTCGCGGTTAGCGCCCCCACCGACCTGTCCGCGCTCTACCAGCAGCTCGGCCGCGCCGGCCGTGACGTCGCCGGCTCTTCCACCACTGGCGCCGACCCCGACGCACCGGAGCCACTGAACGGGTCACCAGGCGAATCCGCCGCCGCAGAGGCAGTCCCGAACGTAGGTCTGGCCCTAATGACGAATCGCGGGCTTCGGACCGTACAGTTCATGACGAGCAACGACCTGCACTCCGGGCTGCTCACCCGCATGGCACAGCACGTACTGGCAGCCGGCACGGTCCTGGACACCGGCACGGTCGCGGACAACCTCATCGGCGAAGACCTCAGCGCCAGACGACTCACCCCGGACGAGGCTCGCAAAGCCCGCACGGCCGAGGTTTACACCGCAGGCGTCATCCGCGCCTTCAGCGCCCTCGTCGGCCTGGGTGCGGTCGACGACCTCGGCGACTTCCCGCCGCTGGCTGCAGTGAAGGCCAGCGAGCTGCCGCCGCCTGTCGAACGATCCAAGCCTGTCAGTGCCGACGACATCCTCGAACGCGTTGTCGTAGCCGTACTTGCCCTGCCCACACACCCGATGTCAGGGCAGCTCGGCCGGTCCCGCCTGGACGTGGTCGCCCTCGACGGGCGCCTGGCCCGCAGCGTCCGTGGCTACCGCACGGTGTCCTCTGACCCGGCCGGGACGTGGCAGGTACTGGCCGACCTGCACGACCTCGGCCGTCTCGACGTCAGCGCTGCCCCCAGCCGGAAGCTCGTCACCGGGATTCTCGTCCACACCAGCGCCGTGCCGGCCGGTTTCACCGCAGCAGTCTCCGGCAAGGCTGCGCGAGCCGCCGTCGAAGTCGGACATCTGATCAGCTTCTTCGCCGACACCGACGTCTGCGCCAACCGTAAGTTCGCCGACTACTTCGGCGTGTCCGACCTGCCCCCGGGCTGCTGCACCACCGCGGAGAACCGCTGCTCCGCGTGCTGGGACTTCACCGACACCTGGCCGGCGGGCCAGACCAAGCCGGTGGTCGCCCAGCGCCTCCAGACACCACGACCGCGCCCGGCCGGAGCGCGGGTCGACGCCGCGCACCGCCAGCGGCAGCTCGATGACCACGTCTTCAAGCTCGTCCACCACATGTTCCGAGGCGTACACCCGCTGGACCTCGTCCGTGTCCTGCGCGGCGTCGACTACCGCTGGGACCCGCGCGCCCGCCGACGCCGCTACCTGCCCACGGCCCTAACGACCAGCCGCTTCTTCGGTTCCAAGCCTGGCGTCGCCCAAGACGCCGTCCGCGCCAGTCTGGACCGGCTCGAAGCCGACGGGCGCGTCGTCCGCGAAGGCGTCCTATTACTACAGGGCCAGATGTATGGACGCGCTTCTTTGACCTGCGACGATGCCAGCCCGGTGTTCCCGGCGACCAGGCATTTCTCCTCGATCTAGCGCTGTAGTACTATACCGCGAAGTCGGCAACATCCGTCGCGCCGCAGCCCGCGCGGCGGCTGCTGCCGCGGGAACAGCACCGTGACCGGAACGCAGCCCGGCACCCGCTGGCGGCCCTACGAGGACGCGCCGCTACTGACCGCCCCGATGACGCTCGGGCCCGGGCACGCCGACCCCACCGACGAGCAGGCACTCACCGACTATCTCGGCCAGCTCGTCGCCCAGCGCGACGCGCCCGTCCACGTGGCCGTCGCGTTCAACAGCGCGTTCTTTGGTTACGACCTCACCGAGCGCGCCTACGTCGGCGGACCGCTCGAACTTGACGACTTCCCGCACGTCACGTTCGGAGAGACGACCGACGCGCTGCCCGTCGGAGCGATGGTCACCGTCACCGCCGGCGTTGCTCCCCTGTACGCCGAAGTCGTCTACAAGGGAGGCGCGCACCCCAACGTTAGCGACGACGGGCACGTTCCCGCGTGGCTGTCCGGAGCTCCCGCGAATGTGACCGGGCCCGGCCAATTCGATGACACTCTGACCGAGCCAATCCTCACGGAACGGCTCGTGTGTGACTTTGACGCCTTCGGTCAGGACTTCACCGTCACTCGGACCCGCCTGGATGCCTGGCGGGTCCGCGGCAAGCACGTCGACAGCGCCGGCCACCTGCTGCTGCGCTCGCGCTACACCAGCGTCGACCAGGCACAGCTCGATGACGTTGCCTTCTACGCTGAGTACCTGCTCGGTGCCGTCCGTGGCCAGCTCCTGAGCTTCGCTGCGCCCCAACCGCTGCTCAGCATGCTCACCGACGCCGCCGGTCCAGAGCAGCTCGACGCCGCCGTCCGCGGACTCCTGAGGACCGTCGCTCACGCGCTCGCCCGCGCACCTGGTGTCCGCATGTGGCGCACGTACGCCTTTAGCACCGACAGCCTCATATGTCGACTGGCCGACCCCGGCGTCCTCGGCGGAGCCGACCTGAACGGAGCAGCCCGCACTCTCGGTCGAGCACCCGTCGCGCGGAGCGCTCGGTTCACGCCCGCCGGTTCCACCGTCAACTACGCAGCTGTCGCCCCGCGCCTCGGACAGATCGAGAACGCCAGCGCACAGCTGTCCGGCACGCTGTACCCGTTGACCGTCTGCCACGCCAACACCGTCGTCGCCGACTATCTCGCCGAGCACGCCGTCGACGGGGTGCTACCCACTGGGGTCAGCGTCCGCCTCGATGACGACTGGCAATGCGGGGGGGTCTGGCGCACCGAGCACCCCGCGAGCCCGCAGCCCGGTATCGACGTGCTCGCCGCCGGCGGCCTGGGCTGGACGAGCACGCTGCCCCAGCGAGACTCCGAAGAACTCGAGTCCGACGACAACAACGAGCCGGACGACGAACCATTGTTTACCATCACCGACAGCCAGATCTCGTGGGTGGTGCCAGTCAGGCTCGCGCACTTGATCGGAGGGCGCAGCCCGCTGCCGCAGCAGGTCGCTGGCCTGCTCACCGGCGGCGGCGCACAGCCGGGCCGGACCGTCCGTCTCAGCCTCGTCCATGACGGCGTTGAGCTTGCCGTCGACGAAGCCACTCAAGACGGAGTCGGCGTTCATGGGTCCGTCACCGACGTAAGTGGGCGGCTCCAGCTGGCACCACTGACGTGGCCGCTTGAGCTGCTCCCCGCTGTCAAGGTCACTTTTGTGCTCCCACTCGGCGCGTCAGGTTCATCCACCAGCTCAGTGATCACTGCATTCACGACCAGGCTGGAAGTACCCGTCGACGTCGACGGCGTCGTCTACGACCACGAGTTCGATCCGCGCGTGCTCACCCGCGACACCGCGCCCGGTAGCCTCGACCGGCATGGCAGATCGCCACGGCCTCTCAGCCTGGCCGCCAGCATCGTCCGCGCCGTCCGCACCCGAGGTTGGCTCCACGACGACGGGACGGCCGTCCTTGAGACCGCAGACCTGCTTACCGCCCTCTACGGCGACACACCCCACGACAGGACCGCGGACGAGCTGTTCGCCGCCCTGATCACGCTCGTGGGCGTCGGCGCCCTACGCATCGCACGGCTCGTCCGCACGTCCGACGGCCTGCGCTATCCGCCCGTACCCGGTCAGATCGGCACGGTCGAAGTCATCACCTGGACCCCGCCCGGCAGCGCCGGCGCCGGAGCGAAGACGTTACCGCCTGGGAGGCCACCCGAGCCGCCCGTGCTGCACGGCTACATCACGACCCAGGACGTCCGCTGGTTCCTGCGCCGCATCAAGGGCATCCCCAGCTACGAGGCCGAACAGGCATGGGCGGACCGGTTGCGCCGCAGCGGACGGCCCGTCCGACCTCTCCCAGCCGGGTTCACCTACGTCCGCGAGCACCTGCGCAGCCGGCGCTGGTGATGGCGTGAGACCAACGAACCGCCAGGTTGCTGCAGTTCGACCCCGAAAGTGTCCGACAGGCAAGGCACAATCCACCAGGCCCCCGATGAGGAACCTGAGAAAGGCCATCGATGCGCAGAGCACAACCGCCCGAGCCGGTCCCGTCCCCGGAGTACCACGTGCGAGGAGACTCCGGCGGGCCGCTGCCTACCAGTCGCGAGCAGATGGAAGCCCTTCAGCACCTCGGCGAGGTGCTTAACGGGCTGCCCGACCCAATTGCGGCCTGCGTCGAGGAACTCACCGCCGACGACGTCCGGCGCATGCTCAAGAGCCTCAGCACCGCCTACCGCGGATACGTGCTGAGCGGAGTGAGCATGCCCCGCATGCAGCCCCGGAACGTCAGCGAGAGACTTGGCGCCCATGTCCTCGGCGCCCTTGGGCGGGCTCGGCCCGCTGATCGCCGTGAAGTGCTCAGCATCTTGACCTCTTCAGTCTGGGGCCAGATCGTTCACACCGTCGCACGCCAGTACCCCGAGTATCCGCGGGACGACTTCGGGCCGCTCAAGGGTCGCTGGCCCGGATCGGTGCTGCGCTCCACGGTCTGGGCCAACGTGCAAGCCAGCATCGACTCCGCGTACATGTGGAAGTGGGCCGCCGAGCAGCCCTGGTGGCTGCCTGCCGGTCTCAGTTCCACCCACGGCGATCGGGTTCGGGCCGCCGCCAGCGAGGTCGTCGCAATGCAGGACGGGCGCTCGCCGAGCTTCGCAACCAACCGCACAGACACGAATATCTCGCTCGATGACGACTTCGACGAAGCGCCTGACGAGGTCGAAGAGGATCATGATCTGGCGTCACAACTCGATATCACGTCAACCGTTCACGACGCCACGGGCCCCGCGGCCCCGCAGCGGGAAGAGCCCACTTTGACCACCGCCAGCCCAGCTGCCGACGCAGCAACATCGCGGGCTCACCGCGGTTCCGGAGAAGCCGAACTCGCCGTCGGCGAGACGAACCTCGACGAGCTCACCGTCGCCGTCGATCAGCTCAATGCTGACGTCGCAGAGGTCCGTGAGCACGCCGCCTCTGCTGTGCTCGCCCAGCTCAGCGCGGGCGCACGGCCGCACAACGGCGATCTCGCGGCACTGGCCCGGCTCGCGGTGCAGTTCGACACCGTCGCCGCTGCGCTTGAGGCAGCAGGCGAGCAAGTTTCCGCCCTGACCCTGGCTGCGGTCAACGACAGCCTCAGCAGCCTGCGTAGCTAGTCAGCTGGGGTGAGGGCTGGTGGTAGCCATGCGCCGGTGGTGAAGAGCTGGTGTAGTGCATCGAGTTTGTCGATGCCCCACTTGGTGGCGGTGTCGAGGTAGGAGTGCACGAG
>Ga0136614_10002977_pt1 | contig 10704 bp, 12 predicted proteins | sample AntDrymUQ2792106_2_FD_106643 | JGI IMG/M metagenome (GOLD analysis project Ga0136614, IMG submission 106643) | Polar desert sand microbial communities from Dry Valleys, Antarctica - metaG UQ279 (21.06) | ecosystem: Environmental > Terrestrial > Soil > Desert | place: Antarctica: Dry Valley... | reverse complement strand
TGGGCGAGAGCCTCTTCGATCGCGCCCAAGCCCGGATCCCCGGTGGCGTGAACTCGCCCGTGCGCGCCTTCGGCGCGGTCGGGGGCGATCCGTTCTTCGTCGCACGGGGCCAAGGCGCGTACCTCTGGGACACCGACGGCGGCCGCTACTGCGACTATGTGCAGTCGTGGGGCGCGTCGATCCTCGGGCACGCCCACCCGAAGGTGGTCGAGGCGGTGCAGCGGGCCGCCGCCGCCGGCACCTCGTTCGGCGCGCCCACCGCCGCCGAGGTCGAGCTGGCCGAGGCGATCTGCGACCGGGTCCCCAGCGTGGAGAAGGTCCGCCTGGTCTCGTCCGGCACCGAGGCGGCGATGACCGCGGTGCGCCTGGCCCGGGGCGCCACCGGGCGGCCCAAGATCGTGAAGTTCGCCGGCTGCTACCACGGGCACCTCGACGCCCTGCTCGTCGCGGCCGGCAGCGGCGTCGCCACCCTCGGCCTGCCCGGCTCAGCCGGAGTGACCCACGGGACCGTCGCCGACACCGTCGTCGTGCCATACAACGACGAAGCCGCCATCGACGAGGCTTTCGCCCGCTTCGGCGACGAGATCGCCGGGGTCGTGGTCGAGCCGGTCGCCGCCAACATGGGGCTGGTACCGGCGGCGGACGGCTTCCTCGCCGGGCTGCGGCGGCGCTGCGACGACCACGGCGCCCTGCTCGTCCTCGACGAGGTCATCACCGGCTTCCGCCTCGGCCCCGCCGGTGCCCAGGGTGTCTTCGGCGTGACCCCCGACCTGTCGGTCTTGGGCAAAGTGATCGGCGGCGGCCTGCCGCTGGCGGCCGTGGGCGGACGCGCCGACGTCATGGACGAGCTCGCGCCGGTCGGCGCGGTGTACCAGGCGGGCACCCTGTCGGGGAACCCGCTCGCGACCGCGGCCGGTCTGACGGTGCTCGAACTGCTCGACGCCGACGCCTACTCGACCCTCGAGGGCACCGCGGCCGCGCTCGCCGACGGCCTGCACTCCGTCCTCGCCGACGCGGGCGTGCCGGCGCAGGTTCCCCGGGTGGGCACGCTGGTCGGGCTCTTCTTCGCCGAGCAGCCGGTGCACGACTACGACGACGCCCGGGCGGCCGACGCCAAGGCGTACGCGGCCTTCTTCCACGGCCTGCTCGACGCCGGTGTGTACGTCGCACCCAGCAGCTTCGAGGCGATGTTCCCGAGCCTGGCGCACACCCCGGCCGACGTGGACGCCACCGTCGAAGCCGCCGCGGCCGCGGCGGGCGCGCTCAGCTCGCCTTAGCCGGGCAGTGGCTCAGTCGAGGATCTGGAGCTAGCCCGGCGACGGACCGGGGCCGCCGCCGCGCCCGTCGCGCTCGCCACGCCGGCGGCGGATGCGGTCCATGAAGAACAGCGCCCCCACCGTGAGCAGGCACATGAGGGTGAAGGCGACGAACGCGAGCCCGCCCTCGCCCTTGCCGCCGCCGGCGTCGATGATCTGCTGCGCGAGGACGCTCATGCCTTGCTCGGGACCGGCGCCGGCCGGAGCGCCTGGAGGGCGGCCTCGTCCTTCTCCCGCCAGTGGAGGGCAAGCAGACCGAGGCCGAAGAGCACGGTGAACATGACGAAGGCCACGAACGGCGGCACCCGCAGCGAACCGAGGTCGCGCTCGAGGATGATGAAGCCCTGCTTGTCGGATTGCGGGTCGCACTCCGGCTCCGGCGGTGGGAGGCCGAAGTCCACCTCGACGTCGACCACCTCGCAGTACTCGACCACCGCGACCAGCGGCTTGTGGGTGATCTCGAAGTCGAGTGGGTTGGGCGCGCCGCCGCCCACCTCGTAGGTGTCGCCGGTCATGAACTCGGTGACCTCGCCGAACTCTGCGAACTCCTTCTCCGGAGGTTCGGGCTCGGCCGCCGTCGGCTCCACGCCCACGAGCGCGTCGTCGACCGCCGCCTTCACGTTCGCCGCTTCGGTGGCGGAGACCTTCTCGCCGTCCTGCTTGATGGTGCGGGCGTCGTCGATCCTGGCCTCGCCGAGGTCGGCGACGACCTGCTTCACCTCCCACTCCGGCACCCGCCCCTTGATCGTGTTCAGCGGCGATGCCGTGGTCATCCACAGCAGGCTGAGCACCACCAGGAAGCCCATCAGCCCGGTGAACGCGACCAGGAACCCGAGCCGGGCGCCCAGGTTGGTCCCGAGCAGCAGGTAGATCGACCCGCAGAAGAGGATCACCCCGGAGACGACGACGAGTACCCCGAGGATCGTCGGGTTCCAGAGGCTCTTGTCGACCGCGTGCTCCTGGGCGAGAACGAGGATGTCCACCGTGACCGACCGTCCTAGAGGGTGCGCTCGTAGTCGATGATGAGCTGGATCTGCTCTTCTGTGAGCGTCTGGTTGAAGTGCGGCATCCGACCCGACGAGATGCCGCGCACGCCGTAGGGCTTGTTGGGGGCGACGCCCTCGGCGACGAAGAGGACCTGCTCTTCGATGCCGGTCGCGCCCGGGAACTGGCGCAGCTCGGCGCCCCCGGTGAGGTTGGGGCCGAAGGCGCCGCCGCCCATCGGGCCCGGCGGCAGGGCGGCGTCGGGGTCGAGCGGGTCGAAGTACGACCACCCCTTCGTGTGGCACCGGGCGCACTGGAGCTGGAACGCGATCTGGCCGTCGGAGGTCGCCGCCAGCTGGTCGCGCCACGAGATCGCGGCCGCCAGCGTGTCCTGGGCGTCGGCGAGCTCCTCTTGGGCGCCGGCCAGCTCGTCGGGCGGAGCGGCGCCCACCGCCGCCTCCGCGTCCGTCACCGCCTGCTGGGCGTCTTCGGCGTCGGCGGCGGCCTTGTCACGGGCCTGTTCGAGTGCCTTGGTCGACGCCTTTCTCGCTTCGTCGGGGGTGATCTGGATGCTGGCGAGGTAGTTCACGAGGTCGTCGATGCTCTGCTCGTTCTTCGACCCTTCGCCGCTGGCGACGCCCCACGCCGGCATCGGCGTTCCCGGGCGCCCGAACGTGATGATCTGGGTGACCTGGGCGCGGTCGTAACGCAGGAGGACGACGTCGAGGGCGGGCGCCTGCCAGCTCACCTGGACCGGCCGGCACACCTGCGGCGTCCCGGCGGTGACCTCGGCGTCGGGTTCGCAGCTCGGGTCCTCGGGTTGCAGCACCTGAGTGGCCGAGCCCCCTGTGCCGTCGACGCCGTGGCAGTCGGCGCACCCGAGTGACACGGTGGAGTCGTAGGCCTCGCTCTGCTCGTTGGCGAACAGCACTGCGCCGCGCTCGACCGAGCGCTCCTCGAACTGCTCGTCGGCGTCGACCTGGCGGTCGGGCTCGACGAGGAAGTAGACGGGTAAGGAAACCGCGATCACCATCACGAAGAGCAGCGACCACCCGCCCACCCGCTCGAGCCGGCGGCCCTCGAGGTCCTCGTCGGGCAGGAACGGGGTCTTGTTCGGCGGCGGCGTCGGCTCCGGGTTGCGGCGCAGGCTCAGGACGCGCACCGCGATCACGGCGACGATCGCGAGGATCGCCACCCCGTTCAGGATGATGAGCGCCTGCCGGACGCTCATGGGCGGCTCGGGAGGAGGTCGGCGGCGTTACACACAGGGGGCTCCCTCGGCGCCTTGTCCGGTGGTGTCGGTGCCGATCGGCGGGCCGGTGAAGACCGTGCCGGTGTCGACCTCGATCCCGCCACCCGAGACGGTCAACGCGAACCGGTCGAGGCCACGAGGGGCGGGCCCGCCCCGCTTCTCGCCCACCCGGTTGTACTTCGATCCGTGGCACGGGCACTCGAACCACTGCGAGGTCGCGCACCACGGCACCCGGCAGCCCAGGTGCACGCACTTCTGGTACAGCGCGACGTAGCCCTCTTCCATGCCCGTGACGATGCTGGGTGGGTACACGCCCTTGGCCTTGTCGACGTCGTCCTTCGGGTAGGCGACGATGTAGGTCTTGGCCGAGGCGTTGTAGAAGGGGATCTTCTTGTCGAACGCCTCCTTGACCTGAGCGAGGCTGCCGACCCGGACCTTTCCACCGAAGCCGCTCGAACCGGTGGGCCAGAGGAACGCCAGGCTGGCGACGCCGAAGCTGCCGATGGAGATCCCCATGCCGGTGAGGATCCCCCGGTTGAAGAACTGGCGCCGGGTCACGCCGAGCTCCTCCTCGTCGACCGGGACGCGCTCGGCGACCCCGCGGGCGCCAGCGGGCTCGAGCGCGCCGCGCGCCTCGTCGGCCCGAGCCCGGGCCTCGACGTCGCGGTCGACGACCTCCTCCTTCGGAGTGGTGGCGAGTTGCGTCGAGGTCGACGCCGGCGGCGAGGCGTCGGCGCGCTTCGTCTCGCGGGTCAGCCGCCCGGTGCCGGCGCGCCGGCGACCGGTGGCGATGACCATCACGCCCGCGAGCAGGAGCACCGCCGCGAGGGCGAGGACGAGAGCAGTCGACGAATCCACGGTTCAGTAACCCCTACAGCTCGAAGAACACGCCGTCGTTCCAGGGAAACACGAAGTTGAAGCCCGGTCCCCGGAAGAACGAGCCGATGAGCACCAGCACCGCCCAGAGCATCACGAACATCGTGAACAGCGAAACCGCGAACTTCCGGTCCTTCGGATCGTGCGAGGGGTTCTTGTCGATGAACGGGGCCAGCATGAGCAGGCCCAACCCCACCCCCGGGATGGTCACGCCCGCGACCATCGGGTGGAACATGGTCAGCAGCTCCTGGAGGCCGAGGAAGTACCACGGCGCCTTCGACGGGTTGGGTGTCTTGTTGAAGTCGGCCAGCTCGAGCAGGGGCGCGCGCACCAGCGCGGAGAAGATCGTGAGCGCGGCGGTCACGATCAGGATCGACGCCAGCTCGACCACCAGGAGGTGGGGCCAGACGTGCACCTTGTCCTGCGCCTCCGCCCGCGTCTGCTGGATCGATCCCGACTTGACCACCGTGAGCAGCCGCTGCGTGTGGCCCCCGGGGCCGGTGGCGGTCGGCGCCGCGGTGGGCGCGGGGGCGGTCGCGGTGGCGGTGGCGGTGCCGCCCGCGGGGGCACCGGCGGCGGCGGGCGCGGCCTCGCCACCGCCCTCGCCGGTGAGCTGGGCCCGGCGCTTCTTGGACCGCTCGAGCAGGTGGGCGGGCACGCCGCCGCGGTCGCCACCACCTTCTCCGTCGCCGTTCCCACCGGCGGCGGGCGCCTCGGCCGGAGCTTCGGCTGTCGGTGCCTCGGCCGGAGCTTCGCCCGCCGGGGCGGCCTCGGCGGGAGCTTCGGTCGCGGGTGCTTCCGGTGTTTCAGTCTCGGCCGGCGCAGCCTCCGCACCCTCTTCCTCCCCCGGCACGGGCAGGCCCAGCGCCTTGCGGCGCTCCTTGCTCCGCTGGAGCAGGTGCTCGGGAACCTCGGTCATGTGGGTGCTCCCCGGCCTACAGCGGCCCGGACAGGCCGCCGTCCTTGCGGACCCGCCAGAAGTGGACGGCCATGAAGATCACGATCACGAACGGTAGGAGCAGCACGTGAAGCACGTACCAGCGCAGGATGGTGTCGTTGCCAATCTCCTTCGAGCCCAGCAGCACGAACTTCACGCTGTCGCCGAACACGGGTGTGAAGCCCATCATGTTCGTGCCCACGGTGACCGCCCAGAGCGCAAGCTGGTCCCACGGCAGCAGGTAGCCGGTGAACGAGAGCAGCAGCGTCAGCGTGAGCAGGATCACGCCGATCACCCAGTTGAACTCGCGCGGCGCCTTGTATGCGCCGTGGTAGAAGACCCGGCTCATGTGCAGGAACACCGTCAACACCATGAGGTGCGCGCCCCAGCGGTGAATGTTGCGCACCAGTGAGCCGAATGTCACCGCGGTCTCGAGCGTGCGCACGTCGTCCCACGCCTGGGCGGCGGTGGGCCGGTAGAAGAACATCAGGAAGATGCCGGTCACCGTGAGCAGGATGAACAGGAAGAAGGAGAGCCCGCCGAGGCACAACGTGTACGAGACCTTGACCGCGTGGCGCTTCACCTTCACCGGGTGAAGGTGGTACAGCACGTTGTTCATGATCACGTAGGACCGGTTGCGGGGGCTGTCGGTGTAGCCGCGCCGGAAGACGGAGCCGGGCCGGAAGATCGAGGCCCACGCCTGCGACCCGCGGACCTTCTCGTCGGCGGTCGCGAGCGCCTTGGTCAGGCGCCGCCCGTTCCCGTTGCGGCCGTTGCCATTGCCGTCAGCCACTAGAACCTCACACCGTACGAGTAGCCGTGCCGGTTGGTGCGGACGTGGGGGTCGCCCTCGGCGACGTCGTCGGTGATCTTGCCCAGGATGATGACGCCGGTGGGGCAGCGGTCGACGCACAGCGCGCACCGGGTGCACACGTCCTCGTCGACGATGAATGCCACGTGGTCCTTGGGGTCCTCGCCCGGCTGGACCGCGCCCTCGGCGGAGTCGATCGCGTCGACCGAGACCATGTGGATGCACTTCCACGGGCAGATGTCGACGCACCCCTCGCACAGGATGCACTCGGCCTGGTCGATGTGGAGGAACTGCTTGGGCTTCACCGCCGACGTCAGGAAAGCGGGGTCGACCTCGAAGAGGTCGTAGTCGGTGACGAAGTCGGGCATGGGCGGGTTGGCATCGGTGCGGGCCATGGCTAGGCCTTCGCCTTGAGCGGACGGCCGAAGCGCGACGTGCGGATGACCTCCGCCGCCGTCTCGCCTTCGGCGGGCTCGGGCTTCGGGGTGAGCCGCGCCTGCCACTTCATCCACAGCACCACGTTGCCGCCGATCGCGACCACGTAGATGAGCGCGGCGACGGTGTCGCGGATCGCGCTGAACGGGAGCTTGACCGTGTCGTAGAACGGCCAGAAGGGCTCCTTGATGAACCGGTCGTTGCTCATGTTGAGGTACGAGTTGGCGAAGGTGAGCCACTCGTGCGGGACCACGCCGTAGACCAGCGTGAAGATGACGAACACCGCCACCGCACCAAGCATCGCCTCGGCCCATGTCGTGGTCTGGTCGGACGAGCGCAGATCACGCGACGCGACCGCCGCGAACGCGATTGCGAGCACCCCACCCAACATCACCCATACGACGACGGTCTGGAAGTCGGCGAGCAGCTTGCCCGCGACGAGCCCGAGGACGAAGACGACGACCGCGCCCGCAAGCGCCTGACGCGCGGTGACGAGCTTGCGCTCACGGGGCGGGCGAATGAGCGCCGCGATGAATGCGAGCCCGACTCCCGTCCCGATCAGCGACCAGATGAGGCGGCCGGCCGGGCGGATCCAGGGAAGCCAGTCAGGCAGCAGGTTGGGCATGAGCCCCGACGTCCTCCTCCCCGCGCGCCCTGCGCTTCCGCGCCAGGCATCCGATGAACCGTTTGTTACCACGGTAGACAACGAATCAGCACATTGGGCGCCGGTCCCTTGTGAACTTGTGCAGGGACGCGCGCGAGTGGGTCGGCGCGCCACCCCTGTGGGACGATTCGCGGGTGACCGATCGGTACGACGTCCTGGTCATCGGGGCGGGACCGTCGGGCGCGGCCGCTGCCTACTGGCTCGCCGACCGGGGGCACCGGGTCCTGGTGGTCGAGAAGAAGCGGTTCCCCCGCGAGAAGACGTGCGGCGACGGCCTCACCCCCCGGGCCGTCCGCCAGCTCGAGGACATGGGCCTCGCCGAGCCGCTCGGCGACTACCTCCGCTACGACGGGCTGCGGTCGATCGCACACGGCGTGACCCTCGAGCTCGCCTGGCCCGACCACCCCGAGTTCCCTCCTTATGGGTACGTCATCCGCCGGCGCGACCTCGACGAGATGGTCGCGGGCCGGGCGGTGAAGGCGGGGGCGACGCTGTGGCCGGCGAGCGAGGCGGTGCAGCCCGTGGTCGAGGGCGGCCTCGTCACCGGCGCGGTCGTCCGTCGTCGTGAGGCCGGGACCACCGAGACGGTGCGGGCCCGCTACCTGGTCGTCGCCGACGGCGCCAACTCGCGCTTCGGTCGGGCGCTGGGCGCGTCGCGTGACCGCAGTTACCCGCTCGGCATGGCGGTGCGGGGGTACTTCACCAGCCCGTTCCACGACGAGCCCTGGATCGAGAGTCATCTCGACCTTCGCGACCGCGAGGGCAACCACCTTCCCGGCTACGGCTGGGTGTTCCCCGTCGGCGACGGGACGGTGAACGTCGGCGTCGGTCTTCTGTCGACGTTCCAGGGGTGGAAGTCGGTGAACACCAGCAAGCTCATGGACGCGTTCGTCGCGACCGCACCGCCGCGCTGGGGCATCACTCCCGAGACCGCGTGCGGGCCGCCCACCGGCGGCAAGCTCCCGACCGGCGGGTCGGTGACGCCGAAGACGGGACCGACCTGGCTCGTCATCGGCGACGCCGGCGGCGCGATCAACCCGTTCAACGGTGAGGGCATCGGCTACGCCTACGAGACCGGGCGACTGGCGGCCGCCGCCCTCGACCGCGCCCTCGTCAGCGGCGACGGGCTCGCCCTCCGCACCTACGAGGAAGAGCTGGCGGCGCGGTATGACCTCTACTTCAAGGTGGCGCGCGCGTTCGTACGGGCGATCGGCAACCCGGCGGTGATGCGCGAGCTCACTCGGGTCGGGATGCAGAGCAAGACGCTGATGGAGTGGGTGTTGCGGATCATGGCCAACCTGCTCCGCCCCGACGAGCTCGGTCCCGCCGAGGCCGCGTACAAGGCGGTCGCCGCGCTGGTGAGGGTCGCGCCCGAGCCCTAACCACCTTCTCCGGCCAGGCCGCTCGCCTTGGCCGTCAGCTCAGCTCGACTCGCCACACCGCCAGCTCGTCGCCCCGGAGCTCCAGGATGATGACGCCGGTCTCGGTCGCGGCCATGGCATCGATGTCGGCGGCGTACTCGTACTCCCGGGGTCCGCCGAGCTGTGTCTTGCCGGTCCAGGTCTCGCCGTCGGCCGACCGCCACAGGGTGGCCACGGTGTCGTCGCCGTCTTCGGAGGTCCCGACGGCAACGAAGCCGGCGTCGTTGCCGACCACGCGCGGGATCACGTCCGTGTTCGGCAGCCGGATGTCGTCGAGGCCGCTCTCGTCGAGCTCCCGCCAGCTGTCGCCGGCGTCCTCCGACTTCGACAGTGCGAACGCGTAGTCGTCGTAGCAACCGCTGCATTCGTAGCCGATCGAGGCGAGCAGCTCGTCGCCGAGGACAGCGACCCCCGCCACGTCCTCGTACGCGTTCTCACCCGGGGGGATCAGATTCTCGCCGACGCGCTCCCACTGCTCGCCGTCAACCGAACGCCAGGTCGAGCTGACGGGGATCATGTCGGGCTCGCCGGCACCTCGTCTCCCGTTCCTTCCTCTTCTTCCTCGTCCTCCAGATCCTCTTCGGGCAGACCCGGTGGCCGGGGGATGTCCTCGGTGCCGAACGCGAGGAAGCCGCCGTCGAGGGTGACGATCGTGTCGAGGTAGCGCGCGGTCAGGCCGCTCGTCTCGAGTTGCTGCCACGTCTCGCCGTCCTCGGAGCGCCAGACCAGCGGGATGAACAGTGCCTTGTCGTCGCCGCTCTGGCCGCCGCGGGTCCCCGCCACCAGCAGGAATCCGTCGCCGGCGGCGAGTCCGGCAACCGCCGTCTCGCCCGCGCTCTCGTCGTTGCCGTCGGGGTCATTGCCGAGTCCTGTGGCATCGAGCGTGTCCCACGCCTTGCCGTCGGGGGACCGGAAGACGACGCCGTTGGCGGTGACGGCGACGAAGCCGTCCTCCCACGCGACCACGCCGTTGACGTAGTCGTACTCGCCGACGTCGACCGGGGCCTCGCTGAACTCGAGGCCGCCGGTTCCGTCGTCGCCGGAGCATGCGGCCGGCGCCGCGGCCAGCGCCAGGCCTCCGCTTGCGACGAGCGCCCGGCGCAGCTGCACGTCCCGAGAACGCCCGGATTGGCCGCCCGGTTCCCGGCCCCGCTTGCGCGGCCATTGTCGACAAGCGGGCTGTAAACGGCTCAGGACATGGCCTCGCACGGGTTCATGGGCCACGTCGGTTCCGACGGATCGACCTTCGTCTCGCGGGCGAACGGGCACGGCTATGTCCGGTGGAACAGGGTCTCGGAGAACGTGGCCGCCGGTCAGCGCAGCGTCGAAGAGGTGCTGGCCGACTGGTTGAGGTCGTCGGGCCACGTCGCCAGCATCCTCGATCCCTGGGTCAACCATGCCGGCTTTGCCCGGGTCGACAACCACTGGACCCAAGACTTCGGCGCCAACGGAACCTGCTGACGTAGCTTCCCGCCGTGGCCAGCGAGGCGGGGTTGTTCCGGCACGGGGTGGCGAGCGGTGACCCGCTCACCGACCGCGTGGTCATCTGGACCCGCGTCACCACGCCCGACGGCGCGCCCGCCGCTACCGGCTGGGTGACGGCGACCGATCCCGAGCTTGGCGACGTGGTGGCGTCGGGAACCGCGGTTGCCGAGGCGGAGCACGACCACACCGTGTCGATCGACGTCACCGGCCTCGAGCCCGACACGACCTACTTCTACGGCTTCGAGTCCGCCGGTGAGCGCTCGCCGGTGGCGCGCACCCGCACGTTGCCCGAGCGGAGCGACCTCCTCCGCTTCGCCATGGTCTCGTGCGCCAAGTTCAACGCCGGGTTCTTCAACGCTTACGCCCGCATCGCCGACCGCGGTGATCTCAACTTCCTGCTCCACCTCGGCGACTACATCTACGAGGCGTCGAACACCCCGCCGGCGACCCAGACCCCCGGCGCCGACATCGGCCGCCCCTTCGACCCGCTGCACGAGTGCGTGACGTTGGAGGACTACCGCCG